>Ga0182037_10000525_pt1 | contig 18643 bp, 17 predicted proteins | sample sta12Cox44000082_FD_125974 | JGI IMG/M metagenome (GOLD analysis project Ga0182037, IMG submission 125974) | Lab enrichment of tropical soil microbial communities from Luquillo Experimental Forest, Puerto Rico - statoxic.12C.oxic.44.000.082 | ecosystem: Environmental > Terrestrial > Soil >... | reverse complement strand
GTTGTGATAACCGCTGAATGCATATAAGCGGGAAGCACTCCTCAAGATGAGATCTCCCAACCCGTAAGGGATAAGAAGGGCCCAGGAAGACTACCTGGTTGATAGGCTGGAAGTCGAAGCGCAGTGATGCGTGCAGCTTACCAGTACTAATCGCCCGTTCGGCTTGACCATAAAATTTACTCGGTGCAGTAAAAACCAGTCGTCAGCTCTCAGCTCTCAGTCCTCAGCTAAAACCTGAGCTGAGGCGATTGCAAGTTTCTTGCTCTCCCCGAACCTGGGGCACGAGCATTAAAGAGACGCTGACCACTGGGCGCCGACGAAATTTTCGAGCCTTGAAGAAAGACGCTGCTGGCTGCTAGCCACTGGCTACTAGCAAGCAGCACCCAATCTATTCAGTTGTGAGGCATTGACCTCAGGATCTTTGAGAATCAGCTCTCAGCCATCACCGATCAGCTTTCAGTTAAAGCGCTTGCGGGAGGCTGGGAACTCACCAAGTTTGCTGGGCGTCAGCCCTGGAAGTCAGCGCAGCACGAGTTGCTGAAAGCTGACGGCTGATGGCTGACAGCTGCGACTTGTCGGTGATCTTACCGCGGGGGATCCACCCGTTCCCATCCCGAACACGGAAGTTAAGCCCCGCTGGGCCGATGTTACTGCACGCGAAAGTGTGTGGGAGAGTAGGTCGTTGCCGGCATAAATAAAGGCCGTTGAGAGAAATCTCGACGGCCTTTTCCTTTGCGACGGAACGGGACCTCAGCGGAACTTTGCTTCCACCCACCACCAGCGATAGTCTTGCGTATTTTTTCGACCAACCCCGCTCCTGGTGATGTGCCCCAGGTTCGCACCCGTTTTTGGGACGCTAACCTGAGCGGGTGGCCGACACATTCGCGCCCCTTGCGAATGTGTGAGGTCAGCGTAGTGCCTGAGACTCCACACTTAATCCCGTCACACGCATCCGTGATCTAGGTCCGGAATATTTGCCTTTAGGCTCTTTGACCTCAAAGATTTTGGTCTCCTTTCGCGCGTAAATTCCCTGATTCCACAGGACCCGCGGAAAGGGGCTACCCCTCAAATTCCCCCGCATCCAAAGGCGGACAGAGCGTCCGCCCCAAAATAATCAAAAGCAGAGGCCGCGGGCGAGGGTGCCCTCGCCACACGAGCAGATTCCCTTCGGCTCGCAAGAAGCAGATTCCCCCCGCTCGCGCGTCGGAATGACAAGTTGTCGGTGTTGCTCTGCCTGCCATTCTTGTCATTCCGAACGAAGTGAGGAATCTGAGTCTTGGGCTGGCCTCTGCCTCGCAGATTCCTCTTGCCCCGCTGCACTAGCGCGTTGGAACGACGAAGTAGGAGCGGAAGGCTCGGCTAAGGGTTCGCGCGGGAGTATTCGGCGCGGTAAGCAGTCGTCCAGGTGGTTCCCTGGTCGGTGGATTTTTCCCAGAGCTCTTCGAGTTTGTCGGGGGCGAGGCGAGTGACCTTGAGGCGGTTGAGGACGGACTCTCCGTTCGGTCCTTTGCTGGGGCTGCGGAACTCGGCGGTGGTGGAGGAGACTTTTCCGTCGACAAAGACGTGGACGCGTCCCTGGTTGTCGACGAACATGCCGTACCAGCTCTTGTCCTCGGGGCTGTAGGCGAACATTTTTTCGGTGACGTGGCCTTTCCCGTTTTCCCAGCGCTCGGTGAAGACGCATTTATCGAGCGAGAGCGTTACTTGGCTGGAGGTTTGATCGGCGCCGGTGCCCATCGTCCAGCGGCCGAGCCAGTAGTCGAGTTGACGAGTCTCGGGGCTGGCGGCGCAGGGTTGATCGTTGGTGGCGGCTGCGACTGACGCTGCGGTCGCGGCGGAGGCTACGGTGCTGAGACAGAGGGCGGCTGCGAAGGTGATGAGACTGAGAAAGCGCTGGGTGCGGAACGGATGCTGCGTCATGAGAGTGTCTCCTCAGATGAAAGTGAATATGCTTCTAACTTCTTGCTGCGAGCTACGAGCTATGAGCCACGAGGTACTGGCTGCTAGCTACTGCCTACTAGCTGCTAGCAAGCCGCCTCCCGTTTGCTATCGAGGCCGACGAGCATAGAAGCGGAAGGCCCGCGGCGGGTCGCGTTCCACGACGACATCCTCAAATCCGGCGGCGATGAGTCGGGTGCCGAACCTGACGGGATCGAGCGGAACCAGGGTGTCGCCGATGTGAATGAGCTTCATGAACCAGCTCTGCAGGCTGTCGCTGCCGACGAAGATTCCTCCCGGCTTGAGCACGCGCCACATCTCGCGCAGGGCCCGGTCCTGCAAGTCGCGCGAGGGAACGTGGTGCAGCATGGTGAGGGAGACTCCCGCGGTGAAGTGCTCGTCGGGGAAGGGCAGGGCGGTGGCGTCGCCGGTGATGACCTCGACGTTGCTGCCCGCGAGCCGCGACCTCAGCAAGTCGGCGAGGTGCGGATCGAGTTCGAGCGCGGTGAGATGGGGGATCGAGAGGCGCAGCAGATCGGTGGTCAGGCCGGGACCGGGTCCCAGTTCGAGCACGTTTGGGCCGAGGTCGTGACGGGCGAGAACCCAGGGGACGCGCTGTTGTAGGCTCTTGCGCCAGTGGTCCGATCGGCAGAGCCAGTGATGCAGGAAGTTCACTTTTCCCCTCCCCAGATAGGCCGAGATTAGCGGTTGCCGGGACTGCCTGCCTCCGATATTGTGACAACGAATGTCGCAAAAGCGACAAGCCGGATATTTCGATCCGTCGCGCGACCGGAAGTCCGAGATCACGACGCTGATGCAGGACTACGCGGCCGGGTACGTGGTTCCGCTGCACTATCACGACCGCGATCAGTTGGTGTATGCCTCGCGTGGGGTGATGACGGTGCGCACGGGGGCGGCGACGTGGGTGGTACCGCCGTACCGGGCGGTATGGATCCCGGCGAGTGTTCCGCACACCATCGCGATGTCGGGCGGGGTGGCGATGCGGACCCTGTACCTGAAGCCGCGGCTGGCGAAGAAGCTGCCGCGGGACTGCTGCGTGATCAACGTGACTCCGCTGTTACGGGAACTGATTCTGCACGCGTGCGGGGCGGGCGCGCTGCGAATCGGGGCTCAGGCGCAGGGGCATTTGATCGGGGTGATCGTTGAGCAACTGAAGGCGGTGCAGACGATACCGTTGCAGCTTCCGCATCTTTCGGACCCGAGGGCGGTGCGCGTGGCGGAAGCCTTCACGGCGAATGCGGCGGACGGGCGTACTCTGGCCGCGATCTGCAAGAACAGCGGCGCGAGCAAGCGGACCATCGAAAGGTTGTTCCGGCAGGAAGTGGGGATGACGTTTGGCAAATGGCGTCAGCAGCTGCGCCTGATGCAGGCGATGCGCCTGCTGGCCGAAGGGGCGAAGGTCACGCACGCCGCGCTAGAAGCGGGATACAGCACTCCGAGCGCGTTCATTTCGATGTTCCGGAAATGTTTGGGGACAACGCCGACGGCGTACTTCCGGATGGGGCGGAAGGCTGAAGGGGCTGAGTCACAGACAGATTGCATCGGTCGATCGACGAGCGAGACGACAATCCGCCAGCAGGCACTTGGGGTTTACCGAAAATCCGGGCTACGAAGTCGGGCCGAGCGGGCAGCCTTCTTCCTGGAGGACCTGCTCTTGCCGGTGGACCAACGGTAGTGCGGTGGGGGCATTGGATTTCGCGGACGGGAGAATGTTTAAGGCGACTGGGGGGCATCGTGAGCAAGGTACGAGTGGCGGCGTTTTCGGTTTCGCTGGATGGGTTCGGAGCGGGACTGCGGCAGGACCTCCAGAATCCGCTCGGAGTGCGCGGTCCGGAGATGTTTGCCTGGTTTTTCCAGACCGATATTTTCAAGAAAATGCATGGGCTGGGCGAGGGGAGCCGGGGAATCGACAACGATTTCGCTGCGCGCTCGTTCGAGAACGTGGGCGCGTTCGTGCTGGGACGGAACATGTTTGGGCCGGTGCGCGGGCCGTGGGTGGATGCGTCGTGGAGAGGATGGTGGGGGGAGAATCCTCCGTATCACACGCCGGTCTTTGTTTTGACACATCATGCGCGGGAGCCGCTCGCGATGGAGGGTGGGACGACGTTTCACTTCGTAACGGCCGGGATTGATGCGGCGTTGCGGCAGGCGAAGAAAGCGGCGCATGATCAGGATGTGCGGATTGGGGGCGGCGTTGCGACGATCCGGCAATATCTGGCGGCGGGGGCGATTGACGAGATGCACCTGGCGATGTCGCCGATGGTGATGGGCGAAGGGGAGGCTCTTTGTGCAGGGCTGAATCTGTATGGGCTGGGGTTCCGGGTGGTGGAGGCGGTGGCGGGCGAAGGCGCAACCCATTTTGTGATACGGCGGGGATGAGCGCCGACGTCTGATTCAGAAAAGTCAGTTATGTTGAGCGGCGACCGGAGTTGTGGACTTGCCGCTGCTCAGCGTGGCCAGGGCGGGCGTGGATGAAAGAAGGCTGGGGAACCTTCGGACATAGGACGTCATGGCGGGGTGGAAGAAGCCGTTGTAGCCGAAGACGTACATCTCTTTGATGGCTTCGTCGGAGGACCATTTCTGCAGCGCGATGCGGTAGGTGGCGACAAAGACTCCGGTGCGATCATCGCCGAAGCGGCAATGAACGAAAACCTTGGCGGAGTCTTCTCCGAACAAGGAAAGGAACTGGGCCACCTGATCGCTCGTGGGTGGTGAAAATCCGCTTACGGGGATGCTGACGAAGTGGATGCCGAGCCCCTCGGCCTGTTTCTTCTCGCGCTCACGCAAACTGGAACTTTCGCCCCGCAGGTCGACGATGGTGGTGATGCCGAGCTTTTTGAGTTCCTGCAGGCCGCGCTTGCGTGGCTGGCCCCCACGGTAAAGCCGATCGGAAATTTTGCCGGCGTTGGGGACGTCCACAAGGCGGAGTTTCTCGCCGTAAGTCCGCTGGATCGCGGCAGACGTGGCTTGCGGAGTTTGCGCCCGGATGGCCGGTGCAACCGCGGTGAGCGAAAGAAGCAGAATCGCGAGACGAAAACTGCGCATGGCGGGGTGGATGAAAAAAGTCTAGCACATGAAAGTGTACGAAGAGGCGGCACAGCCCGCACTTTCACCCTGCTGCACGCCTCCGTACTCCAGATACGAGTTTACTGCCATACCGACCGGGAAGGGTCCGCGTTGCGCGAAAGAGAGTGGAAAACAGAGGAATTTTTCGGTGTCCGGGTTCGGGTTTACGGGGGAACGATTCAAAGCTTGAATGTGGGCACGAGCACACGGACTGACTGGCAGAAAATAAAGGATCCACTGCTCCGCGAAAGATTGGGATGCATCGGGCGCTTGGGTTCGGTTACTGCTTCAGGTCTACAACCGCGACTTTGTTCACCCCACTGCAGGCGAGGTAGAGCTTGTCGTCAGGGGTGGCGACCATGTTGCGAACGACGCCTCCGCCGGAGGGGATTTTTTCCTCGCTGAAGGATTCGGACTTGGGGTCGAAGCGGACGAGCGTGTTGGGCGAAACGCCGGACTCGCTGTACCAGACTGTTCCGTCGCCGGTGATGGCGATGCCGTAGGGTTCGGACCCAGAACCTCCGGGAGAGGGCCACTCTTTGAGGAGCTTGCCACTGCTGGGGTCGAAGTGGCCGAGGTATCCGCGCGCGAAGTCGGTGTAGAAGACGCTGCCATCAGGGGCGAGAGCGATGCGACGCGGACGGGCGCCGGAGTTGGGCAGCGGGTACTCGTGTATCGTCATCGTTTTGGGGTCGACGGTGGCGACCTTGTTGGTGCCGAACTCGCAGAAGAACGGCGTGTTGTTGGGAAGGACGACGATTCCGTAGGGGACGGCGTGCTGGGTTGGCGATTTGGCGAGCGTGATCTGGCCGGTGGAAGGATCAAGGCGGCCGACGTAGTTGGTGTCTTCGTTGGTGAACCACAGGATGCCGTTGTGATCGAAGACCGGGGTGTGCGGATCGATTTCGGTTTTGTCGGCGGAGCGGTATTCCTTCACGTCGCCGGTTTTGGCATCGAGACGGCCGACGTAACCGCCACTGATCGCGGTGAACCAGATGTTGCCTTGTGAGTCGGCGGCCAGCCCGTGGGGGCCTGAGCGTGGCGTTTTGAGTGGATACTCCTTGAACTCGCCGGTCTTCGGATCGAGGCGTCCGAGTTTGTTGGCGGCCTGACCGGTGTACCAGAGTGCGCCGTCGGGCGCGAGCGCGGGATCGTGGGGGCGCTACTTCGGAGTGGGGACTTCGAATTCCTTGATCTGAACCTTGAGCGTTCCTACTGCGGCAAAGACGAGAACTGTGAGGGCGCAGGACGAGAGACAGGGTTTGGGAAACAACATGGGGAGATCCTCATAGGAATTCTAGCCTGGCGGTGAGGCTTGTGCATGTCGGGGATTCCGGAGGAGTGATGACAATGACGACGTGGTTCACCGAACGTGAAAAAATGTTCCGGGAGCGCAGCCGTAATTGGGTGGAGTGAATATGGAGAACCCTCCAACATCTCTGAGCGAGCAACAGCAACAATTCATCCGAGGGCAGAGGATGTTCTTTGTAGCTTCAGCGCCGCTCGATGCCGCCGGGCACGTGAACGTCTCGCCCAAAGGACTCGACACGCTTCGGATCCTGGGATGCACCACGCTGGCGTATTTGGACTTGACCGGCAGCGGCGTGGAGACCGTAGCACATGTGCGCGAGAATGGACGGATCGTGCTGATGTTCTGCGCGTTTCAGGGGCCGCCCAGAATCCTGCGCCTGCATGGGCGTGGACACGTGGTCGAACCTGGGAGCGCTGAGTTTGGCGATCTCGCAGCACTATTTCCGACATACCTGAGCACACGATCGATTGTCGTGGTGGAGCTGTCGCGCGTGGCGGAGTCGTGCGGGTACGGCGTGCCACTCATGAAGTATGAGGGCGAGCGATCGCAGCTTCAGGCCTGGGCGCGGAACAAGGGGCCGGAAGGGCTCGCGGAGTATCGGAAGGCGAACAACAGGGTCAGCCTTGACGGGCTGCCCGGTGTAGGATGAGTGGGGTTTTATTGCTGGCCGGGTTTCTTCTTGACAGCCATCGAACCCAGCAGTAAAAGTCAAAGGGCCCGTCGTCGGCTCCAATCCCCGAGTCGGTTCTATCGCAGGTCAAATGTCCGGAAGCGAGGAGTCACCTAGAAAGGCCCCCGGGGACCCCTCAAGTTCAACGAGTTGAACATATCCCTTCGTCTAACAATTTGTTTATCTGTGGCTTTCTTGTGAGCTGACCGGCCATGCTTCCATGCGCTCTTAAGACCACAGGCGGAGCCTCGCAATAGAGTCGACCCCTCGACCGTCACTCTATTCGCTGTTCTCTCCCGTTCTCATGCGGTCGAGAGAAGTTCGGGCCCAACCTCTAAATTCAAATCCGATGTGGAGGTAGATATGCGAAGACTCGCTTGCCATCTGTCCTGGCTCACTCTGCTGCTATTGGGGTGCGTCGCTTTCGCGCAGGACAGTTCGACTTTTCCACGCGCCTTACTGGATTGCAGCGACCAGACCGGTGTTCTCTGCTCCGAGGTTTTCGATCCGATTGGTTATGGTGGAAGCTATACCGGCCACGACGAGCCGGCGCTGCTGTTCTATTCGGATGTGCCGGGTTCGGGGTATACGGGAATATACCGTCTGCGCCTGCCGAAAGATCCGCCAACTCCGCCCAGCCAGAATGGCACCGGCGGAACTTTCAACTTCATGCTCCACCCGACGTTCTGGGTAGGAATGGCCATGTGTGACGACCAGTCCGCTCCGAATCCGGGAGGTTCGGTGGTGGGCGCGAATATCCTTTGTACTCCCGACAGTGACAGCAATATCTTCGACGGCACGGATCCCACGAAGGCCGATTACATTGGCAAGCATCCGGGAACGGCGTTCATGGAGATGCAGTTTTATCCGCCGGGCTGGTGCGCAGTTGCGACGCCACCCGCTGGTGCGGAGCGCTGAATATCGACAGCTTGTCGGAGAATATGAACGCGGGGCAGGGCAATAATGCGGCTTGTGGAGGCGCAGTGGAGTACGTGAACTTTGCGTACATCCAGAAGGATGGCATTCCCTTCCCGCCGGGTTCCCCGAGCCCGCTCATCCCCGTGTTTCCGCAGACTAACGCGCAGACCCTGTTCATGAACTCTGGCGACGAGTTGTTGATCATCATGCGCGACACACTCCATGGGCTGAAAATCACGGTGGACGATCTGACGACGGGCGAGAGCGGGTTTATGGTCTCAAGCGCCGCCAATGGATTTGCCGAAATCCTGTGGGATCCCAACGGTACGACCTGCGACGTCGCGACCCACAATATTCCTTACGATTTCCATCCCATGTACGCGACCTCGAGCGAGCACACGCGTGTGCCCTGGGCCGCGCATGCTTTCAACATTGGTTTCTCGGATGAAGTCGGACACTTCGAATACTGCGACGCGGTCACCGCGCAAGGCGGACATTGCACGTCGTCAAGCATCAACGACCCCGCAGGTCCCGACGCCGATGGCCGAGGTTGTTTCACTGCGGCCTTCGCGCAATCGCTGGGGTTGGTGGCCGTTGGAGGTTGCTTGGGCGAGGACGACGACTACGACGGTGTGCCTTTCGGTCCCGTCTGGCCGGGAACATTGCAGAGTGTCCGGCAGGACCGCTCGGTGCATGCGCAACCGGTGCGGCTCAGCAGTCCGCTGTTCATGACGCGAGAAGGCGAAACCAGAAACTACAACCGGGTCGGATTCGAGACGGACCTGCCCCGGACTGAATTTGCGACCCATCCACCGTGCCAGCGCCACATCTCGAATCCCATGGATCCGAGTCCCGGGTCGGGATGCGTGAATCCGCCGGCGGGCACGACTTTCTATCCCCTCTACACGACAACTCAGGGGGATGACGGTTGTGTCTGGCAGTTAGGCGGCGCTTTGCTGCCAGGGACCACAAATACATTTGGGGGCAGCTCGACCACGGAGTACGGACCTCTATTGGCTCAGGGCTATCCGGCGGTAGGCGGAGTTCCCACGTTCCGGTACAACGATTTTCGCCAGGTGTTGAGTACGAATCCATGTGGCAATGAAGATTGAGATGTCTTTGGATGAATTCAGGGCGTCCTTGGGGACGCCTTTTTTATGCTTTGCCGTGCGCTGCTATGCTGAAATCGTGAACTCTACCACCGAGCGCGATCGGGAGCGGGCGGGGCTCTGCGCGAATTGCCGGCACAGCCGTAAGATGACGTCCGACCGTGGGTCGGTTTTCTGGTTGTGCGAGCTGTCGAAGGTGGATGCGGGGTTTGCGAAGTACCCGAGATTGCCGGTAAGGGAATGTGCAGGCTTCGAAGACGTTGGCCAGGACGCTGCGTCCCAGCAGGTCGTAGTGCTGTTTCGACCAGTGGGTCAGGCGGAGTGTGACCTAATTCGCGACTCGGGATTTCGACAGTTCCCTCCTCGTTTGCCGCAGCAACCTTTCTTCTACCCAGTCTTGAGCGAGGAGTATGCAACGCAAATTGCTCGCGACTGGAACACGAAAAATGAGACCTCAGGGTTCGTGGGATATGTGTTGCGGTTCAAAGTGAAGCGGTCTTTCCTCAGTGCTTATCCGATTCGTACAGTAGGGAGTTCCAAGCATCAGGAGTATTGGATCCCGGCGAGCGAACTCCCGAAGTTTAATGAAAACATTTTGGGCACGATCGAAGTGGTTTCGGAATTTCGGAGGGTCTCCTAGCCTGGAAAACACCGCGTTTGTGCGGGGGGGTAGAGAGTGTCGTCCCTGAGGGGACTCAGGTCGGATTGTGGCTATTCCCTCACTTACATGCCAATGGCTGTCGCCGCTTCGCGACTCTCGGACAAAGATCGGCACGCGAACGCGGGCGGGGCGCGCCCGCCCTGCACGAGGCGAAGCGGGCGTCGTCCGAGTGAAATGCAAAGGCTAGGTTAATTCTTCTTCACAACGATGATTCCTTGCGGGCCATTTGCCCCCGAAGGAAAAGGAGAGCCAGCAATCTGGGTCAGGGCTCCTGTTTGCGAGTTGAGCTGGAATGCGGAAATGTCGTTCGAGGCGTTGCAGGCGTAAACGAAGCGTCCGGATGGGTCGGCAGCGATGCCCATGGGGCCGTTGATGGTGCCTTGTCCTCCGCTGGGGAAAGGGGATCCGGAGATCTGCGTCAGGACTCCGGTGCTTGTATTCAAAGAAAATGCCGAGATGGTGACGTCCGCGGTGTTTGCCGTGTAAACGAACTTGCCAGAGGGGTCGACCGAGACCGACAACGGATCGACACCTGTGCGGAACGGCGAACCAGAGACCGCGGTCAGAACGCCGGTTGTCGAGTCGAGACTGAAGACCGAGAGATTGCCGAATAATGTGCTGTGGCCACTGCTGGCCACCAAGACAAACTTGCCGGCCGGGTCGGTAGCGATGGCATGAGCGCCGACGTCGATGGGAACCGGCGCAACGGGTGGGGTGAGAGTCCCCGCGCTAAGGTCGCGGGTGAAGACGTAGAGATTCCCTTCGACCGAAACGAACAGGAACTTGCCGGAAGGGTCGATGGCGATGGCGGTGGAGGTGACGGGCCCAATCAAGATGGGCGAACTAGCGAGGCTGCGGAGAGCGCCGCCGCTATCGATAGAGAATTCGTAGAGATTGCCCGAACTCCCGGAAACGGCGTAGAGAAATTTCCCGGTAGGATCGAGGGCTAGGGCATCCACTCCCATTTCTGCAGGCACAGGAGAAGTACCGAGTGCGGTGAGAGCACCGGTGGTCTGACTAATCGAGAACGTCGAGATGTTGCCGGAGGAGGAATTGACCACGTAGAGAGATTTCCCGCCCGGATCAGCGGCCAAAGCCATGGGACTGGCGCCGGCGGCGAAGGGGGAGCCCGCTACGGCTGTGAGGGCACCGCTCGCGGGGTCGGAAACGAAGGCAGCAGCCGTTCCGGGGCTGCCAGCGGCGTTGGCAGTGTAGATGAAATTCACCGAGCCGGTCGGCGGCGGGGGTGTTACGGTGGGGCTGCTCGAAGAACAACCTGTGACCACTAGCGCGAGCGCCAGGCAGGCGCCCAGGCTCCATCGGAGCGGATTGAGAACCAGGGAGCGGGGAGTGGCGCAACGCATGGGAAAAGACCTCCTGCTTGTGAGATCGGGCGAGCATTCTGAGCTCGGAAGGCAGATGGGTTGATGTCTCATGCTGCGGCCGACCGGGCTGAAGTGCAAGCACAGCCATCATCGGGGATTCGCTTCCCGGAACGGGAGCATTTTAAGGCTTCGCCGAGGTCGCGTGATGTTTTCTGCGAAGGGCGGTGATCTCGTTGCTCGGGCGGGGACTCGGATCGGACGGGTGGTTTTTCCCCGCACTTATGCGGGACTGAGGTCTGTCGTCGCCGAAGCGACTGGACGGGCTTGCTGCGATGAATCTAGCCTCGTGCATTCCCAGGTTCGCGTCCAAGTGCCGGACGCGAAACCTGGGGCACCGTCGGGATCAAGGGTGGACGTTAGGCAGACAGGAGTGTCCGTGCCCCCCAACGCGGGCGAGGCACCCGCGCTACACGTGACTACGTTGCTGGGCAGGGGATGAAGGAGGACCAGTCGATGGCGCACTGGAAGGTGTCGTCGGGTGGAAAGGTTTTCTTGAAAGTGAAGGCGAATTCGGTCGGGCCGTGCAGATCGAGATGGGCAATGCGCTTTTTGGCTTCGTCGATGCCCGGGATGTGCCCGGCGGGGACCCACCAGAGCGCGATGTAAGTTGTCGGGAACTTCTCAAACCATTCCTGGCGATGGCGCATGACTTCGGCGTGGGCGGTCTTGTAGACGTAGTCTTTGAGCGATTCGATGGTTTCCCAGACAGACATATTGAGCAGGATGCGGTCGTCCTCGGGGTAGGGACGGAAGTACGTGGCATTGCCTTCACCCGTCTGCAGGCGCCAGACGAAGCCGGGAGCCTTGTCGGCAAGCGCGTTGATGGCGTCGAGCTGGTTCATGAATTCGGCCATGATGGGGCTGTCGAGCGGGGCTTTGATGCGTCCCGTGTTGACCTGGGCGATCTGATATTGCGCCACTTCCGTTTCCTCCGCGCAAGAATTGTTGTGTCCACCCACACAAAAAATTGAGCTGACATTCTAGCGCGATGCACGGCGCAGATGGTCAGCTCGATGTCTCGAAAACGTCACCACCGCCCGATGTCAGAAGATGTTAGAAGCTGATTTTCGTGATCGTGCCATGGACTCCGACCAGCCATCCGGCCTTGGGGCTGGCGAAGGCGACGGCCCAGTAGCCGGTGAGAGGCAGCGAGAACCAGGTCTTGCCCTCGTCGGGAGTCCAGGCGGCGCCTCCGGCGTTGGCCGTGATGACGACGGAACGGCTCTCGTCGTCTTCTGCGCGCTCTTCACGGTTGCCGCCGCTCGCGTACGCGAGGCCGAAGATGGCCCCGGTGACGGGCGGAGCATTGGTCAAGGTCCAGGTGCGCCCGCCGTCGCGCGAGATCGCGGTGCGGGCGTTGTTGGGATCGGTAGGATCGAGATCTCCACCACCGACGATGCCGCGGTTGGGATCGCGGAAGGCGACAGTAAACGCCCCCGCGCTGGGCGAGCTGACGATCGGAGTGTCATAGGCGTTCCAGGTGTCGCCACCATCGGTGGTGGCGAGAATGCGCGCGACCGCGGAGCCTCCGGTTGCGATCCAGGCGTTGCGGAGCCCCTGGACGGCGAGGCAAGTGTTACTAGCGGCGAAGGAAGCCTCTCCGGTCAGCGCGGGAGGCATGTTGGCGCTGATGTCGTTCCAATGGCGGCCACCGTCCGTGGTGCGGAGTTCGGGGAAGACGCCGTTGACGGAGTCGCTATGCGAAAGGCCGCGGCGCGGGGTCCAAAAGGCGATGCAGTCGTAGAAAGCGCCGGGATTCTGGTTCTGGAACTGCATGGTCCAGGTGGCGCCGCCATCGGTGGTTTTGTAGATGCGGAAGTCGGTGGGGTTGCCGCTGACGCCGATGGATTGCAAGTAGGCGACGCGATCGCTGACCGCGTAAAGGCCGCGGAACTGCAGCGTCTCGGCGCCGGGGACAACCCCGACCGTCCAGGTCTTGCCGCCGTCGGTGGTCTTCACGAAGGTACCGAAGCGGCCGGAGGCCCAGACCACACGCTCATCGACGGGGCTGACGGCGATGAGGCCGCTGGTGGTGCCGCTGTTTTGCGGGGTGAGTTTCGGCTGGCGGACTTTCTCTTGCGCAAGGGTGAGGGTTGCACCGGCAACGATCAGAACAAGTACGAGGGAACGCTTCGTCATGGCGTTTGATCTCCGGGAGAAATGGTGAGCGGTAGCGGAGTATAGGCGGTGGCGGGAAGCATGTCAAACGGCGTGGCGGCGGAAACAGGCGCGGGACGGGCGGTTTGGGGGATGAGGCATCAGGCGAAGTAAAAAATCTTGGACTGTTCGAGCCGCACTACTGCAACTCGATGGCGTAGATTTCCTGGCTGCTGATGTCGCGGATGAGAAGCGGGGTATCGTCGGGGGCGAGCGCGGTCCAGGAGCCGAGGTCTTGCCAGAGGCGGTGGATCCCGTTGAGGCCGGCAAGGCGCTCGAGCTTGCGGTCAGAGATACGCACGCGATAGAAGCCCGCGTTCTCCGTGAGAGTGGTATCGAAATAAATGTATTGGCCATCGTGCGACCAGGTTGGGTATCCCACGTCCTGGTGGAGGAGTTCGTGCCACTGCTGCGCGGCGATGTCGAAGAGCATGAGCTTCTGCGAATCGTCGGTGATCGCGGCGATGTAGCGACCGTCGGGCGACCAGCGCGGGGAGAACAAGAGCTTGGCATCGGGCAAGAAAGAGAGCTTGTTCGTGGACAAGTCGAAGATGCCGATCCCCGGACCGTTGGCGAGACTGGAGGGCGATCCGGCGTCGTTCAGCGTCAGAGCGATGGATTTCCCGTCGGGGGACCAGGTGGGATCGTATCCGGCTTCGGCACCCGGGATCATTTCGTGGAGGCCGCTCCCGTCGGCCGAGACCAGGTAGGCATGCCAGCTCGACTTGCTGGTTCGGCCCATGAAGACAATCTGCGAGCCGTCGGGCGACCAGCGCGGAAGCCCCGCGATCATGGCCGCGGAGGTCAGCGGTCGACGCTCACTTCCGTCGGGTCGGCTCTTCCAGAGCTGGTGCTCGGGCACGGAAACGTAGGCGACCCATTTCCCGTCGCGAGAGAAATCGAGGTCACTGGCCGAGATTCCGTTCATGTAAGGAACGAAGCTGGATTTGCCGTCATAGCGCAGGAGCTCGCCGCGGGGCTGCGCGCCGACGGTGAAGATGCGTTTCCCGTCCCGACTGGGGGCGGGGCAGGAAAAATGCAGAGGGCCGTTAGTCAGTTGAACGGGCTCGCCGCGGCGCGACCACCAGGAAGATTTCTCGGGCAGTGCCCAGATGCTGGTGCGGCCGTCGCGAAAACTCTGAAAGATGAAATATTTTCCATTCTCAGTCCAGGAGCCGCAGCATTCGCGCGGGTCACTGTTCCAGGCGGGAAGCAAGGGGTGCAGCCCTTTGCCTTCGCGCGACAGCTCCCAGATGGCGCTGGAGCCGTTGCGTTCATCGAAGAGATCAAAGCGCAGCTTGCTGCCGTCAGGAGAAGCTCGAAGATTGATGGCGGGGCGGCCGACGGTGGCCAGTTTCTGCGGCTGGGTGCCATCGCCATTGGCAACGAAGATGTCAGCGCCGCTCGCGTAGTAGAGGCGCTTCCCATCGCGCGCCCACGTGGCCGCGTCTACGCTGACATCGCCCAAACGGCGCGGGGCACCGCTGGGCAAGGGCACCGACCACAGCTCGATGTTTTTGCTCGTCCCACGAAAGGCGCCCACTAAAAGCGCGGACCCGTCGGAGGCGACGTCGCCGGGATGAGCGTTCTCGAACGGCATGGGAACCACGCTGCTCTCGCCACCAGCCACGGACACCTGGCCGACTACGAAGCGGTCGCCGTGAAACTCGCGAAAATAGATGCGCTCGCCGTCGGTCATGAGCTCGGCCTTGGCCAGTCCATCGTGGGTGATCTGCGTATAGCCGAGAACCCTGGGCGGGTGCGAGGGGATTTGCCAGCGGAGGGCAACAGCCAACAACACCAGGAGAGCGAGCGCGATGTACAGGACGAGCCAGCCGCGCCTGGCGGGAGGCACTGTTTCTCTTCGGGGCGCGGATGCCACTTCCTCGGGGATGGTTTCGCCGCTTGTGATGGGCGATGTCGCGACCGCAATCGGGCCGTTGCCGTTCGCGCCGTTGACCGGACTGATGAAGCGGTACCCCCGGCGGTAAAGAGTCTCGATGTAGCGAGGATTGTCGGAATCGTCGCTCAGGGCCTGACGGAGTTTCTTGACTGCGCTGTTAAGGCTGAGGTCGAAGTCGACGAAGGTATCGGCTGGCCAGAGTCTTTGCTGGAGGTCCTCGCGGGTGACGATTGAGCCGGGCCGGTCGAGCAGCATCTCGAGGATGAGGAAAGGCTGCTCCTGCAGTTTGATCCGAATGCCGGATTTGCGAAGCTCACGGCTTTCAAGGTCTAGCTCGAACGGGCCAAAGCGGACCACCCTCGAGTTTGCGGCAGGCTGAGCCACGTAAATCACCCCTATGATCGCCAGAGTTTACACCCGAAGCAGTTAGACGGGCTACGTTGGGCACAGGTCATATTTGGGGAATTCACACTGTGCTTTCAGTTGGTTAGCTGGTCACATTCGTTCCCACAGGAAGTCATTGCTCCCCCATTGTTCTGCCTGGGTGGTTTCGAGCAGATTGCGCGAGTCCGCTGCCGGAAGGCGGTGGGCGGCAGCCGGATGGTGCTGTCGAGATCACGAGGATGGAGGAGCGTATGAAGATGAAAACGATGGTGGTTCTGGCAATGGGACTGGGGATGGCTGCTATGGGGCATGGGCAAGTGGGCGGAGTTTCGGCGCGCATTCCATTTAAGTTCTCGGTCGCGGACAAGACTTTCGCCGCGGGGGAGTACCGCATGGAGGTGGGGTCACAACGGGTGCGCGTTGTTTCGTTGAGCGATGGCCGGACGGTGGCGATGGCTTTGGCGAACAAGGTTTCTGGTCGAGATGCCGGGAAGACCGGGCGCATTGTGTTTCATTGCTACCGCGAGCGTTGCTTCCTGTCGGAGGTGTGGTCGCCCAGGGAAGACAACGGCCGCCAGGTGCGGGTCACTCGGTTGGAGAGGGATGCGACGAAGGAGGGGGAAGAGAGGTACTTTGCCGTTCTGGGAGAAAAGTAGGCGCGCTCGCTGGAAAATCTTAAATCGCTGAGGGTGCAGAGAAGCTCCGCGAAGGGTGCGCGGGGAGAAGCGCGAGGTCCGCTTCGGCTTCGCTCAGGGCAGGCTCTCGACTTGGTTCGGCAGCGCCTCCTTTCGCTCGGGATGACAAATCGAAGGAAGTGATGGCACGAGATTGTCGGAGCGCGAGATGAAAAAGCAGGTCCTTCGCTTCGCTCCGCACGACAAATCTGGAGAGGGGCGAAGTGGGATGCGGCCCCATAGATTGACAAGCACCACCCCGGCGATGGCGATGGCTCCGCCGATCAGGCTCACGGTGCGCGGGACCTCGCCGAGCCAGACCCAGGCAATCAGGGTCGCGAAGACGGGGATCGCATAAAGGAAGGAGGCCATCTTCCCGGCGGGGCCGTGGGAGAGCGCGTAGGCCCATGCGAACGATGCGATGGCCGCGGGGAAGACTCCGAGGTAAAGGATGGCCAGGGTCGCGGGCGGCGGGGCGCTGCGCACGGCGTGTACGAGTCCTCGACCGAAGGGGATGAGCAGCATCGTGCCGGACCACACCGAGTACGACGTGAATTCGAGCGCGCTATAACGGCCGAGGAAATGTTTCTGGATGATGATATAGACGCCCCAGGCAAGCGCGGCGGCGGCGATAAAAAGGGCTTGCGGTGCGAGGTGGATGCCTCGGCCTTCACCGCTGGCGATGAGCGCGACTCCGGCGAAGCTGAGCAGGACGCCGGTCCAGCCTGCGAGGCTAAGGTGTTCGTGCAGAATGGACATGGCAAACAGAGCGGCCCAGATCGGAGTGGAGGAGACGAGCAGGCTGGCGGAGCCGGCGGTGACGCGGGTCTCGCCGTAGTTGAGTGCGAGGTTGTAGAAGGTGATGCCGAGGGATCCGGCGAGCACGAGCATGGGGATGTCGCGGCGACGCGGCAGACGGAAGTGCGCGAAACGCGCATAGATGGCGAGTACGGTGGAAGCGATCGCGTAGCGCAGCAGTCCTAAGTGCGCGGGCGCGTACGTCCGAAGAGCGACGCGGATTCCGGCGAAGGCCGATGCCCAGAACAGCAGGGCGATGGCGAGAGCGGTCCAGGCGGCGAGCGGGATCGGAGCGTGATCATGTCGACGGGGGTCCCTGACTCGTTGAACACTCTGCTCGGGAATTTTGAGCGCAGGCTTGGCGGCGGTTACCACGTGTCGCCTCCTGCGGGCGGCGGCCAGAGATTGAAACAGCGGAGCATGAATGCGATCTGCCCGACGTGGTAGCTGTTGTGCACAACGATCTGCCAGAGAACCGCTTGTACGTTGGGCGATCGCGGTTCTTCGCCAGCATGCATGCATTCCACCGGTGCGCTGAGTTTCCCAGGGCCGGCTTCGGAGAGCTTGCGGAATTCGTCGAGATGGCAGGCCAGTTCCGATTTCTGTCGTTGCCAGTCGGCGGCGCTCGGCGGAGTGACGCTCTTGGGCCAGCTTTCAATCGCGCGCTCGGGATAGTGCGGGCGTTTGCCCGCGATGCGACCGAGTTCGTAGTCCATCCAGTAATTGAGGTGGTTAACCACTTGCCAGATGGAGTGCGGGTAGCCCGGGACGGTCCGGCCGGCGACTTCGGCGGATACCTCTTCCAGAGCGGCGATGGGATCGACATGGGCGCCGTGGCCGCGCAGAAGCTGACGATAGGTGGGGTCGGTGGCGATCATGATGTGTAATCGATGATGGTGTCTCCGACACGGATCACACCTTGCGTCAGGATCTGAGCGCGCAGGCCTCCGCGGTGCCGCAGGGATTTGATGACGGGCAGCCCCGTGAGCGATTCAAGGTGGCCGCAGGGTTCACAAAGTCGAATTCCGCGGACTCTCACACCGCCGATCTGAAATTCGCGGCCGACCAGATGATTCAGGGGCACGTCACGGGTCACCACATTGCGACGGGCTTCACCGGGATTCATGCTTACTTTGTACTCGCGTGCTGCCGCCTCGATGGCCTCGGCTTCGATGAGGGTGAGTTCGTGGTCGGGCTCGGGCTTGAAGAAGGTTCCCTGTTTGAGGAAATAGCGGTCTCCCGCGAGGCCGGCGCCGGGGACGGCTTCGACTTCGGCGATCGGATGCGTGACGGCTTTTGCGGCCGGGGCGATATGGATGGATTCGACTTTACCGCTCCACATGGGAAGCTCCTCTCATCTGCAAACGCGGGCGAGGCCGCCGGCGTCGTACGATGTGCCGTCCGCTGCAGGGGACTCTGCATTTCTCTGTTGGCCTACCCCGCACTTGCGTGCGGGGCTAGCGTCTGCCGTCGCGGAAGCGACTGGGAGGCGGACAGGAGGGTCCGCCCCACAATCACGCGCCTTGGCTGACGAGCTCGATGGATTCTTCGAGGGCGTCGATGGCGGCGTCGGCTTCATCTTTGGTGACGACCAGCGGCGGCGCGATGCGCACCGTGCTGGGACCGCAACCCAGCAACAGGATGCCG
>Ga0182037_10000521_pt1 | contig 18702 bp, 13 predicted proteins | sample sta12Cox44000082_FD_125974 | JGI IMG/M metagenome (GOLD analysis project Ga0182037, IMG submission 125974) | Lab enrichment of tropical soil microbial communities from Luquillo Experimental Forest, Puerto Rico - statoxic.12C.oxic.44.000.082 | ecosystem: Environmental > Terrestrial > Soil >... | reverse complement strand
GGATGCCGCGGCAACACCAGACGGGGAAGACAATGCTTGAACTCGAGCGGCCGGGTGACCTCGCCCAGTATGTCGGCAAGGAAATCGGCATCAGCGATTGGTTCACGGTCGACCAAGCGATCATCGACAAATTCGCCGACGCAACCGGCGATCATCAATGGATCCACGTCGATGTCGAGCGCGCCAAGCGCGAGATGCCGGGCGGCAAGACGATCGCCCACGGTTATCTTACCTTGTCGCTGGTTCCGCGCCTCGGTCAGACGATCTATCGCGTCAAGCACCGCTCGCGGGGCCTCAACTACGGATCGAACCGAATCCGGTTTACCGGGCAGGTGCCAGCCGGATCGCGCATTCGGCTGCGCCAGAAGATCAAAGCGGTCGATCCGGTCGAGGGTGGTGTGCGCATCACTTCGGAAAATACGGTCGAGGTCGAAGGGGCAGCACGGCCTGCGCTCGTCGCCGAAACCATCAGTATGCAATTCGACTGACGAGCCGGAGACAACGGCATCTCTATTTGGCGGACGTAAGGCGCAGTTTGGTTCGCGGTTCGCGCGCTGCGCGGTGGGCGGCGCCTCATCCTGCTTGGGCCTCGCGTAACCCATCGAGCCGTGCTACAGCCTCGGCATGCCCGCGCTCGGCTGCTTTTTCGTACCAGGCGGCGGCGATTGCGAGATCTTCACCAACGCCGCGGCCAGCTCGATAAAGATCGCCCAGCTGAAGCTCGGCTTCGGCCAGACCCTGCTCGGCCGCGGCCGAGCACCAGTAAAAAGCCGTATCCGCGTCCTCCTGTGTACCCTGGCCTTTTAGCAGCATGACCGCGAGATTGTATTGTGCATAGCGGTCGCCTTGCTCGGCGGCGTGGCGGTACCACTTCACGGCTTCTTCGAGGTTCCGGACCACGCCTTCGCCGGTGCAATACATCACTGCGAGCTGAAATTGCGCGCCTGTGTCGCCTTTCTCCGCCGCCTTGCGGAACCACAATGCCGCGGCAGCCGTGTCCCTGGGCACGCCACGACCGTACAGATTATTCCAAGCTAGGATGCGTTGCGCGTCGAGATGACCTGCCGCTGCAGCTTCGCGATAATAGCGCAGAGCCGCAGCCGGATCCGGATCGCCGGCATGCCCTTGAGCGTGGAGATGGCCGAGCTGGACGAGCGCCGAGGAGTACCCGGCTTCTGCAGCTTGGCGGAAGAGATCAAGCGCCCGGGCAAAATCCTGCGCGACGACCTCGCCCCGCGCGTAAAGGGTGCCCAAGCCGGATTGCGCTTCCGGGTCGCCGAGATCAGCTGCGCGTTGCAGCCAGGCGGCACCGGCTGGCGGATCACAGAGCACTCCCTCTCCGGAGAGGTGAAGGAAAGCTAGCCGGACCATTGCCGTCGTCAGACCCTGGCCCGCCGCCAGGCGGTACCAATTTGCCGCCTTCGCCGGATCACGCGCGGTGCCGGTTCCTTTCAGGTGAAATGCGGCGATATTGACCTGCGCCGCGGCGACTCCCTGCTCCGCAGCCTTTTCGAACCATCTCGCAGCTTCCTCGAGCTGTTGGGGAAGCCCCTCGCCGCGCGCGTACAGCCGCCCGAGAGTGAATTGCGCCTCGGCATGTCCTGCTTCCGCCGCCGCGCGGTACCAGTGCGCCGCCTCGATCATGTTCGGCGGCGCGGCCCCCCCGAGCTCGTAAAAGCTGGCGAGCCTATGCATCGCCGGAACATGCCCCGCCCGCGCCGCCCGACGCAGCCACGTTTCGGCGGTAGGCGCGTTCCTCAGCGCCTCGTCATCTCGCAGAATGAGGAGTGCCAGGTTGTACTGCGCGCGCGCATTGCCCTGCGCGGCGGCCTTCGCAAACCAGCTTGCGGCCTTTTCGCTGTCCTGTTCGACACCCTGACCGGAGAGATACATTAGCGCGAGCGCCGTCTGCGCCCCGTCATTCCCCTTCTCCGCGGCCTTCTCGTACCAGCTCGCCGCAGTTACCAGGTCCGTTTCCACACCGAGACCATTGGCGTAGAGCACCCCGAGACCAAGTTCAGCGGCTGCATTGCCCTGCGCGGCGGCAAGCAGATACCAACGCCTGGCCTCCAGGTAATCGTGCTCGCAACCGAACCCGCGCGCGTAGATCAGTCCAGTGATGGCTTGCGCTTCGGCCATTCCTTGTTCGGCGGCCGCTCGGCTCCACCGCAGCGCCTCGGCACTGTCTAACGGTACATCTACACCATTTGGAAACAAGAGCTTGCGGTTCTGCAGTGCGGCCGCCCCATGCCATTTTGCCCAGCCCGACGACTGATCGCCGCGCGTCCCACCAAAATGGAGGAGGCCGAGCTGATACTGCGCCTCCGCGTGACCCTGCTTTGCGGCCTGCAGATAATAGTGCGCCGCATCGGCAAGGTTGGCCAGCACGCCATGCCCGCGAGCATAGAGCAGCCCGAGCTGATAGAGCGCCTCAGAATTACAGCTCGCTGCAGCCGCCGACCACTCCTCCAGCGCAGCGGTGTAGTCCGCCCGCTGGTGAGCCGCCAGACCGCGCTGTACCGCCGCTTCGCGATCGTGCGGCCGCCCGCAGAAGCCGATCACGGCTCGCGCATCGCCTCGCCGACGCCGCGGATGACCCCGCGCCACATGTACATGAAGACCGAGCGGCTCCCGACCTGAATGTCGGCAGTGAGAGTCATCCCCGGCACGAGTCGAAAACTGTCCGGGACTCCTTTGAGCTTGACCTCGGTCACGGCAATGCGCGCCTTGTAATAGGGTTCCACCGGGCTGCCGTTGTCGTCTTGGGTAAAGGCGCCCTCGCTGATCCAACGAACTGTTCCGGACGCGGTCCCGTGTTCGACGAAATGAAACGGATCGAGTTTCAAGGTGACCTTGTCGCCGGGACGGCAGAAGCCGACATCGCGGGCCAGGATGTGCACCTCCGCCTCGACCGGGGAACGCAATGGAGCGAGCGAGAACAGTGGATCGCCCTCCTTCAGCACCGAACCGACGGACAGCTTTGCGAGCTTCAGTACGACAACGTCCTCCGGCGCCTCCAAGCGCACCAGGTCGTGATGCCTATCCGCCTTTGCCAGTTGCTCTCGGGCGTTGTCGAGCCCATTTCTCGCGGTCACCAGCTCCTGGCTGGTTTGCCCGGACCACTGCTCAACGAATGCGTCGCGGTTGGCGATTGTCGCGGCAAGTTGGTGCTCGCTTTCGACCAGGCCGTTGCGGTCGGAATCGAGGTTACGTAGCACCTCGACCCGCTGATCGGTGGCGGTGAGCAGATTGAGACGGCTACCGAACTGGCTGGCCGCCAGGCTCGCCCGCATATTTTCGATCTCCCGATTGATCTTGACCCGGTCGTCATAATGGGCGAGGTCGGCCTCGAGCTTATGAATCGTCGCCCTGTTCTGCGCGATCTGCTCTTCGTAGGCGAGCAACTGCGCCTCGAACTGCCCTTTCCGCTGCAGGTAATAAGCCTTTTGCAGTGCAACGTATGCGTCTTGCGGCAGTGTTCCTAGAGGCGGATCGAAGTCCCGGTGAGCCAGCTCTGCCTCGGTGCGAGCAATCTGTGCGTCGAGGCTGGCGATCTGCAGTGTCAGAGCGCGGACATCGGCTGTCGTGAATGTCGGATCAAGCGTTGCTAGCAGGCGGCCGCCCTTTACCAGCTCGCCCTCCTGCACATCGAGAGTCTTGATGATCGACGGATCGAGCGCCTGAAGGACGATCGTCGGCTCGGTCGTGACGATCTGACCGGCAACCGAGGTCACCACCCGATTCATCGGCATCACCAGGCTGACCGCGAGCAATGCAGCAAATAGCCCGCCGAGCGCATGCAGGGTGAGACGCAGCCGGGCGGGCTCCGGATCCTCCCTGATTTCGGCGGACTCGGATTGAAAGATCCGAATGAGAGCGTCGGTCGAGGGCTCAGGCTGCAGTGCCGGCACGAAGCGACGCAAGCCCATGAATCGGCCTTGGTTGGAGATATGGATTCTGCCGGTGCCAGAGCCCGCGATAGATATCGCAGCGTTCGAGCAGCTCGTCGTGGCGTCCGATATCATAGACCCGACCGCGATCGAGCACGAGGACCGCATCAGCCGGCACCAGCATCGAGAGGCGGTGAGAGATGACGACGAGGGTGCGGCCTTTGGCAATGCGCAGCAGATTGGCGTTGACGATCGCTTCGCTTTCCGCGTCGAGCGAACTTGTGGCCTCGTCGAGGATCAGGATCCGCGGATCCCCGAGAAGAGCTCGCGCGATTGCCAGACGCTGGCGCTGCCCGCCAGACAGGTTAGTCGAGCCTTCCTGAATATAGGTCTCGTAGCCGCGCGGCAGATGATCGATAAATTCTTCTGCGCCAGCCAGCCGCGCCGCGTAGACGATATCCTCGAAACTCGCGTCGGGCTTGGCCGCGGCGATCGAATCGCGGATCGTGCCGCTAAACAAAAAGCATTCCTGCGGCGCCACGCCGAGGCTCGACCGGAGGTGGTCGACGTCGATTTCCCGCAGGTCGTTGCCATCGATCTTAATCAGCCCTTCGTAATTGCTGTCGAGCATCTGTAAGAGGCGCGCCACGGTCGTCTTGCCCGAACCGCTGCGCCCCATGACTCCGAGAATCGTCCCCTCCGGCACCGTGAATGAAACCCCGTCGAGCGCCGGCTTGGCTGCGCCGCGATAGCAGAAGCGCACGTCCTCGAACTCTATGCGGCCTTTCAGAGGCGTGCGGATGCGGACCCGCGACCGGCCCTCCTCGGCGGGCTGGTTGACGAGCGCAGCAATGGTTCTGACGGCGATTCGCGCCTCGTCGTATTGCTGCAAGAGATGCGACAGCTGGATCAGCGGGGAGGCAATCCTCTGGGTCAGCATCATAAAGGCGACGATTGCACCAATATAGATTTGATCATGGGCCGCGATGGCAAGGTAAACGGCGAGAGCGAGCGTCCCGCTGACCAGCACTCGCTCAAGCGGCGTTACAACTGTCTGGATGATGTTGGCGGTCCGAAGTTCGTCTAGTCGCAGCCGTGTCGCGGCCGCGACACGGACATCCCATTCGTGCCGCTGGCGTGCATCGAGCGCGAGAGACTTCACCGTCCGAATTCCTTGCAAGGATTCGACCAGGAACGCGTTCTTTGCTCCCTCCGCCCTGAACACAGCAGCACATTTACGGCCCAATACGGGCAGCATCCAAACGATCCAGAGGCAAATGACCGCGGAAAACCCCAACACCACTGCCGTCAAGATGGCGCTGAAGAAGAACATGATCGGCAGGAATACCAGCAACACGAAGCTGTCGAGCACCGTGCCGAAGAGCTGTCCCGTCAAGAAACTGCGAATCTTGAACATTTCGTTCATATCGCGGGTGATCACGCCTGTCGATGAACGCTCGAAGAAATCGAGCGGAAGGCTGAGCACCTTATCGAACATATAGGTCGACAGCTTGGCGTCGATGCGTGCGGTGACGTGAATCACCAGAAATCGGCGCATGTACCCGAACGCGGTCTCGAACAAGATCAACACCAGCATCGCAGTGCACAGCACAGCAAGGGTATCAAAACTTTGGTAATAAAGGACCCGATCGATCAATAGTCTCCAGAAAATGATAGGCCCGAGCGCGAGAACGCTCAAAACGATTGCAGCGACCGCTATGTCGCGCGCAATACGGTGGTCGCGCAAGAGCTGCGATATGATCAAACCGAGCCCGAAAGCCTGGTCCTGGTCGCGCAAGCGGTAATCGCGTTTGATCAGGATAATCTCACCGGCCCAGCCCAACGCGAGCCGGTGCTCGTCGAGGGTCAGCGGGGCGTCTTCTCCTGCATCCGGATCCTGTAAGACGACGTGCGGCGGTTCCGCGTGCCGCTCGCTATGCAGCAGTACCATGGGGCTGCCGTTCTTCAACACCAGGATCGCGGGGAGCGCCGGCCCTAGACGCATCAAGTCATCAAATTTCAATTCTGTCGCAACCGCCCGCAGTCCGCTAGCGCGCGCGATGTCAAGCAGCTTTTTTGGCGAAGGCTCGACGGGCCCCAGTTGGTGATCACGGCGCAGCTGTGCGGGGCTGAGATGAATGCCCCGGTGCCTTGCCGCTATCGCCAGGGCACCGAGCATCGCTGCTCCCCGTCGGTCGGCGACCGCCTCCGGGACTTCTGGGTCGGCCGCGTTTCGGTGTTGAGCTGTTGGCCCGATCACCAGGAGCTCACAGCAGATGCCAATGCCCCTTGCTGCCCCCGAGAGTCCGTTCCATCAACGGAAGGTTCCTCATCTGGCTTACTCTCAAGCGGCATTACCCGCTCAGTGGCTCGAAGAATCCTTAGAATCGTTTGATTCAGGGCGAAAATATCGATCGGCACAGCAATGCAATCCGCGGCACCGGCGATCCGATAATCTTCTGTCATTGGATGCCCGGGATCACAAGCAACGAGGATCGGGACGGCAGAGCGTTGGCGTATGGTCAGGATCGTATCGGTGCCCGACGGCGGTGCGCGGCTGAAATCGAGGACGATGACATCAGGGTTGCTGTCGCTGACCAGATTGAAAAAGTGGGTCTGCACCACATTGGGGTGATCTGCCGATATTACCACGCTCTCCGGCGCGCCCGGGATCGATAGATCCTCTCGGGCGAAGATGATTGTCACCGCGCTGCCCATTCCGCCTAGTTCTATCGCCAAAAAGGTGTCGATCCGTCGCTGAGACGGGCTTATTTTCGTATTCGACGCCGACAAACATTTAGAAACAATGTGCGTCCTCGGGAGATTTACGAAATTTGCCGACAAATCGGAAAACTGAACCCGACTATCCGATAGCCCATTTACCAATTTGTCAACCTTGTTGGCCAGTACTGGGTTCGCCGGTAGTGGCTTGCTTGGGAGGACGGGATAGCAGTGACTGAGGAAGATCGCGCCACAGCTAGGGCGAATTGGGCCGCTATAGAAGGAATAGCCGAGAGAGGCGAGGGATATCCCTCTCTGACCGCCGTGGCCAGCATCGTCCGGCTGGACCAAGGTCTTTACGCGCTCAAGATTGGGGAAACATCCTGTCAGCCTGGCCAAATCTCAGACTTGGCGTTGCCGGCGATCCACGTATCGGCTCCCCCGAGCGGTCAAAATTCTTGTGTCGAGATCATCGGCGCATCCGGAGACTCCGCCACTTGGATCGGGCACGCCGGCGGCACGGTCGTGGTTAAATCGCCTGCCGGCGGTGGTGACCTCTGGGTGACGGCTTATGGAGCTCCCGACCAGATCGTGGCCCCGCCGCATATCGAGCCGCGCCGGCTCGATCGTCCGCGATCGAACGGGGAAGCGCTCGGGTCGCTGACTGTTGTTTCAGAGCCGCACGAAATCCGGACCGAAATCGTCCTGCACGTGGAGCGGCTCGGCGACCGGCGTTTTCCCGGGCAAGGCTGGATCGGGGATCGCGGCCGCAGACTGCGGATCGAAGCGTTTAGCATTCGGCCGACCGAGATGCTGGCAGCGCGCGACATTGAATTCAAGGGATTGGGTCCGAACGGCCGCGAGACGCCCTGGGTCACCGACGCGAAACTTTGCGGCACACGCGGGCAGGGCCTTCCGTTGACCGGGTTTGCGGTGCGCCTGGCGGCGAATGTCAGCGACAGGTTCGACGTCATATATGAGGGCGCCTTCTTCGAGAGCGGCGCTGTGGGCCCGTACCGCAACGGGGATCTCTGCCTGCCCGTCGTGGCTGACGATCCGCTGGAAGCAATCAATGTGCGAGTGATCCGGCGCGGCGCTCGATAGGCTTCGGCGCAGATCCGATGGCGAGCCCTGATTCACCCGAGTCCCGCCAAAAAACCGTCCTGAACGTTGGTTGCGGCTATCCGGCGCGGCAAAGGCTGCACTGGCACTTTCATGGCCCAGAGTGGCGGGAGGTCAGGCTCGATCTCGACCCGAACGTTCGACCCGACATTCTTTGCTCGATGACCGATATGAGGCCGGTCACCGGCGGCACAGTCGACGCGGTCTGGTCCTCGCACAATCTCGAGCACCTGCAGCGCCATGAGGTGCCACTGGCGCTCAGTGAGTTCATCCGGGTGCTGAAGCCGCACGGTCTTCTGCTATTGACGCTTCCCGATCTGCGGCAGGTTGCGCAGCTGGTGGTGGAAGACAAGCTCGAGGATCAAGCCTATTATTCTTCGAGCGGGCCAATCACCCCCCTAGATATGATCTTCGGCCACGGCGCATCCCTCGCCCACGGCAATCATTTCATGGCGCACCGCACCGGTTTTACCGCGCGGACATTGCACAAAGTGCTGATCGAGGCCGGGTTTGTTGAGGTCAGCTTGCGCGTCGGGAGGTCGTTCGATCTATGGGCGACAGCGTATAAGCCCCGGACACTGAAAGACACTACGCGATGAGGTTTCTTTTCGTTCATCAGAACTTTCCGGGTCAATATGTTCATATCGCGCGCCATTTAACGCAGACCGGACACCAGGTGAGTTTCATCACCCAACCGCGCCGGGCCGAAATCGAAGGTATTCGTAAAATCGAATACAGGCCGACGCTGAACAACACCGATCCGAGTGCCCATTTGCACGAGTTCGAAAACGGGGTGGCGAACGGTCTGGCAGTGGCGAGGGTCTGTCATTGGCTTGACCGTGACGGTTACATTCCCGACATCGTCATCGGACACAACGGGTGGGGGGAAATTCTCTACGTCAAGGACGTGTGGCCGCAGATCCCGCTACTGGGCTATTTCGAATTCTTTTATCGACCGAGTGGATCTGACGTCGACTTCGATCCCGAATTCCCCCCGGAAGCCGACATAGCGATACGGCTGCGGACGCGCAACGCGGTCAACCTTTTAGGTCTCGACGCAGCCGATTGGGGACAGACTCCCACGAAATGGCAGCGCGCGCAGTATCCCGAGCGCTATTGGGATCAGCTCGATATCCTGCACGAGGGTATCGATACGGCTGTTGTCAAGCCAGATACAACGGCGCACCTATGGCTGAGCAGCGGGTTTTGTCTTTCCTCTGAACACGAAATCGTCACTTACAGCGCCCGCGATCTCGAGCCATATCGCGGGTTTCACGTGTTCATGCGGGCGTTACCCAAGGTGCTGCGAGAGCGGCCAAATGCACAGGTACTGATTGTCGGCGCCAATGGCGTCAGCTACGGACGTCAGCCGCAAGTCAGCTCGAGCTACCGGGAACAACTCCTCGCCGAACTGGACGGCGCGCTTGATTTCCGGCGCGTCCACTTTCTCGGTCATCTACCCTATCGGCAATATCTGACAGTCCTCCAGGTCTCCAGCGCGCACGTTTATTTGACGTACCCTTTCGTGCTCTCTTGGTCGTTGCTCGAAGCAATGTCGGCAGGCTGCCTTGTCATCGCCTCTCGCACACCTCCGGTCGAGGAAGTGATCAGCGACGGGATGAACGGACGGCTGGTTGACTTCTTCGACGGGGATGGACTGGCGGACCGCATCATTACGGCCCTTGCCGATGGCGACGACAGCCTGCGGGCGGCGGCACGGCAGACGGTGATCGAACGATACGATCTGAGGTCCGTTTGCCTTCCCGCCTACCTAGACCTGCTCCGAACGTTGCTGCCGACGGGGCAGGCTCTCTGACCGGGGAAACATCTCCCCGGTGGGTTTCGCTGAGGTGAGCATCTCTCAGATGATGTCGGATGCGGTCGAAGGCTGTTTGCGGCGTCATTCGAGTGCATTGGGGAACGCGCCCGATTACGATACGCCGGAACCCCGCCTCGCGATCCTTGGACCGCCGGCTGTTACCCGTCGCATGGTTGACCTGTGGCGGGCAAATCCGCGTCTGCAAGCCAGGTTCGATCTCAGGAATCCACTTCACCGTCGTGACTATCTGCTCTGGCTCAGCGAGAAAGACCGCTCAGTCGGCGACGACACAGCCGGCTCGGCTGCGGTGGCTATCATGCGCCGGGGGACCTCGCTTTTTCGCGCGCCACCGCAATGGCCGTCGCAGGCGGCGCAAGCGATCGGGCGTTCCCGAGAAAACCTCGACGCATGGTTGACCGAGACGATCTCCTGGGAACCCGGGGCGCAGGTTGGGGATATTCCGCTGCCGCGTGTGCTCGCCCTCCTGTGGGAGCTTAGACAGGATGTGCGGCTGCACTTTCCCAATCGGACATCTGCCGATGTGCAGAACTATCTAGCCTGGTGCCTGACTCAAGGTGTTTGTGATCGAGGCGTGGCGGTTGATTTGATCGAGCCGGGACTCGGGGCCTACCTGGATGCGCTCGATCCTGAACTCGGCGGAGACGCAGTCGTCAATCAGCTGCCGGTGACACGGCTGCTGCGAATCGTCGCGCCGCTCTATGATGGGCCGTATCCCGAGATCGCTCGGCACTTCCCGCACAGTCGGCAAGCGCGCTTCTGCATCGCTATATGGGTTTGCGGCGCATTGCGACGGCGATTCGGCTGGCCCGAGAGGTTCATCCAACGGCCGCTACACTGGCTGTCACAGATTGCGGAGCAAGTAGCGGACGCCTTCGTGCCGCTCGACAACCGGATGATGGGGCTATGGGAATTGCGGTCGGATTTGCAGGCGCGGTTCGACCTGCGCACTCATGAGAGTCGTGCGGCTTTGCTTGCCTGGTTCCGCGGCCGGGGGCGGCCCGAGTTCCGGCTCGCCGCCGATGGTGTTTCGCGAGTGTCGGCGCTACGCGACTGGGACCGAGCTGCGCTATCCGAGCGGCCGGCTAATTTCGCAGCGGAGCCAGCGATAAAGCGCGAGCTTTGCTTGATCGGATATGCTGGTCTGGTCTCCGGTCGGGCCGAAGATCTAGGAATGAGCGCTCTTGCGCTACATTGGCAGGGCCGAGGCTGGGCGATACTCGACCGACTTTCCGGGCGCATCACCAGCGAGGCTGGGCGGGCCTCTTCCGCTTTCGCCGAGCCGCCCCGAGTGAACCTCGTCTATATGAATGCCGATACCGCATTTTTTGACTATCTGTTCTTGCGCGAGAGGGGAATCGAGCGCAGCTACACGATCGGCTGTTGGGCCTGGGAGCTTGCCAAGTTTCCGGCAGAATGGGCCTCTTCCTTCTCGTTTGTCGATGAGGTTTGGGCCGCGAGCCGGTTTGCCTACGAGGCCATCGCGCCGGCGACGACGAAGCCGGTCTTGCTGATGCCGTCGGCCGTCGCGCTTCCGGCTGCGGAGCCAGGTCTCAAGCGCGCCGATTTCGGTCTGCCCGACGACAAATTCGTATTCTATTTCAGCTTCGACTTCCGCTCCTATGCGAGCCGAAAGAACCCGCTTGCCGCGATTGAAGCGTTCCGGCGTGCCTTTCCGCGGCGCAGCGCACCGGTCTTTCTGCTGCTCAAGACGATCGGCTCTGGGGAGAAATCGGAGGAACGCGAGGCGCTATGCGAGGCGGTACGCGGCGATCCGCAGATCGCGATCATCGATCGCGAGCTCCCCAGACCGCGCGCGACTGCGTTGCTGGCGTTGACGGATTGTTTTCTGTCACTGCACCGCTCCGAGGGCTTCGGCCGCGGGCCGGCCGAGGCGATGTTGCTGGGCAAGCCAGTGATCGCGACCGACTATTCCGGCACTCGCGATTTTGCCACCGTCGCGACCGCGCTGTTGGTCAGTTACCAGCTGGTGCCGGTCGGCGCCGAGGAATATCCCGGAGCAGAGGGTCAAGTCTGGGCCGAGGCAGACCTCCAGCATGCCGCGTCGGCGATGCGCCGGATTGCAGCGGAGCCGTCGTTGGCCCGCGATCTGGGCCGCGCCGGGCAGGAGCGGATAGAGCGATGCTATGACCCGGCGACAGTCGGCGCGAAGTATGTGAAGCGGTTGAAGGCGATCTCAAAAGGGTTCTGAGAACGTCTATCTCCTCAGGTTGGATCGGGTCACCACCGCTTTACGTTACAGTAGCGATCAGACTCCATTTCGACAACGCACCAGCCACGAAGCCCGTTGCACTGCTGGACTAGCGCGGCAACCTCGCAATTCTATCAGATCGAAAGCCCCTTGCCAGCAGGTTCTGCCAGCACTGCCGCGTCCCACGAGAGAGCTCGCTGCAAGCTCCTCTGCGTTGAAAGGATTTTAACTATTTTGGCGGAACGTGACTCCGGGGACTTTGGGGCGGAGCTCATTGCAGCATGTTTGGTGCGAAAGGGACGCTCCTCTGAATGAACCAGAATGTCTTCGCTGCCGCCACACTGTAACCTCTAACTGCGGTCAGTTTTTGCAGAGGGAAAATGGCACGAACTCCGTTGCGGACGGGAAAACAGAGAAAAACGAGAGCCAGAGCCGGTCACGGGGTTCGGGGCACCGGGAATTTCTGCGCTCTCCATCGAAGAAATCATGGTTACGGAAGCGGAATCCGAATTGGCTCTAATGTCGACTGAACGTACCGGTGACTCTGAGGGAATGACGGGACAGACCCGCTGGCGTCGAATGCACGTTAATGGCCACGATGCTCGCGCGATCAGCTGTATAAATTCCGTGGTGACTGATCAAGAGACGCCGTTTACAGCACAGGAACGCTTAGCGCTCAACAATATAACGGACCAAGAGGGGGCGGCTAGCTCTGACATCGCACCGGTGCCACTCCAGTCCCAGCGCAAGCTTCAGGGTCATATCGATGCAGTGGACTGGGCTGCAGTCAATGGCTGGGTTTGGGATCCAAACACGCCTGGGGATAGGATCCGGCTCGAGTTGGTCGATGGCGAAACCCTCTTGGCCACAAGTATCGCGAGCTGCCATCGGCCGGAGCTCACGAGGCTCGGCATTGGCGATGGCGGGTACGGGTTCAGTATCGAATTTCCGGGCAAGATGTGTGAAGGCCACCACACCCTGCACCTCCGCTGCGCTGATAGTGGCGCAATCGTGCCTGGCTCGCCAATCATGATCGACTGCACCAGGTTAACCGAAACACCTGACGTGATGACCGAGCGAGCGGCATGGTCTGCGGCGACGACTTTCCCGCGTTCGGCGCCCCTCGTCGGTACGCGCATACTGTTCGATATATCGGATCTGATTTACTACATCGGCGAGCACGCCAATCTCACCGGCATCCAGCGCGTCCAATCAAGCATCGTCCTCTCGGTCCTGAGCCACGGGGTACTGCCGCAATCTGCTCTCACCTTTCTGAGCTTTCACGCCAGGAGCAGGAGCTGGGTGTCGGTTCCGACGGGGTTCTTGTTTGCACTGCTTCAAGACCTGTTCCTGCCGATGGCGCAACGCTCGGTCACGTTTCCGGCCGAAGACGCTCGTTACGGGATATTGCCCGGAGCGAAAGAATTTACCGGTGTCGGCGTGCTCGACGGTGGCGGGCCCTCGGTTCTCTGCCTGCTGGGCGCAGCCTGGGTTCACCAGGATTACATCCATCGCGTTCTCGCTTTGAAACGGCAGTTCGGCACCCGATTCGTCATGACCGTACACGACTTGATCCCGATCTATGCGCGCGAGACGTGCGACCAGGACACCGCCGTCGTGTTCGAGGAGTTCATGCGCCGCGCGCTGAAGCACGCCGACCACATTCTCGCTGTGTCGGAAAATACCGCAAGCGATGTCAGGCGGTATTCCGCCTCACTGCAGATCCCGCAACCGCCAATCACAGTGACCAAGAACGGTTCGTCCTTTACGGAATTTCTGCCGCGGGCCGAGTCCCCGGGCGAGATCACGGTGGGAGAGCTGCCGGAGCGTTTCGTCCTGTTCGTCGCCACGATCGAAGGACGGAAAAATCATCAGCTGATCCTAGACATCTGGCGTCGCATGATCGAAGACGGCGACGATCCGCCCCATCTCGTCTGCGTCGGCCGGTTGGGCTGGAAATCGACCGGGTTCATCAGCACTGTCGTCGAGAACGGCTATCTCGGCGGCAGGATCCATCTATTGCGCGAGATCTGCGATGCGGATCTCAGGATGCTGTACAGCCGATCTCTATTTACGCTTTGCCCGTCTTTCTACGAGGGATGGGGCCTGCCGGTCGGCGAGGCGCTGGCAATGGGCAAAATCTGCGTATGCAGCGACCGCGCCTCGCTGCCCGAGGTCGCCGGCGAATTTGGCGTCTACATCGACATTGCCGACCGCGACGCCTCGCTGGCGGTAATCCGCGGATTGCTGAGCGACAACGCGGCGCGGGGCCGATTGGAAGCGAGAATACGACAGGACTATGAACCCGTTACGTGGCATTCGGTGGCGAAGAAAGTGGTCGCTGCCTGCCAGAGCGCAGCCGGGGTCGTTTGGCAGGATCCCTACCCCTACACGGCCATTCCCTATTCCAGCGAGATAAGCTTTGGCAAGCTAGACCGTGCCGTCGACGGCACCGGCGAGGCCGTCTTGGCCCGTATCGAGCGCACGAGACGCGGTCTGTTTTTGGGCGAATTGCTGCAAGAGCAGAATTTTATATGGGGGGAGGAGATCCGCTCGCACGGGTTCTGGGCCTACCCGGAAGACTGGGGCACTTGGGCCTGCCACGCCGGTGGCGACATCGCCGTGGCCCTGGCGCCGAGCGACAGCCTGCTCTTCGATGTGTTTCTCCGGGTCCGCGTCAGCGGGCTCCTCACCAGCCACCCAATAATCCTTTCGGTCAACGGCAGGCCGGTATGGAGCGCAGCCATCGGCGAAGGCTCGCGCAACATCCATTTCCGCGTCCGAAAACAAACCCTCGGGACCGGCGCCTGGCGGCTGCGGATCCGCGCCGAGCTCGGTTTGGCCGCCGAGCTGCGCAGCCAGATCGCAGTGCTTGACGCTCGAGTTCCGACGATCGGGTTCGAGCGGCTGGTGGTCGTGCCGGAAAATGATCTGAAGACGCGGGTGGATATCCTCTACTCGCTGTTTCTGTGACCAACGCAAACATCGGATGGCTAGAGATAGTCGAGGGCGGATGGCCACCCGGCAGAGGCCGAGCTACGGCACCAAGCCGGGTCGCCCACTTCCCGGAGCGACACGCCCAGATCTGAGGTTAGCGCCATGGTACACGTAGCTGGTGTCTCGATGCCTCGGTCAGGGCATCACCTTTTAGAGATGATCCTGAAGAATACGCTAGGTGATAAATTCGGCTATTGCGAATTCTATGAGGAGGGTTGTTGTAAATCTATACCTTGTAAATCCAAAGCTAAGCGAGAATTCGCGCGAAGTGAAGTATTCTTTCAAAAATCGCACGATTTTGATTTAATTGATCAAATGTTAATTCCGAATACTTATCGCGTTGTACAGTATAGAAGCCCGGTTCCAAGATCTCTATCGAATTATGAACTTTATCTTCGGAATAGCGCCGAGGACAATATCGGCACGTTCCGGCGGTTTCTCGTAGATGAAGCATTATATTTCTGTAAGTTTTATAAAAAATGGATTGAAAAACCATCGCCAAAGATGTTCATTCTGACCTATGAGGAACTAACTGCAGACCCTCTTAGATCAATTTATCGCTTGTTCAATTACATCAAATTACCAATCAAACTTGATGAAATATCTGCAGGTATAGCTCAGTCCATTGGGCTTCGCGGCAGGGATAACGCTCCATTTAAAGCGGTTGAAGTTTCGTCTCATCGCTACGCAAAGTACCCGGTGCTAGCAAACTTCGAACAAATTGTCCTCCGCAATTGTATGGGATACTTTCCAATTAGATATTTCTCCTCCGAAGATCCCGATAATTCTCAAATCGGGATTATTTTCAGGGCCAAGAAGGCAATAGACGCGGCGAACCGCGAGTTGGCCATTGCTCTGGCGGAGGCCGCTTACGCCCAAGATCAAGATCCCGCACTTGTAAGGCTCTGCGACTTAGCGCGATCAATTCCCTCGAAGTTTGGTTCCGGTGAGCTTCGAGGCCTCGGTGCAAAGCCGGACTCTGGGATTCGTCTCGATCTGGAGCAACGACGATGATCTGCCAGCCCCTAGTTATACGTTGTTCTCAGCCTCAGGCGGCAGGAGAGCGCGTCAGTCCGCAAATCGCAGCACTTAGGCTTGGTAATTTTTCGACCATCGAGAGCAATACATGACGAAGACTGGAAATCTGCAGGAGGCTCGATTGCGGTCACACGCTGCAAACTCATCAGGCGCGCCTCCACTATCGCCCAGCCCTCCCATTATCACAGAAGACCAAGAGCCAGCGGAGTTTGTCGATAGCCTATACCGCGCTATATTATTGCGCGAGCCAGATGGAGCTGGCCGGGCGACCCACTTACGCCTATTGCACGAAGGTATGTCCCGAGTGGATCTAATCAAAATGTTTATTGCTTCCCCGGAATTTAAGGGAAAAACAGAATCTCGCGGATTTGTGCCTCTGGGTGCGCCGGCCATGGACGTCCAATGCCGGGCGTCCTCATCTCAACTATCACGCCTCATTAATCGGGTCAGCGAGGCTTGGACTGCCCTGGGCGCCGCGCGACCCTATCACTCCGTGTTAACCCTCAAGGAATTGCTTCCGGAAAATATAACTGAGGCCGCCATTAAGCGGTTTTGGGCTAGTGGTGCCAGTGAAGGATCACAAATTAAAGCGATACTTTTGAGACATGGCTTCCAAAATGCAGCCTCAAAAACTTGTTTGGAATACGGGTGTGGATTAGGTCGTATGACCGTCGTTCTAGCAAATATTTTTAAAAAAGTATATGCGTATGACATATCACCAGGTCATTTAGAGGTAGCGCAAAAACATAGCGCGCAACTGGATTTCGATAACATCGAATTCAAGCTTTGCAATAAGAACATTTTTGCCAATAATTTGCACCCATGTGAATTTTTTTACTCACGTATAGTTTTCCAGCATAATCCACCGCCGCTCATAGGTAAGCTCATTTCGATGGCAATGAGGTCTCTCCAGGTCGACGGAGTAGGAGTTTTTCAAGTTCCAACCTATGCGTCCAAATACAGATTCAACCTAGATGAATATCTTGAATATACGGAAAAACCGGAAATGGAGATGCATGCGATCCCACAGACGGAGATCTTCAATCTAATTGCTGATGCGGGTTGTCGGATACTTGAGGTCCGCGAGGATAATAGTGTTGGCTGGCACAGCTGGATCTCCAATACTTTTATTGTAAAGCGAACAATATAGATCCGCACCTGCGAAAGTCAAATATCGCAACAGTCGCGCTGAGGCCGTAGCCTGTCGGTCGGTCTCTCACCGCACCCTCGGCAACTCGCGCGTCGCTTCGCTCGCTAGGTGAGGACATATGCGGCTGGCTGCGGTGCGGCAACCGTCGACGTCCAGTGCGAACAAGTCGGTGCCGACCGGCTGTTGGTTCGAGTCGTTCGCAAGCTTGAAGATCGCCGTGCCTTCGTTGATTTCGTCGAACATGGCCGTGTAAAGCAATCTGCGCGCCCGCTTTGACCGCATTATCGATTTCGCGCTGGTAGAACGCGCCGCAACGCCGCGGGGTCAGATTAAGCGGCGAGCTGGTTGCCCATCCGGCGCCGTGGCGCCAAGAGAAGCCGAGAAACACCACCGGCATGTATTCAATACCCAGCCGACCGGTTTCGGCAATGTCCGGAGTGAGTCGCTGGCGCGCAAAGGCATCGGCGCCGTTATCGTCGCGAAACCGGCCGGTGGCCCAAGGGCTGATCACATCGAGTGAGCGGTACACCGCGGCCGGAGCCCGCGGCAGGGAACAAAAATTCCCTGCCATGATACGATGATTCGCCCGCAAGCTGTCGGTTTGCAGGACGTAGTACCGCAGACGGATAAAATCGTCCCGTGGTTTCCTTGTTGGTAGTGAAATTCGCGGACGTCGGAGCCGGGCCAGCGATCGCCCCCTAAAGAGCGAGCTTTCCCGCGACGAGGAGCAAGGTCGTAGCGAGCGTGAGGCGCAAGATCGTGTCGGGCACGCGCACTGAAAAATAACTACCGATGACGATCCCGGGCAGTGAGCCGGCAAGCAGCGCGGAGAGCAAATGCCAATCAATCGACCCCAACATCCAGTGGCCGATGCCGGCCACCAGGGTCAGCGGCACCGCATGGGCGATGTCTGAGCCGACAATCTGTCTCGTCGGCAGCCGCGGATAGAGCAGGATCAGTGCGATCACGCCGAGTGCGCCGGCGCCGACCGAGGAGATCAATACCAGGAGGCCGAGCACCGCGCCGACCGACACGGTCAGCAGGGCGGTGCGCCGAGGCGCCAACTCGCCGACTCGGACAGCGTAGAATGCCAGGATCTCCTTGCGAAAGATCAACGCAGCAGCGGTCGCGCCGAGCGCGCCGCTGAGCATCCCGGTAATAACGCCATAAACCGCATCGCTGTGGACACCAAAGCGCGAGAGGACAAGAAGGGTCAAGGCCGTCATCGGAACGCTGCCCACGGCGAGCCGGCGGACGATGCGCCAATCGATGTTGCGGTTGAGGCCGTGAACCAAGGTCCCGGCGCTCTTCGTCGCCGCCGCGTAGAGGAGATCGGTGCCGACGGCGGTCGCCGGGTGAATGCCGAAGAGCAAGATCAGCAGCGGGGTCATCAGCGAACCGCCGCCAACCCCTGTCATCCCGACCAGCAAGCCGACCCAGAACCCCAAGATCGAGTATAGCAGATCGACGGAGCCAATCATCGCTGGCGACTTTCCACGGTACCGCGCGTGCGAACAGCTCAGATGATCTGGAGGCGGCGCAGCTCCTCAAGGATACGCTCGGCGGCGGCTTCAGGCGGAGTGCTTGTCGTCTCGACCCGGATTTCAGGAGTTTCCGGGGGCTCGTAAGGAGAGTCGACGCCGGTGAAATTCTCGACTCGCCCAGTCTTTGCCTTGGCGTAGAGACCCTTGGGATCGCGCCGAATGCACTCGTTGAGCGGCGTGTCGACAAAGAT
>Ga0182037_10000519_pt1 | contig 18822 bp, 17 predicted proteins | sample sta12Cox44000082_FD_125974 | JGI IMG/M metagenome (GOLD analysis project Ga0182037, IMG submission 125974) | Lab enrichment of tropical soil microbial communities from Luquillo Experimental Forest, Puerto Rico - statoxic.12C.oxic.44.000.082 | ecosystem: Environmental > Terrestrial > Soil >... | reverse complement strand
AGCTCGAGGCTGTCGTGTCGATGCACCCGTACCTCCGCGCGCGCGTCAGCGCCGCAAATGAGGGCACAAACGACGCCGATCGCCTCGAGATCGACGCGCTCGCTCGAAACATCAAAACCAATTTCCAGCAGGTGGTGTCGCTCTCGCCGCTCCTCTCCGACGATCTCCAGACACTCGCGAGCAACATCGTCGAGCCCGGCCGGCTCGCCGACTTCATTGCCTCGTCGCTTTCCACGATCGGCACCGCGGTCAAGCAGGACGTTCTCGAGACGCTCGACATCAGAGCGCGGATGGACAACCTGAACCGCATCCTCATCAAGGAGCTCGAGGTCCTCGAGCTCGGATCGAAGATCCAGTCGCAGGTGCAGTCTGAGGTCGGCAAGAACCAGCGCGAGTACTTTCTGCGCGAGCAGATGAAAGCGATCCAGCGGGAGCTCGGCGAAGGCGACGACCAGACCAAGGAGATTGAGGAGCTTCAGGCCAAGATCGAGGCGGCGGGGATGCCCGAGCCGGTGAAGAAAGAAGCCCTCCGCGAGCTCGATCGCCTCTCGAAGATGCCCGTCGCAGCGGCGGAATACACCGTCTCGCGGACATATCTCGACTGGCTGGTGGCGCTCCCCTGGGCAAAGCGGACCGACGAGGTCATCGATCTCCCGAAGACGAAGGAAACGCTCGACGCGGACCACTCCGGTCTCGAGAAGGCCAAGGACCGCATCCTCGAATACCTCGCCGTCAGAAAACTCAACCCCAACGTCAAGGGGCCGATTCTCTGCTTCGTCGGGCCTCCTGGGGTCGGCAAGACCTCGCTTGCGCGATCCATTGCCGAGTCTATTGGGCGTAAATTCGTCCGCGTCTCACTTGGCGGCATGCGGGACGAGGCCGAGATCCGCGGACATCGACGGACGTACATTGGCGCGCTGCCGGGGCAGATCATTCAGGGGCTCCGCCGCGCCGAGTCCAAGAATCCGGTGTTCATCCTCGACGAGATCGACAAGCTGGGCGCAGACTTTCGCGGCGATCCCTCATCGGCGCTGCTCGAAGTCCTCGATCCCGAGCAGAACAACACGTTCCGGGACCACTACCTCGACGTGCCGTTCGATCTGAGCGAGGTGCTGTTCATCACGACCGCCAACGTTCTTGATCCGGTGCCGCCGGCCTTGCGCGATCGCATGGAGGTGCTCGAAATCGCCGGGTATACCGAAGAGGAGAAGTTGACGATTGCGTTGGATCACCTCGTTGACAAGCAGGTGAAGAATCACGGTTTGACGCCGGAGTATATCCGGTTCACCGATGACGCGCTTCGCCAGATCATCCGCGGCTACACGCGCGAAGCCGGTGTGCGCAACCTCGAGCGGGAGATCGGCTCTCTCTGCCGCAAGGTCGCCCGCCGTCGCGCCGAGGGCAACGAATCTCCCCTTGAAATCACGCCCGACGTCGTCGTCGAGATGCTGGGCGCCCCGCGCTTCCTCGATGAGGAGATGGAGGAGCGGACCAAGGATCCTGGCGTCGCGATCGGTATGGCGTGGACGCCCGCCGGCGGCGAGGTCCTTTTCATCGAGGCGTCGCGCATGGCTGGGACCGGCTCGTTGACCCTGACCGGTCAGCTCGGCGACGTCATGAAGGAGTCGGCGCGCGCGGCGCTGTCGTGGCTCCGCACGCATGCGAAGGAATACAACATCGATCCCGACTTCTTCAAGAACGCCGAGATGCACGTGCATGTGCCCTCAGGCGCCATCCCGAAGGACGGTCCGTCGGCTGGCGTGACGATGGCGACGGCCATGGCGTCGGAGCTGACCGGCCGTCCTGTGCGCGGTGATATCGCGATGACCGGCGAGATCACGCTCTCCGGCCGCGTACTCCCCATTGGCGGCGTGAAGGAGAAGGTGCTCGCGGCTCGCCGCGTCGGCATCAACGAGGTGATCCTCCCGAAGCAGAACGGCAAGAACGTGAATGAGGATCTCACGCCCGAGCTGCGCAAGAATCTCGTCGTCCACCTCGTGTCATCGATAGACGAGGTCCTCGCGCTCGCCCTTGTTCCGGCATCATCGGACAGGCGCAGCGATGTCACGGAAGTTGCCAAGGACGCAACGAAGGAAGTGGTCAAGGACGGAGCCAAGGACAGGGACCGAGCAAAAGGGGAGGGCAAGAGCCGCCGAGGCTATGCGCCCCCTCCGTCCTGATCCGCCAGGAGCGTGACCGCGTAAGCCGTTTTCAGGTCGACGATCTCGCCCTGCGCGACCATCTTTCGGACATCGGCGACGGTGACAACTCGCGTCTCGATGTCTTCGTCAGCGTCCGGCTTGTGCGGCGAATCGGCCGGCGGCGTCCGCAGATCCGACGCCAGAAAGAAAATCATCTGCTCATCGCAAAAGCCCGGAGCTGAGTACAGCGCCGCCACTTTTTCGAGCGAGTGCGGCACCAGGCCAACCTCTTCCTCGCATTCGCGGCGCGCGGCATCGTCCACGCGCTCGCGCGGATTGACCCTCCCCGCCGGGAACTCCCACGTCTCCCGGTCGAGCGGCGCGCGGTACTGCTTGATGATGAGGACGCGACCGTCCGCCTGCACCGGAATCAGCACGACCGACGGTGCATGGTGCACAATCTCGACGGCATGCTCCTCGCCGTTCGGGAAACGCCGCCTGCTCGCCTCGACCGAAAACACACGCCCCTCATAGACGATTGGCATCCTGCCTCCGCGCTTCTATGCCCTGCGCACCGTCGCCGCGTGCCCGCCCCCAGCCGCCGCCTCACGTCCGAGCCTCGCGAGCCCGCAGCTCTTCGACAACCCGCCGCAGATCGTCGGGCAGCTCGCTTCTGAACTCCATTCGCTTCCCATCGATGGGATGCCTGAACGCAAGCCGAGCCGCGTGAAGAAAGGGACGATCGAGGTGCGTGACCGGACGCAGGTCACCTGCCACCCGTCGGTGCACCCCGCCGTAGAGCGAGTCCCCGACCACCGGATGACCGATGGCGCTCAGGTGTACGCGAATCTGGTGCGTGCGCCCCGTGTGGATGGCCACATGAGCGAGCGTCAGCGTGCGTCCGAAGTGTTCGGCGCGCACGATCCGCGTGACCGCTTCCCGGCTGCGCCGCGCCTTGGCATGACCGGCGCTTCCAGGCCCCTTGACTGCCGACATTTTCTTCCGGTTCACTGGGTCGCGGCCGATCGGCGTGTCAATCCGTCGTCCCGACATGACCTCGCCCCACACGAGCGCGATGTACTCTTTCTCGATCTCGCGCTCCCGAAACTGTCGCGACAGCTCCTCGTGAGCCGCATCGTGCTTGGCGATGACCATCAGCCCGGACGTGCCGCGGTCGAGCCGGTGCACGATCCCGGGTCGTTTTTCGCCGCCAATGCCGCTCAGATCATCGATGTGGTGGAGCAGCGCATTGACGAGCGTCCCGCTCGCGTGCCCAGCCGCCGGATGCACGACCATCCCGGCCGGCTTGTCCACGACGGCGATGTCGCGGTCCTGATAGACGATAGGAAGGTCCAACGCCTCGGCTTGCAGTGCGGGATCGGCGGGATCCGGAACATCGACCGTCACTATCAGCCCGGGTTTCACAGGCTGGTTCACCTTCGCCCCAAGCCCCGAGACCTTGACGAAGCCGTCTTTGATCAGGCGCTGAATCTGGGATCGCGAAAACTGCGGCAGGACAGAGACGAGAAAGCGGTCGAGGCGAACGCCGTCACTGTCGTCCGGGACAGTCAGGACGCTTTCCATCGCAGGTCGGGTCTCCTACGAGTCTAGGCAGCCCGCCGCGCTCGCTTGGGCTCTGGAGCGACGACTCGGGCGAGATATACGAGCATCACGATCGCGAGCGGCGCGAGCAGAACGGAAATGAACTGCGACGTCGAAAACACCCCCACCGCGCCTCGTTCGTCGCCGCGAAAGAACTCGATGAAGAATCGCGAGACGGCATAGAGCAGCATGTAGAGCCAGAAGGTCCGCCCCGCGAACGGCCGCCCTTTTCGCTCCGTGGCGAGCAGAACGGCCAGAATGACGAGCTCGGCCCCGGCTTCATACAGTTGCGTCGGGTGGAGGGGGACGCCCAGTGGCGTGCCCACATTCGCTGCCGCAAAGGGATCCGTGAAAGTGATGCCCCACGGCAGCTTCGTCGGCTTGCCGTAACAGCAGCCGGCGAAGAAGCACCCGAACCGCCCTACGACGTGACCGAGCGCGATCCCGGGCGCGAAAACGTCGCACGTCGTCCACAGCGGCAAGCCGATCCTGCGGATGTACCAAAGCGCCACGCCGACAGCGAGGATCAAGCCACCGTAGAAAACGCCCCCCGACCGCGCAAGAGTCAGCAGCTCGCGCGGGTCTCGGCTGAACGTCTGATAATCGGTGACGAGCAGCAGCAGCTTCGCGCCGACCAGCGCGCTGATGATGATGTAGATGCCGAGGTCCAGCACGCGGTTGGCGTCCAGGCCGCGCGCCTGAGCGCGCACCATCGCGAGCTTCAGGCCCGCGAGATACGCTAGCGCCAACAGCACGCCGTAGGTGTAAACCGTAATCGGTCCGAACTCGAACAGTCTTGGATACATAGGTCGCTTGCTCAGTTGGTTACGCGCGGCGCCGTTTGTCCACGCCAAGCATGTCGAGAATCATAATCGCGACGCCGATCGTGATCGCCGAGTCGGCGACGTTGAAGGCCCAGAAATGCCAGTTGCGCCAGTACACATCGACGAAATCGACAACCGATCCCGCAATCACGCGATCCAGCAGATTGCCGGCGGCCCCGCCGATGATAAGCGCCAATCCCACCCTGGCGATGAGCTGGTGGTGGGCAAGGCTCGCCGCGTACATCCCCACGCCGATGAGGGCGGCCGTCGCAATCAAGGCGATGACAACGGTCTTGAACGGAAAATCGACGGCGTTCAGGAAGCCAAACGCCGCTCCGGTGTTGCGGACGTGCGTGAAATCGACGAGCCCGGGAATGATTGTGCGGCTGTCGTGTAGAGGTAACGTGGCGCGTACCATCGCCTTGCTCAGCTGATCGATCGCCACGATCGCGACCGACAGCCAGATTTCCAGCCTCCGAGGCGGCAGCGCCGCCGCATCCTCGGCCCGCTGCAGAATGGTCTGCTGCGCAGCGTCGCTCATGCGGCCCGGTCGTCTTTCGAGAGCGCGTCCTGGCAGCGCTCGCACAAACCAACCCAGGGTGAAGCCGGGTCGGTCACCACGAAAGGCACGTAGCGCCAGCAGCGCTCGCATTTCACGCCACCGGCCCGTTCGATAACGACCACGGGCAACTCGTCCTCAGCCACACCCCCTTCAGCCCCACTCGACCCACCTGACCCACCCGACCCACCTGCCCCCCTCGACTCAATGGCCACTTCCGACACGATGAACAGCATCGGCAGGTCCTGTACGTGCCGCTGGAGCAACCGGAGCATCGTGGGGCCCGCCCGCAGCACGACCCTCGCCTGGAGCGAGCTGCCGATCTGCTTGTTCTTCCGCAGCGGCTCGATTTCGGCCAGCACTCGCTCCCGTACGGCCGCAAGGGTGTTCCAGCGCGCCAGGAGCTCGGGATCGCGCATAGCCTCGAGCGATGCACGGGTAGGGAATACGGCCATGTGAACCGATTCCTCGCGGGCACCTGGCATGAAGCCCCACACCTCGTCTGCCGTGAACGAGAGGATCGGTGCCAGCAGCCGTGTAAGGCCGTCGGCCATCAGGTACATGGCCGTCTGTCCCGAGCGGCGCTCGGACGATTTGGCGGCAAAGGTGTAAAGGCGATCCTTCGAGATATCGTTGTACAACGCGCTGAGATCGACGGTCGCAAATTGCGTGATCGCCTGTGCGATCGGGCTGTAGTCATACATCTCGTACGCCTTGAGCGCTCGGAGTCCGACCTCCGCGTAACGGGCAAGGATGTAGCGATCCACCTCCTCGAGCCGGGCGAGCGGCACGGCGTCGGTCGTGGGATCGAAATCGTAGAGGTTCGCAAGCAGGTACCGCAGCGTGTTGCGCAGCTTGCGGTAGGCCTCGACGACCCGCGCGAGAATCTCCTTGCCTACGCGGATCTCTTCCTGGTACTCGCTCATCGCCGTCCACAGCCGGATGATGTCCGCGCCACTTTCTTTGATGACGTCTTGCGGCTGGATCGCGTTCCCAATTGATTTCGACATCTTCTTGCCATCGACGTCAATCAGGAACCCATTCGTCACGATTTGCCGGAACGGAGCGCGCCCCCGCGTGCCGAGGCCGACCATGAGCGAGCTCTGAAACCAGCCCCGATGCTGATCGCTACCCTCGAGGTAGACATCAGCCGGCCACGTGAGCTCAGGCCATTGCGTCAGAACAGCCTCGTGGCTCGACCCCGAGTCGAACCAGACGTCGAGAATGTTCATCTCCCTCTCGAAGGATGTCCCGCCGCAGTCGGAGCACGCAAGCCCCGGAGGGACGAACTCCTCGATCGGCCGCTCGTACCACGAGTCTGCTCCGAACTTCTCGAACACTTCGGCTGTTTTGCGAACGATCTCCGGCGTCACCATGGCCGTCCCGCATCCCGAGCAATCGAGGGCTGGAATCGGCACACCCCAGACCCGCTGTCGCGAGATGCACCAGTCCGGGCGGTGGGCGACCATGTTGTACATGCGGTCGTGGCCCCAGGCTGGAACCCACTTGACGTCGTGATCGATGCAGTCGAGCGCCGCCTGGCGCAGCGTCTTTCCGCCGGCGAGCGGCTTCCCGTCGAGGTCGATGAACCACTGCGACGTCGCCAGAAAAATCACAGGGTTGTGGCATCGCCAGCAATGCGGGTACTGATGCGAGAACGACTCGCGGTGCCACAGCTTCGCCCGCTGATGCAATGCTTCCGCGATATTCGGGTTCGCATCGAACACGCGCTGCCCGCCGAACAGCTCCACCGTGTCTAAGAAGTGCCCGCCAGGTCCGATCGGGGCGTAGATCTCCAGCCCGTACTTCACGCCCGTCTTGAAGTCATCGGCGCCGTGCCCTGGCGCTGTGTGGACCACTCCAGTGCCGGCGTCGAGCGTCACGTACTCGCCAAGGACGCCGAGGGAGGCACGCGCGTAGAGCGGATGCTGGAACTTGATGCGCTCCATCAGATCGCCCTTGAACCTCGCCACGGGTTCACCAAACGGTTCGCCAACCGCAGCCGCCACAGCAGGTGCCAACGCCTCGGCCACGATCACCAGCCGTTCCTCCCCCGCTGCTGCCTGTCCCTCCTCTCCTGCCTGTCCCGCCGCTCTTGCCCTGACAGCATAGGCGGCGTAATCGAGCTCCGGATGGAACGCCACGGCAAGATTCGATGGAATCGTCCACGGCGTCGTCGTCCAGATGAGGACCGAGACGTTCTTGCCGGCAAGCGAAGGCACCCGCCTTCCCAGCTCGCCGCCATCCTCCGGCGAGAGAGGGAACTCGACGTAAATCGACGGTGAGACGTGGTCGGCATACTCGACTTCTGCCTCAGCGAGCGCCGTGCGGCAGTGAATACACCAATGCACGGGCTTCTTGCCCTTGTAGACCAGTCCCTGCTCGACAAACCGGCCGAAGGCGCGCACGATCGCCGCCTGATACTTGAAGTTCATCGTCAGGTAGGGCGCGTCCCACGTCCCGAGAATCCCGAGCCGTTGGAACTGCTCGCTCATCGCTCCGACATACCGCTCGGCGTAGGCGCGGCACGCGCGGCAGAACTCGGCCACCGACATCTCGCGCTTCTTCGCCCCGAGCTCGCGGTCGACTCTGAGCTCGATCGGCAACCCGTGGCAGTCGTAGCCAACCACGTACGGCGCGTCGAAGCCGGCCATGGACCGTGACTTGACCACGAGCTCTTTGAGAATCTTGTTGAGCGCAGTCCCCATGTGGATGTTGCCGTTGGCGTACGGCGGACCGTCGTGCAGCACGAACTTCGGCGCCCCTTGCCGGGTCGTGCGGATCTTCCCGTAGAGATCCATCGCCTTCCAGCGCGCGAGCATTTCCGGCTCAGTTCTTGGAAGGTTGGCTTTCATCGGAAAGCCGGTGCGAGGCAGGTTGACGGTGTCTTTCCACTCGGGCATGCGTATCTGGCAATTTTATAATGGTTCTGATGGGCCCAGCCGTCGCCGCCACCAGAGACACCACTCTCGCCAACGGGCTGACCGTCCTCATCCGCGAAGAGCACACCGCACCGCTCGCGTCGGTCTGGTGCTGGTACAAGGTCGGCTCTAGAGACGAGCCGCCCGGCCTCACCGGTGTCTCCCATTGGGTCGAGCACATGAACTTCAAGGGCACGACCAACATCCCGCGCGATCAGGTCAAGGGCATCATCGAACAGTTCGGCGGAAGCTGGAACGGCTACACGTGGATCGACCAGACGACGTACTTCGAAACGGCAACCCGCGACGCGCTCGATCGCATGCTGTTCATCGAATCCGAGCGCATGGTCAACTGCCTCTACCATCCCGACGACTGCGAGTCGGAGCGCACGGTCATCATCTCGGAGCTGCAGGGCGGCGAGAACGATCCTGATTTGCTGCTCGACCAGGAATTGACGGCGACGGCATTCAAAGCGCACAGCTACGGCCACCCCACGATCGGCTGGTTGTCCGATCTTCAGACAATGACGCGCGACGATCTCTACGGTTACTACCGCCGCCACTACGTTCCCAATAACGCCACGCTCGTCGTCGTCGGTGACGTGGACACCGACGACGTGCTGCGGCGCGTCGACGTGCTGTTCGGCGGCATTCAGCCCGGCCGCGATGTGACGCGCCTCCACCTGGCGGAGCCGCCACAGACAGGCGAGCGGCGCCTGACCATCCGGAGAGAGGGGACCACCGCCTATTGGAAGGCGGGTTTCCACGCGCCGGCAGCAACCGATCCAAACTTCTTTGCGCTGCTGGTTCTCGACGCGGTGCTCACAGGTGCGAAGGGCCTCAACCTGTGGTCCAGTTTTCGCGTGCCGCCCCCACAGCGCAGCGTGCGCCTCTATCGCGCCCTCGTGGAACGCGGCCTTGCGTCCTCCGTCTCCGGTTCGTTGATGCCGACCGAGCAGCCGTTCCTGTATACGCTGTCGGCCACCCCGACCCAGGGCACGTCGCTCGCGTCCGTCGAATCGGTGGTGCTCGAGGAGCTCGATCGTGTGGCGCGCGACGGCATCACATCGGCGGAGCTGACGAAAGCGAAAGCGCAGCTGCGGGCCCGGCTTGTCTTCGAGAGCGACAGCGTCACCAACATCGCCCACCAACTCGGGTACTTCGCGACGATTGCCGCCCCGGGGCTGTTCAGCTCCTCCCCCTCGACCATCGCCGCGATCACCGCCGAAGATGTGGCGAAGGCGGCCGAACAGGCGCTGGTGCCCGCCAATCGCACGATCGGCTGGTTCGAGCCCTTCCCAGTCTCCGGTGGAGGCTCCCCGGAGTAATGCTGGGGGAGGGACCCGCAAGCCAGGAGCCACGTGGTCTGGCGCCCGTCAGAACGGTCCTGGACAACGGCGTCGTGATCCTGGCGAAGGAAGCCCACATGACGCCTGCCGTTGCCATCAACCTCGCCGTGCGTGCCGGCTCCGCCTCCGATCCGCCGGGTGCCGAAGGCACGACCTGGTTGCTCTCGCGCGTCATCGATCGCGGCACAGCAACACGATCGGCGTCGGAGATTGCCGAAGAGTTGGACAGCCGCGGCATTACGCTGTCGATCTTCGTCACACGTCACCTCTTTTCAATGACTTGCACGTGCCTGACAGAAGACTTCGAGCCCGTCCTGACGCTGCTCGGCGAGATGCTTACGGCGCCGTCGTTCCCCGTGGCCGAGTTGGCGACGCGAAAAAGGGAGGTCGTGACCGCCATTCGCCAGGACGAGGACAGCCCGGCGATTCGCGCCAGCGAGACACTCATGGCGCACCTGTACGGCGACGGTCACCCATACGGCCGTCGCACGAAGGGCACGATCGAGATCGTCGACCGCCTGACACGCGACGACCTCGTCCGGCAGCACGCCGCTCACTTCGCTCCGGGCGGGCTGATCGGAGTCGTGGTCGGAGACGTTCCTGCATCGCAGGTGCAGGATGCCGCCGCGCGGATTTTCGGGGCCTGGCGCCGACCTGCCCCTCCACCGCCCGTCTTGCCGCCGGTTCATCCTCCGACGCGCCGCGACGAAATCGTCATCCCGATGATGAACAAGTCGCAGGCCGACATTGCGTATGGCTTCGTGTCGATCACTCGGCGCGACCCGGACTACGACGCGTTCTGGCTGATGAACAACGCGTTCGGGCAGTATGCGATTGGGGGACGCCTCGGCGACAGCATCCGTGAGCGGCAGGGAATGGCGTACTACGTATCGAGCTCGCTTGACGCCAATGTTGCGGAGGGACCGCTGACCATCCGCGCAGGCGTGAGCTCGCGCAATGTGGTGCGCGCAATCGCGTCCATCGACGAAGAGATTCAGCGCCTCGTGACCGACGGTCTCACGGCAAAGGAGCTCGACGAGTCCAAACGCTTTCTGATCGGTTCGATGCCTCGCTCGCTGGAAACCAACGCGGGCATCGCGAACTTCCTGCAGAACGTCGAGTTCTTCGACCTGGGGCTCGACTACGACCTGAGGCTGCCCGGTCGCCTTCACGGCGTCACGCTCGACGCCGCCAACGCCGCCGCCCGCCGCGTCCTCCGCCAGGATCGCGCCATCATCGTCATCGCGGGGCCATACCGCCCGTGACGTTTCGCGACCTGACACGCCTCGCCGAGTTCGCACAGGTGGTCGAGCTCGAGCGCGAAATCTGGGGTCCCAACTACGATGATGTCGTCCCGGTACCGATTCTGGCAGTCACCGTGCTTCGCGGGGGCGTGCTGATCGGTGCGTTCGATGATCGCGATCGCAGCCTGCCCGGCTCACGCGACCCATCCCGCCCACGCGATGGATCCGGCCCCCACGAGCGGCACCGCCCACACGACCAATCCGAGCGTCTGGTGGGGTTCGTCTACTCCCTCCCGGGGATCAAGCACGGCAAGCCGACGCAGTGGTCGCACATGCTCGGCGTGGTCGACGAATTCAGGAATAGTGGCATCGGCTATCGCTTGAAGCTGCTCCAGCGCGATCGTGCCCGCGAGATGGGGCTCGATCTGATCGAGTGGACCTTCGACCCGATGCAGGCCTTGAATGCCCATCTGAACTTCACGAAGCTCGGCGTCATCGTCTCCGACTACGAGGTCAACGTCTATGGCGAGTCCCGCAGCCCCTTGCACGCCGGCAACCCGACCGACCGGTTTGTTGCCGAGTGGTGGATACGGCGCGAGGCGATTGGCGCTGGGCGGGGAGTCAAATCAGCGCCGGGAGCCAACGCGGAAGCTGTCGCCGTGAATCGAATCGACCGCTCGCACCGCTGGCCGGCATGCGTTGAGGTTGTGCTCGACGCCGACGTGGGCGCGCTCCGAGTCGACATTCCGATGAATTTCGGTGAGATGCTCACCAACGCGCCGGATGTCGCGCTCGACTGGCGGTTGAAGACGCGCCAAATCTTCACCACGTACTTCGGGCGCGGTTTCAAGGCTGTAGATTTCGAGCTGGATCGCGCCTCCGCCAGCGGGGCTTATCTACTCACCCAGGTGGCCACATGAGATGCCTGCCCCCGATGAGGTGGAGGTGGATGTGGAATACAGTCTGGCCGGCGTCCCTGTTCGTATTGAAGACCGTCCGGAAACCTCCGGCGGAAATCCCGCGTTCTGCGGCGATGACCGCTGCGCGTCGCACAATCTCCCCAACCGTCGCGTCATCGTCCGCCGTTAGATCGTTGAGGGATGCGATGTGGCGTTTGGGGACGACCAGCACGTGGGTCGGCCCCTGCGGGTTGATATCGTTGAACGCAAGCACGCGATCGTCTTCGTACACAATCGATGCCGGGATCTCGCGCTTGATGATCTGGCAGAAGAGACAGTCAGCCATGGCACGACCTACCTGGTCCGCTTGGCGATCGCCGTGCGCGCGATCCCCTGCAGATCCCGACACACGTCGACGAGCCTGAGCGCGCGGCTGCGTCCGATGAGATGCTCCACCGCGATCTCTTGACCTAACCCGAACTCGAAAATCAGGCACCCGCCATCCCGCAGGCGGGACGGCGCCTGCGCGATCAGTCGGCTGATGGCGTCGAGCCCTTCGGATCCGGAGTACAAAGCGACCTCCGGTTCTTCGCGCACCTCGGGCTGGAGTCCGCTCCGGTCGCCTGATCGCACGTACGGCGGGTTGGCGACGATCAAGTCGAACGGCCCGGGGACGCTCGCCAGGAGATCAGCGCACATGAACCGAATCCGGTCCGCTACGTTGTGGCGTGCCGCGTTGCGTCGTGCAATGGCAAGCGCGGCTTCCGAGATGTCGGTGGCCAGCACCGACGCCGCCGGCCGCTCGTTCGCGATCGCGATCGCCACGCACCCGCTGCCCGTGCACACGTCAGCGGCTTCGAACACCGCATCGCGATCAGCGTACACGTCGAGCGCCGCCTCGACGATGAGCTCGGTTTCGGGGCGGGGGATGAGCACATCCGGCGTCACCTCGAGCGACAACCCCCAGAATTCCCGTTGCCCGGTGATGTACGGCAACGGCTCGCGCGCAGCCCGGCGCGCGATCACGGCGTCGTAGCGGGCGGCGAAGTCATGAGGCTCCGTTCGGAAGGACTCGGTGAGAAACGTCTCCCTCGGCCAACCGAGCAGGTGCTCGGCAAGCAGCCGCGCGCTCAGATCGGCTTCTTCGACCGACAGCCCGGCGTTGCGCAACTGGCGGCGCGCCGCTGCGACGCGTTCGGAGATGCTGGACACTAAATGGCCGCCGTGGCGTCCCTGAGTTTCTCCGACTGGTAGTGCGTAATCACGTGATCGAGCACTTCGGTGAGGTCGCCGTTCAGAACGTCGGCCAGGCGGTGCGTCGTGAAGTTGACGCGATGGTCCGTGACCCGGTTTTCCTTGAAGTTGTACGTCCGAATCTTCTCCGAGCGGTCGCCCGTGCCGACCTGGCTGCGGCGATCCTTGGCGATCGCTTCCTGCTGCTTGCGGAGCTCCATTTCGTACAGCCGCGCGCGCAGCACTTTCATCGCTTTCGCACGATTCTTGATCTGCGATTTCTCGTCCTGCTGCGAGACCACGACGCCGGTGGGGATGTGGGTGATGCGCACGGCCGAGTACGTGGTGTTCACGCTCTGTCCGCCGGGGCCGCTCGAGCAGAAGGTGTCGATTCGCAGCTCTTTTTCATTGATCTGCACGTCGACGTCCTCGGCCTCCGGCAGCACCGCGACAGTCACCGTTGACGTGTGAACCCGTCCGCTCGCTTCAGTCGCCGGCACACGCTGCACCCGGTGGACGCCGCTCTCGTACTTCAGCTTGCTGTACACGCCTCGCCCTTCGATGGTCGCGATCACTTCCTTCAAGCCGCCGCCGCCAGTGTCATTGCTCGACATGACCTCGACGCGCCACCCCTGCCGCTCCGCGAACTTCGTGTACATGCGGAACAGCTCCGCGGCGAACAACGCCGCTTCCTCCCCCCCCGTCCCGGCCCGGATCTCCAGGACGACGTCCTTGTCGTCGTTGGGATCTTTCGGAATGAGCAGCGTTTTCAGATCGGCAAGCAGGGCGTCCCGTCTGGCAACGAGCGATTTCAACTCTTCGCGGGCAAGCTCGCGCATGTCCGCATCGCCAGCCGACGCCAGTTCCTCCGTGTGAGCGATCTCCTGCGCGATGCCTTTGTACTCGCGGAATCGCACCACGAGCGGCTCGAGCTCCGCCAACGCTTTGGCGTGCTTGCGGTACGCGCTTGCGTCACTCTGCACCTCGGCCGTCCCGAGCAGCCTGGTCAGATCTTCGTACCGAGCCTCTTCTGATGTCAGCTTATCGAACATATCGAACCACGAGTCCCTAATCCCCAATCACGCCTATCCCCCAGACACCGGCGGCAGAAACGCAACCTCGTCGCCATCGCGAACGACTGCGTCCATCCGCGCGTAGTCGGCGTTCAACGCGCTCGAGATCGATCGCTCGTACCGGTCGAGCTCGGGGAAGTCACGCGTCAAATCCCTCCACAGTGCGCCGACTGTGGCCCCTGGCGGCAGGTCGCGCGTCAACTCTGACGCTCCCGCGATATCGCGAAGTCGAGCAAAAAGCTTCACCGTCACGCGCATGCGGCTTTCTCCGCCTCCACCCTCGCGCTGACATCGTCCGGATCGGCGGTTGCCCCCTCAATCCAGATGTCGCCCCCCTCGAAGAACTCGCGCTTCCAGATGGGCGCGATCTGCTTCACGCGCTCGATCGCGTAGCGGCAGGCGGCATAGGCATCGCCCCGGTGCGGGGCGCGAGAGGCGATCGCGACGCTCGCTTCGCCGACGTCCAGCCGGCCGATGCGATGGTGAACGGCGACTCGCGCGTTTGGCCACCGGGCCCCAACTTCGCCGGCGATCCGCTCGAACGCTTTCAGCGCCAGTGGCTCGTAAGCCTCGTACTCCAAATATCGGACGCTCCGCCCGACGTTGTGGTTCCGCACCAGCCCGAGGAACGTCACGAGTGCGCCGTCGGCCCCTGCGGCGGCCCCTGCGCTGTCGGAGAGCGCCCCGACGATCCGCTCCAGCTCGAGCGGCTCGTGACCAATTCGGAGCAACGGCATCATCATTCTTCAGTATACCGTCCCCCTTCTGCCCCTCCCCGCCTGCTCCTTCGCGATGAGGCCGGCCACATGACGCTGAGCCTGGGCGGCAGCGTCCGGAAGCGCGCGACCAAGCGCGAGAAACGCCGCAACCGCCGACGAATAGGAGCAGCCGGTCCCTCGCATCTGCCCACCGGGTACCCAGGCGACACGCAACTCGTGAAACGCCTTGCCGTCGAACAGAAGGTCCAGAACGTCCGGCGTTTCACCGGCGTCATCCTGTGCTCCGCCGGTTGCCGACCTCAGGCTGTGGCCGCCTTTCACGATAACGTTCTCCGCGCCCATCTCGTGCAGCCGCCGTGCCGCATCACGCGCTCGCGCCATGGAGTCGATGCGTATCCCGCTGAGCGCCTCGGCCTCCGGAAGATTCGGCGTGACGACGAGCACGCGCGGCAGAAGCTCGGTTACGAGCGTCTGGACGCCATCCGCGTCGAGCAACCGTGTGCCGCTCGTCGAGGCGAGCACGGGGTCGAGGACGACGAGCGGCAACTCCAAGTCCTCGATCGCCGCGGCGACCGCTTCGGCGATGGCAGCCGTTCCGAGCATGCCTATCTTGGTCGCCTCAATCTCCGCGTCCGCCGCAACCGCCTCGATCTGCGCGGTGACGAGGTCTGCGGAGAGCGGCGCAATCGCCGAGACCCCCTGGGCATTCTGCGCGGTGATCGCCGTGATGGCTGTGGCTCCGCGGACGCCGAGGGCCTCGAATGTTCGAAGGTCGGCCTGGATGCCGGCACCGCCGCTCGAATCGCTCCCGGCAATTGTCAGCGCACGGGGCATACGCTAAGCTTGACGCTCATGCGGACCACGCTTCTCGACGTGATGATCGCACGCCCCGAAGATTCGCGCGCGGTGAGATCGCTGCAGCGGCTTGGCGCGGTGCTCTTCGTCACCGTGCTCACGATTGTCGCCGCGCAGATCAGCATCCCGTTGCCATTCACGCCCGTGCCATTCACGTTCCAACCCATGGTGGTGCTTGTGGGCGCGGCCGTCCTTGGTGCCCGGCTCGGCGCCGCAGCTCAGGCGCTGTATCTCGCGCTTGGCGTCACCGGGTTGCCGGTGTTTGCCGCCTCGGCTCTATTGCCGCAAGGGGCCGCACGCCTGCTCGGTCCGACTGGCGGATACCTCCTGGCTTATCCGATCGCGGCGTTTGTCGCGGGCTGGCTCGCTGAGCGCGGGTTCGATCGCCGGTACGCGACCGCCGTCCTGGCCATGGTGTGCGGCCTCGCTGTCGTATTTGCCGGCGGCGTCTCGTGGCTGGTGCTGGCGCCCTTGGGAAGATCATCGGGCTGGTCGGGCGCGCTCGCCGCGGGCTTCTATCCCTTCATCGCGGCCGATCTCCTCAAGCTGCTGGTCGCGGCCGCTGTCATGCCGAGCCTGTGGCGCCTCACGGGCGGGCGCGACTAGTCCTCGCGCGGCTGGGCGGTCCCGATCCCCGCATGCCGGGGCCATGCCAGTCCTCGCGCGCCGGCGTAAGGATGGAGGTCGTTCGCGAGAAGAGCAGGAGAAACAAGAACGGCGGGATGTCTTCCCGCTTGCTGAGCTGAAGCTCGGCGGCTCGAGCTGCCTGAATGACCGCGTTCGGATCCGGGCGCTCGTCGGGCGCCGGGCCTGGCCCGCCGCCACCAGGCAGAAAATCGACCACTCCGATCAAACCCTCTGGCTTGAGCGAGCGCGCGGCGTTGCGCAAGAGCGCAATCGGGTCTTCCACCTCGTGATACACGTCAGCGATCAGGATCGCGTCGATGCCTGGCGGTAGACGTGGATCGGTCGCGGAACCGAGAATGGGGCGAACCCAGGGCATGTTCTCACGTTGAGCGCGCCTCGCGATGCCGTCGACCATCTGCGGCTGGATGTCCTCGGCGTATACGATGCCGTTTGGTCCGACCCGCCTTGCCAACTGCATCGTGAACCAGCCGCCTGCGGCGCCGACGTCCGCGACCGTCGATCCTTCAGCAACCCGCAGGGCGTCCATGATCTGATCCGGCTTCTGCCACTCATCCCGATCCGGCGCCTCGAGCAATCCGAGATCGACCGGCTGGAACAAACGCCCCTTTTGCCTCGCCGACTGGCCGGATCTCGCTGATTGTGCGGGCGCGGCAGAAAGCCCAACCATCGCGCAGACGACGATCAACGCCTTCATCCTGAATCCCGAGTCCCGTTCAGTATACTCTTCAGATGCTGCCCTCATTCTTCGACAGCGTGCTGCGGCTCGTCGTGCGCACGTCGACTGACCTTCCGCCCGATGTACGCGCCGCCATGAAGATCGCGGTCGACAGCGAGCCAAGCGACACGCGCTCGTCGCAGGCGCTCACCATCATTGCCCAGAACATCGACCTGGCTGTTGACGCTGAGGGCGCCATTTGTCAGGACACGGGCATGCCGACCTTCGAGGTGCGAGTTCCGGTCGGGGCAAACCAGATCTGGATGCGTCGCCAAATCCTCGAGGCCGTTGCCGAAGCCACGCGCCGCGGCAAGCTTCGGCCGAACTCTGTCGACTCGATCACCGGGAAGAACTCTGGCGACAACTTGGGCCCCGGGACCCCTATCGTGCACTTCGAGCAATGGGAGCGTGACGCGATCGAAGTCAAGCTCATTCTGAAAGGCGGCGGCTGCGAGAACACCAACGCGCAATACGCGCTGCCCGTTGAGTTGCCCCACGTGGGGCGGGCGGATCGAACGCTCGAGGGCGTGAAGAAATGCATCCTTCACGCGGTCTGGAGTGCTCAGGGAAAAGGCTGCTCGCCGGGTGCCGTTGGCGTGTGCATCGGCGGCGATCGCACGTCGGGCTACGCGCATGCGAAGGAGCAGCTCTTCCGCACGCTCGACGATGTGAACGCCGACCCGCGTCTCGCAGAGCTCGAAGCGTCCATTATGGCGACGGTAAACGATCTCGACATTGGCACAATGGGCTTTGGCGGCAGAGTCACGCTCATCGGGTGCAAGATCGGCGCGCTCAATCGCCTGCCGGCGAGCTTCTTCGTGTCGGTCGCCTACGACTGTTGGGCGTTCCGCCGCCTTGGCGTCGTGCTGAACGCGTCAACGGGCGCGATCGATCGCTGGCTGTACCGTGATCCCGCGCATCCCATCATCCCGATGCTCGACCAGGCCGGCTTCACGCGGACGGGCCGCGAAGTAGCGCTCAACGCGCCGCTCAGCGAGGCGGACATCCGCGGGTTGAAGGTCGGCGACGTCGTCATGATCTCCGGCCGCGTGTTCACCGGCCGCGATGCCGTGCATTCTCATTTGATGAAGCACGATCCGCCCGTGGACATGAGGGGCTCGGTCCTGTACCACTGCGGTCCCGTCGTCGTGAAGGAGGGTGACGGTTGGCGCGTGACGGCCGCAGGCCCGACCACCAGCATCCGCGAAGAGCCGTACCAGGCGGAGATCATCAAGCGCTACGGCGTCCGCGCGGTCATCGGCAAGGGCGGCATGGGCGCGAAGACCCTCGCTGCATTGAAGGAACACGGAGCGGTCTACTTGAACGCAATCGGCGGCGCCGCCCAGTTCTACGCCCGATCGATCACGAAGGTGGACGGCGTGTCACTGCTCGAGCTTGGCACTCCCGAGGCGATGTGGCACCTCACCGTCGAGGCGTTCCCCGCCATCGTCACCATGGACGCGCACGGCAACTCGCTGCACAAAGACATCGAACAGGAGTCAGGCCAGCACCTCGAGACAATTGGTGCTCGATCCTAATCTCGAATCCCTACCGTCGCCCAAACTCCTTCAACGCTGGCCTCTGATAGCCCTGCTGCATCGCAGCCACGTCCAAATCCGTCGTCTCGATGTCTGAGATCGATAACGATGGAAACGGCGACAGATCGTTGAGGTCGATGGTCTTGAGGTACCCCGCGCACGCCCTGCACGCCTCGAGCCGGCGCTCAGGGTGCTGGTCGTCGGGCGCAACCGTAACGAACTGCTCGCCCGCCTCAGCGCAGTAGATGCAGGCGTACCCCCGGAGCTCCCAGGCGCTCGAGCAGAAGGAACATCGGAGTGTGCGATGGCCGGCCACGACCTCCGCCACCGCCGGCCACGACCCGCACGCTGGACAGTACCCGTGGTTCCATGAAGCCAGCGCGGCCCGGAGTGTCTCATCCTTGGGGTCCGAGAGTATTGTGCGCTGCAGCAAGTACACGAACGGACTGACCGCAAGCTCAGCGACGAGCCATACCAGATCGGGAGCCAAGCCTCGATGAGT
>Ga0182037_10000518_pt1 | contig 18826 bp, 20 predicted proteins | sample sta12Cox44000082_FD_125974 | JGI IMG/M metagenome (GOLD analysis project Ga0182037, IMG submission 125974) | Lab enrichment of tropical soil microbial communities from Luquillo Experimental Forest, Puerto Rico - statoxic.12C.oxic.44.000.082 | ecosystem: Environmental > Terrestrial > Soil >... | reverse complement strand
GAGCAATGTTGCACCGGCCTCGAGTGTTCGGGGGGCTCTCCGGCTACCTGTACTACAGAAGACTGACTCCCCTAGATCACTGTAACAGCAATATCACCAGGGGTAGCCGACGCCGCCTCAGCCTGAAGCCAACGTACCGGGACATGGTTGCGATGCGCGGTAGGGACTTGTTCCTGCGGGTGTTGGTGGGGCGGCGGGTATAGGCGGGATCCGGCTCGACCCGTGCCTGGTCGGGTACGGTGGTTCGCCTTGGGATTCCTGGGCCGGGGCTTTGGGCCACGTCGATCTCGGCTCAGCCGGGGTGCTGCCAACACCGGTCCTCGGCGGCGTTCTCGTCGGCCTTGCTGCAACGTTGGCGCCAACGCAAGGTTGGCGACGCGATCGAGAGCGATCGCTGCTGCTCTAAATGCTCCGCCGACCGACGCCTTTTACGCTTTCGAGCTGATCACCGGCGCCTATGCGTTGCAGACCCCAGCCCCGGTCGGCTTTGACCGGCGTGGGGCACTACTCACCACGGTCTGAGAGGCCAATGCCTGTGGTCGAAAGCGCCACGAGTGCTCGTTCACCCAGTTGGCGAGCCGGTCGACGCGCGGCAAAGAGGATGAAAGATTTCGTTCCGAAGACTACCTCTTTTCTCTATCGGACAGACGACTCGCGCACCGCCCTTGATCGCTCTCGCGACGCCGCGCAAGAGATGCCTCAGGTCATTGACAACACCGAGAGGCGCCGGTTATCGGACAGATGAGCGAACCCTATGCCTGGCGTCCATGTGTGCACGGGCCGAAGATTTCGGAATTTTCAGCCCTGATCCGAGCGGCCCGGAGTCAGGGCAAAATAGGTGAGGCAATTTTACATTGCTACGATAGAATGTGGCTTCGATGGGCGGTTTGGTCAGTTGCTTGGTGGAGAGGATGGACCCGCTTAGGAGACCCAAAAATTATCGGACTGCATTCCCTCGGCGGTACATTTCCGCAATTTCACATTGATGTGAGTTTCGCGCGGTTGTGTAATGTGTGAATTGCGAGCATCTGTCAACGGCGCCGCGGGGTTCGCCGCACCGAATACAAGGAGCAGCTAGTGGCCGATGTGGCGGCGCGAAGTGTGAGCGTTCCTGCTGTTCGTCCGCGGCTTACCATGCAGAACTTTGCGCGCCGCAAGTCGGCGATCGCTTTCTTCATGGCGCTGCCGCTAATCACGATCGTCGCGTGTCTTGTTGTATATCCCGCGTTCTACTCGGTCAGTTTGGCGCTAATGAATAAGTCGATGCAGCATTTCGTCGGCTTCGGCAATTTTGCATTTCTATTTAAACGTAACACGTTTTGGATGGTGGTTCAGCAGACAGTGTTGTTCGCGGTCACTGCCGTCGTCTTCAAGGCGGCGATCGGGTTCGTTGCGGCGCACTTTGTTCACAACCTCCCGGCCAAGGGCCAACGCAAGTGGCGCGGTATGCTGCTGATCCCCTGGGTCATCCCGCCGGCGATGAGTACGCTCGCCTGGTTTTGGCTGTTCGACCCGTCCTATAGCGCCTTCAATTGGGTCTTGGCCCATCTGGGCATGCCGCAAGTAGCTTGGCTCGGCAATCCGTACTGGGCGCGCTTTGCGGTGATCCTTGTCAATGTCTGGGTCGGATCGCCGTTCTTCCTGATTATGTATCTCGCGGCGCTGAAATCGGTACCCGAACAGTTGCACGAGGCAGCGGCAATCGATGGCGCGAACTGGTGGCAAAAGATCTGGTACATCAACCTTCCGACGATGCGCAACATCATTCAGATCACGGCGCTGTTCTCGTTGATCGTGACCTTTGCCAATTTCGACATCGTCAAGATTTTAACCAACGGCGGTCCGGTCGATCAGACGCATGTCTTCGCTACATGGGCGTTTAACTTGGCGATTTCAGGTAATGATATTCCACTCGGCGCGGCGGTGTCATTGTTCATGGCACCGATTCTGGCGATCGCGGCGTTTTTGATCTTGCGTAACGTTCGGCGGCGTGGGAACGAAGCATGACGACGACCACGACAATCGCGGAACCGGTTGTCAGTCGCAACCAAACCGTTCGCTACGGCAGCATCTCCCGAGGTCGGCGCGGAACATTGTACTGGTCCTATTTATTTCTGATTCTGTTTGTAATTTTCTTTCTCACTCCACCCGTTTACATGTTCATCACCTCGCTCAAATCGAGCGCAGAGATCTCGGCGGCAACGAACCCTTGGTGGGTGTATCACCCGACCCTGTCCAATTACATCGATTTGTTGACCCAGAGGACGTATCTGGTTTTCTTCAGAAACTCAGCCGTCGTATCGCTGTGCGTTGTGTCCGTCACAATGGTGATAAGCGTGCTTGCGGCGTTTTCGCTCGCGCGGATGAAGTTTTGGGGATCGGCAACGCTGGCAACCGGCGTGTTCTTGGCGTATCTCATCCCGGACTCGCTGGTCTTCATTCCGCTATTCAAAACCTTCGCTTTTATTCACGAGAAGACAGGCGTCGAATTGATTAATCATTGGTGGGTACTTATTATACTGTTGCCGACATTGACGGTTCCGTTCTGCACTTGGATTATGATTGGATATTTTGCGAGCATTCCCAAGGAGCTAGACGAAGCCGCACTGATCGACGGCGCCGGCTACATTCAGATGCTGATTAAGATCTTCATTCCTGTTGCGCTGCCCGGGATCATCGCCGCTACGATATTCTGCTTTACGGTATCGTGGGCGAACTTTCTCTACGGGCTTGCCTTCACCACATCGGCCGATCAGCTTACGCTGCCTGTCGGGATCGTGACCACCCTGATCAGGGGCGACGTGTATGCTTGGGGACAAATTATGACTGGCGCCTTGCTTGGAGCTGCGCCGCCGCTGATCATCTACGCCTTCCTGATGGACTATTATATAGCCGGGCTAACTGCCGGCGCGACGAAAGGGTAACCGATGGCGCAAGTAGCGCTTCGCAATATCGTCAAGACGTTTGACCGCACACCTGCAGTGCGAGGGATCAATCTCGATATTCCCGATCGCGAGTTCATAGTGCTGGTCGGTCCCTCGGGGTGTGGCAAGAGTACCACCTTGCGAATGATCGCGGGGCTCGAGGAAGCGACCTCTGGGGAAATCTTCATAGGCGATCAGCTAGTCAACGACGTGCCGCCCAAGGACCGGGACATCGCTATGGTGTTCCAGAATTACGCGCTATACCCGCATATGACAGTTTTCGAAAATATGTCCTTCGGCCTTCGGTTAAAAAAATTTCCGAGAGCGGAGATCAAGGAGCGCGTCCAGATCGCCGCCCGTATTCTGGACATCACCGATCTCTTGGATCGTCGTCCAAAGCAGCTTTCGGGCGGGCAGCGTCAGCGCGTTGCCATGGGTCGCGCGATCGTGCGCAATCCCAAGGTATTCTTGTTTGACGAGCCGCTCTCAAATCTCGATGCCAAACTTCGTGTTCAGATGCGGACCGAGATCAAAAAGATCCATCAGCAGGTCACGACTACGACAGTGTATGTTACCCACGACCAGGTCGAGGCCATGACGCTAGCCGATCGGGTAGTCATCATGAACGCTGGACGTATCGACCAGATCGGCACGCCGCACGAGGTCTATCACACGCCGAAAACCCAATTTGTTGCCGGCTTCATCGGCTCGCCGACAATGAACATGCTGCCTTGCCGTTTAGTCGAGAACGGTAACGGTCTTACTGTTCGGCTTTCGGACTGGCTTTCTTTTCCAGTGCCCCCTTCGCGCGTGGACCGCTACCGCCCACAAGTCGGTAGCGAGTTAACCTTCGGCTTACGTCCAGAGCACATTATCGAATGGCGGGGAGATGTACCGCCAGGCGCGGCCGCCTTCGAGGCGCGACTCGATGTTGTCGAGCCGATGGGCATGGAGACCATGGTCTATTTCATCGTCGATGGCTTGGAGGTCTGTGGCCGGGTCAACCCTGCCTCTGCAGGCCGCGTCGGTGAGTCGATGCGGCTCGTCGCCGATCTCAACCAGATGCACCTCATTGATCCGCGCACTGAACTGGTAGTTTGACCGGGGCTGTCCCGGCGCGATCCGTATCGACTCGGCCTCCGTTGTCGGAGCTGGTGGATGGATCCGTGCTGGGTGACGAGAATTGCTTGCTCGATACCTTGGTGCGGCAGGGGCGCTCGTCGTAACCAATCTCAACGATTGCTCGGAGATGCTTTATGCAGAAATAAGCCTAGTCACTGGCTCAAACTGATAATACCGGGAGGCATTCGAGTTCGGCGAGCATGACGTACGCGGATTTTGTCCAGCCGAACGGCTGGGGATTGGCATTGTCGTTGGCGCGATAATCGACCGGAAAGACGCCCCGACGGATGCGTTGGCGAGTCATTTTCTAGAAGGAGACTGCGGTTTGGGTCAGTGGAGGGTTTAAAGTGGGTGATGCACGGCCAGGCCCCCCATTTGACAGGCCGTGCATTGGCCAAGACGACGGACATTTCGTTACGCCCGGTGCGACGTATCCGGAGGGCGTACCAATTGCAGCCCCATCGCATGCGTCCCTTCAAATTCTTGCGCGATCCCAGCTTTGCCAGCAAGCGCGCCAACGTGGTTGGTCTTAAGGCCGATCCTCCGGTCCATGCCGTGGTACTTTCGCTCGATGAAAAAAGCTAGATCCAAGTACTCGGACACTCAGCCGGGTTTGCCGATCTATCTCGGGCACTGCCAAACCATGACGCACGACTTATAAATGCCATGGCACCAACACTTTGGTCGCTGCGCTCAGTGTGCTCAATGGAATGAAGATCGGCGGCTGGATGCAGCGCCGCGATCCTCATCCGCAAAGCGCGAATTCCTTGATGACAAGCGCCAAAGAGGCGCGTGGGGTCGTTAAGACCTATTAGCTGATCCAGCGTACTCTGGTGCCCCCAACCCTAACCAAACAATCGGCTTGCCTCATTGAAGCGGCCCCGTAAAAAGACTGGACAGGGTATACCCTGTCGCTAAGTATCAGAGGAATATGCCTCTTTTTATAACCGGGCGATCGACGGCTTGATGTGATCACGTCGGTTCAGCGGCGCCGGTTCTGGTCGGCGGCAGAGAAGGCGGCTATAGTTCAGGAAACCTGCGCGCCGGGGATGTCGGTACTGTTGGTGGCGCCGTCAGGGGATTATGCTCGAACATCTGTTTGCTGGCGGGGGCTCTGCAGCACCAGGTCTGCGATCAGCAGCGGCTGCTCGGCAAGAAGACATTGGAGGAACGTAATCCTGCACGAGGTGCTCTATCTAGCCAGCCGAAAACGGCTGGACGACACGCTAAGAAGACGGTTTCCGATACGCTCGCAGTGGCATGCTCGAACCTGGCAGCACAAGCAGCCGCTGCACCACGCCGGTGGTCGGGGTCGCCGGCTACAACCGTATGCGGAACAGCTCGCCGAGATCACAAAGATCATCGCCGGTCTGCCGACTTGCAGCTATCGCCGGGCTCACGCGCTGATCCTATGACGATCCGCCCAACAGGGCGGGGCGGCGGTCAATGCTAAGCGGGTCTATCGGGTGATGAAGGCGTACCGAATGCTGCTCGAGCACCATGCCGCCGGCGAGCGGGGGCGTGATGGCCGGGTCGCCGTCGATCGCCCTGACAGCCGCTGGTGCTCGTACATCTTCGAGATCGGCTGCGACAACGGTTCGCCCCCTACGCTGCGCGCGAGACGCGTTCGCTCGCCTCGAGATCGGCCTCTTGCCGCTGACCACGCCTCTCGAAAGCCCACAATCGAAAGGCATGGCCGAAATGCACGCGGCGCTCGACGTCGAGCGCATGGCAGCATCTTGTCCAGGAGGGTCAAGCCTGCGAGCTGCTCACAGCGTGGATCCGCAAAGCAGCTGGCTTCACGTAAGTGCAATTGTGGACGACCCATGAACAATCTCGATTGACGGCGGCACTGTCAGTTTTCAACCGGCGACGAACCCGCCGGCCTTCAGCGTGAGTCGATTTCCTGATTTCGATCCGGACCGCAGGAGAGGCTCAGGCCTCGACTAACTCGAGCGCCTCGCCGCTCGGACCGAAGCAAGCAGCGATGAGCGGGCCGGACCTCCCCGCGCCCCCGTCGAGCGATACGGCGAAATCCCGCTCTACGAAGCCGCGCTGCTCGCGGTCGATCCCTCGAACGATGCGCCGGAACCCCTCGAACGAAGCGGTAAGTTCGAGAATATCATCGCGTCCCCACCAGAACGTGTCTCCCTGAGCGGCTAGGGGGCGCGAAGGATCGATTGCAGCATGGATAAACAGCACACCGTCTTCCTCGGTATAGGCTGCGTGACGTAGTGCCGAGAACAGCGTCGTATGACCGGGAGCATCGTTCATCGCGCTGCGTAGTGCCCCAGTCCAACGCGTGATGGTCCGAGGGCCGTCGCGAGCCGCGGCAAACCCCTGCCGCAAATCTCCCCCATAAGCCCGCACGGTGGGTTCCATACCGGCCCTGACAATCCACTGAAGCACCTCGGTTGGGTTGGGGGCGAATTGCAGTTGCAGTAATTTCTGCCACATTTCCTCCTGCGCCCCGCGGAGGTAGGTTACGTCGCAGGCGAAACCTCGCTGGCGTGCGAGAACTCGACGGCGGAAATCGAGGAGCTCGTCGATAGTGGCGAGCACAGCGTCGCCAAATCCAACATAATTACCGAGATAGACAACCCGATCCCCCTCCTGGAACCGGTCGCCGATTACATCGTGCAATCGGGCAAGGTGTTGTGCAGCGCCGTTTATGGCAGCTATCGCCCAGACCCGCCGGGCACCCCTCAACTGGACAAACTTTTTGTCCAACCGCGCGCCGTTGACCTCCCGCTCGGGTGTGGATCCCATTCCGCTTGAGGGCTCAGGCGGTCAGTAGCTGTTCGACCCTCTGGGTCGCTGTAGTCTCATCAATTCGCTCGACTGCGGCGAACTCACGCACGAGACGATCAAGCGCGGCTTGGTAGATCTGCCGCTCGCTATAAGATTGCTCTGGCTGACCCACATTGCGATAGAGATCGCGCACCACCTCGGCAATCGAACCGGGGTCACCGGAGGCGATCTTGGCCTGATACTCCTGAGCCCGCCTGCTCCACATGGTGCGTTTAGCACGTGAGCGCCCGCGTAGTTTGGCGAGGGCTTCATCCATCTCCTTGCGGCTTGACAGCCGGCGCAGACCGGAAACCTTTGCCTTGGCTAGTGGTACTCGCAGCGTCATGCGGTCTTTGTCGAAGTGCACCACGAAGACATTGAGCGTATGACCAGCGATCTCCTGCGTTTCAATTCCGATGATCTTGCCAACTCCATGAGTTGGATATACGACGAGATCACCGGTGGCAAATGTAACCTTTTCCGAAGTCATATCCGTCTCTCACAATCGATCCGCGTGGCACTGCTCGGATGCGTCAGCCGATCACCGGACCCGGCAACAGCGACCGTCTCTCCTCAATGAGGAACGAGGACGTGTCACTGCATCAACGTCAGAATACCGTGAAAAGCCTATTTGAGGCTAGCGGGTCAGATATACCAGCTCCACGATCGGACATCAGGCCCGCGCGCATCACTCCCTGTACCAGGCTTGGCTAGCTCCCGCCCGGATTAGGACTGAAATACTTGTCGTACTTGTCCGCGACATCCTTCCATTGATCAGCATCAGCCGGGTAAGGCTTCTTACGCGTGATGTTAGGCCAAGCGGCGGCGTACTCTCGGTTGAGCTCTAGCCACCGCTCGGCCGGTGGTTCGCTATCAGGAATGATAGCCTCAACCGGGCATTCAGGTTCACAGACCCCGCAATCGATGCATTCATCGGGATGAATTACCAACATGTTCTCGCCTTCGTAGAAGCAGTCGACAGGACAGACTTCCACGCAATCCATGTATTTGCAACGGATGCAGGCTTCCGTGACGACGTAGGTCATGACGATGATTATTCTCCAGAGCTTACAAGCCGTCTCGCTGGAAGGCGAGATCAGATCGTTGGGGCGACCCCCCGCCCGAGAGCGCGGCGCGCCATGCAACGCGCGACAACCGGCACACAGATAGCTCCGCTAACGCAACGCAGCAGACTATCACCGGATTTCGCGATCACGGTGCCGTCGCGGAGCAACCACGTTTCGCATCGACCGGCTTCTCGCGCCAAATTCGATTGCTGGTGTCCGTGTGAACATCAGCACGATCTCCTCCCGCCGACCGCTGATCCTCGCCGGGCCGTCCGAGGTCGCATCGACCATCGATCACTGTCCTTTTGCCTAACATGCAAGCTTAGCAGTGGGCAACCCCACACAGGTTGGGGGTTTTCTCTGAATACTCGTACAAATTGTTCCTGTTCCAAGCTAACAGCTATGTAGCTGGCACAGCCGCAGAATCCGTCGTGAAGCCAACCTAACCATCTGATTTTCGGCTTTTCGCAAAGGCCCATGGAAATTAGTCACTGCCTTGACCGTTGTTAGCCGGATAGCCCACTCTAATCACGGATCCGATCGTGAGGAAGCGCGGAAAGATCGTCGTTCTCCACTTCGCCGCCCAAATGCCGCTCGCGGGTATCGCATGTCAAGCGCTACATTATCTTTTGGGAATCGAACAACTCGGCTATGAATCCTGGTATATTGAAGATAATGGAGCCAATCCTTACGATCCGCGGGTGAATAGTGTCGTAATGGGGTGCGACTACAATGTTGCCTATCTCAGACGAATAATGGAGCATTACGGATTTGAGGGTCGGTGGGCTTATTGGGATGCGATCGAAAATGTTTGTCACGGGATGTCCTACGACCGCATGCGGTCGCTCTATACCGAGGCTGCCGCCCTTATCAACCTTTGCGGTGCGACAAGATTACGTGAGGAGCATCTCGCTTGTCCTGTCCGCATTATGATCGACACCGATCCTGTCTACGAGCAGATTAAATACGCGAAGAGCAATCAAGCGTCTCGTACCTATCTAGACGCCCACACACATTTCTTCACCTATGGCGAGAATCTTGGGACCCCAGACTGCTCGGTGCCACTATGCGGTGTGCCGTGGCGCGCGACACGGCCACCGGTGGATCACCGCCTCTGGCCTGAGCCGCGCGACGCGCCCTCATGTTTTACGACCATCGGTACTTGGGAGAACAGGGGTAAGAACATCGAATTCGAAGGCTTGCAATATGTTTGGTCAAAACACGTAAATTTTCTGCAGTTTCTCGATTTGCCGAGATGCCGACCGAGGACGTGTTTTCGCATGGCGATGTTGCCGCCGGATGAGCACATGCGTGCCGTGATAAATGGCCGCGGCTGGAGCTTGGTCGACCCTCGTCCGATCTCGGCTGATATGTCGCGTTACCACGATTTTATTGCCCATTCAGGCGGCGAGTTTACGGTTGCAAAGGACATTTACGTGCGTTCGAACAGCGGCTGGTTTAGTGATCGCAGCGCTTGTTACCTCGCCGCCGGTCGGCCTGTGGTGACGATGCGTACGGGATTTAGCAAGTTCTATCCGGTGGGTCGGGGCCTTTTCGAATACACCACCTATGAAGAGGCGCTCGCTTCTATCGATGCGATTACTGTTGACTACGCTAGGCACAGCCGTGAGGCGCGAACGCTTGCACGGGAATATTTTTCCGCTGATCGTGTCCTCGGCGCGCTGTTGACGGCAGTCGGGCTCTGAGGCGATGGACCGCGACTTCGCGGATCGCGCTGATGGAAATCAAATCTCGCGGTCTTGAGGAAAGAGACAGGATCCCTTCCTCAGAGTGATCTCCCGAATTCAACTATGCATGTGTTCACAGTCTGGCTCGCCGCCGGCCCAGCTTTGGTTGGAACAACCCGCGTATGGTTGTCGTCTCGTATGTCCGGCGATTTATTCTGGAAGCGTTTGTCATTCGCCTTGACGATACTCGCCCTTGTTCTCGTGATTTTTACTTTTACAGATTATGGGGTTACCTGGGATGAGGATGTCCATAATTGGTATGGCAATTTCGTTCTCAACTATTATTTATCTTTTTTCGTCGACTGTAATGCTCTTCATTGGCGTGATCTCTACAACTATGGGGCGATGTTCGATACTTTCGCTGCGGCACTGAACCGAGTTTCTCCGATCGGGACTTATGAAACCCGACATCTTCTTAATGCCCTTGTCGGTATTCTTGGGCTGGTCGGCTGCTGCAAACTCGGCTGTGCGATGGGCGGCGCGCGTGTCGGGTTTTTCGCCGCTCTGTTTCTCCTTTTGACGCCAAACTATTACGGGCAGATGTTCAATAATCCAAAGGACGTGCCGTTCGCGGTCGGAGTCGTTTGGGCAACCTATTACATGGTTCGAATTGTACCAGGACTGCCACGACCGTTGCTCAGCCTGTTGATCAGGTTCGGCGTGGTTGTCGGGATGACGATGGGGGTACGGGTTGGCGGCTTGATACTACTTTGTTACATCGGCTTGTTACTCGTTGTCGATGGCATCTGGAGAGCAATCGACACGCGGCGAGCTTTCTTGCTGATCGAAGGCGTTTGGACCGGATTTTGGCGTGTCCTTCTTCCGGCTGTGGTCTTCGCCTATCCGGTTATGCTGCTATTCTGGCCCTGGGGCCAGACCGACCCGATCGAGAACCCGTTGCGCGCTCTTGCCTTCTTTTCGCATCAGACCTTTCCATTCAGCACTTTGTTCGCCGGGCGGTTCGTCCCTGCGTCTGACCTCCCTTGGACTTACCTTCCTACGTATATCGCCCTTGCCCTTCCCGAACTCGTTCTAGTTCTCTTGCTATGCGCTCCAGTCCTTGCTGGGACGGTTATCTCGTGCCAGTGGCCGCATGTTCGCCGCGAACTTGCGCTGGCGCACTTCGTCGTCGGGTTCGGAATCGCCTTCCCGATCGCTTACGCGATCGCAATCAAGGCTGTGTTATTCGATGGCATGCGCCATTTCATCTTTGTGCTGCCGCTGATCGCGGTCGCCGCGGCCCTTGTAGCCGACCGGGCATGCGCCCGACTAGAGCACCTTCCGTACCGACGGCTGATCTGTGTAATGCTTTTTATTTATGGCGTCGGTCATATATCGATCATGGCGATGTTACACCCAAACCAATATGTGTATTACAATGCTTTTGTCGGCGGTGTTGGAGGCGCGCAACGGAAATTTAAATTAGACTATTGGGCCAACTCTTACGCCGAAGCAGTACAAGGTCTAGAGAATTATTTGTACCCTACGTATGGCCCGGACTTTGAAGACCACGAGTTCACGGTCGCCGTGTGCGGGCCGCCGGTATCCGCAGGCTACTATTTTCCAGCAAACTTTCGTTTCACTCGTCAACGCGCAGAGGCCGATTTCTTTATCGCTTTTACCAAAGAAAATTGTGATCGCTCGCTGCCAGGCCTGCCCGTTTACCGGGTTGAACGCATGGGAGCTCTCCTGTCAATTGTACTTGACCGCCGCGGTACATTCGCAAAGCAGCGGACAATCAGGCAGCTTGGGGGCGAGTTGTCCCGGCCAACCTCGAGATCTGCCATCCCGTGACCTTCTTATCATTTGCTCCACAGGGCGAAACGGAATAACTACGTCTGCGCTAGCGTTTCGTGTTTGCGGCTACGATTGGACCCGACAAGGTCAAGTCCAAGGGACGGCGGATGGAACGTTCCGAATACGCTAGGCTCGACCGCCTCGAGGACCGAATGTGGTGGTTCGCCGCCAGTCATCGGAACCTGCTCACACTCCTATGGCGGGAGGTGTCTCTCCAGGCCGAAGGACCACCGATCTTGGATGCAGGTTGCGGGACTGGCGGCTTCCTTGCACAATTGGCGGCTCGCTATCCCAATCGCGCTCTGGTCGGGCTAGACGCGGATACGTTAGCCTGCCGGCGCGCTGCTGCCAAGAGCGCCCGCCCCGTGAGTGTCGGATCGATCAACGCGCTTCCCTTCCCCGAAGGCGTATTTGCGGCTGTCTTTAGTCTTGACGTGTTGTGCCATAGCACTGTCGATGAGCGGTGCGCCGTCGAGCAATTCTACGGCTGCCTGGCGGACGACGGCTGGCTGGTCGTTAACGTGCCGGCCTACAGCTGGATGTTGTCGCGACACGACGTCGCGGTGCATAATGTTCGGCGTTACACCGCGAAGGGTCTGGGCCGGCTCTTAGAAGCTGGTGGCTTCCGCGTGGTTTGCGTCACATATTGGAATACTGTGTTATTTCCGTTGATGATAATAATACGCAAGGTTCTTCCCAAACGTGGCGGCGTGACCAGCGATGTTACCGAATACCCTCGTGCTATCGATTCCCTGTGCAGGGTCGCGACAACGTTCGAAACCGCTTTATTGAAAAGGGGATTGAGACTTCCATTTGGTGGTTCAGTTATCGCGATTGCGACTAAGAATAGCACTGCTGGTGGTTGATAATCTTCCTCCGGTACTGCCTCGCCTCGCGCTGTCGATCGTGATCCCGGTCTACAACGGAGCGCGCAGCATCGCCGATTTGGTTCACGCGCTAGAGAACCTCTCGATCGCCGGTGGGCACGAAATCGTGCTCGTCGATGACGGCAGCGCGGATCATACCCTTGCCGTCTGTTATGCGCTTTTTGACACGGCAAGCGTACCAATGACCATCGTCAGCCTGGCACGAAACTATGGTGAGCATAATGCGGTTATGGCGGGACTGCGTTACGCGAGCGGAGCACACGTCATCACGATGGACGACGACTTACAGAACCCACCCGAGGAGGTAGAGCGCCTCCTAGCCTTTGCTCAGCGCAACGGTAAGGACGTCGTTTACACCTATTACTACCGCAAACGGCACGCAGTGTGGCGCAATCTGGCGAGCGGCCTCGCGAACCGCGTTGCCGATATCGTTCTTGATAAGCCACGAGGCTTGTATTTGTCCAGCTTCCGCTGCCTGACTGCGTTCGTCGTGCGGGAGATCATCCGCTACGAGGGACCCTTTCCGTATGTCGATGGATTAATCCTTCAGGTGACGCATGACATGGAACGACTGCTCGTCGGCCACCTTCCGCGCGCCGCGGGAAGCAGCAATTATACGATGCGGCGGCTATTGCGGTTATGGATGAACATGTTCGTCAACTTTTCGGTGATGCCCTTGCGCATCAGCACGGTAACTGGCTTTGCCTTGAGCGCGCTCGGGGCGGTCGGAGTGGCGATGGCGGTCGGCGAAGCGCTCTTGTCATCTCCGCCGCCGGGCTGGGCATCGCTAATGGCGGCCCTGTTGCTGCTCTCGGGCGTGCAGCTGTTGATCCTTGGGATCATCGGAGAGTACCTCGGCCGACTTTATCTGACCGCCAACCATCGGCCTCAATCTGTAGTTAAAGAAGTGCGGTGCACCGAGCCCCAACATCCAGCTGCGCACAGGTCGCCCGATTGGCTCTCCAAGCGTGCTTGAACGCGCCAACTTTCACCAGCTTAGCTGCGTTGACTGAAGAAGCCATGGATTTGGGTTATAATGCAATCGATCATCTCTTCGGAGAGCTGTGGATACATTGGCAGGCTTAAGATCTGTCGTGCTGCGCGCTCAGTTACGCCGAGGCCCGACGGGCCAGCAGCGAGACGGCCGCGATACGCGGGTTGCAAATGGACCGGAACGGGGTAGTGGATGCCGGTGCCGATGCCTGCGACGTGTAACCAATTGCGCAACCTGTCGCGCTCGGTGAGACCGATTACATATTGGTGAAAGACGTGGGTTGCTTCAGCACGGCGCTTTGGAAGCATCAACGGCAGTTTTGAGAGGCCAAGATCGTAACGGTGGGCGATTGTACGCCGCCGCGCATTGTCGGCGACAAGGCTGCCGAGCTTGACTCCGAGGATCGCTGCCTGGATCGAATCGAGACGCGAATTGATACCGACATAGGCGCTGACGTAACGCTCGCGCCAGCCATATTCCCGAATTTCACGCAGTGCTGCGGCAAGAGCGGGGTCCTTCGTAACGGCCATGCCTCCGTCGCCGAATGCACCAAGGTTTTTTGTCGGGTAAAAGCTGAAGCACCCGATGTCACCGAACGATCCGGTCGGCCGGCCGCGATAGACTGCGCCGTGGCTTTGCGCGCAATCCTCGATCAAGTATAGACCATTGGCACGCGCGAGGTCGCAGAGGGTGGAGAGTTCGGCCGGTTGGCCATAGAGGTGCACAGGCAGTACCGCCGCTGGGCGACCCGCATATGGCTTTTGCAACGCACGCGAAAGCTCATGTGGTGACATCGTATAGGTCCCCGGCTCGACATCGACTAACACCGCCATCGCGCCCACCCGCTCGACCGCTGCGACGGTCGCGACTGCAGTATGCGACACTGTAAAGACAAGATCGCCAGCGCCGATGTTACAGGCACGCAAGGCAAGCTCAATCGCATCCGTCCCGCTTGCACAGCCGACGGCGTGCGAGACACCGACGAAATCGGCAAAGGCCCGCTCGAAAGATCCGACTTCCCGACCGAGGATATAGCTCCCTCCCTCCAAAACGCCAGATATGGCGCGATCAATGGCGGGCTGTTGCGCGATATAGCTGGCGCGGGGGTCGGTCTGGGGGATAGGACCAAGCGGAGCTTTCCCGATCACGCGCCCTCACAGATAGCGAGTTAGACGATGACGATAATAGTCAAACGACCTACGAAGCCCATCGGCGAGGCGGACGTGCGGGCGCCAACCGGAGATCGAGCGAAAGCGGCGATCGTCGGTTATGAAGTCTCCGATGTCGATGCGCTTGCGCTCTGCCGGAAACGCCCGGATCTCGTATTTCCCGCCGCCGTATGCCGCGATAACCGCCTCGGCCAGATCTGCCAAACTGCAGGGTTCGTCGCCACCGACATTAAGTGCCAATCCCTCGGCTTCTGGAGAAACCGCGGCATAGAGGAACGCTTCGGCCGCATCATCGACGTAGAGGAGATCCCGACGCTGCTCGCCGCCCCAGACCTCGAAGGGCTCCCCCTCTATCACCCGGCGCAGCCAAATGCCTAGAAAGGTCTGTCGCGCATCCTTGATACGCATTCCCGGCCCATAAACGTTGGTCAAACGCAAAGAGCGGCTCTTGATTCCATAGACGTCGTGAAAGAGCAGATGATAGGCTTCTCCCGCCATCTTATTGACACCGTTCACGTCGACCGGCCGCAGTGGATGGTGTTCGTCGACCGGGAGATAGTATGGTCGGCCATAGATCTGGCGTGTCCCGGCATGAACGATGGTGATATCCGGATTGACGGCGCGGCATGCTTCCAATAGCTGGAGTTGAGCCGCGCAGTTTATCGCTAGGTCCTCTCCGGGTGCCGTCATTGAGTCTAGATGGCTCGTTTGAGCGGCAAGGTTGAAGAGAAAATCCTGGCCAGCGAGTAAATATCGCAAAACATAGCCGCCACGAATATCGCCAATGTTGACTACAACGCGATCGCGGATACTGTCGATATTAGCGAGATTGCCACCATATTCCGGAACCATGCTATCAACAATGAGAACTTCCGCATCGAGCGCCACAAGGCGCCGGGCCAACGCTGAGCCGATCATGCCCAGACCGCCAGTGATTACCACCCGAGCGCCTTCAAAAGCGCCGAGGCGCAAATCGCGACTCAAGCTCATCTTTTCGCTCAATGACTACGCGGTATGTACCTCACAACACGCAGCGATCCACATGAGGCTACCGTATGCAGCTGGGCGACAACGCTATCGCTTCAGGAAATATTCCAGAATGACAGACCTTGGTTTATTCATAGGAAGGGTTCTGTCTCAAATGGGGAGGACAGCTCATTCTTGCCGTCGGATGTCGAAAAATCTGCCGCTAAAGCTGAATCAAACCGTGGTGGAAAAAACCGCGCGAGCCTTAGTCGGGTTGGAGATCACGCGCCTGGAATGATCATGGGTTCAAGGTCGGCCGGCAAACATCGCTGGCTAGTTATCCGTCAGCAAAATGCTCCATGGGGAATCAGGTTCCAACCCCTCCGCCGTAGCAGCGGCTTTTTCGTACAATAACTGGGCCTCGATGGAGGAGCCTCGACGCGATCCAAGCGCCTTTACCCGAACTGCGCGGCAAAGGACGCCTCGCGAGACGACGACGATATCGCCCACCCGGATCAGATGTCCGGCCTTCCTGATGGCGATTCCGTTGAGGCTAATCTCTCCATTGGTGCAAAGGCGGGAGGCGAGCGAGCGGCTTTTCGTGAAGCGGGCGAACCAGAGCCACTGATCGAGTCGTCGGCTTGTCAGTTCTGGCAAACCGCTTCCGCTCAAGTGAGGTTCAACTCCTGCAGCCTAGCAAACGGATGCCCTTCCGCCGCCGGCGACCGATGGGAGTTTTTCGGAACGTCGCGTGGGTCACGACGTGGTCCGATAAATCTCTCCTCGCCTGCGCGAATTACTGCACGGTACCCGAGGCCTCCGAGCAATCGTCTCAGCGCGGACCGTTCGACTCCTATGGTTGCCGCCAGTTCGTCATCCGCCGAAAAAGCGCCGGAGCGAGCGAGCCGGCGCGCTGCTGCCGCGAATCGCTCCAACCGATCAGGACGCAGCGCGAGCCCGCTGAGCACGCGGAGTCCTATCGCTGCGTAGAACGAGGTCGGTAACGCCGGATCGGTTTCAATCACCTTTCTAAGGCGACGCTTGGATGGCAGTGGCGGCGCTGGCCGGCCCCGTTGCACCGCCCACAGCAACGCGCAAAAGCGCGCAATGTCAATGCGCTGCATCGGCTCGAAATAGATGCTCTCGGTACCGAAGCGGACGCCAAGCCGGCCTAACGCAATCCGGTCTCGCGGTTCGAGAGCCCCGAGCTGGTGATAGACATCGACCCTCGGGACGCATCCGAGCTTGCCGACAAGCTGAAAGACAAGTCCCCGACCAACACTTCCAAGAGGTGACGCTTGTGCCGTGAAGAGCGGTGCCAACCGACGCTCGATTTCAGCACGCAGAAAAGCGCGCATTCGTTGCCTGATCCTTTCGCGTCCCTCGCCGTCGACAAATTCGCCGATCAGTAATTCCACCTGTGGGGCCAGCATCCCGTTTCCTGCCACCAATCGGCCGACACCGTTCCCGTGCCAATGCAGGATACCGCTGGTGTCGATCGAGAACGCTTCATCCGCATCCGCGGTAAGGCGCCAGATACGAAGGGCCACCTCCCGCCGGAGCACGCCACTTGCGGCAGCTACCAGCATACGGGCCTCGGTGCCGTCGGTCGCGTCGGGTGCGAAATGCAATCCGTCGAGCCGGCCTACGTAGGTTCCCTCCACCCGGACCTCTCCCCCGTCCGACACCCAGGCCAGCGGCTCGCCTTCCAATATGCGCTTGCGAATCAGCAAGGCCGACCGGCGATCGACAAAGCGTTGCGTAATGCGGTCATGCAATGCATCCGAGAGCCGATCCTCGATGCTGCGGGCCCGCTCTTGCCACTCTGTGGCGTTGTCGACCCAGTCACCGCGATGGGTGACGTAGGTCCAGGTACGAATGTGCGCGATGCGCGCCATCAGCGTGTCGATGTCGCCGTCGACGCGGTCGAGATTGGCCATCTGTCCGCTGATCCAATCCGTCGCAAGCCTTTGCTCGAAGCCGGCAAGATGACGAAAGCAATGAATGAGCAGCCGAGCATGGCTGTCGGTCAGAGCCTTGCGAAAATCCGGGATCTGACACACCTCCCACAACAGGCGCACCGCGGCGGGATGTATCGCCAGCTCGACGACTTCCGGATTGGCTGCGAGCGCCTGTAAGGCGCGATGGTCGTCGGCCTCGCGGGCCTGAACTAGACCGGGGATGGACGGACGCTCATCGAGGCTTTTCAATAATGCCCCGATCGACTCGAAGCGCAGCCGGGTGTTGCGCCAGTTCAATCGTGTGAGTGGATCGAACCGGTGCGCTTCGACCGCCTCGATGATCTCCGGATCCAGCGGCCCCTGTTCAGCGGTGGTACCAAAGGTGCCATCGCTCATGTGTCGCCCCGCACGACCTGCAATTTGCGCAATCTCGGCAGCATTAAGCCGGCGCGGACCACGCCCGTCGAACTTGCCGATTCTGGCGAAGGCGACGTGGTCGACATCCATGTTAAGCCCCATCCCGATCGCATCGGTGGCGACGAGATATTCGACCTCGCCGGCTTGGAACATGCCGACTTGGGCGTTGCGCGCCCGCGGGCTCAGAGCACCGAGAACGACCGCTGCTCCGCCTCGCTGGCGGCGAATGAGCTCGGCGAGCGAGAATACGTCTCCAACGGTGAAGGCAACTACGGCGCTACGCGGCGGTAACCGGGTCACCTTCTTGTGGCCGGTATAGGAGAGCGTCGAAAAGCGCGGCCGGCTTACATATTCTACATCGCGGATAAGCCGTCGCATCAACGGCTTGATCGTGTCGGCACCGAGAAACATCGTCTCGGCGAGACCGCGGGCGTGGAGAAGGCGCGCGGTGAAGATGTGACCGCGCTCGGGATCGGCGCAGAGCTGGACCTCATCGACTGCGAGGAAATCGACCTGGCAATCGAGCGGCATCGATTCGGCGGTGCAGACGAAATATGACGGGTTCGGCGGCAGGATTTTCTCCTCGCCAGTGATCAAGGCAACCGAGCGGGATCCTCTCAGCTTGACGATCCGATCGTAATTCTCGCGGGCGAGCAGCCGCAGCGGGAACCCGATCATGCCGCTACGGTGGCCGAGCATTCGGTCGATGGCCAGGTGAGTCTTGCCGGTATTGGTCGGCCCGAGAACCGCGACTAGCCGCGGAGCAGCGCTGAGCTTGGCCATGGGAGAAAGGTATCGGTTGGAAGCGGCGAGAGAGCAAGGGCAAACCGATGGTTTGGCGAGCACCGCGACGCCGAGACAGAGCTTGCTGCGACCTCGGCAACGCCTGTTAACCGATTATTTGCCGCTTCGACCAAATATGCCATGCCGCGATAATGGACGAGCGGGATGGTCGACGCTCATCGAAGGAAGCCGGAGGCGTTC
>Ga0182037_10000510_pt1 | contig 18901 bp, 20 predicted proteins | sample sta12Cox44000082_FD_125974 | JGI IMG/M metagenome (GOLD analysis project Ga0182037, IMG submission 125974) | Lab enrichment of tropical soil microbial communities from Luquillo Experimental Forest, Puerto Rico - statoxic.12C.oxic.44.000.082 | ecosystem: Environmental > Terrestrial > Soil >... | reverse complement strand
TCCAGCGAGAGCACTTATGTCACCGCCGGGAGCCAGAATTGCAGAGCGGCGGTTCGAAGCTCTACTCCCTGATTGGCCGCCACTTCCCGAAGCTTTCTCCCCTTTTCAATAAAGGCTGCCGGAATTTTTCATCATTTGTCGGCCTGGATAAAGGCCTCGGGTGTGCCGTCTCCAGGGTTGACGAAAATGACGTCCTTCGGATCACGCCGCCGTGCCGCCAAGACTTTTGATCAAACAACCCAAAGAGATTGCGTTTCTCCCGGATGTGGACGACACGTCGGATAAAAGAGCGACGCTTTGAGCAAGGCGGCTTGACTCCGCAGCTCCCAGCACGGCAGTTCCAACCAACAGCCTAATCCGGCTTACCGGAAAATGAGAGACACTTATGATCACGCCTAGCATGAAGGAACAACAGCAGCGAAAAATCAAGACAGAGCCCGGCTTTATTGCCGCGCTGGACCAAAGCGGTGGCAGCACGCCCAAGGCGCTGCGTGCTTACGGAATCAAGGAAGGCGCGTGGTCCAACGAGGAGGAGATGTTTGCCCTAGTGCATCAGATGCGCGCGCGCATCATGACCAGCCCCAACTTTAACGGCGACCGAATTCTCGGCGCGATCCTGTTCGAGGGCACAATGGACCGGGACATCGAGGGACAGCCGACCGCGGACTATCTTTGGAACGTGAAGCGCGTGGTGCCCTTCTTGAAAGTGGACAAGGGCCTTTCCGATGAGAAGGACGGCGTCCATTTAATGAAGCGGATGCCCGAGTTGGCTGCCCTGCTCAACAAGGCCGTCGCGAAGCGCATCTTCGGAACCAAAATGCGCTCCGTCATCAACCAGGCCAACGCCGCCGGCATCAAGGCGGTTGTCAACCAGCAGTTCGAGGTGGCGGCGCAGATTCTCGCGGCGGGGCTCGTGCCGATCGTGGAGCCGGAAGTGGATATTCACTGTCCGGAAAAGGCCAGGGCCGAGACGTTGCTTAAAGCGGCCCTCCTTGAAGAGCTCAACAAACTGCCGGCGGGTCAGTTGGTCATGCTCAAGATCACGCTGCCGGAGCAAGACGACTTTTACGCTGATTGCGTCCGACATCCGAAGGTTCTGAAAGTGGTTGCGCTGTCGGGGGGGTACTCGCTGAAAGAAGGCAACGGCCGCCTTCGTAGGAATCACGGCGTCGTGGCGAGCTTCTCGCGGGCGCTGGTGGAAGGGTTGTCGGTTCAGCAATCCGATGCGGAGTATAACGCCGTGCTGGATGCAACGATTCAGAGTATCTTTGAAGCGTCCAACACCTGAGTTAACCATGATCAGAGACGAATTTGCTCAGATATGGGGAGAGTGGGCGCTGCGAAAGCGTTCCAGAGTGATTTCGCGTTCCCTGGCATGCTCCACCATCGGAAGCGGATAGTCAGGTGCTAGCCTCCCGGTGGGGGGCCTGGTAAATCGAGATGGGTTCACGTCCTTGAGCTCTGGAATCCACCTCTTAATGTAGTCGCCTTGTGGATCGTACGTCTCTGTCTGTGTCCAAGGATTCTGGATTCGAAAATAAGGAGCTGCATCTGCACCTGTCCCGGCGCTCCATTGCCAACCTCCATTGTTCGCCGGGATATCCCCATCAACGAGCTTCTGCATAAAATATTTTTCGCCTTCCTGCCAATGGATATGAAGATCTTTGGTCAGGAACATGGCGACAATCATCCGGGCGCGATTGTGCATGAACCCGGTTGCATTCAACTCACGCATTCCGGCATCCACAATGGGGAACCCGGTGGTGCCTTCACACCAGCGTCTCAACTTGCCCGGGTCGTAATCCCACCTCACGGAGGAGAATTGCTGTTTGAAATCCTCGTTCAGCACATTTGGAAAATGCCACAAGATCTGAAAATAAAACTCGCGCCAGACGATTTCGTTCACAAATGCATTAACACCGCGGCGTTCCGCCGCGGTGCAATTCATGGCTGCTTTCTGACAGGCCACATAAACTTCCCGCGGTGAAATCGTGCCGAAACGGAGATCTTGCGACAATCGCGAGGTGCCGCATAAAGACGGCTGATTCCGTTGACCGGGATACTCAAAGATCGCTTCCTTAAGAAAGGTTTTCAGCCGATTTCGCGCAGCCTTTTCGCCCGGTTCGAGAATTTTTGCTTCTGGATTGAGGCCCCAATGATCCAGACTTGGGATGGGCTCGGACCGAATTTGCCCGAGAGTTTTCATTTTCCGCACCTTCGGTAACGGATCCGCCTTTTCATGCTGATGCCAAGCCCTTGCGTAGGACGTGAATACGCGGAACGGCTTGCCGCTCTGGTTCAACACCTCGTTGGGCGCCAGGATCATCGTATCCCTAAAAGTGCGGATTTGGATACCCGCGCCATTGGCCGCTTGTCGAAGTTGGCGCTCGATCTCGACGTCGTACGGGCAGTAATTCTCATTAAAGTAGACGCTTTGCGCGCCGGTCTCTTCAGCTAGTTTCATTAACTCCTTCGCCGGTGAACCCGATCGCAGAATGAGGCGGCCGCCCAGGTGCTCAAGATTTTTTGCTAAGGATTCCAAACAACCACAAAGAAACTCTTGCCGGTTGGGACCGGTCCATCGGTGATTTCGCTTCCAAGTCGAGAGAATGTAGACCGGGATAATTTCATCTGCCTCACTGCAGGCGTGATGAAGCGCGGAGTTGTCGGTGATACGCAGGTCGCGCCGGAACCAATGAAGGACTCGTTTCATCTGGTTTCAAGACTGCGAGGAAAATAGCTCATAATGTGCGGACCTTTCGCTGAAATAGCTCCAGCAACTTTTTTCTTCGGAACTCAAAAATTCTCTCCACATCCCGTCGCACGAACAACCGATCCACCAGAGCACCCCCAAGGACCGCGTAATTGATGCGGTCCGAACAGAGGGTTCCGTTGTCTTTTGGTTCAAAAATATGCTCGTGATGCCATCGGCGATACGGACCTTTGAGCTGGATGTCGATGAACCGGCGTGGCGGGTCCCAGACATCTATTCTGGTCTGCCAGCGCAGGGGAATACCTTTCAGCCTGATCCGATAGTCGATTAGAGTCCCTTCGCTTATTTCTATTGGACCTTCGGTAAGGATCTCAAAATGCAACCAGCGAGGAGTAATGATCTCCAAATTGCGAGCGTTTCCGAAGAACGAAAAGATTTCTGCGACCGGTCTGGGGAGCCAAATTTCAGAATTAAAAAACGACTCTTTCATGGTGCTGACTTGAGGGATGCAATGTCTGCAACTGCGGGGAGAAACAGCGGATAATTCCCCGGCCCAATCACAAGAAGGATGCCAAACGGCTGAGGCTATGGTATTCTGAGAATGTCACACGAACATTTTGCCACCGCCGTGATTCGCAGTCATCTGCTCAATCCGGCTCACGAAGGCGAGGTCGCTCCTGCTGACGAAAGCAGGATCGATAAAGAACGCAATCTGCTGGGCTTCGGTAGAATTTTCGAATTTTTGAAGGCTCATGAAAGGCGATTCAGGCGTAGTTCTTGCGGGACGACTCCTGATCAAAGCGGCCCCCTCCTTTTATAGTTCGACCGGCGTCCCAAAGCAGGAGCTTGCCCGAACTCTCAACGCAATTTCCATTAATCTGGCGGAAATCGCGGAATCATTGCGGCTCGGGGTTCTCCCTGTTCCATCCTCGGCTAAGCTTCGGGCGAAGACCATCACTTTAATCATTGTTGCGCGCGAACTGGTGCCTGAGGAGATTGCCAGGGAAATCGCTCGCCAGTTAGTTTCCTGCACAAGATTTCCGATTCTGTCCGACGACAGACGTCCGCCAATTGACGTCGCATCCGAGTACGAGACCGTGTCGAAACTATTCAAGAATGTTTCGGAGCGGCTGGCGCTCTAGTGTACCGTCTACCAAATCCCTTTGCCGAGGCCGTATAATTCTCCCGAATCCTTGGGGAATCGCATCTGCTTTGCGCTTCAAAAAAGCGGAGCGGAAGCGTCAGGGTATTGCCGGAGCTGTTTCTCGTGGATTCCACCGATTTTCAGATGCCTTCGGAGATCCTAAGCTTTGTTATGACGACTGTAATAGACAGCACCGGGGAAATTGAATGCTCGGACGATCAATTGATGGAGGGTGTTGTCAATCGCAAAAGCGAAGCGCTCGAATGCATCTATATGAGGTACGAATCGCTGCTCCGTGCGGTCATTTTGGGCGTAATTCGTGACGAATCCGAGGTCGATGACATTCTTCACGATGTCCTGCTTCAGCTCTGGGAGCAGGGGGATCGGTACAATCCTAACGAACGAGGTCTGCGTGGGTTCCTGGTTACGCTTGCGCGCCGGCGCGCACTTGATCGGTCGCGCAGAAGGGCAGCCTATCACCGCGCGACTGAAGGTCTGAAAAAAGACGTCGATAATCCCCTCATCAACGAGATCACCACGACGACCAACGACCTGGAGAACAGCGATTTGTCAGTATTGCTCGGGCGCATCATCCAGCTTCTTCCTGAAGCTCAAAAAGAGGTCATCCACCTCAAATTCTTCAACGGGCTGAGCCAGCGCGAAATCGCGAGGCAACGCCGTATTTCGCTCGGAACGGTAAAGACGCGACTTCATTTAGCTCAGCGGAAATTGTATAAACTCCTTCTGCCCATTCAGCACAAGGTATAAAACAAAATTGGAGAGCCTCGGATTTTCTTGGGTCGCATCGAAGAATCACGCAAAGCAATTGAACTATATAGCATACTTTGTCGGCTAAGGATTTTTACGAAGTCCAAATCCATTCTGTCAAACGAATGTATTAGCTTAGAGAGTTATCTCTTGAATCATACGCGATGAAAATCAGATCAAGAGGCCGTACGAATTTCGATTTTAGGACGGAAATCTGTCTGATAGATTGGCTTTTTTCCTAACCACCAATATATGAGTGCAGATACCGCTTTCTTCGAATTTAGGGGAGAGATCACAAACAGGGGGCACGCAGAGGACCAGGGCGAACCGGTGCACTGCATCGTGAAAATGATGAGTCTGGACGCTCAAGGTAAGCGCCGACGTAATGTCGATCTTGAACAACAGGCCGGTGATACGGTTCTTTTTGTTCTCAATCCTGGACCGCATCGAAAAATGAGCCACTCGAGCATCAGGGCTGTTGGCGAAGAGATATTAACTAACGCTGGGCCGCCGGTACATGTCCACCGTGTGGGGATTGCGAAATCTACTGTTACTAACACCATGATCTTGACTCGTTTGACATCACCCGGCGTAAACAGGCCGAACTGAAAGCTTCGCGGATCCGCTTCGTCACTTGGCGAACTTGACCGGCTGCCCGCTCTTGAGCGACTCGGTGGCTTTATCGGCCAGCAATTGGGCTTTCAACCCATCCTCCAGCGAGGGGCTCGGCGGAATACCTTTGGTGATTGCCCCGACGAAAGCATCCAGGGCCTGGTAATAGCTTTGTTCGATGCGCTCGAACCAGCCGGCATGCAGCCCGTCTTCGATGACTTTATCACCAATATAACGTGACACGCCGCGGAAGCGCTGCCGGCGGGACTCGACCATGCCCTTGGAGCCAAACACTTCGATGCGCTCATCATACCCGTACCCGGTGCGCCGGGACGAATCGATCTGGCAAAGGGTCCCGCGGCTCAGCCGGATCGTCACGATGCTGGTATCGATGTCTCCGACTTCGGCCACTTTGGGATCCACCAGGGCCGCCCCGAACACATAAACCTCTTCAGGTTCATCCTCGCTGATCCAGCGCAGCAGGTCGAAGAAATGCACCGTCTGATCGCGCAGTTGCCCGCCCGAGGTGGCCAGGTAGCTGATCGGCGGCAAGTTTGGCCCGCGCGAGGTCATCTGGATGATCTCCAGCTTACCCACCGTGCCGCTTTTAACTTCCTCGCGCAGCGCCGCATGGTTAGGATCAAACCGGCGGTTAAACCCCAGCATAACCGGCATGCCGGCCGCCCGGACCGCCTCGACCGCTTGTTGGGCTTCCTGGTAGTCCAACCCGATCGGCTTTTCACAATAGACGGCTTTGCCCGCCTGGGCGGCACGCCGCAGGTACTCAACGTGCGTGTTGGTCGGCGTGGCGATCAGCACGGCTTGAATCTCCGGGTTGTCGAAAATCTCCACCACATCGGCCGATGCTTTCGCTCCCGTAGTGGCCGCAGCCCGATTCGCGAATTCCACATTGACGTCATAGACTGCTGCCAGCTCCGCCCCGGGATGAAGAGCCACGTTTTTGACATGAACCGAACCGATGAAACCGGTTCCCAGTACCGCTATCCTTAGCATCTTTCCTTCCTGTTAGTTTTCGTCTTTAACTGCAGCATCGCGCCAAACCCGTTGCCTATCTGTTCATTGATTGCGTGGGTGAACTCCCAGTTGCCAATCATGGATAAAGTGTGATGCCGAGGTCCGGCAATTGCAATGACAATCTAGCGAGGCTGCCCCTCAGACCGGCGAGATCTAGGGATAACATGGTAGGTTGGGAGCAGCGTCGATTTGGTGAAGCGGCCTCGCTTGTAGAATCCTTGAAAAGCAAAACCACCTAATGAGCAACGTGTGGATACGGAAAAAACTTTAAACAACTTGACTCATCTGCAATCAGTTTTGCTTTTCAAAGATTCTAGTTGCCTCGTCGGAAGAAGGGAAGGGTTGCTACTTCTCGACGTTCCGAAACCAACCCTGGCGAATGAAGAGCCGACGTCGGCGCGCTTCATCCCGGATCTGTCGATCTTTCTACTTCCTATCTTTTGGTTAGTAAAGGTGCTATTAGCTTCTCTTTTATTGTGTTTAGTTGCTTGCGCATTGACTTCAAATATTGAGGGCCGAAGCCCTTTTGCTTTCTTGGGTCGCGCGAACGGTGTTTACTAAGTCCAACCAGAAAAAGTGTCCGAACCCCTCAGAGAGCTTTTTGAGGTTCAAATAGCTCGGCCTTGTTTCTTTGCTGTACCGGAAGCGTTCAGGTGGGCGGACTCTGCATCAAATGCTTGCGAAGATGGGACTTCAGATGTTTTTGAACAGGGCCGCGTAACCGGACGTCGAGAAGAGCGTGCCAACATCAAAGGAATCTTTCACGATGCGGTAAGTCCAGAGCTTTCAGTCGCCCTTCTTACTCTGGCTGAAGCAGAAAAAGAACTTAGAGCGAAGCGTGCTCCTGAAGCCGATGAGCTTGCGAAGGTCACGCGCCTCATCGAAAAAGTGATCGAAAAAATCGGTGCGTCCCTGGAGCCCCAGGAAGTGGCATTTCCAGCCCAAGCACGCTGGAATCAAAGTTTTTGAACGCGCGATTGGGGATTGGAGATGGATCGAGCGCCGGAAAAAAGATTTAAAAGGCAGGTATCAGCGAGCCCTGTCAGGGCGACCGAGTTCGGAACGATCGATGAGGTAGGTCTTCCGGACCTGCACCCGATCAATAGGGTTCGCGTTGCTGTCCGCCGGCAAATGGCTGATTTCGTCCAGAGCGCTGAGACCGGAAACTACTTCTCCAAATACCGTGTCGGCCCCATCCTGCGATGGAATCGGCCGGAGGCAGACGTAAAACTGACTTCCATTCGATAGGCGAGTGGGGTTGATATCATCCGGCAACCGTCCCATGGCCACGGCGCCCCGTGAATGCTTTCGCCGGATCTCGGCTCTCAACGTATATCCCGGACCACCGGTCCCGATAACTGTGCGATCTTTCTTTTTGCTCAGCGGATCTCCACCCTGCACAAGATAGTTTGGAAAAACTCGGTGAAAGGCGGTCTTCACGTAAAAACCGTCCTTCACCAACTTCCTGAAATTGGCAGCAGTCTGGGGAGCTGATGCGTCGAAAAAAGCGATCGCGAAGCTTCGCGATTGGCGCTCTTTTCCTTTTCCCCATTGAACATCGAAAACCGCGACCGGATCCGCAAAAGAGCGAGAAGCGAACAAAATCAGCGCGCCCAACAAAATCAACCTGTTCTTCATGGTGGCACCAGAGGAAAGCTGCGGACTTCAACGAAACCAATCAAAGAGTTGTCTCGAGAAAGCTGCAAGACGGTTCCCGGTTCGTCATGACCTCGTTTCACGAACCCAAGCGCGATTGGGAGACAGCATCTCCGGCTTCTTCCGACGCTGGTTATTAGTCCGACTTCCTTCATGGATTGTGCGTCAGCGACCAGTTTGTCGCCTCGTTCCGGGAAGATATCACCGGCCGGTACTAAACCTCTCAAGTGGCGATTTACGTGACCGATGCTCTTGATCCGGCTGATGACTTCCTGCCCGAGATAACATCCCTTGGTGTAGCTGATTGCCCGATCCTGCAGATCGGCCTCATTAGGAATCACGTTCTCGGAAAGCTCATTGCCCCATGCGGCAATACCACGTTCGATTCGCAGGTTTTCCGCGACATCAGACGTCAATGGTTCTTCTTTCAACATTTCCAGGATCGAAGATTTGGTGGACAACAGGAACCAGAGGTCGGCGCCCGCGCTGGCGAACCTGTTGGATTCACTCCCGAAAACGGGCGGGAATCCCTTTGAAAGCGAAGCAAACACGCTTTCAAGCCCGCCTCGATCCTTCAAGAGTTCTTCAACATTCCGATCAAGGAAGTGTAAGAGGCCGAATTCGTCTGTCACATCTTCGATCACTACATCATCGGCGATAATGTAGCGCTCCAATCGTGTCAAAAGGGGCGAGTGCAGAATAAGGGCAGTATCGAGATACAGGGCCTCTGCTGTTGAAGTGATGTAGAGGTCTGCACAAAGCTTCCCTTTAGCCGTAAGGGCGCAGGCATAACGCGTGCTGCCCGGCTTGAGTCCAAGGATATCGTTAGTGAGCTGGCCGTTCAGGAAGCGAACCCGATCTTCTCCGGTGACTTTAAATTTGGCTCGTTCGGTAAGGTCCAGGAGCATCTTCGAAGAGAGCACACATCCAGAATTCTTGAAAAGCAAAACTGGTTGTAGATGAGTCAAGTTTTTTTCGTATTCGCGCATGGGTCATTGGTGGTTTTGCTTTTCAATGATTCTAAAAGGATCCAGGAATCCAATTGCGACTCGGTCGCACATTTTCTTTCAGCATTTTTTTGGTAACACAACGGGCGTTTTGACGTCTAAGGAAAAAGGGCCGTTGTGCCTCAGGGATGAGGCGCCGAACTTCTCCTGTTGGTTGCTTATGGAGCATAAAGCCGATTCGTCAACGGAACCCCCTTCGAATTCCTTTCCTGATTCGGGTACTGTCTCTTCCAGGCGAGATTTTATTGGACGCCTGGCTGCGATCTCCGCCGGGCTCACGGTAGCTGTTCCTTTCGTAGGCTCTCCGGCGGCGGACGCGATTCGTCGCGGTCGTGTTGATCCTTCGAATGAACCGGACCGGAGCAACTCTCTGGATTGCGCTTTGGAAGTGAATGGCAAGAAGCTCAAACTCGCGATCGATACGCGGACTACTCTGTTGGACGCTTTGCGCGATCGATTGGGATTAATGGGCACAAAGAAGGGGTGCGACCACGGCGCCTGCGGCGCCTGCACCGTGCATGTCAACGGTGCCCGAGTCTTGTCCTGCTTAACACTCGCCATAATGGCGCAGAACAAAAAAATCACGACGATCGAAGGACTTGCTGTCAACGATGGGCTCCATCCGGTGCAAGCTTCATTCATCGCCTGTGACGGATTTCAGTGTGGATATTGCACACCCGGCCAGATTATGTCGGCAGTCGCATGTATTGAAGAGGGGCATACGGGATCAGACGCCGAGATCCGGGAATTTATGTCGGGCAATCTTTGTCGTTGCGGCGCCTATCCCAATATCGTCGACGCAATAAAAGTTGCGGCGGTGAAAATGAAAGGCGGGGTAAGCTGATGCGTCCTTTTGAATACGGATCTGCGTTGGATGTTGCTGATGCTTGCTCCAAGGGGACGGATCGATCCTCATTTATCGCAGGAGGCACAACTCTGATCGACCTGATGAAACTGGAGGTGATGAATCCTGCGCGCCTGGTCGATTTGAATAACCTCCCAATGGGCGGGATCACGATCGACGACAAGGAATTGAGAATTGGCGCTCTGGAAAAGATGAGCGCAGTCGCCGCTCATCCGATCGTTGCGACCAATTATCCCATGATCTCCGAGGCGCTGTTGCAAAGCGCTTCGCCTCAAATTCGAAACATGGCGAGCATTGGAGGGAATCTCTTGCAGCGAACCCGGTGCGGTTATTTTCGCGACACTAGCACCCCGTGTAACAAGCGTGAGCCCCGCACTGGATGTTCCGCTATTAATGGGGAAAACCGGATGCACGCGATTTTGGGCACAAGTGAATCATGTATTGCGACCCACCCAAGCGATCTGGCGGTCGCTTTAGTGGCACTGGATGCGTCGATCCGCCTTCAAGGCGTACAAGGCTCGCGGTCACTTAAACTGGAGGATTTTTATCTCCTGCCCGGTCAAACTCCAGATAAAGAGAATCAGCTGCGGCCGGGTGAAATAGTCACCGAAATTGCTGTACCCAGGCTGCCCGTGGCGCGCAGATCGACTTATGTGAAGGTCCGCGACCGCGCCTCTTACGAATTTGCCTTGACCTCGGCCGCGGTCGGATTGGAACTGGACTCCGCGACCATTCGTGATGCGCGGGTGGCGGTTGGAGGGGTGGGCACAAAGCCGTGGAATCTGCCCGAGGTCCGGCAAGCTTTGATTGGGAGACAAGTGTCGGAAGAAGCGTTTCGATCGGCGGCGAAACTGTCGGTCAAAGATGCCAGGCCCTTGCCAGATAACGGATTCAAAATCCATCTCGTTCAATTAACGATCATCCGTGCGTTGATGAATTTAGGAGGTCTGGCGTGAGCACAAAGATACTAGGCAAACCACAGGACCGCGTGGATGGAAAATTGAAGGTTACGGGCGCGGCATTATACCCCGGAGATCGGCAATTGGAGCGCCTGTCTCACGGCTTCCTATTAACTAGCACGGTAGCTCGTGGCTCGATTCGATCGATGGATACCGCTGCGGCTGAAAACGCGCCTGGCGTGCTGCGAATCTTTACTCCGTCTGATCCACTTAAGTTGTACACGGGTTTGGAGCGGTTCGAAGGTGCGTCGAGCGGTGAAATGGCTCCGCCGCTTCAGGATAAAGAGATTCACAATTACGGCCAGATCATTGGCATCCTCATTGCGGAATCTTTTGAACAGGCCCGGGATGCGGCATCACTGTTGAAAGTTGAATACAACACCGAGGTGCCGGTTGCCTCGTGGGAGGCGGGTTTGAAAAACGCTGTTGCACCCGAGAGCGTGGACAATCAGGGCGCAACAGTATCAATTCTTGCCAATGGCGTCGCTTCAATTGACGACGCGATCAACAGCAGCCAGGTCATTGTAGAGGGGACTTACACCGAGCCAATTTTGCATCACAATCCGATGGAGCCGCATGCAACGGTGGCTCTCTGGGAGGATGACAGGTTGACGATCTACGACGCCACGCAGGGGGTGATGGCCCAGAGGCGCAACGTGGCGGCGGTCCTGGGCGTTGATCAGGATAACGTCCGAGTCATCTGTCCCTTTGTTGGGGGAGCATTTGGCTGCAAGGGCTCCATGTGGATGTTTTCTCCATTAACCGCGGCGGCGGCACGGGTTTTGAACCGTCCTGTAAAAACGATTTTGACGCGCGAGCAAATGTTTACGCTCGTTGGGCATCGTCCGGCACTGATTCAGCGTTTACGTCTAGGGGCGACCAGGGATGGGCAGTTGCACGCGTTGAAGCACAACGTCGATTCCACTGTTTCCTTCTCCAAGCCGTTCGTCGAAGCGGCTGCGCATCGTACTTCCAGATTGCTCTACAAGTGCCCCAACATAGAGGTTAGCCAAAGACTTGTTCCGTTAAATGTGGGCGGACCGACATTCATGCGCGCTCCTGGGAATGCGCCGGGAATGTTTGCGCTTGAATGTGCGATGGACGAACTCGCCGTTACGCTTGGAATTGATCCGGTTAAATTGCGACTGAACAACTACGCGGAAATTTACCCTGGGACCAATTTGCCCTGGTCGTCCAAAAATCTGGCGGAATGCTACAGGCTGGGCGCTGAGAAGTTTGGATGGTCAAACCGCCGGGCGGAACCCGGAACGACCATTGACGGAGAGTGGTTGAGTGGAATGGGCATGGCCACAGCTCTCTATCCTGCTCATCGGGCGCGCGCCTCTGCAAAAGTAAGATTCCAGGCGGACGGGACCGCTGCTGTTTCGGTGGCAACTCAGGATCTTGGCACCGGTACTTGGACCGTCCTCGCAATTATGGCAGCCCAAAGCCTGGGGTTGCCGATCGAGAAAATTCGGCCCGACCTGGGAGACTCTGCGTTGCCGCCCGCTCCGAATTCCGGAGGTTCGACCTCTGTGGCAAGCGTTACTCCCGCTGTGGAAAAAGCTGCGGAACTGGCTAAGAAAACCCTGATCCAAAGCGCGACTCGAAACCGCAAGTCTCCGTTCAATGGGATGAATCCCAATGAGATCGTTTATCAGGATGGAAGTCTGATTGGCGGTGGGAAACAGGTCGATTTTGGTGCTCTCTTGACAATGACGGGGAAAAGCTCGGTCGAAGCGACTGACGCTGCAGAGCCTGGGAATGAAGAAGAGAGGTACGCTTTCCACTCCTTTGGAGCGCAATTCTGCGAATTGAAAGTTAATCGGTGGACCAACGAAGTGCGGCTCCAGCGAGTGACTTCCGTCATGGATATCGGAACGGTCGTAAATCCGAAGACAGCGCGAAGTCAGATCATTGGGGGGATCGTGTTCGGGATTGGGATGGCGTTATTCGAAGGTACGCGGCTCGAGGATCGAACCGGGCGCTATGCAAACGCAAACTTCAGCGACTACCTGGTGGCCACGAATGCAGATGTACCATTTATCGATGTTCATTTTGTCGAGAAACCCGACTATATCTTCAATCCGGTCGGCGCTCGTGGGATTGGCGAAATTGGAATTACCGGAATGCCGGCTGCGATCGCAAATGCAGTCTACAACGCGACTGGCATTCGAGTCCGCGAGTTTCCAATAAGCCCGGAAAAGTTAATGCCAACAGTCGAAAAAAGAGGGTTCGCCTAGCGAGGCCGCCCCTCTCATCCAAAGGCAAATTTCCCGCTAAAATTTGTGATCAATGCAGGCTAAAGGGATCCATGTTACGCATGTTATCATCGATGGCGTGATCAGTGAGAAGGAGAGCGAGCCGGATGTCGAAGACCGAATCGCGGAACCGTTGATGAATCCCGCTGCCATTGCAGAGGTCTACTGGGGATTAGTCAGGCAGGATCGATCGACCTGGAGCATGGAGCTCGATCTGCGACCCCATCGGGAGAAGTTTTTCGAGTAGTTGTGCGGATGCTCGCTTCCGCCAGGACCATCATCTCTTCGTGATCTTTGCGTCCTTTTGTGCCGATCCCCTTCGTGAGAATGGCGCCCTTGCCTTACGAGTTTGCCTGCGATCGACTGAAATACGATAGGTCTAAAGGCGTAAAGTCTACTTCTGGTATGGGCAGGGGCCGGTTGCTTTCGGCGATCCGCTGGGGGATTGCAGCGATTGATGCGTAGGTCATCGTGTCCATAATTAGTTGTATCCCTTCCAGGTAAATTGAACACGGCCGTGGAATATTGCCATTACTCGATCGGGTGAGATTTTACCTCCAGGAACTGTGATAGTTTGTGAATGCTCTCCAGCCCACCGATACAACTAACCTGCGATGATAAATTCCGCAACCAGTGGAAGATGGTCCGATAGCCGCTTCATGTCTCCTTGGCGAACAGCGTATCCCTTGATTTCGACCTTCGAGCTGGCAAAAAAGTAGTCCAGAGTTCTTATCGGCACCCTTTCTGCCTGGCTGCGTTTCGTAAATGTCATGAAACTCCGCATCTCTTTCTCAGAAGCGTCGGAGACTCTCGGGACACCATGGTATCGCTCGTAAATTGAAGATATTTCGGAGGGGTCCCGATGGCAGCCTTGCTCTTCCGCGTTCAAATGCGAGGCCTGCCCGGGAGGCAATAAATTGAAGTCGCCTCCGATGACCCAGGGTATCCCCCTCTGATCCAGGGAATTCAGCCTCGTCAGAACATAGTCGACCTGGCGCTGCATGATATCGGTCCCTCTTGGGAAGGCTTCCAAATGGGTGTTCAGCAGAACGAACGTTTCGCCGTTTGTCGAAGGAATCTCAACTTCAAGTATTGCGCGTTTAAAATTGAAATCATTCGCGATGGGGTTGCCCGGGGTTCGCGGAAGTTGATAGCGCGTGGCTCTCTGAAGTCGGTAGCGTGAAAAAATAGCGAGCCTTGTGTCGGCAGATCCCATGACTTTCGGATGGGGGACAAACCGGGATTTCCAATACGGCGTTGCGACGCAGTTACGCAAATCGGTTGGGAGGGAATTCAGCAACAATTCCACCTGGTCCAAATAGCCCGTGCGTCTTGCACCAGCGTCGACCTCCTGGAACAAAACGAAATCCGGATTCTCCTCTGCCAGGAAAGCTGAGATTGCAGCCACGGTTTTCCGAACATCGTCGGGGTCTACGAGGGTATCTCTGCCGCCGTCATAAAAAAAATGGTAGTTCGTTCCTGCAAAAAACTGTGCATTGTACGTGATGGCCTTAATCGGTCGAGCAACGGGAAGAGCGGTGGCGTCTGGGCAATTCCAACATTCCTCCGGCTGAACGGCCCGGGGATGGTAGTTAAGAAAACGCGAAAGGGCAAAGCCACCGGCTACAGCACATAGAAGTCCGAATGGGAGTCTGCGATCGAAATTCGCCATGGTTAGCGCCTGCTGCGAGGACGTTGTGTTCCTAACTTAGGTTGCTGTTGCAAATCGATAACCTTAACATGTGGCTTTTCCGTCGGGCCGGGAACAGCTGTCTCCACCTCTGCGCCTCGCCTCTTGAGGATCTTTGCGGCGACCGTGAAACACATCGTTCGATACGGGTTTTTCCCGTCGTCATAAAGGAAAGCCTTTTTGCCGCGGAGATCCTTTTTGCCCTTCGGCCCGGGACCAATCCCAAGCTTCACCAGCATAGATTCGGCATGAATTTGAGCTCGTTTCCAAGACATAACAAGAGGGGAGGGAAGATAGGAGGCATCGAACAAATTGGCAAGAATCCTTGAAGAGCGAGACTGGTTATAGGGCCAGATCTCCGAGCTGCCCGCGGAGCATAGCATCCTCGCCTTGGGAGTCTGCTCGTTGGAAGAGCCCGCTCGGAGAGGGGGCCTGCCTCCTTGGCTTGCAAAAAAACCGCCTCGGAGCGCCGTTTTCGGCGGGCAGCTCGGCAATCTGCCTCTACCAAGTTGACGAACCGCACGGATCGATCGGGCCCTACCTCCCTGGCTCGCTAGTATTTCGAGGATACCAGGTTCGTTGCCGAAAAGCGCAGGCCGGCTCCAGGGTTGAGCTGTTCCGTGCAGCCGCCCATGCATTAAGCGCCCAGGCGATAAGAAATGCACTCAGCAACTGGCACACAACCAAAGCCGAAACAAGGGGCTTATGACTCTTGCTCGGATCAAATACGCCAACAAGTAAGAGAGATAAACAAATTTCACAACAGAACACCGGCAGCATGTTCTGGCCCACAAGGCTGAACGGACGAAGCGGAGTCTCCCACTGCTGAAGCCCCGGCAGAACTCTTGAGACGATCCATGCAACCGTAAAGAAATTAATAAGCCGCACCGGCCCAAGGTGCCACTTATCCAGGATCCAAAGCGGTTGCCTTTCATCGAAATTCCCCATGACCATGTCCCATCTGAGAACCAGGAAAACAAATGCCGCAAAAAAGACCAGGGTCTCAGCCGCTGCCGATAGCTGCAATGCCGGGCGCCCCTCCTGAACTGATTTACCGAAGATCAGTCCGACGACCCACAAAAGCTGCCAGGCAAGCAGGTCGAAGGGCCCCAGATCAAGAAACGAGGCGTCTTTGACCCGGGCCAGAAACATATCCCGAATGCGGAACTGCGATAGAGCCCAAAATCCCACGCTTACGAACAAGACCCTCTGCCATCCCCACCGTCTTGCGGCCCAAAATGCGCAAGGAGTCAGCAGGGAAAAAAGGATATACATCGGAAGAATATCCATCAAAGGCGGCTGGAAAATCAGGGCAAACGCTGCGACGACTGCGGCTCCTGGATTCTGAAAATAATGGTAAAGGAGATTTTGTATGCCTGGCAATTCAGCGAAGAAGATTCCCCCAACCACAAACGCAAGGAGCAGAGTCCCCACATGGGCACGGTAGATGCGCAGCGCTCGCGACACGGTTGCGGCGCGGGCGGCATCGAAGCCTTGTTTCTCTGAGCGGCGTTGAAAAAGCAACCCGGCAAGAAATGCCGAGACAAAGACAAACGCCTCTGCCGTCGAGAAAAATCCGATGGGCCGATCCGTGAATATGCGAAGGTAGGTGGGCGCATGATTCACCACCATCATCAAAAGTAAGAAACCTCTCAGGATATCCAGCTCAACAAATCGCTTCATCACGAAAAATTACACCCCTCCCCCTGCGCAATACGTTTTCACTCGCACGGCGTGTCCCTCCATACAACGGTACTAAAGATGATAAAGATAAGACGAAGCATATGCCGAGCGGTTTCATAAAAATGCTGCCATGGAGACCCAGGTTACCGTCCGATCCTTCGAAAACAGGCGTTTTATTGGGAACTTTTGATCCTATTCTTAGGGCAATCATCCGTAAGAAATTCTCCGATTTCACGCCGTAAGATCTGGTATCCGGCCGAGCTGAGATGAATCTGATCGTTAACAAACAAGGATGAAATTGGCTTCTGATCCGGACCGAGCATGTCTGAAAAAATGTCGATATAGTCTGTCTCCGGCCTGGTTTGCAGATAGTCCTCCACGAGCCGATTGAACTTTCGGATATTGTCCAGATACCTGCAGCGGGCGGGACTCGGTTTCACCGAGACAAAGGCGATCGGCATTGATGGGGAATAATTTCGGAATATTCCGAAAAGCTGCTGAAACGTCTGGAAGGCTTTTTCAGGTGCGGTGCCTATCGCAAGGTCATTGTCGCCTGCGTAAATGACTACGGCCGAAGGCTTGCGCGGTAGGACCAAACGATTTGCGTATCGGGCACAGTCGGCGAGCCGAGACCCGCCAAATCCGCAATTGAGAACGGAATAGCCGGGAAAGTCCTGAGAGAGAGATTTCCAGAGCCGGATCGATGAACTTCCGTAAAACACGATCGGTCCCGGAGCCACGGGAGACTGCGCCAGCCTGGTCTCAAGCGCAGCAACCTCAGACTCGAAAGGATTGCCTGGCGCGGGACTGGCTTGCGGCGTTGCTGATGGAGCAGCGACCGGGGCAAGCGTCACCGTTTGCGCAGGCGCGCCGGCCAAAGTAAGACGGATTGCCACTAAAGCCGCCAAGACGACAACAGAACTCTTAAAGCGCAAATACTTGGCGGATGCGGAGCTCATAAACGGTGTGAAATTCTCTGTCAGGAATCCTTGAAAAGCAAAACCTCCGTGAGCGGATACGGAAGATTCGACTCATCTGCAACCGGTTTTTCTTTTCAAGGATTTTGCCCAAGGATCCCGTCACTTTTTTTGTAATCTTGTCACTCTTCAGACGTTCATCTAAAAGAAGAGTCCCCACCATGAGCTTCTTCCAAACGATTCTTGACTCGATTGAAAATCCAAATCATGCCGGTACTCAGCAGGATTTAAGCGGCTTACTCAATGTTGCTCAGGCGCTTCCTCTCGGCCAGGGCGCGCAGCAGAATCTTCAGCCCATTCTTGGCGTACTGGGAGCGCATCTTCAGGATGCACTGAACCAGCAGCACCAGAGCAGCGGGCAAGGCGCCGTTCAGCAAACAGTGACGAATCTTTCACAGCCTGGAGTAAGCGTTGAGCAGATTCAGAATCTTTTCCGCCAGGAACGTTTCAACGGTTTGATTACCGAAATATCCCAACGGACAGGTCTGAGCCCTCAACTTATTCTAGGACTATTGCCTATGCTCATTCCCGCCTTGATGAAATTGCTCGCCACCGGCAATCACCAGTCTGACCCACAAGCGCCGAATCCGGTGCTTAATAATTTCCTGGGTTCAAGCCAGAACGGCGGCGCCTTGCTGACCGAGGCGTTTGAGTTAGCCTCGCGCTTTCTGCAGCGCTAGGGGACGGAAAACGGAAATCAGAATACAGAATACAGAAGTCAGAATACAGAAGGCAGAATACAGAAGTCAGAAGGACCCGAACTCCGAACTCCGAACCCCGAATCAGCCCTCCAGGGCGCCATCGATGTTAAAGAGCGGGCCTGCTCAGCCGGCCCTGTTCCGTTCGATATCAGGCAGAAAGCCGGTGAGTAAACCAAGTAGCGGGAGAAAAGCGCAGACGTGAAACACGTATTCGACGCTTGTATGGTCGGCGAGTCGGCCCAGAACCGCTGAACCAATGCCGGCCATGCCAAACGCAAAGCCGAAAAAGAGCCCGGCGATCATTCCTGCTTTTCCCGGAACGAGTTCCTGCCCATAAACCAGGATCGCAGAAAAGGCTGAGGCAAGAATGACGCCAATAATCAGTGTCAAGACCGCGGTCCAGAAGAGATTGGCATAAGGTAAGATCAGGGTGAAGGGTGCCACCCCGAGAATGGAGATCCAGATAACATACTTTCGACCAAAACGGTCGCCGAATGGACCTCCGATGATCGTGCCGGCGGCCACAGCGGCAAGAAAAAGGAAAAGATACATCTGGGCGGTTTGCACTGAGACATGAAATCTGCCAATGAGGTAAAACGTGTAGTAGTTCGTCATGCTGGTCAGATAGAAAAACTTTGAAAAGATCAGGATAATCAGCACGAACAAGGCAAGGAGAATTCGTCCTCCGGACAGGATTGGATGGCCGTCTTGGCCTCTCGCCGGTGACCGGCCTTTGATCTTTTTCATATTGGGCCTGTACCAGGCTCCGACTTTCCATAGGACGCCGATTGCCAAAAGAGCCGCGAGCGAAAACCAAGCGACGCTGCGCT
>Ga0182037_10000508_pt1 | contig 18920 bp, 17 predicted proteins | sample sta12Cox44000082_FD_125974 | JGI IMG/M metagenome (GOLD analysis project Ga0182037, IMG submission 125974) | Lab enrichment of tropical soil microbial communities from Luquillo Experimental Forest, Puerto Rico - statoxic.12C.oxic.44.000.082 | ecosystem: Environmental > Terrestrial > Soil >... | reverse complement strand
TCTGGTTGTCGCCAATCCCCCCGAAGCCGTTGCTGTCGTTCTGCGGTGTGAAGTGGTAGTTGTACCAGAAGCCGCCCACACTCGAGAGTGTAAGGAATCGCTTTTCGGAAAGCAGATTATCCAGCTCGAACTTTCCGAACTTGACGTTCATCCAGGGCGAGTTCAGCAGGTTGTCAAATCGTACCCAGGCGTTCTCGAAGTGGAATCCGTCTCCCTCTGCCATCGAGGGCAGCACCGAGAACGAAATGTTCTTGTACAGCGTGCCTGCAGTCCAGATGTCGAGACCCGACAGGTCAAACCCGTGCGTGGTGACGGATTGCTCCGTGGCCGGCGTGGTCGTGCCCGGTGCGTCGATGCCCACCTTGTTTGTGTTTTCCAGGTGCCACTGTGGAGTCACGCGAAAAGTGATGGGCCAGTACGACGGATTCTGGTAAATCGGCGAATCTTTATCATTTCCCAGCTGGTATCCGTTGTCTTTAAAAGCAAGACCAAAATTATTCAGGATCGGCCATCCAATATGACAGGCCGAGCAAGGAAGACCGTACTTTCTGGCGAACGCCGGAATTGCATATCCGGGCTGACTGGTTAGACTGGCGAACGACGATAGAAACAGGGCAACCGTTAGAAAGGACTTTTGCCAGGAGCTGCGCCCCAGACGGTCCCTCCATTTCCCGGAACTAATGGACATGCCTCCACCTCCATGATTGACTATTAGTTTTGTCGGGGGACACTGGTCGTAGACGGAAGTATGCCTACGGCCGTTCTATCTGGAATGTAAAATTCGCTTCAGTGTGCCTTGAAAGTAAAGTCCAGGCTCTTGGTCTCTCCCGCAGCCACCGTGATCTTCTGCGTCATCGTGCCCAGCTTTTCGTGCCAGGCCTGCACGGTGTACTCACCCGGCGGTAGGTTGGGAAGCTGGAAGCTGCCGTCCTTGCCGGTGATCGCGAAAAAGGGATGCTTGAAGACCGCTACGTAGCTCTTCATCCACGGGTGAACGTTGCACTTCACCGGGATGGCGATCTCCTCGCGCGGGAAACTTTCTTCCATGGTTGCGCCGGCAGGCTCAGCCTTGTTCCATTCGCGATTGTTGGTGGGAAGAGGGTGGACGTTATGGGTGGTGTTGTCGCTGTTCACCATCTTGAGCTTCTGGTTGGCGCGCAGCGCGACGACGTGGGGAGCGTATTCGCACCCCTTCTGTTCAAAAGTCACTGCCTCGGTAGGCACGTCGAAGCTTCGGTTTTCCAGTCCGCTCGAGATGAACACAATCACGTTGCCGAGGGAATTGTCGCCGCCCGTCACGTATTCCTGGCTGGCAACCGGTCCCGGATGGAGTTTGGCGCAGCTCGGATCGGAGTTCATGCTCATCTTCGCGGGCTGCGGTAGTTGTCCAGTAAACTTCACTTTTCCGACAACGGAAGCACCTGACCCGGCCGGTGGATTGCCCGCTCCGGCTGCTCCACTAGCTCCGTAGGAAACTGCGCTGCCCATCGCCAGAATTACGGTTGCTGCAATCAATGCGAGACGCTGTTTTGATTTCATAAAAGTACACTCCTCCTCCGGCCCCGCCATGGTTGTGTTGGGGCCAATAACATAAAGTCCGACAGCGTCCACCGAAGTGGACGCCAATTTATGAGGGCCTAAGTACTATCCGCAGGCCGCGCTTAGTTCTGGCTGATCGCCCGAAGCTCCGCGCTCTCCTGGGGAAGGTAATAGCCTTCCTGATAGCCGTTGGAGTATGCCTCGCGATACACCACGAGGTTCCCATCGGCTTCCGCGTAACCACCCGCCTTCCGGTAGTTATCGGTCTTGCTGAGCTGAAACGGCTGTGCAGCCCGGCGATGCCGCGCACCATCGACAACTCCGTCGTGGTATGCGGACAGCTCTATCGCCGTTAACTCGATGGCTTTACCGGTGCGCTGTTCTGTAAGCACCTTGAAGGATCTTTGATAGCCGGAGATAAACGATGCGCGATCCTGATCGCTTGCCCAGCGGTAGGAGGAGATATGTGCCTTCCGTCCACCAGCAACATCGATCCTGGCCTGGTACACACCGTCGCGAAACGCCGCATCCGCCTGATTGAGATCCGACAATCCCCTGCGCCCGCGTATGGAGGCCGCGAACGCAAGCCCCACGCACAGAACGGAACCCAACACCAACATTGATTTGTTGCTCATACGCCTTCTCCGCGCGCCGCTCTGACTCACGAGCCGCTGCGCCCCCACCTGCGTATCCATCCCCTTCTTGGTTGACAAGCGAAGCGGTCACCGCGACCGCGATCCCAACCCCGTCCCCTTACAGGCAGACTTCTCCCGGATCGCAAAAAGCAATCTTTGCTCGTCACCCGCCCAGGGGAGACACATCCGGACGAGCCGATCTTTGTCGCGATCAGCCGTCTGGCGATGTAAGCGAACTTTTTATTTCCCGAGTAGTGGTGACGAGCCTTGACACGGCTCGGTCGCCGAACCTATTTGGAGCACGTTTGCCAGGGGCCTGGGGTTTTTCTGTGCTACCACACGGAACTGGGGGTTTCCGTTCTTAAGGGTCTTACCACTCAGGGTCTTTAAATAATCAAGAACTGCCGATTGCTGGCTTGGGGGAGATTCTTGATGGCGCTACCATACCTCAAGATCGCCCCAAACGGGACACCCAAATGTGCTATACGCTGTAAAACTTTCGTTTACAAGACAGCCGTTCTCCACTTCCCATGCGCTGTCTCGCTTGCGTCAAAAGCCGCTCTGGACGCCCGTTTTCGAGGACCGTCCATCCGCAGCCGATTTTCCGATTGCTGCAAAAGTTTTCTCATGGCCCGGCGGGGCGTTGCGGTTTCCTCCTAGCCACACGTTGGAAGGTTAGATTAGTTCGCCTCTCGCCGTGTCAATCCGTTGTTATTTCTTTGTTAATTCCGCTTCATAGTGGCGCCGGAAGAACTGTAACCATGCGACAACCGCTCAACTCCCGCACCTGAAGTAACGCCATTGATGGACTTCACTGAAGGTTCACGCGATCCGTTTAGAATTGCATTCCTTTGGTGGAGGCCCACTCCGGAAATGACCCTCGCGCAGTTCGTGACGAAAAATGCCTTCCGCAACAAGCGCCGCAGCGTGCTGACCGGGCTCAGCATCGCGTTTTCCCTTCTTCTGCTCAGCCTCATGATGGCGGTCTGGCGCGGCTTTTACATCGACCAGGGCGCTCCCGACTCGGCCCTCCGCATCATGACTAGGCATCGCGTCTCCCTGGCCTTCTTCCTGCCCGCGTACTATCGCGAAAAAATCCGCGCCGTGCCGGGGGTGGTACACGTGGTCCCCATGACCTGGTTTGGCGGCAAATACAAGGACGAGCGCCCCGAGAATTTCTTCGCGCAGTTTGCCACTGACCCCGACGAGTACATGGACGTCGCCGCCGACAAGATCGTTCCGCCCGACCAGGTCAAAGCCTGGCAGCAGGACCGCACCGGGTGCATGGTCGATGAAGTCCTGGCTGCCAAGCACGGCTGGAAAATTGGCGACCGCATCGTGCTGCTGGGAACTATCTTCCCCACGAACCTCGAACTGACCCTGCGCGCCACTTATAAGATCGACCCTCCCAACAACTCTTTGTACTTCCACGCCAAGTATCTGGAGGAATCCGTCCATTGGTTCAAGGACAGTGCTGGCTTCTACTTCATGCGCGTAGACTCTCCCGCCTCCGTCGCCGCCGTCTCGCGCCAGATCGACGACATGTTTCACAACTCGGCCGAGCCCACCAAGAGCGAAGGCGAAAAAGCGTTCCAACTCGACTTCATCGCCACTCTCGGAAACGTCAAGGCCTTCATTCTCGGCATTTGCGGCGCGGTGGTATTCACCATCCTCATCGTCTCCGCCAACACCATGGCCATGTCGATCCGCGAGCGCACGCGCGAGGTCGCCCTGTTGCGAACCTTGGGCTTCACGCGCGGCAGAATTCTCGGACTCTGCCTCGCCGAGTCGGTCACGCTTGCAACCCTGGGTGGCGCTGCTGGCGTCCTCTTCGCCGGCGTCCTTCTCTTCTTCATCCGAAAGTCGCCCTTCCCACTGGTGCCCGCCGCAATGAAGCTCACCCCCTCGATCGCGGTACTGGCGTTGGTGGTGTCGGCAATGGTCGGGATCCTGAGCGCCGCCGTCCCCGCCTACAACGCTTCGCGGACACACATCGTCGACGGCCTGCGCCACATCGGATAGGAGCTTCGAAAAATAAGAGCTTCACGCAGAGATATTCAGGGAACAATTACGCGGAGACCGCGGCGCACCGCGCGGAATTCCGCCGGAGTCTCGCACACATACTCGCCGTCGGCATACACACTCAAGGCGCGGTCTGTCTCCGCCACCGAGCAGGCCGCCGTAAAATATTCGACTCCGTCCACCCCCACGTGACGGCCGAAATACACGGACGGAAACAGGCCCAGCACCTTCACCTTCGCCAGGGCGCGGATCAGGCACACATCCAGCCTCCCATCATCCATGCGCGCCCGAGGCGCGACCTTCATACCTCCACCATAAAAGGGAGCGTTCGCGAAGATTGCAACCATGACTGCCCGCGAGGCAGTCTCTCCCGCCTCAGCATCATCGGAACGCAGGGTCAAGCGAAACGGCCGAAAAGCCGCCAGCGCTCCGGGAAAGCTCAGCGCATACCCACCGTGGGCCTTCAACCACCGTGGCAATCGATTGGCTTGGCGTGTAACCTCGCCATCCAGCCCGACTCCGGCCGCACACGAGAAATAGGTTGGCTTGATTTCACTCGATCCGCTCGGCCCCATCGGCTTGACCAGACCCAGGTCGATCGTGCGGCAGTTAGTGCCTCCTGAGGCAAACTTGTTCCAGGCCGCTAACGAGTCAGCCACTTTGCGAATCGCCAGGGCACGCGCAAAGTCATTCCCGCTTCCAGCCGGCACAACTAACACCGGTACCTTCCGATTCACCAGTGCTCCCAGGTGACGATGGACCGTTCCATCCCCGCCGAATACAAGGATTGCGTCCACGCATTCCGGCTCGCTGGGCAGCCCAATCATCCACTCAACCGACGAATTTTTCTGGAAGTCGCGCAAATCGCGCGTCGACGAGCCCAGCCCGAAGATGGCAGCCGCCCGCATTTTGCGCGCAAGAGCGTAACAGAAAAGTTCGGCACGACAAATGCTGCTTTTTCAATCTTCGCCAGAAATCCGCTCGCAGATAGCAGCCCGCCAAACCCGCTCGTTATAATCAAACCGCATGGCCACTTTCGCCCCCGTCGACGAGCAGCTCGCCTACATCAAGAAAGGCTCCGCGGAAATCATCCGCGAGGCCGACCTGCGCGCCAAACTTGAGAAGTCCCGCGCCAGCGGCCAGCCCCTGCGTGTGAAGCTGGGCATGGACCCGACCGCGCCCGACCTGCACCTCGGCCACACCGTTGTCCTGCGCAAGCTCAAACACTTTCAGGACCTCGGCCACAGCATCATCTTCCTGATCGGCGACTTCACCGGCATGATCGGCGATCCCACCGGGCGCTCGGTCACCCGCCCCCCGCTTACCCGTGAGCAAATCGAGCAGAACGCGGAGACCTACAAGGCACAAGTCTTCAAGATCCTCGACCCGGTCAAAACCGTCGTCGACTTCAACAGTCGCTGGTTCTCGAAGTTCACTGCCGAAGACTTCATCCGCCTCGCCGCGAAATACACCGTCTCGCAAATTCTCGAGCGCGAAGACTTCCACAAGCGCTTCCGGGAGGAGAAACCCATCGCGCTGCACGAACTTCTCTACCCGCTCGCCCAGGGATACGACTCGGTCGCCCTCGAAGCCGACGTGGAACTCGGCGGCACCGATCAGAAATTCAATCTCCTGGTCGGCCGCGAACTGCAGCGCGCCTACGGACAGGAGTCGCAGATCGTTCTCACCACGCCCATTCTCGAAGGTTGGACCCGAGGCGCCGACAAAATGTCCAAGTCGCTCAATAACGCCATCGGCATTCACGAACCGCCGCTCGAGATCTACGGCAAGATCATGGCGATCGACGACGAGAAGATGTGGTCTTACTACGAACTGCTCACCGACATGTCGATGAAGTGGATCAAGGACCGCAAGCGCCAGCTCGCGCAGGGCGCCAATCCCATGGAAGCCAAGAAGGAACTCGCACACCTGATCGTCCGCGATTTCCACTCGGAGGACGCCGCCTCCCAGGCCGCCCAGGACTGGGCACGCCAGTTCCAGAAGGACGAAACACCGGAGAGCATTGAAGAGGTCGATCTGCCACTGCAGGAAGTCGCCGGCGCTGCTCAGACCTCCGATGCCAAGCCGCAAACCACCGCGTATCCCATCCGGGTCGACAAGCTCGTCGCGCGCCTCGGGCTCACGGGGTCAACCAGCGAAGCCTCGCGCAAGATTAAAGAGAAGGCTGTCTTCATCGACGGTGAACTGGTGACCGCACCCCTGGTGCACCGCGGCCCTCTCGACAGCCCCTATCGCGAAGTGCTGGTCGTGCGGGTGGGACGCAAGCAGAAAAAGGCGATCCTGCAGAGGTAGTCGGCCAAGCCAGCCGCAAGCCTACAAGAGCCGGCTCACGAGACTCGTGTCCATCGAGGAAACATCCAGAACCAACGCGTTCAATCCCTGTCAGCTCGAGCAAAGTGAGGCGCCAGCCGAAACGCAGTCGAGAGACCTTATGCTTCTGCCGCCCGCCGAATCCGAACCTTGCCCCAGGTTCGCGTCCGTTCTTTGGACGCCAACCCGGGCGCGCGGACGACTGGCGACTGATAGCGGCTCTTACGACTTTCCCAGCCGGATCGAGCCATCCCCGGTGTGAATGTTCAACGTAGCCCCACCGCCGTTCATCTGCCCGCGAACATTATTCGATTCGTACTGTCCCTCTACCGCGAGCGGCATGTCGAGCGTAATGTGCCCATCGCCCGTGTGGAGCACCACGTCGGCGGAGAAATTCTCGGGGACAGTGAGGGTCACTCCGCCGTCACCGGTCTTGAGGTCCCACCCCTGGCCGATCGTCGACCCACGCAGCGCCTCGGCCTCGATCCGGCCATCGTTGGTGCTGATGTCGAGCGCATCAAAGCGCCCTCGCGCCCGCACATGGCCATCGCCGGAGTGGGCCCGCAGCTTGCCTTCCACCCCGTCCACTTCTACCCGCCCGTCTCCGCTCTCCAGCTCAAGCTGCCCCTTCAGGTCGCGCACGCGGATGTCCCCGTCACCCGTGTGCAATCGCACTTTTCCCTCGCGTGGCATATGGATCTCAACCACGGTGCGGCGGTCACCGATGCTCATGATGTGCACGCCGTGCGGGAATCGAACCTCAATCTCAACCGAATCGCCGGTCTGGTGGTCGTAAACCTCGACGCCACCTTGGCCAAAACCCCACTTCGTCGAGGTCACATGGGCCTCAATCTTTTTCTCGTCCCATGTGTCCACGTGGATCTGGGCATCGGACGTTTCCACCCGCAAATCGGCGGTGCCGCTGATCGGAAACGTCTTGCTCCAATCCTCGGCGTGTGCCAGGGCGGACAACACCGACAGCAGCCCAACACCTACCATCAACCAGAAAATTCGCCGCATGACTCACTCCTGAATAGATCTTCCCACCTGATCTTGTCATCCTGAGCGAAGCGAAGGATCTGTCGCACGCCCGGACTTACCCTTGCGAACCATGATCGGGCATGCTGCTCCCTCGTCTTCAGACGCAAGTACGTCAAGAGAGTGAGCCGGGTTCCAGAAAGTTTCGGCGGCTTGTCACTCTCAAACTGCGTAGAGAACTGTCATCCTGAGCGTAGAGAGGCGCCAGCCGAACGGAGTCGAAGGACCCCACATTCGCTAACCTGTCACCAGCTCTAAAAGGAATTTCTATCAATCCGGTTTCAGGATTTGGATCTGGATCGTTACCGAAAGCAGACGGTAGGCTCGGCGCTGCCGCGGGCTCCGCGCCTCACCCCCTGCCAGGGTTCGGGTAGGCTAGCCGCACCAGGCTGCGCTCAGAGAACGGAAGATAGAGCAGCGCCGCAGTCGCCGCAAACGCCGCCCCGAAACCGATCTTGTCCGCCAGCAGGAACGGCGCAATCGCCCACAGGTCGTCAAGAGCCAGAATCGCCGGGAACAGCCATTCGAATTTCTCTCCCAGCCGGATGTGATCGAATGCCGCGCCTGAAATCAGGTAGAACCGCAACGGGATTCCGGCGCCAGCCGTCACCAGCACCGCCACCACGATCGCCTCTGCTCCCCAGCCAGGCAGAAAACCAGTGGCAATCCGCTGCACTTGCTGCCATCGCAGTAAGGCAGCTACGTAGAAGATGAGGTACATCACTTGAATCAGAATGAAGAGTCCCCGCGTGATGCTCCTGCGCGGCACGGGAACTTCCAGCTCAGGGTGCAGAGTTTGATCTGCGGGCTGAGCGCCCTGCCTTGCTTCGGCCCCATCGTGGTTCGCCGTCGCAGAAGCCGCTTCCTGTTCGTGCACGGGGGCAATGAACCGGTAACCGCGGCGCGCCACCGTCTGCACAAAACGCGGATTGGACGCCGCATCGCTGAGCGCTTCGCGCAGCTTATTCACTGCGGTATTCAAGCCGTGATCGAAATCAACAAACGTGTCGCTGGGCCAGAGCCTCTCGCGAAGTTCCTCGCGGGTTACCATCTGCCCCGCTCGCTCAAGGAGCAACGCCAGCACTTGAAACGGTTTTTCCTGCAGCCGGATCCGAATCCCGTTCTTGCGAAGCTCCCCCGAAGCCATGTCCGCTTCGAAGGCTCCAAACCGCACCACCTTTTGTGAATCGGTTTCCGGCATAGAAGTCCGACGAGGCCGTAGTGTACCAATTCGTCCGCTAACGAAGTCCCAACCCCGGGGCGCCGAAGCAGCCTCGGAGGAGCGACCCATTCCCGACGAGATTTCGGCACCGAGATGGAGTTCATGTCCAGCAGTGCTTTGCACCAATGACGGAACAAGCATGGAAGCTATTGCTGTTCAATGGGTTATGGAACTCTGGTCAAATATCTAGTAGATATATGCTGAATTCATCATATTTGCACAATGTTCCAGGTGGAACATTCCTGCGATTTGCGGAACACTGGCCCTTTACTTTTTCAAGTTGATTACCCTGTTCACTCGCAACCCATCCGGGGGTAGAATCAGCCTGTGACCTCCCCCCATCACAAAACGGCCACCCCGCACACTCCGCATCGTCAACATGTGTATGCCCTCGAGAGCACCGGCGTGCTCATCATTGCACTCACCTTGCTGACGATTACTCTGGTGCGCTACTGGTACGCGATGCACTGGAGCCTGCGCTGAGCGGTGTTCCGGATCCGATACTGGTAGCCATCCTCGGGCCCACTGCCAGCGGTAAGACTGCGCTCTCGCTCGCGCTGGCCGAGCACTTTCATGGAGAGATTGTTAACTGCGACTCGGTTGCCATGGTGCGCGACTTTGAAATTGGCGCCGCGAAACCGAGTGCGTCTGAGCGCGCCCGCGCGCCCCATCATCTCTTCGACATCATCGGACCCACTGGCTACGTCACCGCCGGCGAGTATGCGCGCCAGGCTCGTGGCGTCCTGAATGAAATCAAACAGCGAGGCCACTTGCCCATCGTGGTCGGGGGCACCGGCCTCTACTTGCGCGCGTTGATCGATGGCCTGTTCCCCGGCCCGCAGCGCTCAGAGGAATTGCGGGCTCGCCTCCGCGAACGCGCGGAGCAGAGGGGATCGACGTATCTGCACCAGATTCTCCAGCGTCTGGATCCGGCATCCGCCGGGAAGATTCATGCCAACGACACGCCCAAGCTGATCCGCGCCATCGAAGTCTGCCGGGCCATGCGCCGCCAGATGAGCGCGATGTGGAGCGAAGGTCGCAACGCGCTCACCGGGTTCCACGTGGTGCGACTCGGGCTGAGACCCGATCGCGAGCAACTGGACGCGCGCATCAACGAACGTGCCCATCGCATGTTCGAGACCGGACTGATCGAAGAAACCCGAGGCTTGCGCGAGCGCCACGGCGACTCAGCAAGAGCGCTTGGCTCACTCGGGTACAAGCAGGCTGTGCAGTTGCTGCAAGGAGAGCTCACGCGCGATGAAGCAATCGCCGCCGCGCAACAGGCCCATCGCAACTATGCCAAGCGTCAGCTCACCTGGTTCCGCAGAGAACCAGACGTCCACTGGCTCAGCGGCTTAGGCGATGAACAAGACATTCAGACCCAGGCAGTGCACTTTCTAGAGAAGCTGGAAGGCGCCGCCGTACAAGGACCGACTCGGCGAGGAGAAATGTAGCGCCGGCACCTTGCCGGCTGTCACGAGGGCGTCTCGCCCTCGCGGCGGGCGGGACGCCCGGGGGACTGCCGCCGTCCCCGGCGGCGCTAGCTTGCTTCTCTACTTCCACATGTAGTAGAAGCCCACGTGCTGGTCCATGATCCTTTCTTTGGTGGGCAGCCACTCGGATAGGTCTCCGAAGAGCAGGTCGCTGAGCGTCTTGCGTTCCTTCTCTGGCTTGACCAGCACAGGTTCGCCCTTGATGCCGACGGTCTTGGCAGTGTCTTCCACCGCGCTTTGAAAGTCGGCGAGTTGGTCGACGAGTTTCATGGGAAGCGCCTGTTGGCCGGTCCAGACCTTGCCGTTGGCAATCGACTTGACGTCTTCGAATTTCATGCTGCGCCCGTCGGCGACGGCCTTGATGAACTGCGAATGCATGTTGTCGATCATGCCCTGCAGGTATTCGCGCTCGGCGGGAGTCATGTCGCGTGTGGGCGAGCCGGTGTCTTTGAATTCGCCGGCCTTCATGGTGATGTCTTTGAGATGAGCCCACTGCAGCAGCTCGCCGTAGTTAACCCACTGCGCTATTACGCCGATCGAGCCCACGACGCTGCCGTTGTCGGCATAGATCTTGTTGGTTGCTGAGGACACGTAGTAGGCGCCGCTGGCCCCGACCGTCTCGATCGCAGCAACGATGCGCTTCTTCTTTTCGTCGCGGATGCGCTTGACCTCGCGGTAGATCTCTTCCGAAGCTGCCACACCACCACCAGGTGAATTCACATGAATGATGATGGCCTTGATGGAATCGTCATCGCTGAATTTCTTCAGCTGCTGCACCACGGGGTTGGGGCTGAGGATGACGCCTTCCAGATCGACCACGCCGATCTTGTCGCCAAAGGCGAGAGTTGTGTCTTTACCAGCATGCAGGGTGATGTACACCAGCGCGAAGACAGCCAGCACAAAGAGGAAGAAAGCTCCTCCACCAATCACAACCCACAGCCAGGTGCGCGAACGCTTCTCTTCCGGCATAGATGAAGGGTAGTTTAGCACTCCGACGAGGCGCGGGACGCGACCGCAAGCTTGCGTGCATAATGGTCGGCATGCGACATGCGATCCTTGGCCCGGGCGGCGTTGGCGGACTGATCGGTGCCTGCCTGGCAGACGCCGGCGACACGGTCACAATGATTGTGCGCGCCGCAGTTCTCGAACAATATCCCGCGCAGATCCGGCTGGAGAGTCCGCTACTCGGCAAATTCAACGCGCCCGTGCAGAAGACGGCGCAGGCTCCGCCAGCCGATGTGCTGTGGATCACGGTGAAGGCCACACAGCTTGATTCAGCGCTGAAACTCGTGCCCTCGAGCGAAGTGGCGGTCGCGATTGTACCTTTGCTGAACGGCGTCGATCATATTGCCGCGTTGCGTGCTCGCTTCGGGCATGACCGGGTCGTGCCGGCAACCATCGCCGGAGAGACGGAGCGTGCCGCGCCTGGCTACATCATTCATCGTTCACCGTTTGAAAACCTCAACCTCGCCAGCAGCGGGCAGTCACGGCTGGCGGACACAGTGGAAAAGCTCACGGCACACAAAGTCAGCTGCCGCTTCATCGAGAACGAAGCGACGCTGATGTGGAGCAAGCTGGTGTTCCTGGCTCCGTTTGCCCTGTCGACCACAGCTTTCGATACCACGATCGGGCGCGTGATAGAGAAACCGGAGTGGCGCGCGACAGCGGAAACCGCGATCCGCGAGGCCTGCGCGGTGGCCAACGCGGAGGGAGCGGCGATCAACGTGGAGAAGGCCTTGCACGCAGCCGACAACCTTCCTTACGACATGCGCAGCTCGATGCAAAAGGATGTGGACCACGGCAACCCGCCGGAACTGGATGCGATCGGCGGACCGATCCTGCGCGGCGGGGCGCGGCACAATATTCCCGTGCCCGCCACGCGCGAGTTGCTGGCGCGGATTGAACAGCGGGTCGGGCAGAAGGCTTCCGCGTAGTTTTCCGATCCCAGGTTAGTGTCGAAGCGACGGACGCGAACCTGGGCCACCATCCTCCGAGATCACTCATCTCGCAACGGGGGCGAGACGCCCTCACGACAGCCGGCGGGACGCCGGCGCCACCTTTCCTTGCAACGGTTTCGGGAGTCTTGACTTTTGGTGGTTTTGTCGGTAATTTCTGTTTGTACAGAAATTACAGGATTCTATGGCGCTATCACCCACGGAACAGAAATTCATCCTGCACTGGGGGGAGATGGGGACGCGGTGGGGGATCAACCGCACCGTTGCCCAGGTGCATGCGCTGCTTTTCCTTTCACCGAAGCCGCTGCATGCGGAGGAGATCGCCAGCACGCTGGTGGTGGCACGCTCCAATGTGAGCACCAGCCTGCGCGAGTTGCAAGGCTGGGGAATCGTGCGGGTGGCGCATGTGCTGGGCGACCGGCGCGATCATTTCGAGTCAGTGAAGGACGTATGGGAGATGTTTCGCATCGTGGCGGAGGAACGCAAGCGGCGGGAGATCGACCCCACGCTGCGCGTGCTGCAGGAGTGCGTGGCCGAACTGAAGGGCCCGGCGAGCGGTTCAGCCTACAACCGGGAACGCCTGCAGGAGATGCTGGAGTTTCTGACCACGGCATCCGGGTTGTTTGACGAAATGGTTCACCTGCCGGCCGGCACGCTGCGGGGCATGGCACGGCTGAAGGGGAAACTGCAATCGCTGTTTGGCAGCGGGAAGAAGGCCGCTGCGAAGTGAGGGTGTGATGATTTCGCTCGCCTCGGAAATGACAGAAAGCAAGGGCCGGCACGCGCGGGGTTGGCTTTTCTATGACGCCGACTGCGAGTTTTGCACGCGGATGGCGCGTTGGCTCGCGCGTCCTCTGAACCGGCACGGCCTGGCTACGGCCCCCCTGCAGGACCCTCGAGTAGCGGCGCTCCTCGGATTGCCGACTCAAGAACTCCTGCGGGCGATCCGCCTGGTGCTTTCTGACGGAAAACAATATGTGGGCGCCGACGCGATCCTTGCACTGGGATCCGAGTTGTGGTGGGCGCGTCCATTGGCCTGGATGGCAAAGCTGCCGGGCGGGCTTGCGATGCTGCGGTCGGCATATGACTGGGTGGCAAGCCATCGGCATTGCAGGCATCTCCCCACACGCCTGCTCCTCACCCGTTAGGTGTAGGGGCTCTGAGGTCATCTCGTCGGGACGCCGCAGAATTCCTGCCCACGCAGGGTGGTGGGCGGCATTCCTCATTTTCGCTTTATTGTGGCGACCCGCGAGGACGGAACGCCCCCGGGACAGCCGGCGGGATGCCGTCGCTACAAGCCGGTACCAAGAACGGCACTTCCGGCTTCTGGCTTCAATCTTAGAATAGAGAAAGGATCGCGCCACGAATCTATCCAGGAGCGGTGTGTATGGCGGCCAAGCAAGTGATCCTCTATTTTGACGATCAGAAGGATGCACTCCGTTTCGCGTTAGCGGCAGGATCGGTGATGTCGAGCGAGAGTGGCGCGGGGACGGCCGAGAAGCATTCGCTGGTCCAGGAAACGCAACGCGCCAGCCGCATCCTCCTCGACGACGCGGCCAGTGCTGCCCAGTCCGCCGAATCCAACCCTTGATTCGCGCCGTAAGTCGGATGCTATGGTCCGGCGAGAATCTTATCCGGTCAATCTTGTATCAGTCAGCCGCGCTTCTGCGCACGGTATACATCTCCGCCAGGTATTGAATATCTGGGGCACCTTTCACGCCCGCCTCGTTCATCTTGGTACGCAGTTCAAGCGAACTGATGTAGCGCTGCGCGTGTTCGAGATTGTCCCAGTCGAACAACAGGGTGAGATCGTTGGGGTTGCCGGCTTTGCGGAAGATACGGCAGCTCAGTTCCCCGCCCTGGTGGCGGAAGTCGAGGGCAGCGTCGAAGACCGCCCGCCAGCGGTTGTAGTCGGCGACTTCGTGGTGCACGAGCACTTGGATCATGATGGACTCCCGCGTCCAGATTGTGGGATGCGCGCGGTAATTGCTATGACGTGCGTCACAATCCACAAGGACTACTCAAAGCTGGGGCAGGGTCAGCGGGGACCTGGAAATCACAGCGTTGGCCCCCAAAAGGGCGATTGAACGAGAGGGGGCATCTGGCATCGCTCCCCCCGATACAAGTACGTTCTAGTGGCGGGGGGCCAGGATGGTCAGGATATCTTTCAGGCCTTGGCGGATTTGGCGGAGATCGGCCGGAGAGCTGGCCATGAAGGGGAGCGCCACTTGCTTCTTGTCGCCCTTGCCTTCGTCGCGGAGATGCTGGCGGGCGCCCGCGATGGTGTAACCCTGCTCGTACAGTAATTGCTTGATGCGAACGACGTTTTCGACGTCGCGGCGGCGATACATGCGCTGCCCGGTACTGCTTTTGACCGGCTTGAGCTGCGGAAATTCGGTCTCCCAGAAACGCAGCACGTAGGCAGGGAGGCGGCAGAGACGGGCGACTTCGCCGATCCGGAAGTAGAGTTTCTCCGGAATCAGAATGTCGCTGGTCTTGCCAGATTTTCCGTTACTCTTTTTTCTGGGGCTCATTCTGCCTGAAAGAAGTGGGCGCAGCCAAAGCAGGATGGCCAGATTCCCGCTAAGCGTTTCTAGCACGATGCGGGCGCGGGAACAACCCCAATTCGTGCTAATGGCTGGCGGCTGGTGGCTCGCAGCTTGAAGCCGGCGGGTTGCGGCAAAAGCGAAGACTTCGAGTCGCCGAGGAATGCGGAGTTGGATTGCGGTTGATCGCTACTCGCTGCGAGCGAAGTCAAAAGCCTCCCGGGAGGTGATGCTCCTGGGAGGCTTTTCAAATCCCTTGGGTCTTTGCGAGGTACGTCTCGCAGGACGGTTAGTGTTTCTTTTTCTTCTTCGCAGCCTTCTTCTTGGTTGCCATGAAGTGTTTTCCTCCGTGAACTGTTTCCCTTGCAAGGTGTCTTCGGTTGGGCGCCTAGCCCTTTTTCCGATTGAGCCCAATTTCTGGTATGGGCCCACCTGTTGATACAAGATATTGCGGCAGTGTTACAGGGATGTCAATGAAAATCTGGGGGGCAGGTTCGGGGGCCCAGGTCCTTGGGGATGGAAGATGATCGCGGATCTTGGAGCAAAGCTTGGGTCTGGTCGTATTTTTCTCTCTAGTACACTCGTGGCAACCATGACGCGGGATCCGATTGAACTTGAGATTTTCAAGAATCTCTATCACTCGATTGCGGAAGAGATGGGGGCAGCGCTGCGGCGGACGGCGTTCTCTCCCAATATCAAAGAGCGGCGCGACTATTCGTGCGCGGTGTTTCAAGGCGACGGCGAAGTGATCGCCATGGGCGATCACATGCCAGTGCACCTGGGGTCGATGCCGATGTCGGTGCGGGCGGCGATTGACGCGTTTGCGCTGGTGCCGGGCGACATGGTGATGCTGAACGATCCATTTGCCGGTGGAACGCACCTGCCGGATATCACGGTGGTGGCTCCGGTGTTCGTGGGTAAACGGAAGTCGACGAGCGCGGGGAAGCCGGATTTTTTGGTTGCATCGCGGGCGCACCACGCGGATGTGGGCGGCACGTATCCGGGGTCGATGGGGCTATGCCGGGAGATTTATCAGGAAGGATTCCGCATCCCACCGGTGAGGATTGTGCGCGGGGGCAAGTTCGATCGCGAGGCGTTGGCGTTACTGCTGGCGAACGTACGGACGCCACGTGAGCGTGAAGGCGACCTCGGGGCGCAGATGGCCGCGTGTCACACGGGGACGGCGCGGTTGCGGGAGATTTGTGCGCGTTACAGCCTAGCGCGGGCGCAGAGGGCGGCTCGGGAGTTGCTGGTGTACTCCGAGCAGATGATGGCGGCGTTTCTGGCGCAGGTGCCGGAGGGAGAGTATCGGGCGGAAGATTTTCTAGACAATGACGGGGTCGGCGACAAGCCAGTGAGGATTTCGGTGGCTGTCACAGTCCATGATCAGGCCGATAGAGCTTCTTCACGCCGCCGGCGAGCGCCGGCCGGAATGCCCGCGCCACACCGAGTAACGGTGGACTTCACGGGCAGCGATCCGCAGGTAGAGGGCAGCGTGAATGCGGTCGAGGCGATCACCTATTCGGCGTGCTTCTACGTTTTTCGCTGCCTGGTACAGGAGGACGTGCCTGCCACCGCGGGGCTGATGCGTGCGGTTCGAGTCATCGTGCCGGAAGGAACGGTAGTGAATGCACGGCCGCCTGCGGCGGTGGCGGGCGGTAACGTGGAAACGTCGCAGCGCATTGTCGATGTCCTGTTGCGGGCTCTGGCGCAGGCCGTGCCGGAGAGGATTCCGGCGGCGGCTTCGGGCACGATGAACAACCTGACGATTGGCGGAATCGATCCGCGGACGTGGGAGCCATTCGCCTATTACGAAACCATTGCCGGTGGGATGGGTGGACGGCCGACGAAGGATGGAGTCTCTGGCGTTCACGCGCACATGACGAATTCGTTGAATACGCCGGCGGAGGCATTGGAGTATGCGTATCCGCTGCGCGTGCGGCGGTATTCGCTACGGCAGGGGAGTGGGGGCAGCGGCGTGCATCGCGGCGGAGATGGAATCGTTCGGGAGATTGAAGTGTTGGCGGACGCCGAGGTCACGTTGCTCGCGGATCGGCGCCTGCGCGGGCCGTGGGGATTGAGCGGAGGCGCGGAAGGGGCGGCAGGGAAAGCCGCCGTGGTCCGCACAGACGGCTCAAGCGAGGAACTGCCGGGCAAGTTCAATGTCCGGCTCCGGAGCGGCGAGCGAATTCGGATCGAGAGCCCGGGCGGGGGTGGATGGGGAACGCGTTGATTCCGAAGTATGATTGATGTATGGGAGCGATTGAGACTCATCTGTTGGACGAAATCGGCCGCCAGATGCGCGGACACAAGCGGCTAGCCGAAGGGGCGCTGGCGCAATTGAAGGACGAGGATTTCTTCGTTGCACTGGATCCCGAGTCGAATTCGGTAGCGATCCTGATCAAGCATATTGCCGGCAACATGCGGTCGCGGTTCCAGGATTTCCTCACCAGCGATGGCGAGAAGCCGGACCGGCATCGTGACCAGGAATTTGAGCTAGGGGCAAAACCCAACCGGGAAGAATTGATGCGCTGGTGGGAGCAAGGGTGGAGCGTCGTGTTCGGTGCGCTGGACGCGCTCAAGCCCGAAGACCTGGCGCGGACGGTGTATATCCGGCAGGAACCGCATACGGTGGTGCAGGCGCTGAATCGGGCGCTGGCTCACTACGCGTTTCATATCGGACAGATCGTGTTCCTGGCGAAGCATCTGCGCTCGAATGAGTGGAAGACACTGAGCGTACCGCGGGGCAAATCGGAGGAATTCAACCGGATGTCGCTCGAGGAGCGGCGCCGAATTGGGCATCCGCTGGCCAAGGATTCGGCGGCTAAGTCATAGCTTTCGCGCTGCCAGTGCTACCATAATGAGTTTGGCTCTTACTTTCGACTTTATAAGGTAGCCTCATGCCCAACACCATGCTCGCGGTCGTGAAACCCGAGGCCGCACCCGGCGCCGACGTCCGTGAAGTGAAAATTCCCGCCTTCGGGCGGACCGACGTGCTCGTCAAGGTGAAGGTCGCGTCGATCTGCGGCACCGATCTTCATATTTATGAGTGGGATCGTTGGGCCCAGGGGAGGATTCATCCCCCGCTGGTTCCCGGGCACGAGTTCTGCGGTGAAGTCGCGGCGTTTGGCGATGAAGTCACCAGTGTGAAGGAAGGCGACTTCGTTTCCGCTGAGATGCACGTGGCCTGCGGCAAGTGCCTGCAGTGCCGCACGGGCGAAGCGCACATTTGTCAGAACGTGAAGATCATCGGCGTGGATGCGGATGGCGCGTTCGCCGAGTACGTGGTCATTCCCGAGTCGAACATCTGGAAGCTGGACCCGGGGATTCCAACGGAGTATGCGTCGATTCTCGATCCGCTGGGCAACGCGGTACACACGGTGCTGGCGGGTGAGATTGCCGGAAGGACGGTGGCGATTACCGGCTGCGGCCCGATTGGGCTGTTCGCGATTGCAGTGGCACGGGCGGTTGGAGCAGCGCAAGTGTTCGCGATCGAGGTCAACGAGCACCGGCGCAATATTGCGAAGCAGATGAAAGCAGACCTGGCGCTGGATCCTTCTAAGGACGATGTCAACGCGATCATCATGGAGCGAACGGGCGGGGCCGGCGTGGATGCGGTGCTGGAGATGGCCGGGCATCCGAGCGCGATTCGAACAGCTTTCGACATTGTGCGTCGCGGTGGACGCATTTCCCTTCTAGGCCTGACCTCCAAGCCGGTTTCGCTGAACTTCTCCGAAGACATCATATTTAAGGGCATCACCATCCAGGGCATCAACGGCCGCCGCATGTATCAGACGTGGTTCCAGATGACGGCCTTGCTCAAAGCGGGAAAGCTGGATCTGCACCCGGTAATCACCGACCGCATCGCGATGAAGGACTTCTCGAAGGCGATGGAGCGCCTCAAGACCGGCGAGGCCAGCAAGATTCTGGTGTACCCGAACGGGACGAAGTAATGGGGTTCGATCGTTCGCCATAGCAGGGCCAAGCGCAGACTCCTCCTGCCTCGCTTGGCTCGCCCGTCGGAATGACAAACAATGAAAAAGAATGGAGGGCGCGACTGCGGGCGTGCCCTTCCCAAACCTCATTTGTCAATAACAGCGAGGTGATCCATTGACCAATCTTGGCATTCTGCATGAGGT
>Ga0182037_10000501_pt1 | contig 18988 bp, 17 predicted proteins | sample sta12Cox44000082_FD_125974 | JGI IMG/M metagenome (GOLD analysis project Ga0182037, IMG submission 125974) | Lab enrichment of tropical soil microbial communities from Luquillo Experimental Forest, Puerto Rico - statoxic.12C.oxic.44.000.082 | ecosystem: Environmental > Terrestrial > Soil >... | reverse complement strand
TTGCGGCCCGCGAGCAAAGCCGCAAAAACTGCATCCGACGAAACAGACGTTGGTGAAATTGATGTTGCGATTGATGACGTAGGTGATGGTTCGACCGACGGTCTCCGAGCGCAGACAATCCGCGACCGCCACCAGGGCTTCCAGATCAGCGCCTGCGGCGGTTCCCAGGCGCAAACTCTCCTCGAAGGAAAGCTCTTTGCCCTGCAAAACCGACTCAAGAGCATCGCGAGCGAGGGGTGCGCATTGGGCAAGAGCTTTCGACAGGCTCTTCTCCGTCCCAGCTTCGTTGTTCACATGTGGACTCATTCTACTTTTGGCTAAGCCGGGGATGGCAGGTGGTTCTTTCCACCTGCTCTCCTGCCTACGGGGCCATCCTATCAGAGCTCAGGCAACAATCGAAATCCCGCGCCATTTCCGTCCGCCTCGTCCCTCCAGGCAGCGCCGGTCCGGGTTCCTTTGCCGTAGCGTTCGAAGATCGGGCGGGAAAACTCGTAGATACCGGTTATTATAGGCGACCAGGCCGGGAGGCGGAAATGAAGCGAGGCAAGGGCCGAGCGCATATGGCGGCGTTGGCTGGATTGCTCGTGACGCAGTTCGCGGGGGCCACGTTTTCGGACGATCAGGTGAAGACGTCAAGCGGAATCGTGGAAGGCTTGAAGGCGGCCTCGCCTGCAGTCCGCGCGTTTCGCGGGATTCCTTTTGCGGCGCCGCCCATCGGAGAATTGCGCTGGAAGGCGCCGCAACCCGTTCGGCCCTGGAAGGGCGTTCTAAAGGCAAGCGAATTCGGGTCGCGCTGCATGCAATTGCCGGTTTTTTCAGACATGATTTTCCGCGACCGGCCGGACAAGCCAATGAGCGAGGATTGCTTGTACTTGAACGTCTGGACGCCGGCACGATCGGCCGAGGACCGTCTCGCGGTCATGGTGTGGTTTTACGGCGGAGGATTTCAGGCCGGATCGAGTTCCGAGCCGCGCTATGACGGCGAGAATTTCGCAAAGAAAGGAATCATCGTTGTCAGCGTCAATTACCGGCTGGGCGTATTCGGTTTTTTGTCTCACCCGGAGTTGACCAAGGAGTCGGGCGTACATGCATCGGGGAATTACGGTCTGATGGACCAGATCGCGGGCTTGCGCTGGGTGAAGCAAAATATCGCCGCATTTGGAGGCGACCCGGAAAAAGTGACCATCGCCGGCGAGTCGGCAGGATCGCTCTCAGTCAGCGCCCTGATGGCCTCGCCGCTCGCCAAGGAATCGTTTCGCCTAGCGATCGGAGAGAGCGGCGCTTTCTTTGGGCGCCCTCCCGCGGGGTCGGCGATGCCCACGCTCGGCGAAACGGAGAAGGCCGGCGCGAAATTTGCGGAATCCGTTGGCGCGCGCGACCTCGCGGCACTACGCGCGTTCGGTGCGGAAGACCTTCTGAGCGCGGCGCAAAGGGAGCGCTCCTTACAGTTCTGGCCAAGTGTGGACGGCTATGTGCTCCCGAAAGATGTAGCCGCGATTTTTGCGGAAGGCAAGCAGGCCCACGTACCGCTGCTGGCAGGTTGGAACGCCGAGGAGGCAAGCTGGGCAGTGGTCTACGCGAAGGAAAAGCCGACCGCGCATAGTTTTCCGCAACAACTGCGCACGCGGTTTGACGATCGAGCAGCGGAGATCCTGAAGCTGTATCCTGCAAGCAACGATGATGAAGCGCGCAAGTCATCGATCGACCTGGCAAGCGACCTGTTTATCGTGTACACCACCTGGGCATGGCTGGAAATGCAGAATAAAACCGGGCAGGCGCCGGTCTACAGCTACGTGTTCGACCGGACTCCGCCGGTCGCACCGGATACCAAGGTTAATGGAATCTCTCCGAAGGAGCTCGGGGCCCGCCATGCCTGCGAGATTGAATATGTCTTTGGCACGCTGAAGTCGCAGCCGAACCCCTGGGAGAGTGCGGACTTCAAGATTTCGGATGCAATGGCTTCGTATTGGGCGAATTTTGCAAAGGCGGGAGACCCCAACGGGCCGGGCCTGCCGAAATGGCCTGCCAATGACGGCGGACCGCATGCGATGACGATGCACTTTGCGGTAGAGATTCAAGCCGTCCCGCAAGCGCACCGCGACCGCTACGAGTTTTGGAGCGGGGCGGCAGCCTCGGCCCACTGATCTGCCTTACGGCGCATTTGGCGAAGCGGCATTGGCCGCAACTACAACGCACCGGCTGACGTGCTCTTGTTCTTATGAAACGCGAGACCCTCGTGATCTCGATCGGCCTCCTACTGGTTGGCATGGCCTTGGCGATTGCCATTGCCGTCTCGGTATTGCACGATGGCTTGAGCGCCAAGGCGACGCCGACGCGCCTGGAAGCGTTGCTGGCGCGCAACGCGCGCCAGCTGGCAATCCCCGGAAATGCGCGTCTGATGGAGAACCCCGTGCTGGATTCGCCGGAAATACAGCGCGAAGCGCGGCTGCATTTTGCCGATCACTGCGCGATTTGCCATGGGAATGACGGCGGCGGCGACACCCCGATCGGCGATGGACTCTATCCCAAACCCCCCGATCTGCGGCTTCCGGCGACGCAGAACTTGAGCGACGGCGAACTCTTCTGGATTATCGAGAACGGCGTGCGGTTCACGGGCATGCCGGCATTTACGAGCAACCAGCATAACGGGGCTGGGAATCACGGCGATGGACAAGATAGTTGGAAGCTGGTGCATTTCATCCGGCATCTCGCTCATTTGAGCGAGGCGGAACGCGTTGAGATGGAACGGTACAATCCGAAAGGACCGGAAGACCGTGCCGAGGAAGAAGAGGAAAACGAATTCCTGAATGAAGCAACGCCCGAGGCCAAGCCGGAATCTCACCGTGGTAGGCGGAAATGAGGCGTACCGGGAACCGCCAGGGAAAACGATGGAGAAAACGATGAAAGCGAAATGGTTGACGCTAGCGCTTGCGGTCGCCTTTGCGGGCGGCGCTGTTTTCGCGCATGGGAACAAAGTGCATGTCAAGGGTACGGTAGGTAAGATCGGCGGCGACTCCGTCGAGGTCAGGACGCCCGAGGGCAAGACCGTGGAGGTGAAGCTCCTGGCCTCCACCGTTTACATCCTGCATGTGCGGACCAAGCCAGGCGACGCTCCCGATGCCAACGAAGACAAGCCCGCCAAGCTCTCCGACCTCGCGGTCGGCGACGCGGTGGTAATCCATGCAACGCCGAAAGACGGAAACCTCGAAGCGGATGAAGTCAAATTCTCCGCGCCGAACGCGAACAAGATGGCCTCGTCTCGACCGAAGTTCTGAAGTCGCCGGCAAGCAGTTGTCCGTTTTCGCCCAACAGCGGCTGGTCTTCGAATCCGGCCTTTTCTCGTGGCCGGGCGCAGCAAATGGCCGTGCTTGCGCAGATTCTTCGCTAGTCGACGAGATGACATGAGTGAGTTTTCAGGACCAACCACACCGGCTTTTCGGCTGCTAGCTCGAGGCTACGGACCGCTCCAGGCGTGACGTGCACGACAAACGTCACTCCGCAATCGACGCGGGCAATGCACAAGGTGCCTCGCTGCTCAAGAGAAGCCATCCTCCCCTCGATGACGTTCCGCGCGCTCAACCCGCGCGGACGCTGCGATGCCAGCAGGATGTCCCCGGCGCGAATGGCCACCTGCACGCGGTCACCGGCGGAGGCATGCGCGAGCGGCACCTCAATCTCGCAAGGGCTCTCGCCGAGCCTGAGGCGCATCACCCCATCCTGCTCGCGAAGATCAAGAACCGTGGCGTCCAGCAGATTTTCGAAACCCGCAGCCTGCGCCAGCCGCTTGCGACGCGGGGCATCCAGCACCTCCATCGGCGCGCCGTGGCTCACCACCCGGCCGTGATCGATAGCGATCACGCGTTCGCCAAGCGCGTCTACTTCCTCGCGGCTGTGGGTCACGTAGAGGATGGGAATGCGCTTTGCGGCGTTCCAGGCACGCAAATCCTCGACGAGCCCGGCCTTGCGTTCTGCGTCCAGGCCGGTCAGGGGCTCATCGAGCAAAAGCAAGCGTGGTTCGGTGACCAGCGATCGTGCCAGAGCAGTGCGCTGCCTTTCTCCGCCGGAGATTTGCGCCGGTTTCCGCTTCCGCAGGTTTTCAACGCCGAAGGCTTGGAGAATTTCCTCCATGCGCCTCCGCCGATCCTGATCCAGGATATCCCGTAGCCCATATGCGATGTTCTGCTCGACAGTGAGATGAGGGAACAACGCCAGCGATTGAAATACGTATGCGATGCGGCGCCTTTGGGGAGGAACGTCGATGCCCAGGGCGGAGTCAAACAAGACACTCTCGCAGACCGCAATCTTCCCGGCATCCGGGCGGAGGAGCCCCGAGAGGCAATCGAGCAACGTGGATTTTCCCGCGCCGGAGGGCCCGAACAGGATGGTGATTCCCGGCGGCGCGTCGAGGGCGACGTCAAGAACAAACGATGCGCCTTCGCGCCGCTTCTTTTGAATGCTCGCGACCAGCCGGGAGGAATTTACTTCGCGGTCCATCGTGTCCACGCGGGGGTCCACACGCGGCGATTGACGGCGTACACCAGACAGAGGACGGCAAACGCGATGGCCAGGAGAAGCAGCGCCAGGTGGTTGGCTTGGCCGTATTCGAGCGTCTCGACGCGGTCGTAAATGTCGATGGAGGCGGTGCGCGTCACACCGGTAAGGTCACCGCCGACCATCAGCACCACTCCAAATTCTCCGAGCGTATGCGCGAAACTGAGCACCGCGGCGGTGACCACGCCAGGCAAGGACAACGGCAGAATCACGCGGAGAAACGTCTCCCATTTTCCCGATCCCAGGACCGCGGAGGCTTCCAGCAGTTTTCGGTCCACGGCCTCAAACGAAGCGATCAGCGGCTGCACGCCGAAAGGAAAGCTGTAAACGACGGAGGCGAGGACCAGTCCGCTGAAGGTGAAGGCCAGGCCATGGCCGAACAGCGCCATCCACAACTTTCCAAGCGGCCCGCGCGGTCCCATGGCGAGCAAGGCGTAGAATCCCAGGACAGTGGGAGGAAGGACCAGCGGCAAAGCCACGATGGATTCCAACAGAAATTTGCCGCGCCAGCGGGAATAGGCCAGCCAATAAGCCACCGGCGTGCCAATCAATAGCAAGATCCCGGCCACACATGCGGCCAGTTCGAATGACAATTCGAGCGAATTCATTCTTGCTTCCCAGTTCTTCCCGGCATGATTTTTCCTGCCATGCTCTTTCCTTTTGGGCTAGTCGGTCGCCGGGGCAGAGAATCCGTGTTGCTCCAGGATCTTTACGCCCGAGGCGCTCTTCACAAAGTTCAAAAATGCCAGTGCTGCCGACCGGTTCTTCGCGTTTTTCAGCAAAGCTGCCCCCTGGGCAATCCGCGGATGCATCTCCGAAGGGATTTCCCACATTTTTCCGTCTTTCATTCCAGGAGAGAACGCCAGGGAGAGAGCGATGATGCCGGCTTGGGCGTTTCCGGACTGCACAAACTGCGCGGCTTGCGAGATGTTTTCGCCATAGACTAGTTTCGCTTTCACCTGCCTGTAAATTCCCGCCTTTTGCAAAGCCGAGGCCGCGGCTCGCCCGTAGGGTGCGAGTTCCGGATTCGCGAGGGCGATTTTGTGTACGCGCAGATCCAACAAGGCATTCCAGCCCTCTTTTGCCAAATCCACCGAAGAATCATTGGGCATCCAAATCGCGATTCGACCCAGCGCGTATTCGCGGAGCGTTCCCGGCTCGACGAACCCCTGGGCCTCCAGCTTCTTTGGGTAGGCGACATCGGCGGAAAAAAACAGGTCAAAAGGCGCTCCATTTTGCAGTTGCGAGAAAAAGTTTCCGCTGGAACCGTAACTTACCTCTATTTTTGTCCCGGTCTTGTTCTCGAACGCCTTGCCTAACTCCTCCATTGCAAATTTCAGGTCTGCCGCAGCCGCAACTCGCACCTGCTGCGCTTGCGCCCGCAAAGGGACGAAGGAACAAAGAAGTGCGCCAGAAGCCGTGCACAAGGTAAGCATCGCGCACGCTTTTACATTTCGATGGCCAGTCACGAGTCACCCATCCCGAGCTACGGTCGTCCGGTCACACGCGCAGAATCATCACCTCCGTAGATTTGATGAGCGCCGCGGCGCGGTCGCCTGGCTTCAAACGCAACTCTTTTGCGGCATCGGCCGTGATGATGGAGGTGATGTGCTGTTCGCCGATGGCCAGCGTTACCTGGGCGAGCAGCCCGCTGAACTTCAGTGCAACGACGCGGCCAATCAACTGATTGCGTCCGCTAATTTTACGGAAATGCAGTCGCCGCGCGGCCAGGTCGCCCCGCTCGAATTTCTTCGGAATCAGCCGGTCGATTTCGCTCTCTGGAACACGGTGGTGCCCGCCGGGCGTCTTCACGGACTTGATTTTGCCGTGGTAAATCCATTGCTTTAGCGTAGGATAGCTGATGCCGAGAATGTTCGCCGCCTCGCGCGGCGGGAGCAGCTTCTGCACGTGTGGTCTCCGAGGATATACAGAATAACTCTCTAGGAGACGTATATTCAATACGTTTTTATATGATTAGCGCATGGCCTTTGTTAGTTCCGCAGCGGCTTGCCGGTCTTTAAGGTGTGGGCAATGCGTTCCTGTGTTTTCTTTTCACCGCAGAGGGAAACGAAGGCTTCGCGCTCGAGATCGAGGAGGTACTGTTCACTCACGAGCTGTGGCGCCGTCAGCGGCCCTCCGGCAAGGATGGTCGCCAGCTTGCGGCCGACGTGCGCGTCATATTCCGAGGCAAACCCTCCACGCACCATCATGTGAATCGCCAGCTTTGCCCCGGCGAGGAATTGTTCGCCCAGCACCCTGATTTGCGTGGTCTCGGCGCCTTCCCGCCAATTTGCCGCCGGCCGCTTGTAACCGCCGCGCGCCAACGCCAAGGCAACCTCCTTCGCATCGGCAACCAAACGATCGCGGTTCACGGAGACTCCGTCCTCGCGCCGCAGATAACCCAGCTCCCGGCACTGTTCCGCGCTGGTGCCGACTTTCGCCATGGCGATGGCTTCGAACACCGGCTTCAGCGCATGAAACAAGTCCAGATCTTCACCGCCGGCCGCGTGCTCGTTCGCCCGAATCAGCATCTCTTTAGTCCCGCCCCCTCCGGGGATCAGGCCGACACCGGTCTCCACCAAACCGAGATACGCCTCTGCGGCCGCCTGAATCTTCACGGCGTGCAAACTGACTTCACATCCGCCGCCGAGGGCCATGCCCTGCGGCGCGGCAACCACCGGTTTCGGCGCATATTTGACAGCCAGGTTGATGTTTTGAAAATTCTTTACCGCCAAGTGCAGCTCGTCCCACTCTTGTTCTTGGGCGGCAACCAGCACGAGCATTAGGTTTGCCCCAACCGAGAAATTCAGCGCCTGGTTTGCAATCACCATGGCGTCAAAGTCGCTTTCCAGCCGCTTTAGCCCCTTATGCATCATGGCGATCAAGTCCGCGCCGATGGCGTTCATCTTGGCGTGAAATTCGCAGCAAAGCGCGCCGTCGCCAAGATCAATCAGGCTGGCCCCGGCGTTCTTTTCGATTTCGCGCCCAGCTTCCTTCAACGATTTCAGAATGATGATGGCTTTGGGCTCTTGGACTTGCTTCACGCCGCCGGTACAAACATCAAAAACCGTCGTCGTGCCTTTCTCCGATTGGTAAAACCCCGCGCGCCCGCTTGAAAGCACTTTCTCAATCACCGGTGGAATCGCCCGGCCCTCTTTCTGCACTTCGGCCGCGAAAGCTTTCAATCCAACCGCATCCATCATTTCAAAAGGGCCGAGCTCCCAGCCGAAGCCCCAGCGCATGGCCCGGTCCACGTCGGCTAAGTTGTCCGAGATTTCCGGCACGCGGCGCGCCGCGTAGAGGCACATCTCCGAAAGGCCGCCCCAAATGAATTGCTGAGCCTTATCGCCTTTTTGTCCTTCGAGAAGCGGGCCAACCAGGGCGCGCAGACGTTCGTGCGTGTCTTCGATGGCTTTGCCCATCTCGAGCGACGCGAATTTCGCCCTTTGCCGCGGCCGGTACTCCATGGTGTTCACGTCAAGCGCAAGAATTTCTTTTTCGGCGGCGCCGCGGACCTTCTTATAAAAACCCTGCCCGGTCTTGTCGCCCAGCCAGCCGCGCTTGACCATTTCTTCGACCAGCGCCGGCACCTTGTAGGTTTCACGCGACTCGTCATTCGGCGCGGTCTCGTAAATGTTTTTCACCACGTGGACGAGCACGTCGAGCCCGACGAGGTCCGCTGTTCGAAACGTCGCGGATTTCGGCCAGCCCACCGCCGGGCCGGTGGAGGCGTCCACCTCTTCAACCGTCATCCCCAGCTTGCTCATCAGTCTCAGGGCATTCAGCATGGAAAACGTGCCAATGCGATTGGCAATGAAATTGGGCGTATCTTTCGCGATCACCACGCCCTTGCCGAGCCGGCGATCGCAAAACTCGCTGAGCGTCTCGATCACCTCGCGTGAAGTTTTCGGCCCGGGGATCACTTCGACCAATTTCAAATACCGCGGCGGATTGAAGAAGTGCGTGCCTGCCCAATGCTGCTGAAATTCTTCGCTCATGCCTTCGGCAATCAAGTGCACGGGCAATCCCGAAGTATTGGTCGTCACGATCGCCCCGGGCTTGCGAAACTGCGCCACGCGCCCGAGCAGCTTGCGCTTGATTTCCAGGTTCTCGGCAACGGCTTCGACAATCCAGTCGGCCTCGGCGCAGCGGGCTAGGTCGTCTTCGAAATTTCCTATGGCAATCTTGTCTGCCAGGGACGAGGTAAAAAACGCGGCAGGCTTTGCTCTTCTTGCGGCTTCTAGCCCAGCCCGCACGATCTTGTTGCGTTCCGCGGGCGGCGCCTCGGCGGGCAAATTGGCCGGCACGATATCCAACAAAACGCAGGGCAGGCCGGCGTTCGCGAAATGCGCCGCGATCCGCGAACCCATCGTTCCCGCGCCCAGCACCACCGCTTTCTCCATGCGTCTTTCCATAGCGAGCCTTTTCTGCTGCAAAATTCTCGCAACGACAGGTTACAAAACCGGCAAGCAGCGGTCAAACACCGGCATAGCGCGGCGCAACCGAGCTAAAATAAGAGGATGGCTGATGAAGAAAAAGCCTCGGGACCACTCGCCTGGATCAAAACCGCGAAAGAAAAGATTCGGGCGTTTGCCTATCGCGGCGAACCGCAACGCTCGGAGCCCCCGCGCGTTGGTGTGGCGCTGGCGGGCGGCTTTGCCCGCGGCATCGCGCACATCGGAGTGCTCCGCGTGCTGCGCGAGGCGGGCATTCCCATCGATTACGTGGCGGGCACAAGCGTCGGGGCTTTGATTGGCGCAGCTTTTTGCGGTGGGGCGTCGCTAGAGGAAATGGCAAGAATCGGCGCGGTGACAACATTTGCCGACTTTGGGCGCTGGACTCCTTCCTGGCTCGGGCTGGCCACCAACCAGCGGCTGGAAAAATTTCTTGCCCGGTTCACACCGGTCAGGGCTTTCGAAGAGTTGCAGACACCGCTGGCCATCGCCACCACCGACATTATCGACGGAGTGACCGTTTATTACGCGCACGGCGATATTATTCCTCCCCTTCGCGGATCGTGCGCCTACCCGGGCCTGTTCGTGCCCATCCAGCACGAGAACCGCACGCTGGTGGACGGCTTTCTGACGGCTCCCGTGCCCATCGAAGGAGTGCTTTTGCTGGGTGCGGACATCGTCATTGCCGTGTACCTGGAATCGGGAAATATCGAGCAACCCCGCACGATGACGGATATTCTCAGTCGCTCCTTCAATATCATGCAGCGGCATGCGGACTTCGCCTGGCGGGCACAGGCGGATATCATCATCGAGCCGGACGTCAAGCAGTTTGTGTGGGACGACTTCACCAGGACGCCGGACATGGTTGCCGCAGGGGAACTCGCCGCCCTCCATGCCTTGCCGCAGATTCGCGCGGCGCTGCGCGGGGAAAAGCGCGACTCCGCCACGGGTGGCAATCTCTCTCCCGCGATTTTGAAATAAGCCGCGCCCTCGATCCACCACGGAACTACCGGGTTTGCCATGCTGATCGCTGGGCGAAGGATCTGGCGCGGATCAAGCGCTGCGGCAGCAGACCACGGTCTCCGAGATCGTTGCCATTTGCCGGATGGAGTCTCGAGGAGGAAAACCCTGCGCAAGCGGAAAATCCGCGCTAGGCGCGCGTTACCTTCACCACTACCGGCTGGCCCTGTCCTTTGCCGCGCTGGGTCAACCAAGCAGATAGTCCTTCCGCGAAGCGTTCCGGAGTCAGGCGAAAGCTGGCCTCGAGCTTTCCATCCGCTACTGGCAAGGTGTCGTCGAAATCCGCGGAATTGGTGAAGTTGCGCATGCAGAATTGATCCAGCCAATCGAGCGGGCAGGGCCTCGTTTCGCCCTGAATGACCACATTCACGCTGAATTTTTGCGCAAACATAAAATGGCCAACGCGTGGCCGGTCAGCGCAAAGGAACCTTCAGGAACTTAAGCCTATTGGGGTCCGCCGGGTGAAGTGTGAGTTTTCCTTCCGCGCGCTCGTACTCGCCCAAATAAGCACGGGACCAGCTTCCATCGCGGACAAACGGCTTGATGCTGTCATCGTGCTTGTAGCCGGCGTGCTTGGCATCGGAGAAGAAACTTACCGACCACGTGTTTCCCCAGTTTGATCGACACTCCTGCAGCGTTTTCTGAAGAGCGAGCAACACCTTTCGCGCCTTGACCACTGTGTTGATCTTGTCCAGGCTGGTCACCACAAAAATTCTCTCATTTCGTTCATCGATTTGGACGATACTCCCTGAGTCGTCGCTCTTACACGTCTCAGAGTGAGTCTGTGCAACGGCCGTGGGCACCGATACCAGCAGAAACAACAACGCAAGAGCAGCCAAAAACTTCTTGCAAATTCCCAAAGCTCCACCTCGATGGAATCTCGCGCAGTCCTTAGCGGCAGGGATCGTTTAGGAGACGCGAGGCCGCTTGACCGAATGAGCCAATCCCACGGCTTCGAGCAAGCAGATGAAATACCAGCCAATGTCGGTCTGGTACCAGCGCAGTCCCAGGCGCGCGGAGCCCGCGTGCGTGTGATGATTCTTGTGCCAGTTCTCGCCCCAGGCGGTCAGTTGGAAGGGACCAAGCCACCAGACGTTGACGCTCGAGTCCCCTCCCTCTTTGGCTTCGCCTAGATGCGTGAGGCTGTTCACCAGGCATTGGAGATGCAGTGAGTAGACCAGCCGGAGCGCGCCCATCCAGAAAAAGCCCATCCAGCCAAAGCCGAGAATCGGTCCGATGAAAAGCGAGAGCAGGATAACCGGCGTCTCCGCCCAACCCCAAGTTTTGTAGATGCCTCCCGTCATTTCGGGCGCCCAGCGCTTTTTGTCCGCGGGCTCGGTTTGGTACAGCCAGCGCAGATGCGCCCACCAGAAGCCGCCTTGCTTCGGGCTCGAAATGTCTTCGGGCTGGTCGGTGACCGCGTGGTGAAGACGATGATAGGCAACCCAGCTGGCCGGATGTCCCGAGCCGTTGAAGACCGCCCAGAAGATCAGGAACTGCTCGACGATCGGGTGGGTTCTGAGCGTCTTGTGCGCGAGCATCCGGTGATAACACACGGTTGTGCCAAGACCACCCAACGCCGTGAACAGCACGGTCAGGCCTAGAATCTTCAGGCTGGGAAGGGGAAAGAGGATCAGGCCGATAACCGAAAGCACGTGAATCAGGATCAGATAAGTGAAAACGCCTTCTTTGCCGTGAACCGGTTTCCAGAACGGCCTATGCCACGGTTGTGCCACTGGCGCTCGCTGCGTCAAGCTCGTTTCCATGTACTCTCCGATGATCTACAAAATTGAAGGCGCTGGGGCCCCGGGTGCTGAACGATTGGGCACCGATAACCTTACCATTTTCCTCAGTCCCAAGGCTCCAAAAGTCTCGGGAAAGTTGGATAAACAGTGAACCCCGGGTGCGCGCGCCCCGCTCCGGCTGCGCTGGAAGTGCTCGCATTCGCTCGGAAACGTGTCTATTATCCGACAAATCCGACCCCACCGCCAATCGGCTTCCCGATCTTGACTCGGGGAACGGAACGAATTCCACTTCGAGATTCGTACTTCCTGAAGCACATGGCTCCTGAATACCGGACCGTGCCAAGCGATTTCGACGCCGTTATCCCACGGTTTGCATGAGGTCTCCCTTGCAGAACGACAGCTATGCCCACGGCACGTTCTTGCACGGAACCGGCGAGATTTCCCGGGGGGAGACGGCGAACTGCCAGTACGTCCCGAACAACGTCCCCCGAGCCGATTCTGTATCCCGCAACAACTTTGGCAGCTCAATCGCAGGGTCGCAGCATGCCCGGGTTCCTCACGCCCGCCGCCTCACGTCTTTATCTTCCAAAGGATTTGCCGGACCATGCCGAGGAGGAGTTCGGCGTCTTCTGCCGATAGATTCATCCGGCGAATCAAGCGGCGAATTTTTTCCTCGACCGGTGCTGGCGCGCGGGATTTGCTTTCGCTGTCTAGTTGGGGCTTCAAGTAGCCGCTAGCAAGCAACGCACCAAGCAGAAGCGACGTGAGCCGCTCCAAATCGCCTGCTCTGGCAAGCGCCACTTGTTCCCGGGCGGGAATGGCTGTTCCTTCGCGCGCCAGTTCATACAGGCAGACGGCGACCGCTTGGCCGAGGTTCATCGAGCGGTGCTCTTCACGGGTCGGGACGCGCAACAGCCAATGGCAATGGCTCAGGTCCTCGTTCGAAAGCCCGCGCTTCTCCGAGCCGAACAGCAAGGCCACGCGGTCTCGACCGAGGCGCTTTCGGATCATGCGCCCACCCTGCCGCAAATCCCGCACCAGGTGTTGTGGGCCGCGGCGGCCAACCGCCGATGTACCTACCACCAACGAGCAGTCCGCTACAGCCTCCGCCAAGGATTTGAATTCCTCCGCTTGTGCAAGCAACGGTGCCGCTCCCACGGCGGAACGCGCTTCCCGGAAGGCCAATTCGAAGGGATTCACTACGCGCAGGTGCAAGAAGCCAAAGTTGCTCATCGCGCGCGCCGCTGCGCCGATGTTCAACGGGTTCCGGGTGTTCACCAGCACCACGCGCAGGCCATCGAATTGGCGTTTGCTGCACAATTCCTTCCTCCGGAAAGGCGTTTCTAATCTACAGCAACTGGCGAGCCACGGTGCCCCGCTCGACCAAATGGCAGCCCGATTCCAGGCATTTGACGTTGCCCCGAGTTGCGTGGGAGGCAACCCGTAACATAGACTGTTTTCGGGTAGAATGTGCCAACCCGGGCCGTGAATTCCCGCCTGAAACAGGCCTGTTGGCATGGCCGAATCCATTTTGCTCCGTGGCGTCGCGTTGCGCGGGGTTTCACGCTAGGGGCTATAGGTGTCAGACTGGCTCCGGGCTCCGCCCTAGAGACTTTGCGGCCAAGCGTTTGCTGACAGGGAGAGCAAGTGGCAACTCCACTTCAAAGCTGGGTTGAGGAAGCAGCACGGCTTACCAAGCCGGACCGCGTCGTGTATTGCGACGGGTCGGCGGCAGAATACCGGCGCATGGTCGACCTGCTGCTCGGCGCCGGAGACACCTTCACACTCAACGAAAAGACTTACCCCAACTGCCATCTGCACCGTAGCTCGGTAAACGACGTCGCGCGCACCGAGCATCTGACGTTTATCTGCGCGCGCGACAAAGAGGAAGCCGGGCCGACGAACAACTGGATGGATCCGGGTGCCGCAAAACACAAAGTGGGAGCCCTGTTCGATGGCGCCATGCGCGGGCGCACCATGTATGTCGTGCCGTACATCATGGGGCCGGTGAATTCGCCCATCAGCAAAGTCGGTGTGGAAGCGACGGATAGCCCCTATGTCGTGGCGAGCATGCGCATCATGTCACGCATGGGCGAAGTAGCCATGGACCGCCTGGGCCCTTCGAACGAATTTGTTCCCGGCCTGCACTCGCTCGGGGATCTCGATCCTACGCGGCGCTACATTTTGCATTTCCCGGAAGAAAAACTGATTTGGAGCATCGGCTCGGGCTACGGCGGGAATGCCCTGCTCGGGAAAAAGTGTTTCGCTTTGCGCATCGCCAGCGTGATGGCCCGGGAGCAGGGCTGGATGGCGGAGCACATGCTCATCCTGGGACTTGAATCGCCTGGCGGAAAAGTGACCTATATGGGCGCAGCATTTCCGAGCGCCTGTGGCAAAACCAACCTGGCGATGATGGTGTCCGCGCTCGAGAATCAGGGCTACCGCGTGTGGACCGTGGGCGACGACATTGCCTGGATGAAAATCGCCGAGGACGGCTATTTGCGCGCCATCAATCCGGAAGCAGGATTTTTCGGAGTGGCGCCGGGCACGGGCATGCTGACCAATCCAAACGTCATGAGGGCGCTGCGCAAGAATACTCTGTTCACCAACACGGCGATGACCGCCGAGCGAGAGCCGTGGTGGGAAGGAATCGGCAGTGAACCGCGCGCGGGGCTCACGAATTGGAAAGGTGAGCTCTGGGATCTATCCAAGGGCCCGGCGGCCCACCCCAATGCCCGCTACACCGTTCCGGCCAAGCAGTCGCCGAGCATCTCGCCCCAATGGGAAGCTGCCGAGGGCGTGCCGATTTCCGCGTTTATCTTTGGAGGCAGACGCGCACGCGTCGCGCCCCTGGTCTACGAATCGTTTGACTGGCAGCACGGCGTGTTCGTCGGCGCGACGATGGCCTCGGAAACCACCGCAGCGGCCACCGGCGACGTGGGGATCACACGGCGCGATCCGATGGCCATGCTGCCGTTCTGCGGTTACAACATGGCCGACTATTTCACACACTGGCTCGAAATGGGGAAGAAGATCCCGAAGCCGCCCAAGATTTTCCACGTGAACTGGTTCCGCAAAGGCACTGGAGGAAAATTCTTGTGGCCCGGCTACGGCGAGAACGTGCGTGTGCTGAAGTGGATCCTGGAACGCGTGGAAGGCCGCGGCGCCGCGCAGGAAACGCCGATCGGTTATGTGCCCGCAAAGGGTGGTTTGACACTCGATGGAATGAAGATTTCCGATGACTCGTTAAATGAATTGCTCCGCGTGAATCCGGCCGATTGGGAGATGGAGCTGGAAGACGCGAAACAGTTCCTGATGAGATTCGGCGCGCGCCTGCCCAGGGAGATTCGCGAAGAACATGCGAAACTTTCAAAGCGTTTTCAGCACCTCGTCATCGCGTAGTTTGCGGACCGCTCGGAAAGCAGTCAGCCTCCGTTGCTTCGTTTCAGAGCTTTTTTTCTGACCTTGCTCGAGGTAGACTCGGCCAAGGAGAAATCCATGAGCGCCGAAGCCGCCCGACGCGCTCCCATCATGTCCCTCGGCGAACTCGTGCGCGCCTACCGTTTGCATGCCGGTGAATTTGGCCAGCCGGTCGCGCTTTCCGCGTTCGCTCTCTCGCCGGGGGAAACCGAGCGCCTTTTTTCGGCTTACGAGGAGGATTACCACATCAGCCGTTTTTTCCGCTTCAGCGAAGGCAGCGGCAAGAGATTCTCGATCAACGGCTTTTCCGCCACGCATGTTTCCATTGACGAGGAAATCCAGACGATTCTTTGAAAGCGGCTGAAGACTTGGCTAGTCCTATGATTTCCAGGAGGGCGGCGCGGCTTCTCGGCACCGCTTGGTTGTTCCAAGCGACGAGAAGTCTCTCTTCGTTTTTCTGAACAAAGGAAGTGCTGAAGGTATTCTGGAGCAAGCCCTTAGGCGGTGGCGGCTTTTACTTGCGACAGGGCGGCGGCGACTTCTTTCAAATCGGGCACGACCGGGATGTCGTAATTCTTGAACCAAGCGATTTTCCCGGTCTTATTCACGATGGCAATGGCTCTGCCGGTGATTCCTTTGTCGGCCAGGTACACTCCGTATTTTTCGCTCATGGCGCCGCGGGGATGAAAATCCGCGAGCAAGGAATACTTGATGCCCATTTTGTCCGCGAACGCCTTGTGCGACCACACGCTGTCCACGCTCACGCCGAGCACTTCCGCATCCAACGTCTCGAACTTTTTCATGTCATTCACAAAGCACGCGTGTTCGTTCGTGCAAACCGGGCTCCAGTCGAGCGGGTACCACATCAACACCACGTTTCTTTTCCCCGCAAAGTCCGACAACTTCACCTCCTTCTTATCCTGATTTTGCAGCGCAAAATCGGGCGCCGCCTGCCCCACCGAAAGGCTCATGATGTTCCTCCTGTTTTGTCTCCAATGCCCTCGAACATCTTACCGAAACTCCGTACTGCTCGCCAGCAAACCGCTGATTCACTACATCTACCGCTGTTATGTTTCCGCCGACTTTCATTGCCCTTGCTGATGGGCGCCTGCGTCGTAGACCACTTTGCCGCCGACAAAGGTTTTCAGCACCCGGACCGAGAGAATCTCCGCGGGCGCGACTTTCGTGATGTCTTTCGAGACGACCGTCAGGTCGGCCAGTTTGCCTTTTTCGAGCGAACCCTTGTTCTTCTCTTGAAACTCGGCATAAGCCGCCTCAAGGGTGTAACCCCGCAGCGCTTCCTCGAGCGTAAGCCGCTGCTCGGGGTGCCAGCCGCCTGGCGGATGACCGTGCGGATCCTGCCGCGTAATGACTGCATATATTCCATAGAACGGGTTGAGCGTTTCGCCGGGGAAATCCGAACTCAGCGGCAAGTGCGCGCCGGAATCCTTCAGCGAGCGCCAAGCGTAGGCGTACTTAACGCGCTCCGGACCGAGGCGCTGCTCCGCCCAGGCCATATCGGAAGTGCAATGCGTAGGCTGCATCGAAGCAATGACACCAAGTCTCGCGAAGCGCGGAATATCCTCCGGCGCGAGCACTTGCGCGTGCTCGATGCGCAGACGCGGGTCATGCGCATCGGGCACCTCCGTTTCCGCTTGTTCGTAAGCGTTGAGGACGGCGCCGTTCGCAGCGTCGCCGATGGCGTGGGTGCAAACTTGAAAGCCAGCCTCGAGAGCCCGGCGTGTCACGCTGTAAACCTCGGATTCCGGAGTGGTGATGATGCCTTGGGTTTGCGGAGCGTCGCTATACGGTTTGAGAAGCGCGGCGCCGCGCGAGCCGAGCGCACCATCGGCAAAAAGCTTGAATGCGCGAATGGTCAGTTGGTCATGTGCATCGATTTCCGGCCCGCGCTTGAGCCACTCTTCGACGAGATCCTTGTCCGCGCCATCGAGCATGGCATAAACGCGCAAGGGCATCTGCCCGTCCCGTACTAATTCGTGAAATGCCCGCACCATGAGCGGCGTGACCTTGGCCTCGTGCACGGAGGTCAAGCCGTTGCGGACGCACTCGCCGGCCGCGAGCCGCATGTCGCGCTTCGCTTGCGCAAGGGTCATCGGCGGAATGTGTCTCGCGACAAGGTCCTGGGCACGGTTGAGCAGGATGCCCGTAGGTTCGCCGGTTCTCTCGTCGCGCACAATTTTCCCGTTTTCCGGGTCCTTGGTGTCTTTGTTGATGCCGGCGAGTTCCAGGGCGCGCTGATTGGCCCACGCAGCAAATGTGTGCAGGCCAACGAGAAACACGGGATGATTAGGCGTGGCCGCGCTCAGGGCTTGCTGAGTCGGGTAATGCGAAGCCCATTTGCCTTCATCCCAGCCCCAGCCGAGAATCCATTCGCCGGGCGCGGTCAAGGCGGACCGTTGTTTGACGCGCTCGATGATTTCTTTTTCCGTGGCAATGTCCTTGAGATTCAGCCGGACAAGACTCTCACCGAGATCAATCAGGTGGGTGTGGGCGTCGATGATGCCGGGCAGGACAGTTGCGCCGTGAAGATCCATGGCGCGCGCAGGCTTGGGATAGAGGCGCTCCCCTTCCGCCGTGCTGCCGACCCACAGGATGCGCCCGCCCCCGATAGCGACGGCCTGCACGGAGGGTTGCTTGTCGTTCATGGTCACCACATGGGCATTAAGAAGAAGCAAGTCGGCGTTCGATTGAGCCGAAACTTCCTGGGGTAAAACAAGCCGCAGCAGAAGGCAGAAAGAGCCGATCCGCACCCCGCTGCGGCGAATCCCGAACCCGATTTTCATGAGAGTCCCCCTAGCTGGGAATAGCCCCGCCGCGATCCTGTGACGCCCATACCACCGGCTCGACGCGACCGATCCAAAACGCCCAGGACAGCGCGCCCAGCAGCGACACGACGGCGGTGATGGCAAAGGCCCAGAAATACTGGCCCGTGCGTCCTAAAACGAAGCCGGTCAGCGCCGGAGCTACCGCGCCGCCCAGGTTTCCAACAAAGTTCTCGATCCCCGTCCAGCGGCCAGCGGCGCGAGGCCCGGCCAACGTCTGAGTAATGGCCCAAACGTTGGAGGAACACATGCCGAGCGACGCAGCTACCAAGACCACCATCACCGTGGTGAGCTTCGGGCCAGCGAGCACGCAGGGCACCACGAAGACGGCCGCGGCTGCCATTCCAGCGCTCGTAAATCCCTTTCGCACTAGAGTCGGGGTCGCCCCAGAGACAATCCAGCGATCGGAAAGCCAGCCACAGAGGGCGGCGACAAGGGCGCATAAAACATAAGCCGCTCCCATGACCGCGGCCATTTGGTCCATGGAAAAATTCCGGCCACGGACTAGGTAGGTGGGCATCCACGTAAGGAAGAAATAAGACAAATAGTCCACGCAAGCGAGAGCGGCACACGTGCCCCAAGCGGAGCGCAGCTTTAGGATCTCGAGGATTCCCGGGGTCTGTTTGTCGCGACTATTGCCGGCGGTTGCGTGTTCGTCGCCGTGGCGGGGCATCCATTGCAGCCATGGCAAAAGCCAGATCAGGCTGAGGAGTCCAAGGACGAGGAAAAACGAACGCCAGCCATACCTGCCCATCAGGATGCCGCCGAAGAACAAGCCGAAAGCCGGTCCCGCATAAAAGCCGGTGATGATAATGGAATTGGCAAGACCGCGCTGATCTTCCGGGAAATAGCGTGCGAGGATCTTGGAATAGGAAGGGTACACGACCGATTCGCCGAGTCCGAGAACGAGGCGTGCGGCGAGCAGAAGAGTGAAGCTGCCGGCGAGCCCGGTCGC
>Ga0182037_10000491_pt1 | contig 19118 bp, 13 predicted proteins | sample sta12Cox44000082_FD_125974 | JGI IMG/M metagenome (GOLD analysis project Ga0182037, IMG submission 125974) | Lab enrichment of tropical soil microbial communities from Luquillo Experimental Forest, Puerto Rico - statoxic.12C.oxic.44.000.082 | ecosystem: Environmental > Terrestrial > Soil >... | reverse complement strand
TCGCGCACAATAAGAGCGCAAGAGTCGGGAGCTTGGGAAAGCGGCAAAACTTGCTCATATTCATTCCAGCATTGAGCTTGTCCTAAATGCCGTCACAAAAGTCAAGCAGTGGAATCCCGAATAGGGGGGACCCGGCCTCTTCTCCGACGTCGCCGATTTCTGTGCGGGCGGGTTCTCACTCGCGGCCGCTTTGCGAAAGCAAGATATCTTTGGAGGGCGGCCAACAAAGCCAATAATTTTTGATCTAGATCAAAGACAAATGTGCTATCTTCAAGTTTGCTATGTGGAACGGACCCGTACAGAGTGGCCCTGCTTTCGCTTACTGATTCATCTGTCTGAAGGGTGATCAACGCGGTCTTCTAAGAAAAGGGCACGTTTGTGGCAGGTCGGGAATAAATCTAACGAAAAAGTTCCCAAGACTTTAATTGATCGTGATGAAGCGCGAAGTGGTTAAGTCAGTTATCTGGGCGTTGATTGTAACGGTGCTGCTCGGCGCGGCTATCATTGTGGGATCCCGAAATCTCTCCCGGTTTGATGCTGCGCTTGTAGCCTATACCTTCGCATCTTTGTTTGCCGCTTTCGGGCTAACGTACCGTTACACGATGTGGCTTCAACGGCCACCGACCGCCTTGTATTGGCGGCGCGGCTGGGAAGCCTTCTTCAAGCGGCCCTACCGGAAACAGAACGCGATCAATTGGTTAAAGAGAGTGAGCGCAGACTTTGCGCTGAATCATTTTATCTGGTTACGAGGAAGATACCGATGGTTGGCCCATTGGCTGATCATGTGGGGCTGTATCATTGCGGCTTTAATCACCTTTCCCCTGGTCTTTGGTTGGCTTATGTTCGAATCTGTGCCGGGAGATCTGGACAGCTATCGGATCTTTGTGTTTGGCTTCCCTACATCTGTTTTCAAAGTTGACTCCGTCTTCGGCTTTCTGCTCTTTCACGGGCTCGTATGGGCAGCCTTCCTAGTCATTGCGGGTGTCATGATTGCCATGCATCGCCGAATGCGTGATGAAGGAGCCGCGTCGATTCAGCTTTTCCGGGAAGATATCCTGCCGCTGGTTTTGCTGTTTTCGGTGAGTCTCACGGGTCTCCTGCTCACGGTCAGTTACACCTGGTTGCGCGGCTACGGCTATGAGTTCCTGTCGCTCACTCATGCGGTAACGGTGATCGTCACTCTCCTCTGGCTCCCATTTGGAAAGTTCTTCCATATCTTTCAACGGCCCGCGCAAATCGGCGTTAGCTTTTACAAGGATGTCGCGCGAGCAGAAGAGCCGGCGAAATGCCGAAGATGCGGTCATGCGTTTTCGTCCCGCATGCACGTGGAAGACTTGATAAAGGTCCAGCGGGAGTTGGGCTACCGTTATGAGACCGCTCCTGAACAGGGCGAGCATTATCAGTGGATTTGTCCTCGATGCCGCCGCGCGCTGTTAGCACTGGCGCAGGGCCGGTTGCGATTTCCACGGGTCTCGGATGTTGAACGTGTTACCCTCCCGACGGTCATGCCCCTACCAGTTAATCCAGGACTTGGCGAAGGTCCCCTCGACATTGAAGACCGCGAGAATTTCCACCCTTAAGTTTGCTAATGGAGGTCTATATGGCCACACTTGTTGCACAACCAGAATCGATCACAGAAGAATTCGGGCCGCATCTTTCAAAGTCGACGGGCATGCGATTGGATCCCGGTGTTGTGCCGGATAAAATTGTCGAGACCCATTGCTGTTTTTGCGGACAGCAATGCGGGATTCAGCTCCTGGTGAAGCACAATGAGGTGATCGGATACGAACCCTGGTACGAATTCCCATTCAATAAAGGAAAATTGTGCCCAAAAGGGGTGAAGCGTTATTTGCAGGGTGCGCATCCAGACCGTTTGCTGCATGCCTACAGGCGAGACCCGGCAAATCCGCACGGGTTCAGCCCTGTACCCTATGAAGAGGCAATCAAAAAAGTTGCCGAAGAGATCGAGCGCATCCAGAAAAAGTACGGTCCGTCTGCGTTTGCAAGTCTGAGCGGAGCGAGTCTCACGACCGAGAAGACTTATCTGATGGGGAAATTTGCGCGCGTTTGCCTGAAGACACCTTACACGGATTACAATGGCCGGCTTTGTATGGTGAGCGCCGGGGCCGGAAATAAGAAGGCTTTTGGCGTCGATCGGGCAGCGAATCCATGGAGCGACATTTTAAAGGCTGAGGTCGTATGGATTAGCGGAGCGAATGTTGCCGAGTGTGCTCCGATCACAACCGATTACGTCTGGCAGGCGCGCGAAAACGGCGCCAAAGTTATCGTCGTCGATCCACGAATTACACCAATCGGGCGGACCTGTGACCTTTTCCTTCCGATCAAGCCGGGGAGAGATGTTGCTTTGTTTAACGGCATCCTCCATCTGATGATCAAGAATGGCTGGATCGATCATTCGTTCATCGAAAGCCACACAGTCGGCTTCGAGCCGCTGGCAGCCGCCGTCGAGGAATGGACGCCGGCGCGAACGGCAAAGATCACAGGAATTGCGGAGAAAGGCATTCTACAGGCTGCGGAATGGTGGGGAAGGGCCAAAACCAGTTTTCTCATGCACGCACGCGGCATTGAGCACAGCAGCCACGGCGTTCAGAACGTTCTGGGGGCGATTAATATGGTGCTGGCATCAGGCCGAATTGGTCGAGAAGCTTGTGGATACGCAACGATTACCGGACAAGGGAACGGTCAAGGTGGACGTGAACATGGCCAGAAGTGCGATCAGCTGCCAGGGATGCGTGACCTCAGTAACCCGGAACACCGCGCCTACGTGGCGAGCGTTTGGGGAGTAGATCCCGCCGAATTACCGGAACCCGGCGTGGATGCTTATGAGATCATCCGCAAGATTGATCGCAATGAAATTCGCGGATTGCTTTCGATCTCTTTCAATCCGATTGTGTCTTTGCCCGATAACAACTTTGTCCGCCAGGCGCTGGAAAAGCTCGAATTTTACGTAGCGATCGATTTCTTTCTCAACGATACGGCGCGCTTCGCGGATATTATTCTTCCAGGCTCGCTGCAAGAGGAAGACGAAGGGACCATTACGACGGCAGAAGGCCGAGTGATCAAGATCAACAAAGCGATCAATTGTCCTGGGGATGCACGCGAGGACTGGAGAGTCATCCAGGATATTTCACATGCTTTGAAGCGCCCGCATGGATTCAATTTTCAGTCTCCGCGCGAGATCTTTGACGAATTGCGGATCGCATCAAAAGGTGGGATTGCGGACTACTCCGGAATTACCTACGAGAAAATCGAGAGGCAATACGGCGTTTTCTGGCCGTGTCCTGCCGACGAGCATCAGGGGACTCCTCGACTCTTTGAGCCGGGTTCATGGAACCCGATTGCGAAAGGGAAGGGGCCCTTCTACTTTCCGGATGGCAGGGCGCATTTCAATGTTGCCAAGTATACTCCTCCAGCCGAAGACCCCGACGCTGAATATCCGTTGATGCTCACCACAGGGCGCGTCATCTCTCACTTTCTCTCGGGGACGCAAACCCGCCGCATTGGTCCGCTGGTCGATCAGTGCCCTGACCCATTCATAGAAGTTCACCCGATGCTTGCCGAAAAGCTTGGACTCAAAGAGGGCGACTGGGCTACGGCCGAATCGCGGCGCGGCACGGTTACCCTCCAGGTTCGCGTAGTGCGAACGATTCGTCCGGATACAATATTCATTCCGTATCACTGGGCGGGGAAAAAAAGCGCTAACCAACTGACGATCTCCGCGCAAGATCCGATCTCGCACATCCCGGAGTACAAGGTATGCGCGGTCCGTTTGCACAAAGCCGAAGCGCCTCCGGTCTGAAGCACCCTCGCCAGAATGTTTGAAAGCAAAATCGATTGCTAATGCCGCCTACCCAGAACCGTTATTTTTACGTCGATCCGAGTCGTTGCATCGGGTGCAACTCGTGTGTGCAAGCTTGCTCGGAGTGTGACACACACAAGGGCTACTCAATGATTCAGCTTGACTATATCGATCGGGCGAACTCGACGCAGACCGTGCCTGTCGTTTGCATGCACTGCGACTCGCCGACCTGTGCGGAAGTTTGTCCCGCCCATGCGATCAAGCGTACTGCAGACGGCGTGGTGCAATCGGCAAGGAAGCCGCGTTGCATCGCCTGCAATAACTGCGTTCTGGCTTGCCCCTTCGGTATTCCAAAGATGAACACTCGCATGGAACTGATGATGAAGTGCGACCAGTGCTACGATCGCACCTCGGTCGGCAAACTGCCGATGTGCGCATCGGTGTGTCCGAGCCAGGCTCTGTTTTTCGGCACGGAAGAAGAAATCGCCCGCCTGCGCCCGAACTCCGCTCCGATCAACACCTTTGTGTTCGGCGCGCAAACAATTACCACGCGCACGCGGATGCTAGTGCCCAAGAACAACGTTCCGGAACAACTCGATGTGCTCTCCGCCATGTATCAGCCGGCCATCGGGAATGCCATCGAGGAAGATCTTTTGCTGGATGAAATAAACCCAAAGGATGCTTATGCCTGACGAAGAGGTTGTCTCAGCTGCCCCGGATGGCCGGCCGGCAAAAGATCAGCCGGCTTGGCGCAGGGATTTTTCCCTCGACTCCGCGGAGGACGAATACCGTTCGCGACGCGAGTTCGTTGCGTTCCTCATGTTGACCAGTGCAGCGTTTGTCGCCGGTCAGTTCTGGATCCTGCTGATCCAAGCCTGGAGCAAGGCCCCTGGAAAGCATCCATTAAAGGAGATTGTTTCGGTGAACGAGTTGGCGGTTGGTCAATCAAAGCTCTTTGAATATCCAAAACAAGGAAACCGTTGCATCCTTATCCGACTATCTGATACGAACTTTGTTGCGTACGGGCAAAAGTGTACGCACCTTTCCTGCCCCGTTTTGCCAAGGCCCGATTTAGGACGAATGCACTGTCCCTGCCACGAAGGCTGGTTCGACATTCGGAACGGCCAACCTGTGGCTGGTCCCCCACGGCGTCCGCTGCCGCGAGTCGGTCTGGAAGTGCGGGAGGGTAAAGTGTTCGCGAACGGATATGTGGAAGGCGTGATATGAGAATGACCCAGTTCGCCCGAAAGCAGCGTGCAACGATAGTCTCGGGTATCGGCGCTTTCCAGCTGATCATTGTCCTCCTCCAGCTATGGCTCTTTACCACGACCATGGAGACCTTTCTCGCAGGCTATCAGGAGACGGCATTGCCGGCTGCACTAGCAAGTGCTGTTTGTTTCGTGCTGAACGGTGGCCTGTTCTTCTATCTGCGGGGTCTTGAAAAGTGAACCGACATGACTTCATCCCCTCAGGAGGGTAAACCTTCATTTGTTGAGGATTTCTTCCCAGGTTATTTCGCCCTCGTCATGGCGACAGGCATCGTGTCACTGGCGATGCACTTTGAGGGTTTTCCTGGATTCCCGGAGGTATTGCTTTGGTTGAACGTGATATTCTATGTTGTCCTCTGGGTGATCACCATTGTCCGAATTGCTTTGTTCAGATCCGCATTGATCGCTGATTTGACTCATCATGCGCGGGGAGTCACATTCTTAACAGCTGTTGCGGGGACCGGCGTGCTTGGCGCTGAATTCGCCATTCTTACTCCCTTTATAGCCGTTGCGGTGGGCCTGTGGGTATTTGCAGTTTTGCTCTGGACGATTCTGATCTACACGTTCTTTGCAGCCGTCACCATCGCCGAACCTAAGCCGTCAATCGACGTTGCGATCAACGGATCCTGGCTTCTCGTGACTGTCGCGACGGAATCGCTGTCAGTCCTTGGAACCCTGATCGCTCAGACCCTTGGTCCGGTGCCTCCAATTCTATTTGTGGCGCTCTGTGCTTATCTGCTCGGTGCGATGTTCTATATCCTGTTCATCGCATTGATCGTTTATCGCTGGATCTTTCTTCGTATGGAGCCAGCTAAGCTGACACCTCCGTACTGGATCAATATGGGCGCGCTAGCAATTACCACGTTGGCCGGCGCACGGCTGATCCTCAGCTCCGGCAGCTGGGAAGTTCTGCATGAGCTCAAGCCTTTTACCAGCGGATTTACATTGTTCTTCTGGGCGACAGGCACTTGGTGGATTCCGCTGTTAGTCATTGTTGGCTTCTGGCGGCACGTGATTGAGCGGGTGCCAGTCACCTACGACCCGCAGTATTGGTCGCTTGTATTTCCACTAGGGATGTACACCGTTGCAACCTTCGTATTTGCGAATGCCGCTGGAATGCCGTTTCTGCTGATCATTCCACGTATTTTTGTTTATATCGCAATGTTCGCCTGGTGCATTACCTTCGGCGGTATGCTTTTCAAGCTTGGAAACTTCTGTGTTTCCTCCCGACGGTCAAAGACTTCGCTCGCGACACGAACGCATTAGCTCTTTGCGATGGGGTAGAGAACTCTGAGCGCTTGTGAGACTGCGTGGACGTTGTGAACGCGGAAGAGCGAAGCTCCACGAAGCAATCCGGCGACGACGCAGGCGAGAGAACCGGCGTCCCGATCAGCCGGATCGGCAATTTCGAGCGTCTCGCCAATAACAGTTTTTCTCGACACAGGAAGCAGGATAGGCCGTTCAAACCGCTGGAATCGGTCGAGTTCACGGTAAATGCGGAGGTTATCCGGCTTTTGCTTGGCGAAGTCGATTCCGGGATCCAGTACGATTGCTTCACGCTCCACCCCGGCAGCCGTTGCAAGACCGATCTTTTCCTCAAAGAACTCCTCCAGAGCCGCGAGAACGTCTTCGTAAACAATATGGGTATGTTTCTGTTTCGGGCGCCCAATTGAGTGCATGATGAGGAGAGCGGCCCCACGCGTTGCCGCTACCCTTGCATTCTCATCGGTAGGCAGCGCGCTCATATCGTTCAGCAAATGTCCGCCAATGTTGAGTGCTTCCTCCGCAACGTGTGGCCGCCAGGTGTTGATGGAAAGCAGCGGTGGAAAAAGCTGAACTCCGTCGACCGGAACGCACGAGGAAAAGAGCTCGTCAAAGCGCTCAATAAACGGCTTGATTCGTCCAAGCTCCTCTTCCTCTGGGATTTCACGACGGTTCGTTCGCGCGCTTTCCCCACCGACGTCGATGATATCTGCACCGGCAGCGACATGGTCTCGAGCCAGAGCCAGTGCGCGTTCGGTATCCAGAGAACCGTCCCCGGCAAACGAAACATCCGTGATGTTCACAATTCCCATGATCAATGGGCGGCGCGGGAACCGGATCATTCTGCCTCTGGCAAAGAGAATCATAAGTCGACTTCAAATCGCTGCCGGCGTTCAAAGCGCGCAACCTTGTTGTACCCGGCTTGCCTGGCAAGCTCTCTCGCCCGGTCAAATCCGAATGCGACTTCTTCGGGCGCGTGCGCATCGGAATTGATCAGCATTAATACTCCAGCCTGTCGCGCAAGTTCCAGAAATTGGAAGGCTGGATAAATTTCCCCTGCCGGCTTGCGCAGCCCTGCCGTATTTATCTCGAACGCTAAGTTGTGGTTCGCGAGGGCTTCTATCGCCGGTTCGTAGTAGCGGCGAAGGTCACCTGCCGGCCGGTGACCGAACTTTTTAGGTAGATCTGGATGCGCGACAAAGTCAAACAGGCCGCTTTGAATGCAGCGCAGGTAATTTTTCCAGTAGAGATCCCAAACAGCCTTGGCTGAGTGCTCTTCAAAACGCGATATATATCTTGGATTGTCCACATCCCACCCCGGTGCGACGTAATGAACGCTCCCGATGAGATAGTCCCACGTGGCTTTTCCAGCGAGTTCTTCGATCCAACGCTCGTTTCCCGCAATAAAATCGCATTCACAACCGAGGCGAACCGGAAAATCGGGTGAACCGGCGTTCTGCACCATTTGGAGGTAAAGGGGAAGCTCTTCGAGTGACATTCGCCAATCGTCGAACCGGGTGGGCATCGGATTATGATCGGCGAAACCGATTTCGGTTAATCCCGCTTCTTTGCCCGCGCGTACATACTCGCCCGGGTCGCCGGTCGCGTGATGACAAAGAGGCGTATGAAGATGGTAGTCAGCGCGAAACAGGGACATGACCCTCCGGCCTTCGCTAATCTATGACGATGTTCACGAGCCTGTTTGGGACCACAACTACCCTTTGGACTACCCGCTCCGAGGTCATCTGGCGCACCTTAGGCAAAGCTAAAGCAGCCTTCTCCAATTCTTCCTTCGCCGCGTCCTTTCTCACCAGCACTCTATCGCGAAGCTTGCCGTTGACTTGCACTACGATCTCAATTTCGTCTTCGGCGAGGAAACGCTCGTCCCATTCCGGCCAGGGTTGCTTGCAGGCAAGCCCGCTGAATTCGGCAAATTCTGTTCCAAGTTTCTGCCACAATTCTTCGGTGAGATGCGGCGCGAAAGGGTTCAACAAAAGCAGCAGCGTTCTGATCGCCTCGAACGGGCGGACCTCGGCAATCGTCAGCTCATTTACCAGGATCATCATCTGCGCAATCGCCGTGTTGAATGATAGGGATTCAATATCTTCCGACACCTTCTTGATCGTCACGTGGAGCACTCTCCGCTCTCTAGCGGTAAGGGCCCGATTCGCCAGCGAGTGAGCTATTCGCCATTTGCCTTCCTGATCGTCCTGCATCGCCAGCCTCCAAACGCGCGCAAGAAACCGGTAAACACCTTCTACCCCGCTCATGCTCCACGGCTTTGTGGCTTCGAGCGGACCCATAAACATCTCGTAAAGGCGCAGAGAATCGGCGCCATATTCCTCAATAATCTCGTCCGGATTCACGACGTTCCCGCGACTCTTGGACATCTTCCGGTTGTCTTGTCCAAGTATCATTCCTTGGTTTACCAGCCGCTGGAACGGTTCGATGGTCGATACGTACCCCAGGTCGTACAGAACTTTGTGCCAGAAGCGCGCATACAAAAGATGCAGCACAGCGTGTTCCGTTCCTCCAACATACAGATCCACGCCGCCGGGACGCGCCTTAAAAGGGTCGTCGCTACCCATCCAGTATCGCTCAGCCGCTTCATTGACGAGGCGGTTCGATTCGTCCGGGGAAATAAAGCGCAAATAATACCAGCAGGATCCAGCCCATTGCGGCATGGTATTCAGCTCGCGCGTCGCGCCGTCAGGCAATGTTATCCACTCTTTTGCCTTGGCCAACGGTGGTTCGGTCGTCCCAGTAGGCCGATAGTCATCAAGCGGTGGGGGAACAACAGGCAAGTCCGACTCCTGCAAAGCAAGATGTCTACCGTTACGCCAGATGATCGGAAAAGGTTCACCCCAATAGCGTTGCCGGGAGAATAACCAATCCCGCAACTTGTAGTTAATAGATCTTTTCCCGCAGTGGCGCTGCTCCAACCAATCGATGATGCGCCGTTTCGCCTCGGCTGAGGGCAAGCCATCGATAAATCCGGAGTTTTTTGCGATCCCCTCTCCGGTAAAGCAGTGTTCGACCGGTTCCCCAGAGCTGGCCTGCGAGCGGGGGGGCTCCACCACGTACCGAATTTCCAACGAAAATTTTTTGGCAAATTCAAAATCGCGCTCGTCATGGCCGGGCACAGCCATAATCGCGCCAGTGCCGTAGCTCATCAGAACATAGTCCGCGATCCAGATTGGCGTGTGCTCACTATTCGTCGGGTTGATTGCAAACGCCCCGGTGAAAACACCGGTCTTATCGCGTGCAAGGTCGGTCCGCTCCAAATCGGACTTCGATCCAACCATCTCTTTATACCGGGCAACGGCAACGCGCTGAGTTTCGGTGGTTATGCGGTCGACAAGGGGATGTTCCGGCGCAAGCACCACGTACGTCGCGCCGAACAAAGTGTCGGGGCGCGTCGTAAAGACAGTGATTTCGTCCTCCCGAGCTGCTACGCGAAATTTCACTTCGGCGCCTTCGCTCCTGCCGATCCAATTTCTCTGCAACGCTTTGATCGGCTCCGGCCAGTCAAGACCCTCCAGTTCCTCGAGCAAACGATCTGCATAGGCCGTAATACGCAGCATCCACTGACGCATTGGGCGCCGCAGGACCGGAAATCCGCCGACTTCGCTCCTGCCGTCGACGACCTCTTCGTTGGCAAGGACCGTTCCGAGTTCCGGACACCAGTTCACCGGGGCTTCCGTGACGTACGCTAAGCGGTGGTTATCGATGAATTCCCAGCGTTCGTCTTCGGTCTCATGAGGAAACTCCTCCATTCGTTTCCGAATGAGCTCTTCTACCGGGCGGGCAGCCCGCTCGTCCGGATCAAACCAGGAGTTATAGAGCTTGAGAAAGATCCATTGAGTCCATTTGTAATAATTGGGATCAGTCGTGTTGATTTCTCGAAACCAGTCATAGCTGAATCCGATTTTTTTCAGCTGTGCTTTAAAACGCTCAACGTTTTGCGCTGTTGCCACCGAAGGATGGCTGCCAGTTTTGATCGCATACTGCTCCGCGGGCAGCCCAAACGCGTCCCATCCCATCGGGTGCAAGACATTGAATCCTTTGAAGCGCTTGTACCGGGCAAGAATGTCGGTAGCTGTATATCCTTCAGGATGACCGACATGGAGCCCTTCGCCGCTGGGATAAGGAAACATGTCGAGCACATAGAATTTCGGCTTTGAGGGGTCGAACCCTGGTTCGCCCGGGTTGGGGGTACGGAAAATGCCGCTTTGTTCCCAGTATCGCCGCCATTTGGGTTCAAATTCAGGAAACGGAAACTGTTTTCGGCGCTCGTTCATGATAAAATACGGTGCAGGCTCGCTCTGAGGCTGCTCATTCTCAGGACTGGATTTCCCTGTTCGTCCGAGCAGTCTCAGGGGAGGAGGCAACTTTGAGGTGGTCATCTGACGATGCAAACACTTTTAATCGCTACTCGGAATGCGCACAAAACCCGTGAAATCGGCCAGATGCTCGGGTCGGGCTGGCGCGTCAGCGATCTTCTGTCCTTCTCCCAGAGCCCGGCAATTGAGGAGACCGGGGCTACGTTTGAGGAGAATGCGATGCTGAAGGCGTTGGGCATTTCCAGAGTTTTTACCGGCCTGGTCCTCGCAGATGATTCGGGCCTTGAAGTGGACGCGCTTGGAGGGGCGCCCGGAGTCAGATCTGCTCGATTTGCCGGTCAAGGCGCGGATGATGCGGCAAATCGACGGGCGCTCATTCAACTGTTAAAAGACGTGCCGGGTAGCGAATTTAAGGCGCGCTTCCGCTGTGTGATGGTTCTAGCAACTCAGGGCGAACTACTGGGTTCTTTCGAAGGAACTGTCGAAGGCAGAGTGATTCCGGAAGAGCGCGGTTCTGGCGGGTTCGGCTACGACGCGATGTTTATTCCTAGCGGATATTCGGAAACTTTTGGTGAATTGCAGCCGGAGATTAAAAATAGCCTGAGCCATCGAGGCAGAGCCCTTGCCAAGGTGCTCGAATTTTTGAGGAGTTGAGGGGAAGGTGCCGAACTGGAGGGCGTCCGCTCCGTCGGCGCCGTGAAATGGTGTTGATTTACGGCCGGGCGAGTCGCTCCTTCCACCGGTAGTTCCTGAAGTCTAATCGTAAAACCGGTTCACAAGTCCCCGCAAATTCATAAATTGCCCCGTTAATGGCGACTCGGACCGCGGGCTGGAAATTCTGGATCGATCGAGGTGGAACTTTCACGGACCTCGTTGCCTTGGCGCCTGACTGTACTCTCCGGACGGCAAAGCTCCTTTCAGATGATCCTGAGCATTACCCGGATGCGGCAGTCGAGGGTATTCGTCGAATATTCGATTTGCCTCGGAACGAAATTGTCCCGGTCGACCAAATCGCTGTCGTCAAAATGGGTACGACCGTTGCGACCAACGCACTCCTGGAAAGAAAAGGTGAGCGGATGGCTCTGGTTACAAACCGCGGCTTTCGGGATGTACTTCGAATAGGAACGCAACAGCGACCCAGACTTTTCGACCTGGACATTAAGCTTCCTGATCAACTTTATGAGAGGGTCGTCGAATGCGCTGGGCGAATGTCGAACGATGGGGGTGAAATCGAGCAACTCAACCTAAGCGAGACTCGGATTGCGTTCGAAAAACTGCTCACCGACGGAATCTATTGTGTCGCGATTGTCTTGATGCACGGCTATCGCTATCCGCATCATGAGCAAATCCTGGCTCAACTCGCCCGTGATCTCGGCTTTGCGCACGTGTATCCGAGTCACGAAACGAGCCGGCTCGTGAAATTTGTTGATCGGGGCCACACAACGATGGTAGACGCCTACCTCTCTCCCGTGCTCCGAAAGTATGTCGACCGACTTCACTCTGCGCTTCCTGGAGTTCGGCTACTTTTTATGCAGTCAAACGGCGGTCTGGCAGACGCGAGCCGTTTCAGGGGTAAGGACGCCATTCTTTCCGGTCCTGCAGCCGGCATCGTGGGAGCCGCAAACGTGGCCAATCGCGCCGGATTTGAGCGCGTCATCGCTTTTGACATGGGAGGGACGTCGACAGACGTGACCCATTACGCAGGCGGCTTCGAACGACGATTCGAAACTGAGATTGCCGGCATCAGGATGTGCACGCCAATGATGCACATTCATACCGTCGCGGCGGGGGGAGGATCCGTTTGTCGATTTGACGGCATGCGGCTTCGAGTCGGTCCTGAAAGCGCCGGAGCCAATCCCGGACCTGCATGCTATCGTCGCGGCGGACCGCTGACGGTTACCGATTGTAATGTTGCTCTTGGGAGATTACCGCCTCAATTTTTTCCGCATATCTTTGGGGCGAACGGCGATTTGCCGCTCGACGCGGAGATCGTCCGCACCCGGCTTGCCGAACTCGCAAACAAAATAAAGGACTTCTCACCCGAGAGCTTGGCGAGCGGTTTTCTGCGGATTGCCGTTGAAAATATGGCCAATGCCATAAAAAAAATCTCAGTAGCCCAAGGGTATGATGTTAGCCCGTATACCCTGGTGACTTTTGGAGGTGCCGGAGGCCAACACGCCTGCGCCGTAGCCGATGCGTTAGGAATGGATCGAGTTATGATCCATCCGCTCGCCGGTGTATTGTCCGCCTTCGGTATGGGCTTGGCGGAAGTCCGCGTTCTGCGAGAGCGTTCGGTCGAAAAGCCGTTCGATGAGACAGGCATTGAGGAAGCGGGGAAAACGCTCCTCGAATTAGCTGCCCAGGCCGAGAGCGAGTTGCTCGCCCAGGATCGTTCGCTGAGTCGCACGGTCTGCAAGTTGAATATTCGATACAGGGACGCAAATACGTCTTTGCCCGTGGACTTTCGGACACTGGCCGAAATGACAATGGCATTTCGCAAAGCTCATCGTTCCCGCTTCGGTTTTAATCCTGGTGTTCGACCAATGGTAATCGATTCGGTTTCGGTTGAGGCGATCGGGGAGAGCGCCGAGCAACTGGATCACCTCCAGCGGAGCCGAACCTCGCTGCGGCCGGAACCCCTGGCCAAACTTGACGTCTTTTTTAAGGAAGAATGGCGGTTAACGCCGGTTTTTGATCGAGAGTCGATCCCACCGGGATTCGCCATCAGGGGACCCGCTATTATCACTGAGCCGACGACCACAACTATCGTTGAACCGGAATGGGTGGCCGAGATCACATCTGGATTCGATCTCCTTTTATTCAGAGCTTCTCCCAGAGAGTCGGACACTTCCACCGAAACGAAGGCCAACCCGATTCTACTCGAAGTTTTCGGCAATCTGTTCATTTCGGTCGCCGAGCAGATGGGTGCTGTTCTCCAAAACTGCGCTTATTCGGTTAATATTAAGGAGCGCTTGGATTTCTCTTGCGCTCTGTTTGACGCCGAAGGGAGGCTGGTCGCAAATGCGCCGCATGTCCCGGTGCACCTGGGGTCCATGGGAACCGCCGTACGTGCCATTATCGAGCGCCGCGGAATCAAGATCCGGCCGGGAGACGTCTATGCGCTAAATGATCCGTTTGCTGGCGGTACGCACCTGCCGGATATTACCGTTGTCACCCCGGTATTCGCACGGTCCGTTATTCCGCAATTCTGGGTGGCGAGTCGCGGACATCACGCGGATGTCGGCGGTGCATCACCCGGATCGATGCCACCCGACAGCCACATGATTGAGGAGGAAGGCGTCTTGATCACAGACTTTCTTCTGGTACGCAATGGGGAATTCCGCGAAGCGGCGTTTTTATCGCTGATGAGTAGCGGCCGGTATCCGGCTCGAAATCCGGAACAGAACCTTGGAGATGTCCGTGCTCAGATCGCTGCGAACGAGAAGGGTATCCAGGAACTGAAGCGAATCGTCGATCAATTCGGGCTCGAAGTAGTCGAAGCTTACATGCATCACGTGCGGCGCAATGCGGCTGCCGAAGTGCGTTCGGTGATTCCCAAGCTTCATTCCGGGCACTTCACCCAGGAAATGGATTCAGGGGCAAAGATCAGCGTTCGAATCGAACCCGCGGGCCAGCGTGTGAAAATTGACTTCACTGGTAGCTCCGACCAACGTGCCGACAATTTCAATGCCCCGTCGTCGATCGTTCAAGCGGTGGTTCTTTACGTTCTTCGAACATTGATAAACGCGGATCTACCGTTGAACGACGGCTGTCTGGAAGCCGTCGATCTGGTGATCCCTCAAGCCTCAATGCTGGCGCCTCTGCCTCCGGCAGCCGTCGCCGCGGGTAACGTCGAAACTTCGCAAGCTCTGGCGAACGCGCTTTACGGAGCGCTGGGCGTCCTGGCCGGAAGTCAAGGCACAATGAACAATTTGACGTTCGGAAACAGCAAATACCAATACTACGAAACGATTTGCGGCGGATCTGGAGCGGGCCGCGGTTTCGATGGCGCTTCTGCGGTGCACACCCACATGACCAATTCCAGGTTAACGGATCCGGAAATCCTCGAGTTGCGTTACCCGGTATTTGTCGAATCGTTCTCCATCCGAACGGGTTCTGGCGGCAAAGGGCGATGGCGGGGCGGCGATGGAGTGGTCCGCAAAATTCGGTTCCGCGAATCGATGACCGTAGCGATTCTAGCCAATAGCCGCAGAATTGCGCCCTTTGGAATGGAAGGTGGTGAACCGGGGCGAGTTGGAAAGACCATCGTTGTGCGAGCCGGCCAAGGGATGGAGGAGCTTGGAAGCTGCGCTAAAACAGAAGTGCGTTGCGGTGACACGATCATTGTTAAAACTCCCGGCGGCGGAGGCTTTGGCCGCGTTGAGCTTGAATCCGAAAAGAACTACGTGAACAGAAGGACGATCGGTGAGAATACTTTTTACGGCCGACCTGCATCTTCTACGCGCTACCCGCGAGGGAATACTTAAAAAGGTTCGAGATTGGATGTCGTTGCTGAAGCCGGATGGTCTCGTTATTGCCGGAGACATCGCCAGTGCGTGCCAAGCTTCTGAAGCTCTCCGGGAAATCCGCCGCTGTATTCCCGATAAACCCATAGCAATTTGCCTCGGTAACCACGATTTTTGGCTTCACGAAGATGCTCGAAATGAATGCCACGGACTATCAACGGTCATCGATCGCTATTGGGTGCCCGCAGCCGAAGCAACTGGTATTACCCTGCTCGACCGTAAAAATTTTCGGATTGGAACGGTCACGATCGTAGGAGGCTATGGGCACTACGATCTCGGATTCGCCCTGCCTGGCCTTGCCTATCGAGATGTGGCCGTCACGGAGGAGGACTATGTACGCGGGTATCCTTATCCTGACAGCCCGTTGCGGTGGCGTGATTTTGAGCTAATGCCCGGCCCCCTCCATCCGCGAACCGTTGCTTTTGAACAGGTCCAGAGAGTTACCGCCCGTATCCGTGCAGTGCGCGACGGTCCCTTGATCGTCGTGCTTCATACGCCTCCATTTGAAGAACTGCTTGGTGTCCCAGCTTCCACAGTTTTTCCTGACGGATCGCCTCCATCGCAATATGCATTCTTTCGGGCGTACCTGGGCAATCGTGCCATGGGAGACGCCCTGCGTAACGTTAACAAAAGACTTCTTGCTGTCGTTTGCGGGCATACGCATCGCGCCGCCGGCCCTGCGAGGGTACATGATATGATTGGCATCAATATCGGTTCGGATTACGGTCGGCCCGAGGCAGCCGTCTATTCCTGCAAGACGATGACGATGGAGCGGGTACCGGATTTGTAACCAGCGAGGCCACTAGAATCCTTGAAAAGCAAAACTCGTTGCAGATGAGTCAGATTTTTTCCCGTTCCCGCACATTAGTCATTCGGTCGTTTTGCTTTTCAAGGATTCTGTTGCAATCTTGCCGGTTCTGGCCGAGTGTTTTTTTAGCGCCAGCTTGCTTTTCCGTTGTGATGTTCTGTTCGAACTTCTTGTTGCACGTCTTCTTTGAACGCAAACCTCGTTGACGATTCTGTCAGGTCCGCCCATCCTGCCGATTCTTTCTCGGCCACTATGGAGCACATTCGGAACATTGCTATTATTGCCCATGTTGATCACGGGAAGACGACTCTGGTAGATCAATTGCTGCGCCAATCCGGAACGTTTCGGGCGAATCAGAGGGTCGAAGAGCGGGTAATGGACTCGATGGATCTGGAAAGGGAAAAAGGAATCACCATCAAGGCCAAGAACGCCGCTTTCAGGTACAAGGATTATCACGTGAACATCATAGACACGCCCGGCCACGCGGATTTTGGCGGTGAAGTCGAGCGAATTATGAAAATGGTGGACGGAGTTTTACTGGTGGTCGACTCCCACGACGGTCCGCAGGCCCAGACAAAATTCGTATTGCGCAAGGCGTTGCAAAATGGCGTACGACCGATCGTCGTTATCAATAAGATCGATCGCGAGAACGCTCGTCCACACAAGGTATTGGACCTGGTTTTCGACCTGTTCGTTGAGCTGGATGCCAGCGATGAACAGCTCGATTTCCCCGTGATTTACGCGAGTGCCAAAGAGGGCTATGCGATGAAGGAAATTCACGAGCCCAACACCTCGATGATTCCACTTTTCGAAGCGATCATCAAACACATTCCCGCTCCGCCAAAGGCGATCGAAAGCTATTTTCAGATGTTGATTTCCAACTTGGATTATTCAGATTACCTGGGCAGGCTCGCGTTTGGCCGGATCGTCAGCGGAAGGGTCAAGGTTGGGGATTCCATCGTCTGCATTCATAAGGACAGCCGGCGCGAGCGGCGGACTGTTACCGCGCTGTTCGGACATCGAGGATTGGACCGGGTCGAGATCAGGCATGCCGGGGCAGGTGACATCATAGGTCTGGCCGGTTTTGAGGAGGTTTTGATCGGCGAGACGTTCACCGACCTGGAAGAACGTCTCGCGCTCGAATTTGTGGAGATCGATCCGCCAACCATCCAGATGAATTTTCTCGTAAACGACTCCCCATTGGCCGGGCGTGAAGGTAAGTTCCTCACGGCTCGCCATATCAAAGAGCGTTTAGTCAGGGAATGCCGCACAAATGTGTCGCTCCAGTTCAGCGAGACCGATGCGGCGGGAGTCTTCACATTGAGCGCCCGCGGTGAAATGCAGATCGCGATTCTTGTGGAGCAGATGCGCCGCGAAGGATTCGAGCTTCTGGTGTCCAGACCCGAAGTCATTCTCCGAAAAACCCCTCAGGGAAATACGCAGGAACCGTACGAGAATGTGTATGTGGATGTTCCAAACGCAAATCTCGGCGATATCCTTCAGGCCCTTGCTTCCAGAAAGGCGGAAATCACCAGGATGGAGCACCAAACCCATACCGTTCTCGTTGAAGCGGTGATACCAACTCGGGGACTTATTGGGTTCGAAACTGACCTGGTGAATCTCACCAGAGGGCTGGGCTCGATGAGCCATCTGTTCAGGGAGTATGGACCTTTCAAGGGTGACATCCTGAATAGGGCCAACGGAGTGCTCGTCGCGATAGAAGCCGGCTTGGCCACGGCGTATGCTCTGAATAACGTTCAGGAGCGGGGCAAGTTGTTTATCGGACCACAGGAAGAGGTATACGAAGGAATGATCGTTGGGGAGAATTCCCGTCCGGATGATCTCAATGTAAACCCTTGCAAGACAAAGCACCTCACCAATATGCGCAGCCAGGGAGAAGGCAAGGGTATCCAGCTGGCGCCTCCAGTACGAATGACCCTTGAACGAGCGCTCGAATTCATCTCTCCTGACGAATATGTGGAAACAACGCCAAAAACGCTCCGCTTGCGAAAGAAAATCCTGGATTCAACGGCGCGCAAGCGAGCATCTTCCAAAGTAAGTTGACAAATCAGTCTAATTGCGGTTTGCTCGACAGGTATCGCTTGTTGATGCGCTCATCGGCGGTTCTCTCTTGAAGGACTTCTGTCTTACCCATCGGTCGCAGGTGCGTCGCTAGTATAATTTTAACCCCTTTTTGTGATTCTGTTTTTTCACCCGGAGTATGGCGGGTCATAGTAAATGGTCAAAGGTCAAGCGCTTCAAAGGTGCGCTGGACGCCAAGCGCGGCAAGATATTCAGCAGGTCTTCAAAGGAAATCATGGTCGCTGCCCGAACGGGTGGAGGCGATTTGAACCTTAATCCTCGGCTCCGGACAGCGGTGGCTGCAGCTCGCGCTCAAAATATGCCAAATGATACAATCGAAAGGGCAATCAAAAAGGGAACCGGAGAGATCGCCGGGGGCGTACTCGAAGAGTTGATTTACGAAGGATACGGTCCCGGAGGTGCTGCGATTATCGTTGAGGCTGCCACCGACAACAAAAATCGAACCGCGGCGGACATGCGTAGTATTTTCAGCAAAAACCACGGCCACCTGGCGGCTTCCGGCGCCGTCTCCTATCTGTTCAGACGAAAAGGCCTGATCACAATCTCTCGAGACGTAATGGAAGAAGAACGGCTCATGGACATCGCATTGGAGGCGGGAGCTGAGGATCTGGCCGCCGATGAAGATTTGTATCTTGTAACCACGCCGCAGGATCGCCTCTATCAAGTGGGCGAGGCGATCAGAAACGCGGGCGCTCACCCGGAATCTCAAAAACTAACATTCTTGCCCGGCACAACAGTGAACATCGATCAGGAAGGGCTAGCATCGCAAGTATTGCGACTCTGCGATGCTCTTGAGGAGAATGACGACGTCCAAAATGTTTACAGCAACTTCGATATTTCCGACGAGTTGCTAACGAAGCTCTCCAGTTGACCGTCGGAAAGCGAAATAGACCTAAAATGGAAGTTATGGCAGAAGCAAACGAACAACCCGCTTTGCTCAATCAACAAGTAGATTCAGGCAAAAAGAACCGGCGACCGCGAAACGCT
>Ga0182037_10000487_pt1 | contig 19181 bp, 18 predicted proteins | sample sta12Cox44000082_FD_125974 | JGI IMG/M metagenome (GOLD analysis project Ga0182037, IMG submission 125974) | Lab enrichment of tropical soil microbial communities from Luquillo Experimental Forest, Puerto Rico - statoxic.12C.oxic.44.000.082 | ecosystem: Environmental > Terrestrial > Soil >... | reverse complement strand
CGGGTGGACGCCAACGGCGGCTGGAGCGTCGAGGAGGCGGCGCGCGCCGCGGCCGCCCTGACCGCCGACGGGCCGCTGGAGTACCTCGAGCAGCCGTGCGCGACGGTCGACGAACTCGCCGCGCTGCGCCGGCGGGTCGACGTGCCGATCGCGGCCGACGAAAGCATCCGCAAGGCCGACGACCCGCTCGCGGTGGTCCGCGCCCGGGCCGCCGACATAGCGGTGCTGAAAGTCGCTCCGCTGGGCGGGATTTCGGCACTCCTGGACATCGCCGCCCGGATCGACATCCCGGTCGTGGTGTCCAGCGCGCTCGATTCCGCCGTGGGCATCGCGGCCGGCCTGGCCGCCGCGGCGGCCCTGCCCCGACTCGGCCACGCCTGCGGGCTGGGCACCGGCGGGCTGTTCTTGGAAGACGTGGCGGACGTCGCCGAGCCCTCCGACGGCTTCCTACCGGTCGGGCCCGTGACGCCGGACCCCGCGCGGCTGCGGGCGCTGGAGGCGCCACGCGAGCGGCGGCAGTGGTGGATCAACCGGGTCAAGGCCTGCTATCCGCTGCTTGTACCGTCGTCCGGGTGATCAACCTGGCTTACGACGATCAGGGGTCCGGTGAGCCGGTTGTTTTCATCGCCGGCCGCGGCGGCGTCGGGCGCACCTGGCATCCGCATCAGGTGCCCGCGTTCCTGGCGGCCGGATACCGCGTCATCACCTTCGACAACCGCGGGATCGGCGCCACGGAAAACGCCGGAGGATTCACGACGCAAACGATGGTCGCCGACACTGCCGAGCTGATCGAGTCGCTGGGCGCCGCCCCGGCGCGGATCGTCGGGGCGTCCATGGGCGCGTTCATCGCTCAGGAACTCATGGTGTCGCGGCCCGAGCTGGTCACCGCCGCGGTGCTGATCGCCACCCGCGGCCGACTGGACCACGCCCGCCAGTTCTTTCACAACGCCGAGGCCGAGCTCTTCGCCTCCGGTATCCAGCTGCCCCCCGCATACGATGCGAGAGCCCGTCTGCTGGAAAGCTTCTCACGCAAGACGATCAACGACGACGAGGCCGTCGCCGACTGGATCGCGATGTTCTCCACCTGGCCGATCAAGCAGACTCCGGGACTGCACTGCCAGCTGGAGGTCGCCCCGACGACCAACCGGTTACCCGCCTACCGCAGCATCGCCGCGCCGGTGCTGGTCATCGGCTTCGGCGATGACATCGTGACACCGCCGCACCTGGGCCGAGAGGTCGCCGATGCGATGCCCAACGGCCGTTTTCTGCAGATACCCGACGCCGGTCACCTCGGGTTCTTGGAGCGGCCGCAAGCCGTCAACGCCGCGGCGCTGCAATTTTTTGGCTAGTTTGTGGGCGCCCAACGTCGAGTTGTTGGGCAAAATCCCGGCGAGCTAGCCCAACAATTCCACGTTCGGTCCACGCTCGGCGCCCGGTTAACGGGCTATGACACCCTGTAGGGGTGAACCCCTCGACGACACAGGCCCGCGTCTTCGTCGACGAGCTGATCCGCGGCGGCGTCCGCGACGTGGTGCTGTGCCCGGGATCGCGGAACGCGCCGCTGGCATTCGCGCTGCAGGACGCCGACCGTTCGGGCCGTATCCGGTTGCACGTGCGCATCGACGAGCGCACCGCCGGCTATCTGGCCATCGGGCTGGCGATCGCCGCCGACGCGCCGGTGTGCGTCGCGATGACGTCGGGTACCGCGGTGGCCAACCTCGGTCCGGCGGTGGTGGAGGCCAACTACGCGCGGGTGCCGCTGATCGTGCTGTCGGCCAACCGGCCCTACGAACTGCTGGGCACCGGGGCCAACCAGACCATGGAGCAGCTGGGCTATTTCGGCACCCAGGTTCGCGACACCATCAGCCTGGGGCTGGCCGAGGACGCGCCCGAGCGGATGGATTCGTTCAACGCCACCTGGCGGTCGGCCACCTGCCGAGTGTTGGTGGCCGCCAAGGGATCTCGCTCCGCAAATGCCGGGCCCGTGCATTTCGACATCCCCCTGCGTGAGCCCTTGGTGCCGGATCCGGAACCCCACGGTGCCGTGACCCCGCAGGGCCGGCCCGACGGAAAGCCGTGGACCTACACGCCGCCGGTCACGTTCGACCAGCCGCTGGAGATCGACCTGTCGCCCGACACGGTCGTCATCGCGGGGCACGGCGCGGGCGCGCAGCCCAACCTGGCGCAGTTACCCACCGTCGCCGAGCCGACGGCGCCGGCGCCAACAAACCCCCTGCATCCGCTGGCACTGCCGCTGCTGCGCCCGAAGCAGGTCATCATGCTCGGCCGCCCGACCTTGCACCGCCCGGTGTCGGCGCTGCTGGCCGATCCCCAGGTGCCGGTGTATGCGCTGACCACCGGGCCGCGCTGGCCGGACGTCTCGGGCAACTCGCAGGCCACCGGCACGCGGGCGGTCACCAGCGGGACACCCCACCCGGCGTGGCTGCACCGCTGCGCGGAGATGAACCGGCACGCGATCCAAGCGGTGCGCGGTCAACTCAAGGCGCACCCGCTGACCACCGGGCTGCACGTCGCCGCCGCCGTGGCCGACGCGCTGCGGCCGGGAGACCAGCTGGTGCTCGGGGCGTCCAATCCGGTGCGCGACGCTGCGCTGGTCGGTTTGGACACCCATGCCATCAAGGTCCGGTCCAACCGCGGGGTCGCCGGCATCGACGGCACCGTGTCCACGGCGATCGGCGCGGCTTTGGCGCATGAGGGGCGCACCGTCGCGCTGATCGGCGACCTGACGTTCGTCCACGACAGCTCGGGCCTGTTGATCGGCCCCACCGAGCCGACACCGCAACGGCTGACGATCGTGGTGTCCAACGACAACGGCGGCGGCATCTTCGAACTGCTCGAGCAGGGCGACCCGCGGTTCTCGGACGTGTCCTCGCGAATCTTCGGGACCCCGCACGACGTGGACGTCGGCGCGCTCTGCCGTGCCTACCACGTGGAGAGCCGGCAGATCGAGGTCGCCGAGCTGAACGCGGCCCTCGACGAACCCGGAGCGGGCATGCGGGTGCTGGAGGTCAAGGCGGACCGGTCTTCGCTGCGACAGTTGCACGCCGCCATCAAGGCGGCTTTGTGATATCACCAAAAGTCCTGCTGCACATCCTGATTCATGGACGCAGCGATGCACCGCCGAAGACCCGGGCCAGGATTGCATTGCGGTGGGCGCGGATTGCGATTTTGATCGTGACCGGTTTGGTCACGCTGCAGTCGGTGCTGCTGGTGGCCGGCGCCTGGCGCAACGACCTTGCGATTGAACACAATATGGGGGTGGCGCAGGCGGAGGTGCTCAGTGCCGGGCCGCGGCGCTCCACCATCGAATTCGTCACACCCGAACGCGTCACCTACCGTCCCGAACTCGGTGTGCTGTATCCGTCCGAATTGGCGACGGGCATGCGGATATACGTCGAATACAACAAAAACGACCCGAACTTGGTTCGGGTGCAGCACCGTAACGCCGGGCTGGCGATCATTCCGGCGGGATCCGTCGCGGTGGTGGGCTGGCTGGCGGCGACGGTAGCCCTGATAGGTCTGGCGCTGCTGGACAGGCGGCTGGACCGCCGTGCCGGGGCGTCCGACCAGCAGATTTCGCACGACGTATGCCCGTAGGCAACCTTGCCGACAGCCGGTGCTGTCATTGTGATGTCGTGCGCGTTGCAATCGTCGCCGAATCATTCCTCCCCAATGTCAACGGTGTCAGCAACTCAGTGCTGCGCGTCCTGGAGCATCTGCGTCGCACCGGTCACGAGGCCCTCGTCATCGCGCCCGACAACCCGCCGGGTCAACCCCGTGCAGACCGCATTCACGACGGCATCCGCGTACATCGGGTGCCGTCGCGCATGTTCCCGAAGGTGACCACGCTGCCGCTCGGTGTGCCCATGCCCCGAATGGTCGGCGTGCTACGCGGATTCGATCCCGACGTCGTGCATCTGGCTTCGCCCGCGCTGCTCGGCTACGGCGGTGTGAAAGCGGCTCGCTGGCTAGGCGTGCCGACGGTCGCGGTGTACCAAACCGACGTCCCCGGTTTTGCGGCGAGCTACGGCATTCCGATGACGGCACGGGCGGCGTGGGCGTGGTTCCGCCACCTGCACAGCCTCGCCGACCGCACGCTGGCTCCGTCCAGCGTGACGATGGAATCCCTTGTTGCCCATCGATTTCCGCGGGTACACCAGTGGGCGCGCGGCGTCGACGTGCTACGGTTCGCGCCGTCGGCGCGCAGCGAGGGACTGCGGCAGCGGTGGTCGCCGAGCGGCAGGCCGATCGTCGGGTTCGTGGGCCGGTTGGCGCCTGAGAAGCACGTCGAGCGACTGATCCCCCTGGCCGCCAACGACTCTGTGCAGCTCGTCATCGTCGGCGACGGCGTGGATGAACGCAAACTGCAATCGGCAATGCCCACAGCGGTTTTCACCGGTGCGCTGTATGGCGATGAGCTCGCGGCGGCGTATGCCAGCATGGACGTCTTCGTGCATACCGGTGAGCACGAGACGTTTTGCCAAGTCGTGCAGGAAGCGCTGGCGTCGGGGCTGCCCGTGATCGCCCCCGACGCCGGCGGCCCGCGCGACCTCGTCGCCCCGTATCGCACCGGATTGCTGCTGCCCGTCAACGAGTTCGAGGCCCGGCTGCCCGCCGCGGTTGCGCACCTGCTCGCGGAACGACACCGCTACGCGCTGGCCGCCCGGCGCAGTGTGCTCGGCCGCAGCTGGCCGGTCATCTGCGACGAACTGCTCGGCCACTACGAGGCGGTGCTGTCGCCCTTCGCCCGAAGGCGAATGTGGGCGAATCGATATGCACAGGGGGAGTGACCTTTTCGGCCTACCCCTGGGCCAGCTCCGCGACCGGCTGCCACTGCTCCCAATTGCGTAACCGGCTCTCGTAGTCGGCCTTGGCCGTTTGAAGCGGCGACGCGCCGAAGAACACCCGCAGCGGCGGCTCTTCGGCGTCGACCACCTTGAGCAGCGCGGCCGCCGACGATGACGGATCGCCCGGGCTGGCCCACCGCCGGCTTCGTTCGGCCTCGACAGCGGCACGCACCTCGTCGTAGGCCGGTATCGGATCGGCGTGCTTGGCCGACGGGCCCGCCCAGTCGGTGTCGAAGCCGCCCGGTTCGATCAACGTGACGTGCACGCCGAACGGCGCGACCTCCTGGGCCAGCGCCTGCGAGAAGCCCTCCAGCGCCCACTTCGACGCGTGGTACATGCCGACCAGGGGAAACGCGGTGATGCCGCCGATCGAGGAGACCTGGATGATGTGGCCGCTGCGCTGCTCGCGCAGGTACGGCAGCGCGGCCTGGGTGACCCACAGGGCGCCGAACACGTTGGTCTCGATCTGGTCCCGTGCGTCTTGCTCGGACAGTTCCTCGACGAACCCGAACTGGCCGTAACCGGCGTTGTTCACCACGATGTCCAGGCGCCCGAAGTGGTCGTGCGCCTGTTTCACCGCGGCGAAGTCGGCTTCTCGATCCGTGACGTCCAACCGTAGCGGCAGCAGCGCGTCGCCGTACTTCTCGACCAAGTCGTCCAGCGACGCGGTGTTGCGTGCCGTGGCGGCGACCTTGTCGCCCCGCTCCAGCGCGGCGATCGCCCATTCCCGTCCGAATCCACGTGATGTACCGGTGATAAACCAAACTTTTTCAGTCACGCAGTCCTACAACGCGTTCGTCGGCGACCCATTCCCGGCATGCCTGTAGCGTTTCCGTCGTGAGTCGCGCGGCGTTGGACAAAGATCCGCGGGACGTTGCGTCGATGTTCGACGGCGTCGCCCGCCGGTATGACGTGACCAACACCGTGCTGTCGCTGGGTCAGGACCGGTACTGGCGGCGAGCCACCCGGTCGGCGCTGGGGATCGGGCCCGGTCACAAGGTGTTGGACCTGGCCGCAGGCACCGCGGTATCCACGGTGGAACTGCGCAAGTCCGGGGCGTGGTGTGTGGCGGCCGATTTTTCGGTCGGGATGCTGGCCGCGGGTGCTGGTCGCAAGGTGCCGAAGGTCGCCGGTGACGCGACCAAGCTGCCGTTCGGCGACGGGGTGTTCGACGCGGTCACCATCAGTTTCGGGTTGCGCAACGTGGTCGACCAGGGCGCGGCGCTGCGCGAGCTGCTCCGCGTCACCCGGCCCGGCGGCCGGTTGGTGGTCTGTGAGTTCTCCACACCCACCAATGCGCTGTTCGCCACCGTCTACAAGGAATATCTGATGCGGGCGCTGCCGCGGGTCGCGCGGGGGGTGTCCAGCAACCCTGAGGCGTACGTGTATCTCGCCGAGTCGATCAGGGCGTGGCCAGACCAGGCCACGCTGGCGCACCAGATTTCAGCGGCCGGGTGGTCGGCGGTGCGCTGGCGCAACCTGACCGGCGGAATCGTGGCCCTACACGCGGGCTACAGGCCTAGTGCCCGGCCCGTTGGATGAAGCCGACCTGGTCGGGGCAGTAGTGGTCGATCGCGGCGCCCAGGAACTGGAATGCCTGGCCCTCGGTCGTGCCCCGCGGCAGGTTGTGCTGGATGAAATTGGCCGACTTGTACGCGTCGCCGTCCACCCCCCTGCCGATGCGGTCACAGCTGATCTTGCCCAGCCATGCGAGTTGGTCCTGCGGACCGTAAACGCCGAAGCCGTTGACGGTGTTCTTGAATGGGGCGTCATAGTCGCTGGGCGGCGACGGCGTCCTCGGCGTCGGATCGGCCTGCGCCGGCGCAGCCAATGCGATGGCGGCGCCGGCCAGTGCGCCGATGGTAGCCAGCCTCGTAGCCTTCATTAGCTGGACTATACACCTGATCTTTTAGGACCCCAGGTGCGCGGACAGCAGCCAACCGCCGGCCGACTTGAGCCCGTTGGGTTCGTCGCGCAGTGCGATGAACGGCAATTCGACGGAGCCTTCGGGCAGCCTGGCGTGCAGACGGGCCGGCCGGATCTCGTCGACGACCCAGTATTTCGACACCACGTCGCGCAGCTCGTCGGCGGTGACCGCATTGATGGGGCCCTCGGGTACGGCCGCCTTGTCGAAGACCAGCGCGAAGTAGGAGGCGCCGGATGCGGCAGCGCGGCTGATCGACCGCTGGTAGCCCTCGCGCGCCTCGACCGGGATGGAGTGGAACAGCGTGCTGTCGACGATGGTGCCGAAGCGGCCGTCATACCCGCTGAAATCGGAGATGTCGGCCACCTCGAAGGTGACGTTGTTCAGGCCGCGCTTCGCGGCCTCGCGGCGGGCCAGGTCGATCGCGGTGGGCGACAGGTCCAGCCCCACCGTGGTGTACCCGCGCTCGGCCAGCGTCAGCGAGATCGCCGCTTCACCACAGCCCACGTCGAGGACGTCGCCGTGGAACTTGCCCTGCTCGATCAGGGCGGCCAGCTCGGGTTGTGGGGCGTCAATGCTCCACGGCGGTCGGGTGCCCTCGCCGAGCAGGGCCGATTCGCCGCGGTATGCCGTTTCGAATTCGAAATCTGTTGGTTGAGTCATGCTCCAGGTATATCAACCATATTTATATATGTCAATGAAGTTGATATAGAACGTGTGGACTGCCGAGCGTTAACCCGAAAGCTGCTCAGCTGAACGGTGTTCGGCGATCGATCAGCCGGGACAACCGCCCGCCCCCCCGCCAGGTCCGCGCCACCCAGTCGGCATCGTCGTCGGTGACCAGGTTGGCCATCACGCGCACCGCGATGGTCATCAGCGTGGTGGATCGCATCGCGACCGGCCCGGTCGTGGGCAGGAATCGCTGGAAGGTCAGCAGCAGCGCCAGCCTGCGGGCGACCGAAAATCCCCGTCCGTAGTGGTGCTGCAGCAACGACGGCCACACATGCGACAGGTCGCGGCAGTCCAGCAGCTCGGCGGCCAGCCGCCCCGTCTCGAGGCCGTAGTCGATGCCTTCGCCGTTCAGCGGGTTGACGCAGGCCGCGGCGTCGCCGATCAGCATCCAGTTGGGTCCGGCCACCCCGGAGATCGCGCCGCCCATCGGCAGCAGCGCCGACGACACCGCCCGCGGCGGGCCGGTGAAGCCCCACTCGTCGCGGCGCAGGTCGGTGTAGTACGAGATCAGTGGCCGCAGCGACAGGTCCGCGGGCCGTTTCGACGTCGACAACGCCCCGACGCCGATGTTCACCTCCCCGTTGCCCAGCGGGAAGATCCAGCCGTAGCCGGGCAGCACGGCGCCGTCGGGGGAGCGCAGTTCCAGGTGCGACGTCAGCCAGGGGTCGTCGCCGCGTGGAGTGGTCAGGTATCCGCGGGCGGCCACGCCGTACACCGTCTCCTGATGCCACCGCCGGCCCAGCTTGCGGCCCAGCGATGACCGCGCCCCGTCGGCAACGATCAGCCGGCGGCAGCCGATCTCGGTGCCGTCGGCCAGCGTGAGCGAAACCACCCGTCTCGACGAGTCATGATGCGCTGCAACGACTTTGGTCCCAAGGAGCATCCGCGCCCCGGAATCCTCGGCGCATTTGCGGATCCTGTCGTCCAACTCGAGGCGGGCCACGGCGCTGCCGGTTGACGGGAAGGATGGGCCCGGCCAGGCGACCTCCACCTCGCCGCCGAATCCGCTCATCCTTAAGCCGCGATGGCGGATGCGGGTATCGAGCCAGTCGCCCAGCCCCAGTCTTTCCAGCTCGGCGACCGCGCGCGGTGTCAGCCCGTCGCCGCACGCCTTGTCGCGGGGGAAGCTGGCGGAGTCGATGACGAGCACGTCGCCGCCCGCACGGGCAGCCCAGGCGGCCGCCGCCGAACCGGCGGGTCCGGCACCCACGACCACCACGTCGGCTGTTAGCTCCACGCTCACCAGTATGTTGGTCGGGTGAGTACTCCGGCGACGGTGGTGGCTGGCATCGACTTCGGAGATGCCGGGTTCGCCGCGACCGTGCGGGACGGTGTCGGGCGGATCGAGCAGCTCATGGACACGGAGCTGCACAGCGCGGACGCGGTGATGACCGACTCGCTGACCTACCTGTTCAAGGCCGGCGGCAAGCGGTTCCGGCCGCTGTTCACCGTGTTGTCCGCGCAGATCGGACCGAACCCCGACGCCCTCGAGGTGACGATCGCCGGCGCGGTCATCGAACTGGTGCACCTGGCCACGCTCTACCACGACGACGTGATGGACGAGGCGGAGGTCCGCCGCGGTACACCCACAGCGAATGTGCGCTGGGGCAACAACGTCGCAATCCTGGCCGGCGACTACCTATTCGCGACGGCGTCGCGGCTGGTGTCGCGGCTGGGGCCGGATGCGGTGCGGCTGATCGCCGAGACGTTTGCCCAACTGGTGACCGGGCAGATGCGCGAGGGCCGGGGCGCCACGGATGGGGTGGATCCGGTCGAGCACTACCTGAAGGTGGTGTACGAGAAGACGGCCTGCCTGATCTCCGCGGCGGGCCAATTCGGCGCGATGTTCTCGGGCGCCGACGGCGATCAGGTCGCGCGGCTAAGCCGCCTCGGCGGCATCGTGGGCACCGCTTTTCAGATCTCCGATGACATCATCGACATCGACAGTGACTCCCGTGAGTCGGGCAAGCTACCCGGTACCGATGTGCGCGAAGGGGTGCGTACCCTGCCGATGGTCTACGCGTTGCGGGAGCCCGGGCCCGAGGCGGCGCGGCTGCGCCGGCTGCTGGCCGGACCCGTCGACGACGACGGGGCGGTGGCCGAGGCCCTGACGTTGTTGCGGGCGTCGCCCGGGATGGCCAAGGCCAAGCACTTCCTGGTGGAGTATGCGGCGCAGGCACGCCAGGAGCTGGCACTTTTGCCCGATGGCCCGGGCCGGCGGGCGCTAGAAACGCTGGTCGAATACACCGTCAGCCGGCACGGCTAGCGGTCTAAAGAACCCGGCGGAACCCGCAGGGGTGTCCGGGGCGTTCAATAGCAGTAGCCAACAATGAACGGCTGTTCTTGAGCGGTCCGAGGAGGACACCGGATGACCTGGCATCCCCATGCCAACAGGTTGAAGACATTCGCCCTGTTGGTCGGTATGTCCGCGTTGATCGTGGTTGTCGGTGCGCTGTTCGGTCGGACCGCGCTGCTTTTTGCCGCACTCTTCGCGGTTGGCATGAACGTCTACGTCTACTTCAACAGCGACAAGCTGGCGCTGCGTGCGATGCACGCGCAGCCGGTGTCCGAGGTGCAGGCGCCGGCGATGTACCGGATCGTGCGCGAGCTGGCCACCTGCGCACACCAGCCGATGCCCAGGCTGTACATCAGCGACACCAACGCGCCCAATGCGTTCGCCACCGGCCGCAACCCGCGCAACGCCGCGGTGTGCTGCACCACCGGTATCCTTGGGATTCTCAACGAGCGCGAGCTGCGCGCCGTCCTGGGGCACGAGCTTTCGCACGTCTACAACCGCGACATCCTGATCTCCTGTGTGGCCGGGGCGTTGGCGGGGGTGATTACCGCGCTGGCCAACATGGCGATGTGGCTCGGCTTCGGCGGCGGCAACCGCGATGGCGGCAATTTCTTTGCGGTGCTGTTGGTTTCGCTGCTGGGCCCGATTGCCGCGACGGTCGTGCGGCTCGCGGTGTCTCGGTCGCGCGAGTACCAGGCGGACGAATCGGGCGCCGTGCTGACCGGCGACCCGCTGGCCTTGGCGTCGGCCCTGCGCAAGATTTCCGGCGGGGTAGAGGCGGCCCCGCTGCCGCCGGAGCCGCAGTTGGCCAGCCAGGCGCACCTGATGATCGCCAACCCGTTCCGTGCGGGCGAGCGGATGGGATCGATGTTCTCGACTCACCCGCCGATCGAGGACCGCATCCGCCGGCTGGAGGCGATGGCGCGGGGGTAAATCAGGCCGGGCCGCCCAGCCCCGCTTGAGATTGATAGCGCATGTGCTATCAAATCTGGCGATAGCCGATACCCCTGGAGCGTCGCTTGGTTCTGGGGATGGGTGAGTCACGAATTGGATAGTGCATGTGCTATCAAATCCGCCGTGAACCGCCGCCCAATCTTCAAGAATACGTCGGTTCGTGTATCGAGTTTCTGTTCGTCAGACGGAAAGCGCCGATGAGGCCCTCACTTCGCCCACACCACTCACGGAACGCAGTGGGTGGTTCAGAAGCTCAGCGCGGCAATCAGGCGGCCTCGGGACTTTCGGATTCGACTAGTCCGCGGGCGCGCCGACGTCCGAGGTGGCCCGTCTCGGGCATCCCGCGGAGCCGAACGGCGCCGCCCGTGGCCTCGTGCTGGCTCTGCCAGTCGCTGATCGCCTGGTGTGCGGCGTGATCGAGATAGTGGACCGAAATCTCCACGGTAACAACCGTTCCGGCGGGCACGGACGTCAGCACGCGCGTCAGCCTGGGCAGGGCGAGAAAGGTGCATGCCGCCCCCTCGACGCCCACATGCCATTCGTCACCGACAGGGTTGGCCTCCACCCTGGGGCGGATCACCCGCCATCCGGTCAACGCGATCGCCACCGCGAGCCCGATCAGCACGCCATGCAGCAGATTGAGGAAGATGACGGCGACCGCGGTCACCAGGTAGACCGCCAGATCCCCGTGCCTCATAGCGGTTTCAATGTGGGCCGGCTTGAGCAGCTGAATTCCGATGACGATCAACAGGCCGGCAAGCGCGGCGGCCGGGATTTCTTCGACCAACTCCGCGAATGGAACCGTGAACAGCAGGATCCAGACACCGTGCAGTACTGCTGAGGCGCGGGATTCCGCGCCGGCGTTGACATTGGTTGAGCTGCGGACGATTACACCGGTGATCGGCAGACCGCCGATGGTTCCCGACACGATGTTTGCGGCACCCTGACCGATCAACTCGCGGTTGTAGTCGGTGCGTGGCCCGGTGTGCATCCTGTCGACCGAAACCGCCGACAGTAGGCTCTCGATGCTGGCGATGAGAGCGACCGTGATTACGCCGATTGCGACCGCACCCCAGTTGCCGTCCGGAATATCGGGCAGTTGCAAGGCATCCAGCGGCGACCCATCGAGATCGATCCGCCTCACTTGGAACGGGAAGGACACCGAGATGACGGTCACAGCCACAATGGCGACCAGTGGTCCTGGAACAAAGCGCAACCGATCCGGAACCCAACGCCACGCGATCAGGATGACGATCACCAGCACGCCCAGGAGGACCCCGGGCCGATGCGCACCGATGATTTGCCCCGGCAGACCAATCAGGTTGTGCCAGGCCGTGCTCTTGGACTTCCCGCCCAGCAATACGTGCGCCTGTTGCAGTGCGATGGTAATTCCGATGCCCGCCAGCATCGCATGCACGACGACGGGTGAGATCGCCAGTGCAGCCCGCGCAACACGGCTGAGCCCCAACAGAACCTGCAGCACGCCCGCGGAAACTGTGATCAAACACGTTACGCCCCAACCGAAATTGGAGACGAGATCGGCTACGACGACCGTCAGGCCGGCCGCGGGACCGCTGACCTGCAGCGGTGATCCGCCGATGGCTCCGGCGATGATCCCCCCGACGATCGCGGCGATCAGGCCGGCGAGCACCGGGGCGTTCGACGCGATCGCAATCCCCACCGACAACGGGAGTGCGACCAGGAAAACCACGAGCGACGAAGGCAAGTCGTGCAGAATAATCGGTCGTATCCTTTGCATCGGTCGCTTCCCTCGTTAGGTCTTAGCGGGGGATGTTCCGATATTCGCCCCGTAGCACGCATCGTTGCGTCGGCGTAGCTTGTTGGCGCACAAACGATTACAATCGCGGCAGTGCGCAGGTCAAAACCTGACCGGCTACCTCGTTCGACGGTATTGTTCGGGCAAAGCGTGGGTCAAGCTGAAACGCCGGGCGCATATCGAATGCAAATGTTGTGGTAACTAACCCGGATTACTCAGAACCCCGAACCGTAGACCTCGTGCCCTGGGACCTCGGCGATCAAACCGTGATAGGCCTGTTCGACGGTCGAGCCGTGGTTGATCACCGCGTCGACCTCGCGGGCGATAGGCATGTTGAGGCCGAACTCGTCGGCGAATTCCATGACCACGCTTGCAGCTTTGACACCCTCGGCGACCTGGTTCATCGATGCGATGATCTCGTCGATCGGCTTGCCCGCGCCGAGTTGTTCACCGACGTGGCGGTTGCGGCTGCGCTGACTGGTGCAGGTGACGATGAGGTCGCCCAGCCCGGCCAGCCCGGGGAAGGTTTCGCTGTTTCCGCCGATCGCCACGCCCAGCTTCGTCATCTCGCGCAGCGCGCGTGCGATTATCAGTGCGCGGGTGTTTTCTCCGATGCCCAGCGAGTAACCCATCCCGACGGCGATGGCGAAGACGTTTTTCAGCGCGCCGGCCATCTCGACCCCGACGACGTCATCGGTGGTGTACACGCGGAAGCGCCGCGTGCGGAACAATCCCGAAAGCCGGGTCGCCAGATGCTGATCGGGCATCGCCAGCACCGCCGCGGCGGCGTAACCCTCGGCGACCTCGCGGGCGATGTTCGGCCCCGCCAGGATGCCTGCCGGATGACCGGGCAGCACCTCCTCGATGATCTGCGACATCCGCATGTTGGTGCCCTGCTCGAGCCCCTTGACCAGCGACACGACCGGCACCCACGGCCTCAGTTCCCTGGCCAGTTCGGTGAGCACACCACGGAAACCATGCGAGGGCACGCCCATGACGACGACGTCGGCGCTGTTGGCGGCCTCGGCGAAGTCGCTGGTGGCGCGAAGCGTGTCGCTCAGGACGACATCGTTGCCGAGATAGCGGCTGTTGCGGTGATGCTCATTGATGTCCGTGGCGGTCTCCGCGGAACGCACCCACTGCAGGGTCGGCCCGCGCCGCGCACAGATTGAGGCCACCGTGGTTCCCCAGGAACCGCCACCGAGGACAACGACCTTGGGTTCGCGCTTCTCAGCTGCCATGGCGATCAGCGTATTGCCGACATCGGGGATTTAGAAGCAGTTCACCAACTGCGGCGCTGCGTGCCCGACGGGTGTAGTCGAAACCAATGACCTCCGGCCATGGGACTTCGGTCCCTACCCCCGGCATGCGCGCTGCCGGATCGTCGAAGGCAGGTTTTCAATACTGAGGAGGGAGCATGCCGAGAGGCGCGGGCCTGCCACGCGTGAGGCAGGTGCCTCGCTACGGCCGCGCGTTGGCTTTCGTATCGGCGGCCGCTCTAGGGGTGTTGGCCGGGCCACCGGGTATCGCGTCTGCTGACGGTCGTCCGCAGGTCAACCCCGAGGAAAGGGCCGCGGCCATGATACGGCCGGCCGTTATGTACCTCGGGGGCCAAAGCTACGGCCTGGTCCGGCTGCCCAACGGCCAGATCCTGTCGCAATTCGGCCACGGTTCGAGCATGCCCTTCATCGCGACCTGGGGCTGCACCGGTTTCGTCATCAATCCCGACGGTTGGGTGGCGACCGCGGGTCACTGCGTCGATCCGCAGACCGGGAAGGAGCTAATACTCAAGCGGGCTGCCAACGAGTACATCGCTGAATTCCCGGACGCGCCCGAAGCGCGGGATCCGGCCGCGGCCTTTGACTGGCTTCGGAAGAACGCGAGGGTGGAAGGCGACACCGCCGATCGCGGGCCCGAGGTCGGCCTCACGCTGTTGTACGGCACCGGGACAAAGGTCGCCGGCAAGATCCCGGCCAGCGTCGTGGATTTCCGGCCCCTCGGCAAAGGCGACGTCGCTCTTCTCAAGGTAGAAAAGCACAACCTGCCGTCGTCCGAACTGGCCACCGACGCCGACGTCAGTATCGGTACATCGGTTCTGGCGGTGGGTTTCTCGCAGAGCACCGAAAACATCACCGGGCCTTCGCTGGACCCGACGAACAAGAGCGGCAAGGTCAGCAAAAAGTCGATGATGGGGTCCGTCCCTGAGTATGAAGTCGATGCCCCGGTCACCGAAGGCATGAGTGGCGGCCCGACCGTCGAGCTCAACGGCAAGGTGATCGGCGTCAACAGCTTTGCCCCCGTCGGCGAATCGCAGGCGTTCAATTTCATCTCGCCCGCCGACGGCCTGGCCGCGATATTGGCGAGCAAGGGTGTCAAGGCGACGCTCGGCCCTGCCGACATGTACTACCGCAAAGGCCTCAACCATTACTACGCCGGCCAATACACCGAAGCGATCGACGATTTCGACCAAACCTTGTCGATGTCACCCGACTATCCCGGGCTCGCGGATCTCAGAACGAGCGCAGCCAACCTGCGGCAGCAGCACGGTGATTTCTCGGTGCTCAGTGGCGCAAACCTCTTGTGGTACATCGCGGGTGGCGTCGTACTGGCGCTTGCCGTGGCCGCGGCTGTGACCTTCCTGGTGGTGAAAAGCCGCTGGCGCATTTTGGCCCCGGCCGGAGTTCCCGCCGCCCAACCTCTCCGCCTGGTTCCCGCGCAACAGTCGGCGGCCACCGAACCACACTTCTGCGCGAATTGCGGAGCGGAACACCACCCCGCCGAAAAGTTCTGCCCGAACTGCGGCAAGCAAATACCTTTTGGGGAATCCGCGTAACCCGTTAACCTGCCAAAGGCGCCCGATCGGCAACCCGACCGAACATCATCGCCTCCTCGACGCGGTCGAACCGGTAGTCGATGGCGTCGGCAAAGTAGTTCTGCCGCACATTCCACGGCCGCTTCGTGCCCGATTTGGGCAGCGCGTGCAGCGCGCGCAGCACATAACCGGCCTGGAGGTCCCATGACGGCTTTTCCGGTATATCGCCGTCGCCACGGTGTGGGTAGGCGTGCGAGTAGCCATGAGAAGCCATGTGCGCCAGCAGTTTTGCCGTGGACCGGGCGGTAATGTCTGCCCGCAGCGTCCACGACGCGTTGGTGTAGCCCACGCACCAGAACAGGTTGGGCACATCCGCGAGCATGTGCGCCTTGTAGACAAAGCGGTCGCAGGGGTCGATCTCGACACCGTCCAGGCTGATCGCTGCCCCGCCGAGCGCCTGCAGCTGCAGGCCGGTGGCGGTGACGATGATGTCGGCGTCGAGGTGCGCGCCGGATTCGAGCGCGATACCGGTCGTGTCGAAATGGTCGATGTGGTCGGTGACCACCTCGGCGCGGCCCGCGGTGATCGCGGTGAACAGGTCGGCATCGGGGATCAGGCACATCCGCTGGTCCCAAGGGTTGTACCGCGGCTTGAAATGGGTGTCGACGTCGTAGCCGTCGGGCAGGTTGCTGATCGCCATGCGTCGCGCCAGCCACTTCACCAACCCTGGTGTCTTGCGGGACAAGAACCAGATCATTGCTTCCAGAAATGCGTTGTGCATCCGGATGACCAAGTGGGAGACCTTGCGGGGCAACACTTTACGGACAACGGCGGCGACCCTGCTGTACTTGGAGGCCGACATCACGTAGGTCGGCGAGCGCTGCAGCATCGTCACCTTTTCGGCCCGGTCAGTCAGCGACGGGATCAGCGTGATCGCGGTGGCCCCGCTGCCGATCACGACGATCTTCTTGCTGGCGTAGTCGAGGTCTTCCGGCCAGTGCTGCGGATGTAAGACGGTGCCGCCGAACTGCTCGATGCCCGGGAAGTCGGGGGTGTAGCCGTCGTCGTAGTCGTAGTAGCCGCTGCCGAAGAACACGAATCGACTGCGGTAATGCTTGCGCGCGCCGTCTTGCTCGACGGTGACAGTCCAGGTGTCGGTGGACGAGTCCCAGTCCGCCGAGCGGACATAGCTGTTGAACCGGATGTGGCGGTCGATGCCGTACTTGTGCGCGGTCGCGATCAGGTACTCGCGGATGTGCTCGCCGTCGGCTACGTTTTCCTTCCCGGTCCACGGCTCGAACGGAAAGGACAGCGTGAAAATGCTGCTGTCCGAGCGCACCCCGGGATACCGGAACAAATCCCACGTACCGCCGATCTGCGCGCGCCGCTCCAGGATGGTGTAGGTCAGGCCAGGGTTGCGCTCGGTGATCCGATAGGCCGCGTCGATGCCGGAGATGCCGGCGCCGACGATGACGACGTCGACATCGACGTCGATGTCTTCCTGGATAGTCACGCTCTCCACATTAGGCACCCACCGGTTGGTCGGTTACAACGGCTTCAAGAGCACGTCGACATGCAGCGGTGCGCACAGGTCGATCAGCCACGTCTGATCGGCGGGGCTGGCGAAGATGCGCGCGTGGGAAAAGTCCTGGGCGAGAGCCCCCTTTGTCCCGCCGCACTTGTCGCCGAACAAGACGTACGCCTTGGCGTTGTTGCACAGTCGCGACATCCACACCATGCCGTCGACTCCGATCCGGTGGGCGGCTTCGGCCCATCTCACCGTGTCCGCGTAGGTGGACGAGGGGCTCGACGTGACATCCTCGGGGCCGACCTTGAGGCGTCGTAACTCCAGGCCGTGTAGGACAGCGAGGCGCAGGTCGCGAGTCACTTTGAGGCGGGCGAGTGCCTTGCGGGAGTAATCGTCGTAGGGCAGGAGACCCCCTTCGACCGGGATGTCGTGCAGCAGGGTCTCGGCGACGGACGCAGCCTCGGTGTCGGCGGCGTACATGATCGGCACCACCGGCTTGCCGAAGAAGCCGAATCGGGTCGGGGCGCCCACGCCGGGGTTGAACTCAGTGGGCTTGCGGCTCGACGTGAAGACGCGGTACAGCAGGTGCCCCGCGGACAGGGTGTCGATGGCCGGCTTGAACGGAGTCGGCGGCCCTTTCACCACGAAACGGCCAGTGCATCCCCCGCCACTGCGACCACTCGGTCCGGATCCTCGGTGAGGTGGTCTACGGGTCGATCCCCGTCGAGGTAAGTCGTCGGCGAGCACAGCCACTGCACAAGACCCGCCTCCGACCACTCGTTGGCCTCCGCGGTCTCGCGCAGGCGGCTTATCACGGCGAGGGGTTGCCCGTCCGATCCGAACTGGAAGCCCGGATATGCGAGATGGTTGCCCTGGCGCACGGCAAGCAGCTGGTTGTTGCGGTGTGCGGTGGTGGCGAGATTGCGCGGAGCACGTGACCGCGACCCCATCCGTTTGCCGGCTTCGGTGCTGGTCAGCATGCCGAACTCGGCGTCGATTCGCGCGTAGAGGTTCTGTTCCGCTTGTACGGCTCGGGCAATAGCGGGCTCGGTGTACACGGCAACCGATGCAAGGGCAGCGCCCACGGCTCGGGCACTCTCGCGCACCCGCTGCGTTGCGGCGACTAGTTCCTCGACAGTGGTCATGGCAGCCATTCTACATGCGTTTCATGCACTTGTAAGAACTGCACGAATCGCATGTCGCTACCGGTAGTTGACGAACTGCAGCGCCACGTCCAGGTCGGCCTTCTTCAGCATCGCGATGACGGCCTGCAGATCGTCACGCTTTTTGCTGGTCACGCGGACCTCGTCGCCCTGGATCTGGGTCTTGACGTTCTTGGGTCCCTCGTCGCGGATGAGCTTGGTGATCTTCTTGGCGTTCTCGCTGCTGATGCCCTGCTTGATGGCGCCGGTGACCTTGTAGGTCTTGCCCGACGGCTGCGGCTCGCCGGCGTCGAAGGCCTTCATGGAGATGTCGCGGCGGATCAGCTTCTCCTTGAAGACGTCGACGGCGGCTTTCACGCGCTCCTCGGTCGACGACGTCAGCTCGACCGCCTCGTCGCCCTTCCACGCGATCTTGGTGTCGGTGCCGCGGAAGTCGAAGCGCGTCGCGAGCTCCTTGGCCGCCTGGTTGAGTGCGTTGTCGACCTCTTGGTGGTCGACCTTGCTGACGATGTCGAACGATGAATCCGCCATCCGATCCGTCCCTTCATCGGGTGATAGCCGTTTGTGCTCTGTCTACCCGTTCGTTGTAACCTGTCTGGCGGCAGGTTGCCCGAGCGGCCAATGGGAGCGGACTGTAAATCCGTCGCGAAAGCTTCACAGGTTCGAATCCTGTACCTGCCACGACCAGGCCAGAGGCTGTTCGGTCTCTGGCTACGCGTTCGAGTACGACCGAATTGTCACGATTTGTCACAACTCGGGCGAAACTCGCGGCACATGGGCACACCAGGACGCGGGAATTGCACCTGTGTCAGCCCCGCGGACCTATGAATCCCGTAAGTCCATCAGCCTCAAGGAACCGCGGAACCGCTAGCCTGCGTTGAGCCATCGGGGGAAGCGCTGGCCCGTCGTTTAGCCACTTGCCGATGGCACATCAACGCTGCGATCCCGACACAGCCGTACAAAGGGGAGGAAACCGTGGCGATTACGGACGTTTCGGCCTTCGCCCACTTAACCGACGCCGACATCGAGAATCTGGCTTTCGAGCTGGACGTGATCCGGCGAGACGTTGAGGATTCCCTGGGCGAGCGCGACGCCCGCTACATCCGCCGCACCATCGCCGCGCAGCG
>Ga0182037_10000480_pt1 | contig 19272 bp, 12 predicted proteins | sample sta12Cox44000082_FD_125974 | JGI IMG/M metagenome (GOLD analysis project Ga0182037, IMG submission 125974) | Lab enrichment of tropical soil microbial communities from Luquillo Experimental Forest, Puerto Rico - statoxic.12C.oxic.44.000.082 | ecosystem: Environmental > Terrestrial > Soil >... | reverse complement strand
TCGCTTTCTCGGGCATTTTCTTGGAAAGAACCACAGTCTTATTGGCACGCTGCGCGATGGAGCGGAGGCGAGTCAGGATGGTGTTCAGATCCGCCGGACGCTTTTCCGGAGCTTTGTCCATCATAGATTCGATGAGATCGGACAGAGCTGTTGGGTAGTCGGGCAGGAGCGACTTGAGGGTTGGAGCTTTGCTTTCCGGGTCCGCATGCCAGCGCATCCAGTCGAGTTCGCTTCGCTGCTCTGCGAACGACTTGGCAAACAGACGTTTTCCCAAGAGGATTTCGTAGAACATGACCCCCAAAGCATAGATCTGAGCTGCAGTTATACCCGAATCGGCGTTACCACCCGGCTTTTCAGAGAACATTTCGGGGGCAGCATAGCGAGGATTTGCGGCGGCGCTGCTGGTGCGCTGTGTCGAGGTGACCGGCAGCACATGGATCGTGGCTTTTCCAAGCCGATCAAATTTGACGCCGTGAGGCGACAGCGCCTCCTTTTTCGCTCCGGTCGCGTGTAGTGCGATCAGAGCCTGCACCGTCGCGACAAACGGGAGAATCACTTCTTCCACCTGAGGAGGGCTGTCTCTTAAGTAGGCTGCCAAAGTGTCCGGCTGCTTGCCGACGATGTCCTCAAATCGGGATGCGGTGTCGGGAGGTTCGGGATGCGGCGACGCCTGGGCCGGTGCGGCCGGCGGAGGCTGCGGAGGGGACTCGGGTTTGGGCGTGCTCCTCGCCTCAACCCGCGCGGCTTGCGCGCGCTCCGGGTTTGAGGGGACGGGCTCTAACTTGGTGGGTCTGGATCCGCTCAGGCCATCCCTTCGGTTGTCAGGGATCGCAGTTGGTTGCGACTCGGGGAAAGACTTGTTTCCGCTGGGAGCTGGTGAAGGAACTCCCGCGATCGGTCGCTCTTTGGAACGGTCCACTGGCTTCGGTTCTGGGGACACTTCCGGTGCGGGTGCGGGCGCGGCACCAGACCGCTTGGCGAGGAACGCGCGCCGCTCTTCGTCTCCGTTTAAGCCATCTGCCAGGATCGAGTAAAGGTTGTCGAGGTCTGTGGCCTTGACGGCAGCTTCGCGAACCCGAATGCGGGCAACCGGACCGATGAACAATGCCAGTTGTTTTTCGACCTTCCGGAGCGTCTCTTCGCCCCAGGCCGAGACGGCCGCAGAAGCCATGGTGCGGCTGGCGTCCCGCGACCTGGCGGTGAACAATTCACGTTCAGCAACGCTCAGAACCTGAGTGGCGTACGAAGCTGCTTCATTCGAGAGCATGCGAGTCAGGGACCCGCGTGCCTGCTCGTAGGCTTCCCGCACGTCCTCACAAAAGGAGCGAGCGGTCGGGTAACGGTCGTGGATGCTTTTCGCCAGCGCACGCGCACAAATGCGGTCGAAGGCACGAGGCACTTCCGGATTGACCTCCGAAGGAGGGCACTCGGCTGACTTGGTGATGCGGTCCACCAGGGTTTCTGCCGGCCCAGCAAAGGGGTTGGCTCCGGTTAAGACCTCGTAGAAGACCGTGGCGCTCGAAAAGATGTCGGTGCGCTTATCCAAGGGAGAGCGAGCGAACTGCTCCGGTGACATGTAGGCGGGCGTACCGGACTCGAGTTCAGCGACGCCGAAATGCGCAATCCGCAGTTGCCCTTTCGAGTTCAGGAGCAGGTTTGCCGGTTTGATCGCGCGATGAACTACACCCTGACTATGCGCGAAGTCGAGGGCTACCAGCAACTGCACGACCAAGCTGATGGCATCAGGCAGCGGCAGGCGCACCCTTTCTTTCAGGTAGGGGCCCTCTACATATTCGGAGGCAATGTAGGCAAGGTCCTCCTGCTCTCCGAATTCATACACACCCACAATACCGGGATGATGAAGCCGCGAAGCGGTCAGGATGTCGTTCTCCAGACGCGCAATCATGGCGCTTCCGTAATCGTGTAGCAGCTTTTTCGAGATGGTCTTCAGGCTGGCGGTGCGCCGCAAGATCGGATCGAACCCCTTGTAGACCACCCATCCAGCATGAGCTTCCACCAGAGTCTCGACAATATCGTAGGCTCCAAGGCGATCGGGCTGAGGAGGTGAAGAAGGCATTGGCTAAGCTAGCAAGACCCTCTCGGCCCTTCGGCGATCGGGAAGTGGGTTTCGGGTCCGGTGCATGAGAGAACAGACCAGCAAAGAAAGCAGCGCCATCATAGCAAAAAAAGGGGCTGCTCGATGCTCGTGGCCGCCTTGCCGGCTGGAGTGCCGTCCGAAGGCAAACCCCATAAAAATTCGCAAGCTGCGCCGGAATATGCGAGTATGCAAGACGGCTGAAAGGCCCTATTTTCGGCCTGTAGAGCCTCGATCGCGCCATGGCCCCGTCGGTTCCCAAGAAGATCGACAAATACGAAGTTCTCGGCGTAGTGGCCCGAGGCGGTATGGGTGTGGTCTATAAAGCGCTCGATCGCACGCTGGAAAGATCCGTCGCCATAAAAATGGTGACGGGAAGCGGCGATGAGCAGCACCAGAGCCTAAAGCGATTTTACCGGGAAGCGCAGTTCACGGCGAGCCTGCGCCATCCAAACATCGTGACCGTGTATGACCTGGGAGAATTTCAGGGCACGCCCTACCTTGTCATGGAGTATCTGCCGGGCCGAAGCCTCCAGTCCCTGCTCGAGGACCAAACCATGACGGTGCTGGAGAAAGTCCGCTGCATCCGGCACGTTTGCGAAGGACTGCACTACGCGCATACTCGACAGCCGGCGATCATCCATCGCGACATCAAGCCTGCCAACATCATGGTGCTTGACGATGGGATGGTGAAGATCATCGACTTCGGTATCGCGCGCCTGGGGCAAGCGCGAAATACACGGACGGGTTTCGTGATGGGGACATATCAATACATGTCTCCAGAACAGGTTCGAAACCAGGAGATCGACGGGCGCAGCGACCTGTTTTCGACTGGCGTGGTCTTGTTTCATCTGCTTACCCACCGCCTGCCGTTTGAAGGCGCGAACGTTTCGCAGACGCTGGAAATGATCATGAACCGTCCCGCCCCTCCCTTGGGCCGGTTGCTGAGAGACTACCCCAGACAACTCGATGCCATCGTCGCGCGGGCTTTGGCGAAGCGCCGGGAAGAGCGGTATCAGTCCGCGGACGAGTTTGCCTTTGAGTTGGCGCAGGTCGAAGCCGAGTTGAAGCGGGGATCCTTCGGTCAGCATCTCGTCGAAGCCGAGAGGTTGTATCACCAGGAAGAGTTCGAAAGAGCCAAGCTGGAACTTGGCCGCGTTCTCGAAGTGGACCCGCATCATCGCGAAGCGGGGGAGTTGATGACCAGGATCCAGCGCGGTGCGACGATGCAACAACGGCAAAAGCGCGCGCTCAACCTCCGCCTTCACGCCGAAGAAGCCTTAAACCTGAACCGGGTGAGCGAAGCATTCAACTGCATCGAACAGGCCCTTCGCCTGGACAGAGACAATGCAGAGCTGCGCGGTTTCCGCGAGAAGATCCTTCTAAAAGAGAAAGTGAACCAGGCGTTGTCGCGCGCGGAACGTGCGGTTACCGCGAATCGTTTTGAGGAGGCCTTGCGGGCAGTGGACGATGCGCTGCGATTGGAGCCTGAGTCTGTGCGCGCAAAATCCTTCAAGTTGATGATTGAGGCAAAGCTCACCGGGCGGAGGCCGGCTCGCCCGGAAACCTCAGATGACTTCCCGAAGCCGCGAAAGACGCGAACCACCACTTCTCTGGGAAAGCCCACGTCGGACTCGAGAAGGGTCGTTTCACCGATCGTCAGTCCGCGAATGCGCGAGTCGGCTTTCGATGAACCGGATCCGGTCTGGACAGACGAGGCGTTTCAAGCAATGCTCAACCCAACCGATGAGGCTCCGAGAGTTTCTGAGCTTACCGCAGGAGTGGAGCGCGGCTCAGACAAGGTGTACTCGGCCTCGTTTGAGATGAGAGATAGCGAGGCAAGAGTGGAGCGGGCAGGTCCGCACGAACCGCCGCCGGCTGACATCGAAAAACAGCCGGTGATCGAGCGGACCTTCGCTCCGGATCTGACAATCCCGCACGATCTCGAGCCTGGTCACCAGACAGGAGTGCCGCACGCCTCCCGCCCTCACAGCAACGAAGCTTGGTCCTACGAATCTCTGCAGGTTCTGGAAAGCCGGCTAGCCGTCTTCATCGGACCGCTTGCCAAGGTTGTGGTCCGCAAAGCAGCTTTGCAGGCCAGGAGTACGGGCGACTTGCTGGAGTTGTTAGCTGCCAGCATCAAGCAACGCAAGGAACGCCAGGCGTTTTTGGATCAGAACCTCTCGTGGCCGGAAGGGGTAGGACCCGGGGCGAGCGGATGGGAAGTGAGACCCGCCTCGGCGCCGGTGACGGTGGAGAAGCGCGGCATCGTATTCCATTCCCCGGAAATTGACCGGGCAAGCCGGCTGCTTGCAGAATATATCGGGCCGCTTGCCGGTGTGCTCGCCAAGAAAGCTTCGAAGCAGGCTGCTTCGAACCACGAGTTTTACGTGCTTCTGTCGAAGCACATCAAAGGCGCCGCCGAGCGCGCCCGCTTCCTTCAGGACGTCGGGAAAAAGGCCGGCAGCGAGCATTCGTAGGGTCTGCTAGCATCTCATCTTTCACATTGCATATCCTGCACTTGTGCACAACTTTCACTCGAAGAATCAGCCGAGAGAACCCTGAGGGAAGGACCTTATCGATGGCGATCGCGACGATTAACCCGGCTACTGGCGAAGTGGTGAAAACCTTCACCGCGCTCTCCGACGAGCAGATTGAAAACAAGCTGCAACTCGCAACATCTGCCTTTCAGACTTACCGGCACACTTCGTTTGCAGAACGGAAGCAGAAGATGCAAAGGGTGGCCGAGATTCTGGAAGCGGAAAAAGAGCAGTGCGCGCAGTTAATGACGCTGGAAATGGGAAAGACGCTCCGCTCGGCGGTCGCTGAGGCTGCCAAGTGTGCCGTTGGATGCCGCTATTATGCAGAGAATGCAGAGCGTTTCCTGGCAGACGAGCCCATTCATACGGGAGCCAGGCGCAGCTTTGTCCGGTACCTACCCCTGGGGCCCATTCTGGCAATCATGCCGTGGAACTTTCCTTTCTGGCAGGTGTTTCGCTTTGTCGCTCCAGCCCTGATGGCCGGAAACGTTGGGTTGTTGAAACACGCCTCGAACGTACCGCAGTGCGCGCTGAAGATTGAAGAAATCGTCCTCCGCGCCGGTTTTCCTGAGGGAGTCTTCCAGACCCTGTTAATCGGTTCCGGGCCGGTCGACAAAATTCTGAACGATCCGAGGGTGAGAGCCGCCACACTTACGGGCAGCGAGCAGGCTGGGATTCAAGTTGGGGTTTCTGCCGCCAAGCGAATCAAGAAAGTCGTCCTCGAGCTTGGGGGGAGCGATCCCTTCATCGTAATGCCCAGTGCGGATCTGGAAACTGCGGTCAAGACGGCGGTGGAAGCACGCGTGCAAAATAACGGGCAATCTTGCATTGCAGCCAAGCGTTTCATCCTGGCGGAGCCGATCGCCGATGAATTCGAGCGCAAGTTTGTCAGCAAGATGCAGTCGCTCCGCGTCGGGGATCCTTTCGACGAGCATACCGAGGTCGGCCCTCTCGCCAATCACGATGCTGTGACCTCGCTCGACGAGGATGTGAAAAAGACAGTGGCGGCCGGAGCTCGGATCCTGACAGGCGGTCATCCGCTCAAGCGTCCCGGGAATTACTATGCGCCCACCGTACTGGCGAACATACCAGTTGACTCTCCGGCGTATAAAGAGGAATTCTTTGGACCGGTGGCATCCGTCTTTCGCGTAAAGAATGCGGCCGAGGCGATCCACCTTGCCAACGATAGCCGCTTCGGCCTGGGGGCGAGTGCCTGGACGACGAACCCGCAAGAAGCGGAAATGTTTATCAACGAACTGGATGCCGGGATGGTGTTCCTGAATAAGATGGTGGCGTCCGACCCGCGCGTTCCCTTTGGCGGGGTCAAGGCGTCGGGGCATGGCCGGGAACTTTCCGTTCAGGGGATTCGCGAATTCGTGAATATCAAGACCGTCTGGGAGCAGTGAGCCGGGATCGATCGGGAGCCGTGTCCCTTCGGGGTATTCATTGGGAACCCTCACCAAATGAAGGTAATCAAAAAACACACAACCCTGCGCCTTCGCGGTTCCTCCAATAGCTGTCTGCCGTGTCCGTCTGGTCGGATTGGTGGCTTGGCGGGCGGTCAACAAGGTTTGTGCATTTTCAGCCAGTCAAGCCGGGAAGTTGTTGTTTTCACGGGGCTGTCCCGAAAAATTTACATTCCCTTCTTGAAATGTTGAGAAAAGGCTTGGACAAGCGTCCCGGATGATTGTATTTTTTCGGGATATTTTTTGGGGCCGCGGGGCGCACCTCGGAGGTAGCCGAGTGGCGGCCGTTTCCGCAGACTTGAGCTGAATGAGGTTCGCTGGAGACGTGGCCGCGAAACGGTGAAGTAGGCCCTTCCGATCTTGCGATTGCCGGGCTTCACGAGGTCTCCGGCTGTGCGAATCTCCTTCCGCGCTGTGGCGCTTCTCTGTTCTCTGTGGTCCTGTGCCGGCTTCGCTGTGCCCCCGGCTCAAGCGGCGTCTGCGGCACCTTCCTCTGCCCCTGCTGCTGGGGAGATCAACATCCCCGGGCCCCTGCGTTCGTTTCTGCGCATGGCTGGGATCAGCCAAAAGATCTCGAAGCGGGACGTCATGCCCTTGCTGTCCCGCAACATTTACATGCAGGGATACGAGGGGGGGAATCGCCCAACCGAGTTCTTAATCCTGTTGAATCGTTACGTGCAGCAAGCCCGACAGTTGTCAGATTTCGCCGGCGGCAGCGAAGTCATCAAGGTTACCAACTGCGATCAGGCCAAGAATTTGCTTCACATTCTTGGATACCGGATGCGCGACGATTGCGGCAAGCCGGATACCGCCCTGGAAACCGCGGACGCGGAGCGCGCGTTTCTAACGACCGATTCGGGTTTTCCGCTCGCCGCCCTGGAGCAGGACCTGCAGCAGGGAAAGCCTTTCGAGTACCCGTATGCGGCGTCGCGCGTTCCACTGCTCTTCTCTGAATCCGACTGGATGTCGGCCGGCAACAAGCGGGAACAGCAATATAGTAAGGACCTGCTCGACGTGCTGCTCCATAACCCCTCCATGGCCCGGCTTTATTGGGCATTCTCCCGTCTCGATCCGGAAACGCGGACCACGCTGCAGCAGACCCTTGGCATTCGTAAGCTTGTCCCGCATGCGGCCGCTCTCGACTTCTACGGATACTACTTATGCATTCGGTCTGGGAAGGTTCTGGTTCCGGGAGGCGATTCGGCGGAGCAGGCCTGGTCAGGTCTGGTAGGAGCAAGCCCGAGGTCCCCGGGCGAGTTCGTAGACAACCTGCTGTCGAAAGACACGGGGTGGCTGGCCGCCTACTTTGATGTTCTCTCCCGCATAAGCACTGACCAGCAAGCCCACTTCACTCATGGGTCCCGATTGCACACCTTGTACGAGGCTCTCCATACCAACGATCCGGCGCTTTCGGCTACCCGCGGCGCATTCCGCCCGGCTCCCGGATTGTTGCTTTTGGCCACGCGCCAGCAATGGGAACCCGATGGTGCGCCGCGGATCCCGGGCAACCTCCAATTGTGGAAGGAAATTCTCCGCCAGAAGAGCGACTCCAAGCTGGTGCGCGAGTGGGGCAAGCGGGCCGGCCGGCTCAGCAGTCCAGATCAACTTCTGCAGACCATGGTTGCGCTTTCACGCGCGAACACGGAATTCGGGCCGCTGCAGATGTATCTTGTGCTCGGAGAACTCGATGCGCGGCGCAAGACCCCGCTCAAACCGGAAACAGTTCTCTTGTTGGCGCGCAAGTTCGAATTATTCAGTGATCAGTATCGATTGTTCGCGGAATTTCCTGAGTTGAGCGATTCGTCCATCGCGTTGTTCCTCGAGACGGCTAACGCACTGGATCACATCGACGGACTCCCATTGCGCGGCAACGCCCTGGGTACGCTTCAGGCAAATCTCGGAATATGGCAGATCGTTGTTCGCCAAGGGCAGATTCCAACGAAGCAAATCAACGACTCGTGGCAGGGTGTGCTCGAGCCATTTTCGAGAATCCATTCTTCGGCTGACCTGTACACCGCGGGACGCTCATCGTTTGCGGCGATTCTGCGGTCGGCAACGGGCAAGAGCCGGGCTTCGCAGGACGAGATCATCGAAATGCTCGCCGGGCCTCCGCAGGCCGACCCAGCCGCCCGAAAAGTGCACGAGGAGATCGCAGCCAGAATGCGTTCCGTACTCGACAGCCAGAGGCTGGTCTCCCTGGATACGTTGAACGCACTCGGGGACGGCTTGAAGGAGAGGGTCCAGGGCAAGCCACTGGATCCGTCAATGAACTTCCTCGCGGAACAGTTGCGGGAATTCGAAATGCCGCGCCCGATCTTCAAGGCGAGCGAACGCAGTGAGTGGGCCGCCGGAATCTACAACAACAGTCATACCGATGCCGAGATGCGGACTGACCTGTCGAAGGCGTTGGGCGGTCAGCCGTCGCGCAATCAACTGGAAGATGCCCTCGGACAACTTTCTTCGTTCCAGCGCGATACTCTGGTCGGCTTGAATTACGCATACTACGAGCCACCCGGCGCGCAAGTGTTGCACAACAACCCACTCCTGGTGCGCAACCACGACTTTTCGGCCGAGTCGGTGGGCGGAATCAGGGCAGTCTGGCAGGCCCCTCACTTGTTCGGCGAGGGCTCGCCGGCCGGCGGCGGTGCGCATCTGGTCGGCTCGCTCGCTGACCTTCCCTTTGCGCTGGCTGAGATTGAACAGGACTTCATGGTCCCCGAGAACGTGCAGGCCCTGATCTGGCGAGAACTGGTGCCCGGGTTGGTGACGAGCGCAATCCTTCCCCGTTGGTGGGGCGTGTCGCGAACTGAGTTGCACGCCATCAGCCTCTATCAGCGAACGGGAGAGGAGTTGGTAAAGGCCGCGGGTGATCCAAAAAATGCTGAGTTCAGAAATCAAGTGATGTCGATTCTGTCGGAGCGGATGTCACCACAAGTCGCCCAGCGCATTGAGAACCTTCTCAGCACTTCCAACGCCGACGCAATCGTCGCTCAGCTTGCCCCCGCGGATACCTTCTATCTGGCGGCAGATTTCCGCCGCAAATATCCGGATTCTCACGGGGCGTGGGGAACAGCCGGCGAGGAACTTGACAACCTGTGCAAGTCGTCTTCTGACGAGGTTGGCTGGGCTCGGCTCTCGCACGACTTTGGCGTGCCGCATCCGGTGCTGGCGCAAACCTACGGCCGGGAGCTGCTCAATCTGCCTCCTGTGCCGGCTTTTGCAGGCTACTCGAGCCGTTTGCTGGCTGAATCCTGGGATTCGGGTACCCTGTACTGGGCGCGCTTAGCAGACGAAGGCGGGTTTGGGCCTGAGGCTCTGAACCGGATGGTGCCGGAGTTGACCCGGCGTATGGTCGAAAAGGTTTTCGCTACGGATTTCGAGGACTGGCCCGCTCTGGTGAGGGCTCTGCATGAAACCGGTGATGAATACCGGCGCGGAAAAGACGCGTCGGTCTCTGCCTCAGCGAATGACCACTTATCCCCCGTTGGCTCCGCTGTTGGTGGAAATGGAGACAAACGATGATCCGCAAAGTCCAGCAATCGTTCTCCGGCGCGTTGGGCGTGCTCGTCGCAGTCGTTCTACTGTCGAGCACCGGGCTACAGCTGTCGGCGCAGGAAGGGCAGCGCATTCACGTGACCGTCAACCTGGTTCAGCTCAACGTGGCTGTCACCGACAAGAACGGAAACTACATTACCGGTCTGAAGCCGGAAGATTTCGTAATTACCGAAGACGAGATTTCGGAGAAGTTGGCGAGCTTTGCCGAGGGCAACGGGCCAACACGGGCCCTGGTGGACCTTGCCCAGGGAGAGCAGAAGGCGCCGGTTCCCGCGGATTCCAGCCAAGCCTCCGGACCCGTCGCCCCGGCGATAGCCAACTTGTCAGCCCTAGACTCGTTTGTCGCGGGCGCGAACGTCTTTATCTTGTTTGACACCAGTAACTACATGTATCGCGGCTTCGTGTTTGCGCAAGATGCGATCGCAGATTTCGTTCGCTCGCTGGACAGTGCCGACAAGATCGCGCTGTATTCCTACAGCCGTGACCTGTCGCGGGTTGCACCCCTCACGCCCGACCGCTCGCAGGTCTTGCGGGCTGTGCGCACGACGGTCGCCGGCGACGAGGCTGCGCTCTATAACACGCTACTGCTCACTCTTCGCGATGCCGCGCAGTATCAAGGCCGCAAAGTTGTGGTCGTGTTTTCCAACGGACCCGACAACTCCAGCGTGGTTCCTCCGGAAGACGTTTCGGAACTAGCGCAGTCGGCGGGCATCTCGGTTTACATGATCAGTACACAGCAGGCGAAGCTGGAACCTGTGTCCACTGCCGTTTTCGAGCGCATGACCGCGGCCACCGGTGGAAAAGCCTATTTCGCCAAGAACTGGCGGGATGAGAAGCGAGCTTTTGCGTCCATTCGAGACGATCTGGCCCATCTGTATTCTTTGAGTTACTATCCGCGCGCGAATCCGAATCGTGGCTGGCGCTCGATCAACGTGCGGCTGGTAGGGGATCAATATCGCAAATACCACGTGCGCACCCGTACGGGCTACCGCCTGATTCCGACCCGGTTCGCAGCGCCGGATGCAGTCGCAGCAGAACAGCCCAAGGCGGAGCAACCGCAATAATGTTGGAGCGCTACTGCTGAGCGAATCTTGAAGGCGTGCGACGGATTGGTGCCGCCCCACCGGGGACGGTTCGGAACGTCCATCCAAAGCACGCCCATCCTAGACGCGCGGATTGAACCCACAAGACCCGGTCACCGGTCTTAGTCGACTCCGATCAACTTCCGAACAGGTTTTGAGCTCGGGATAGCCCAAGGCCAGGCGATGGGCCAGGCGATGGAGAAAGGTGACACTCTCGGGTGTATCTTGGCGTTGCTGGAGGGGCGAAAGGCGAGACTCGGCACCTATGTAACTTATTGAAATGATTAGTGCTTCTTGACGTGCTGATCTTAGGCTGATGATACGGAGAGTCGTGCTAATATAAGAAGTCTGCATTTCTTCCTCCCCCGAAACTGAAATTCTCCGGCGCTCACGCGGTGCGCCCGCAGTTGTATCCTTCCCCCAACATCAAGAGTGAACACGGGCGTTCGGATAACAAAAGCCGTCCAGGTAGTATGCTTTCGATTCGGTGGAGTAAAGAGCACCATGAATAAGCCGGCGGATGTGTTCTCTCTCGTACTTATTGCCCGGATTGCATTCATTGCACGACGTGCCGGTTGGGGTTCCAGTCCCAGCACTCATTCTTCAGGTGACGGCCGGAGCGGTGGTGGCGATTTTCTCCGACAAGCACGCAGCAGGTTCTCCTTCGGGGCGGCAGAATGATTAATCGCCTCATTACCTTCTCGGTCCGCAACAAATATTTGATTTTCGCGTTCGTCGCGGCCGCTTGCCTTTGGGGCACCTGGTCGGTGATGCACCTGCCGCTGGATGCTACGCCTGACCTCAGCGAGACCCAGGTGATCATCCTGTCGCGCTGGGACCGCAGCCCCGACATCATTGAAGACCAGGTCACCTACCCGATCATCGCTGCGATGACCGGGGCACCGAAGGTGAAGACGGTTCGCGGAGTTTCCGATTTCGGATTTTCCTACGTGTACGTGATTTTCGAAGAAGGCATAGATATCTACTGGGCTCGTTCGCGCACGCTCGAGTATCTGTCTTCGGTCACGTCCCGGCTGCCGCAGGGCGTGAAGACCGAAATCGGTCCGGACGCAACTGGCCTGGGCTGGGTGTTCCAGTACGTTTTGAAAGACACGTCGGGCAAACACAACCTGGCTGAGCTGCGCTCTTACCAGGACTGGTACCTGAAGTACTACCTCAAGGCAGTGCCCGGCATCGCTGAAGTCGCTTCACTCGGCGGATTCACGCAGCAGTATCAGATCAACGTCGATCCCAACCGTTTGCGGTCGTATGGGATTCCGATCTCACGCGTAGCCGATGCGGTGCGCAGCGGGAACGCCGAGACCGGAGCGCGCCTGCTGGAGTTTGGAGGGGCCGAGTATATGATTCGCGGCCACGGCTACGCGAAATCTCCAGCGGATATCGCCGACATTGTCCTGGCCGATCAGAACGGCACGCCGATCCGGATTAAGGACGTCGGAGAGGTCGTGCTCGGTCCAGACATCCGCCGTGGGGCGGCCGATCTCGACGGCACGGGGGAGGTGGTGTCTGGGATCGTGATCATGCGGGAAGGCAGCAATGCGCTCGATGTGATCGATCGAGTAAAAGCTCGACTTAAGGAAATCGAGCCGGGCATGCCCGAAGGTGTGAAGGTGTTCCCGATTTACGACCGCTCGGAGCTGATCCGCCGCTCCATCACGAACGCTCGCTCCACGCTCATCGAAGTCGTTCTCACCGTCGTCGTCATCATCCTGATTTTCCTGTGGCACTTCCCAAGTGCCGTGATCCCGGTGGTGACGATTCCAGTCGCCATTCTGCTCACTTTTATCCCGCTGCAATACACGGGTGTGAGCCTCAACATCATGTCGCTGGCGGGATTGGCGATTGCCTGCGGGGAACTCGTCGATGCCGCAATTGTTGTGGTCGAACAGACCCACAAGAAGCTCGAGATCTACGAACGCTCCGGCCAGGCTTTCCGTTATGACGAGGTGATCCTCGAGGCGGTGCGCGAAGTTGCGGGTCCCACGTTCTTTGCACTCCTCGTAATCGCCGTGGCATTCCTGCCCGTGCTGGTGCTGGAGGGGCCGGAAGGGAAGTTGTTCCGGCCGCTGGCCTACACCAAGAACTTTGCCATGCTGGTAGCCGCCGTGCTTGCGCTGACGCTCGATCCGGCACTGCGCTTGTTGCTGGTGCGCAAGCCGAGGCCGCTGGGTGTCGAGGAGTCTTGGTGGCAGCGGAGCGTGAGCGCGCTGCTCGGCGGCAAGATCCGTTCCGAAGAGAAGCATCCGATTACCGGCCCGTTGATGCGCCTGTACGACCCGGTCGTACGCTGGACGTTGCGGTGGAAGACGCAAGTCATGCTTGGCGCCGTGGCGCTGGTCGTCCTGACGATTCCTCTGTTTTGGAAAATCGGCTCGGAGTTCCTGCCCCCGCTGGAGGAAGGCTCGCTGCTGTACATGCCGACCACGATGCCGGGGATTTCAATCGCCGAAGGGCATCGCCTGCTGCAGGTCACGGATGGTGTGCTGAAGACCTTCCCGGAAGTGGATCATGTCCTTGGCAAGGCCGGGCGGGCGGACACCGCCACCGATCCGGCACCGCTCTCCATGCTCGAGACCATCGTTGTACTCAAGCCGCACTCGGAATGGCGGCGGACGAATACCTGGTATTCATCGTGGGCTCCCAACTGGATGTTGCCCGTGCTGCGCCACATCACGTCCGATCACATCGTGGAGACAGAACTCATCTCGCAGATGAATGAAGCGTTAAGGATTCCCGGCCTCTCGAACTACTGGACGATGCCGATCCGCGGCCGTATCGAGATGCTCACCACCGGAATCCGCACGCCTGTCGGTCTGAAGATCCAGGGCGGAGACGTGAATCGGATTCAGGAGATCGGACGGCAGGTGGAAGGTTTGTTGGCGGGTGTTCCTGGAACTCGTAACGTTTTCTCCGAGCGCACCGGCGATGGATATTTCCTGGACGTGACCTGGGACCGGAAGGCACTGGCTGCCAACGGACTCTCGATTGAAGACGCCCAGACCGCACTTGCCACGGCCGTGGGTGGCGACAATGTCAGCACCACGATTGAAGGTCGGGAGCGCTATCCCATCAACGTGCGCTATAAGCGCGATTTTCGCTCGGACCTGGAGGCGTTGGGGAAAGTACTGGTCTCCGCCAACGGGGAGAAACAAATCCCGCTGTCGGAACTGGCCACGATTCGCATGCTGAACGGGCCCTCGATGATCCGGAACGAAGACGGACTGCTCACCGGGTACGTATTTGTCGATGTCGCAAACCGCGCCCCGGGCAACTACGTCGATCAGGCGCGCCGGGTATTGCAGGACAAGTTGAAGCTGCCTGCCGGCTACAGCTTGATGTGGAGCGGACAGTACGAGTCGGCGGAGCGGGTTCGCCAGCGGCTGACGCTTGTGATCCCGGTAACCCTGGCCATTATCCTTTTCCTCCTGTATGCCAACACACAGTCGATGGTGAAAACCGCAATCATCACGCTGGCCGTCCCGTTCTCGGCCGTGGGTGCGTTGTGGCTGGTGTATCTGCTGGGCTACAACATGAGTATTGCGGTATGGGTCGGAATCATCGCCCTACTGGGCGTTGATGCCGAGACAGGTGTGTTCATGCTGCTCTATCTCGACCTCGCCTACGAAAAGGCCAAACGAGAATACGGGCGCTTGACCCGGCCGCAGCTCTACGAAGCGATTGTTGAGGGAGCTGCCAAGAGATTACGTCCGAAGTTCATGACCTTCGCTACGATGAGCATCGGCTTGATCCCGGTTCTCTGGGCGGTGGGCGCGGGTTCGCAGATCATGAAGCGTATCGCCGCACCCATGGTGGGCGGAATTGTGACGTCGTTTCTCCTCGAATTGCTGGTGTATCCCGCAATCTACGCTTTCTGGCGCGAGCATGAACTCGATGCCAATGCCGAGGAATCGGGTGCGCGCGAGACCGTCGCAAGTACCTACCTCGAGCTGGGAACGATCAAGAAGCGAAACGTCCCGGTCTCCTAGCTTGCCCGCTACCCCTTGCTGTCGGGCGCCTAACAAATCGTCAAGGCGCTTCACAAACTGCAATATCCGCGCAAAACATGCCATTGACAGCGTGAAGTTGGGCCCGTAGCATCGCGCACTATGGGCCGTAAGTGGCCCAATGGAGTGAGCCTGGGCATGAGTTTGCGTGACTTCCTCTCGAAACAGTTCATTGATGTCATCGAATGGGTAGAGCCGTCTGACGGCGTGCTGGCTTACCGCTACCCTATGCAAGACCGCGAAATTCAGAACGGGGGAAAGCTCACTGTTCGCGACTCGCAGATGGCAGTGTTCGTGAACGAGGGCCGGGTCGCTGACATATTCGGGCCGGGCCTCTACACCCTGAATACGCACACACTGCCCATCCTGACCTACCTAATGAACTGGGACAAGGCGTTCCAGTCTCCTTTCAAGTCGGATGTCTATTTTTTCGTAACCCGCCTTCAGACCAATCAGCACTGGGGAACGCAGAATCCCATCACCATTCGCGATAAAGAGTTCGGCGCGGTACGTCTGCGAGCCTTTGGCATTTACACCTACCACGTGGCCGATGCCAAGGTCTTCTATACGAAGATCAGCGGCACTCGCGACACCTATCGCGTCGAGGACCTCGAAGGTCAGTTGCGCAATACCATCGTCGGCCGGATCACCGATACCTTCGCCGGAAGTCAGGTTCCATTTCTCGACATGGCCGCGAATCAGGTGGCGCTGTCGGAGAAGATTGCCGGACAGTTGAAGCCGTCCTTTACGGAACTCGGCCTCTCGCTCGACAACTTCGTCGTAGAGAACCTGTCCCTGCCTGACGAACTGCAGAAGATCCTCGATCAACGCATCGGCATGAACATGGTCGGTGACCTGGGGCGATACACGCAATACCAGGTCGCTCAATCGATTCCCGTGGCCGCCGCGAACGAAGGCGGAGGTGCTGCGGGAGTCGGCGCAGGGCTGGGCGCGGGTATCGCCATGGGACAGGCCATGATGGATGCGCTAAAGAAGGGGAGCGCGAGCGCGTCAGAGGGTGGGAGTGGGTCGAGCTCCACTGCCGCTGGTGCGGAAGCAAAGTTCTGCTTAAATTGCGGCAAGTCGATCCCCAAGGTAAGCAAGTTCTGCCCCAACTGCGGTCAGGCTCAACCGTAACGTGCGCGGATGAACGGAATCGAGTGGATCGTTGAAGCCCACGGCTGCGCTCCCGAGTCCCTTACTGACTTGTCTGTGCTGGCAAGCCTCTTCCAGCGAATCATTTCAGATCTGAAGCTCCGTCCCGTGGGCGAGACGCACTGGCATCAGTTTCCGCAGACGGGCGGGATCACCGGCTTTTGCCTGCTGTCCGAATCTCATCTGGCTTGTCATACGTTTCCTGAATTCGGCTCCCTCTGTCTGAATCTTTTTTGCTGTGTGCCCCGGGCCGAGTGGGATTTCGACGGGAATCTGAGAGAGGTATTTTCTGCGTCGAAGGTGACCGTAAGGAACCTGCCGCGTCCCTATGTCTTCTCAGCCGCGGATACAGTGAATCCGGTGGCGGGGTCGGGGTTGGTCGCGAGGGGGAGCCGCGCGGAATGACTCAGGTTAGCGGGATCTGTCCGAATTGCGGCGCTCCCGTTGTGTTCCGCTGGTCAAGCAGTGTGCAGACCGTGTGCGATTACTGCAAATCAATCCTCGTGCGCACTGATCTCGACTTGAAGAAAGTCGGCCAGGTTGCTGACCTGCCTCCTGACAGTTCTCCGATTCAGATCGGAACCGAAGGCGTGTTCAACCATAAGCCGTTTACTGCGGTCGGGCGCATCGTCTACGAGTACGAACAGGGCACGTGGAACGAGTGGCACCTGATGATGAACGATGGTTCGAGCGGGTGGCTTTCGGACGCGCAGGATGAATACGCGGTTTCGTTCGCCGCTCCCGGTCGCCATCTTCCGGAGTCTACAAATTTCCAAGTCGATGAACCGTTCGTCTGGGACAATGTGACCTACTCGGTATCGACCATCACCAACGCGCACTATCGGGGAGTTCAGGGCGAGCTGCCGTTTCAGTACTGGGATAAAGGCGACGTCGTTTTCGTGGATCTGCTCTCGGAATCCGGCAAGTTTGCCACCATTGACTACAGCGAGGAGAAGCCCGTGCTGTATCTGGGAGAGATGGTCGAATTCGAAAGCCTGTCGCTCAAGAACCTGCGCCAGTTCGAGGGATGGTCATGAACGCTGGCGGAACCACCCCTCCTGCCAGGCCGCAGGTGCGGGCGCTGAACTGCCCCCATTGCGGAGCTGCGCTGACCCTGCGCTCCTTCAACAATGCAGTCACGGTGGTCTGCCAGAGTTGCCATTCCATTCTCGACGCCAAAGACCCGAATCTGCAGATCCTGCAACAATTCAAAGCCTCGGTGGACGAAAAGCCACTCATACCTCTTGGAAGCCGCGGGAAGATTCGAGGAACTGACTACGAGGTCATCGGCTTCCAGCGCCGCACGATTCACGTCGATGGCGAGCCCTACAGCTGGCATGAGTATGTGTTGTTCAATCCCTACAAGGGTTTTCGCTATCTGACCGAATACAACGGACACTGGAACGATGTCGGCATCCTGAAAGCGCTGCCCGAGACGGTTCCGAATGCCAGCCCGCCCAAGGTGAAGTATCTCGGCGAAACCTATCGGCACTTTCAGACCGCGAAAGCCGGCACGTCGTTCGTGTTAGGCGAGTTCCCCTGGCAGGTCCGCGTCGGGGAAGCCGAGGTTGTGACCGACTATGTTTCTCCGCCGCGAGTTCTGTCGAGTGAGCAGACGGGTCACGGGATCACCTGGTCGATGGGCGAATACCTGTCGGGGAAGGACATCTGGCGTGCATTCCACTTGCCCGGAAACCCGCCGGAACCGGTCGGGGTCTACGAGAACCAGCCTTCGCCGCTCAGTTCCGACACGATGAGCATCTGGGTGGCGTTTGCAGGGTTTGCCCTGGCAATCGTGGTCATGATGATCGCCTTCGACATGACCGCCAGCAAGCGCGAAATCTTCAACGGCTACTACAAGTTCGATTCGAACGCACGCGGGGATGCGTCGTTTGTAACAGAGGAATTCGAATTGAGCGGGCACAGTTCGAATGTGGAAGTGAATACGAGTACAGACCTGAACAATCGTTGGATGTATTTGAATTATGCGCTGATCAACGAAGAGACAGGGCAGGCATTCGACTTTAGCAGGGAAGTGAGCTACTACCACGGCTACGATTCCGACGGGGCTTGGTCGGAGGGCAATGCTAACGATTCGGTGGCAGTCCCCAAGGTGCCGCCGGGGCGCTACTATCTCCGCGTTGAACCGGAAGGCGACCCTGGCTACGGTGTCACTTACTACACGATCAACCTGAAACGGGACGTGCCGCAGTACAGCCTTTACGCCTTGGCGTTTGGAGTATTGCTGCTGCCCGCGATTCTGCTCACCTGGCGGACGTTGAGTTTCGAGCACATGCGCTGGTCGGAGAGTGATCACCCGCCGATCAGCCTCAACACAGGAGACGACGAATGATTCGGATTTTGTACGTCGTATATGGAGCCGCCGTACTGCTTGGCCTGGGAGTGGCCCAGTATCAGGGCTGGAGCCTGGCCACGGTGAACGAGGTAAAGAACGTTCCGCGTTCGGTGCGCGACAACCCAGGGTCGTATCGGTCGGTCTACGGTGCCTATCACCATTACACGGGAGGCAAATGAAATGAGTCCTACGCTTTGGGCCAGTGTGTTAAATGCGGTGGTATTTGCGTTTCTGGGGATTCTGGTCTTCACCCTGGCTTTCAAGGTGATGGACAAGCTCACCCCGTATCACCTCTGGAAAGAGATCGTGCAGGAACACAATATGGCGCTAGCCATCCTGGTCGGGGCCATGTCGATCGGAATCTGCATCATTATTGCCGCGGCGGTTCACTGAGTCGTGGGCATTCTCCTCTTCATCACGGTATTGCTAATTGCGGCCTGCGGCCTGATCTATGAGCTGATTGCCGGGACTGTGGCCAGCTATCTGCTCGGGGATAGCGTCCTCGAGTTTTCAACGATTATCGGCTGCTACCTGTTTGCCATGGGGATCGGCAGCGCCCTCTCGCGCTTCGTGCAGCGGGGCCTCGCCTACCGTTTCGTTTGGATCGAACTCATGCTGGGAGTGGTCGGCGGATTCTCGTCGGCGCTGTTGTTCCTGGCGTTTGCATATACCCAGGGATTTCAGCTGCTGATGTACGCCCTGGTCGTGGTGATTGGCATCCTGGTGGGGCTGGAGATCCCGATTCTGATGCGGATGGTGCGGGAGCATTATCACTTTCGCGATGTGGTGGCTCACGTTCTGACATTCGACTATCTCGGAGCGCTGGGAGCGTCGTTGCTGTTTCCGACTCTGTTGGTCCCTCACCTCGGATTGGTGCGGTCGGCGATGCTGTTTGGACTGATCAATGTCGGGGTTGCGCTGTGGAGCACGTTTCTTTTTGCAAAGCAGTTACCCTCAGCGCAGCTGTTACGGGTTTGCTGCATATTGGTCATGTGCGG
>Ga0182037_10000478_pt1 | contig 19356 bp, 21 predicted proteins | sample sta12Cox44000082_FD_125974 | JGI IMG/M metagenome (GOLD analysis project Ga0182037, IMG submission 125974) | Lab enrichment of tropical soil microbial communities from Luquillo Experimental Forest, Puerto Rico - statoxic.12C.oxic.44.000.082 | ecosystem: Environmental > Terrestrial > Soil >... | reverse complement strand
GCTACAACTCCGCGCTCCTCGATCTCGGCGCGCTCATTTGCCTCCCGCGCAATCCAAAATGCGGAATTTGTCCTCTGAAAAATTTTTGCACCAGCAAAGACCCCAAATCTTTGCCGATCAGACTGCCGCGCCCTCAAACCAAACGCTTGATCGAAAAACACGCCTTGGTTGTCAGGCAAAACAAAATCCTGCTACACCCTGCTGATCGGCGCTGGCGCGGCATGTGGATTTTGCCGCCACTAAGTGGCAGCTCAAAGAGAAACGGCGCGATTTACAGAGCTGTTTTTCCATTCACAAACCACCGAATTACACTGCAAATTTTTCCGGAGCGGCCGTGCAAGATCCAGAATCGGCAACGCTGGTTTGCCTTTCGAAAATTGGATTCGACCCCAATTCCATCGCCACATCGCCGCGCCATAACCGCGCTGCTGAACTAAAGGTTTGACGTTAGGCACCTGCCCGATGTGGGCCTTGCGAAGGCGGGTTGAGCGTTGGACGTTTTCTGCCACCCATGACAAAAGGCGAGACCGTTCCCGACGCGCGTGGCTACTTTGGGCCCTACGGCGGAATGTTCGTGCCCGAGACGTTGATGTCAGTGCTGCACGAGCTCGCCGCTGAATACGAACACGCCAAAAACAATTCCGCGTTTCAGAATGAATTCTCGATCTTGCTCCGCGATTTCGCCGGACGTCCAACGCCGCTCTATTTCGCTGAGCGCCTAACGAATCGACTTAGCGGCGGGAAAATCTATCTGAAACGCGAGGACCTGCTTCACACCGGCGCTCACAAAATAAACAACGCGCTCGGACAAATTCTGCTCGCGCAGCGAATGGGAAAACGGCGGATTATCGCCGAGACCGGAGCCGGTCAGCACGGCGTCGCGACCGCAACGGTCGCCGCCAGATTCGGTTGCGAATGCGTGATCTACATGGGCAAGGTCGACATGGAACGACAGGCCTTGAACGTCGCACGAATGAAATTTCTCGGCGCCAAAGTCGTTCCAGTCACGGTCGGCCAGGCCACCCTCAAAGAAGCGATCAACGAAGCGATGCGCGATTGGGTGACCAACGTTCGGACTACTCATTATATATTGGGATCGGTCCTGGGCTCACATCCCTACCCGATGATGGTGCGTGATTTCCAAAGCGTTATCGGCGTTGAAGCGCGCCGCCAAATTCTCGAGCGTGAAGAGCGCGTTCCAGATTTGCTCGTCGCCTGCGTCGGGGGCGGCAGCAATGCGATAGGTTTGTTCTATCCATTTTTGAGAGATCAACAGGTGCGAATGGTCGGCGTCGAAGCCGGGGGCGAAGGTATCCGCAGCGGAAAACACGCAGCGCGATTTCAAGGCGGCCGACTCGGCGTGCTCCAAGGCACGAAAACCTTTTTGCTCACCAACGAGGAAGGCCAAATCGAGCTCACCCACTCGGTCTCGGCCGGGCTCGATTACGCCGCGGTCGGCCCGGAACATTCGTACTTACGCGATCTCGGCCGCGTAGAATATACTTACGCGACCGACGATGAAGCGCTCAACGCGTTCCGCATCCTTTCCGAGACCGAAGGAGTTATTCCCGCGCTCGAAACCGCGCACGCGATCGCTTACCTCGTTAAAAATTCAGCCAGTATGAGACGGGGCCAAATCGTCATCGTGAATTGTTCTGGCCGCGGCGATAAAGACGTCGACACTGCGGCGGCCGCGTTTGGCCTGAAGAAGAAGTCGAAATGAGATCGATGACGGGATACGGCCGCGGCGAGACCGATTACAACGGCACGAAGTTCAGCGTCGAGCTCAATTCCGTCAACCGGAAGCAGAGCGACATCGTGATCAACCTGCCACGCGATCTGGCCACACTCGAACCGCGAATTCGACAGACTATCAACGAAAACATTTCTCGCGGGCGCACTAACGTGGTCGTGAGTTACCACAATGGTTCAAGCGCCCGGCACAAACTTGTCCTCGACGTCGATCTTGCGCGTTCCTATCACGACGCAATGCGTACATTGCAAAAAGAGTTGAACGCGCCCGGCGAAATCACAATTAGCGCAATTCTGCAGGCGCCGGGCGTAATGCGCGCTCCAGAAGAAGAGTTTGATTCCAGCGCGGCCTGGCCCGCAATCGAGCGCGCGCTTCGCACCGCGCTCAATGAACTGATCAAAATGCGCGAGCGTGAAGGCAAACATCTCGCCAAAGATTTGATCCGCCGCCTAAAAGCGATGCGCAAACAGATCAAGGAGATTCGCGGCGTGCATCCGGACGTTGTGAGAAAATTTCGAGCGGCGCTGCTCGAGCGAATTCAGAAAGCTAGCCTCCCGATTTCGATTGACGACGAACGCTTAATAAAAGAAGTCACGTTCTTCGCCGATCGCGCCGACGTCTCCGAAGAGCTCACTCGCGTGGAAAGTCACCTGGCGCAGTTCGCGCACCATCTACGACGGCACGAACCGGTTGGTCGCACACTTGAATTCATCACCCAGGAGATTTTTCGCGAAATGAATACGCTCGGTGCCAAAGCGAACGACGCCGCGATTTCGCAACGGGTCGTGCTTTGCAAGGCCGAACTGGAAAAGATTCGCGAACAAATCCAAAACCTTGAGTAGTCGATTCACTCGCAACGGAATTCTCTTCATTCTTTCTGCTCCATCCGGCGCCGGCAAAACAACGCTCGTCGATGCCCTCCGGAAAACATCGGAATTCATTTACTCGGTCTCATGCACAACGCGTCCGGCGCGCGCAGGCGAGGTCGAGGGCGAAGACTACCGATTTCTGTCCAATGAAGAATTCAATGCTCGCGCGAGAGCGGGCGATTTTTTGGAGCACGCGACAGTTCACGGTCACCATTACGGGACACTTTTGAAACCGATCGTCGAAGATTTGATGAATGGACACGATGTTTTGATCGACATCGATACGCAAGGCGCTGCGACCATTCGAAAGCAGAAAGATGAATTTGTCCGGCAATCCCTGGCCGACATTTTTTTGATGCCGCCGGACGTTGATGAATTACGCCGACGTCTGACCAAACGCGGCACGGAAACAGCCGAACAAATCGAAACGCGTCTGGCCAACGCGATCCGCGAAATGGACTCGTGGCCGCAGTATCGCTACACGATCATCAGCCGAACAACCAAGGAGGATTTGCAGAAATTTCGACACATCATGAATGCCGAGCGATATTTGAGCCGGAGGTTGATCCAGAAATAGTTGTCATCTTCGATGAAAAAAAATTCCAACCGGCAGCCTGAAAAAAGTAACTCGCGTAAGGTTGTCCGCATGCGCGGCGGCGGCAAAACAATCGTTCTCGGCGTAGCTGGTTCGATTGCGGCCTACAAGTCCGCCGAACTGGCGAGCTTGCTCGTAAAGCAAGGTCATAATGTTTTCGTCGTGATGACACATGACGCGACCGAGTTCATCACGCCGCTCACCTTGCAAACGCTTTCCAAAAATCCGGTGATAACGACTTTCTTCGACGAAAAGGAAAGCTGGCGACCCGGGCACATCGAGCTGGCAGATCGCGCGAATCTGCTTTTGATCGCGCCGGCAACGGCGAACATCATTGCCGAGCTCGCGCATGGCTTGGCGAATCATCCGCTCGCCGCGATCGCACTCGCCACACGCGCGCCAATATTAATCGCACCGGCGATGAATGGAAAAATGTGGTCGCATGCGGCGACAGTTGAAAACGTGGCGACGCTGAAATCGCGTGGAGTCGAATTCATCGGACCGGAAGAAGGAATGCTCGCCTGCGGTTATGAAGGGCTTGGGCGTCTCTGGAAAATCGAGAACATCGCGTTCCGTGCCGAGTTCCTGCTTGCGCGGCAGGAAAACTTGATCGCGTGAGATTCCTCATCACGGCCGGACCGACGCGCGAGCCGATCGATCCAGTCCGCTACCTTAGCAACCGTTCTTCAGGAAAAATGGGCTACGCGATCGCCGAAGCGGCAATCAAAGCGGGACACGAAGTGGTTTTAATTTCCGGACCAGTCGATGTCGATCGACCGCGCGACGTTACCCTGATTTGTGTTTCGACGAGTGACGAAATGTTTGAAGCGGTCCACCAACACACGTCGCGCTGCGACATTCTGGTGATGTGCGCCGCGGTTGCGGATTACAAGCCCGCAAAAGTTTCCAAAAGCAAAATTAAAAAGCGCGCCGAGAACATTTCCCTCGAGCTTGTTCCAACGCAGGACATTCTCTCGTCGCTCCCAAAAAATCGGAACTACCTTGTCGTGGGCTTCGCGGCTGAAACGGAGCAACTCGAAGCGAATGCGGGAAAAAAACTTCGAGAAAAGAATTGCGACGTTGTCGTAGCGAATGATGTGAGTCGTGCGGATGCGGGAATGGAAAGTGACGAAAATGAAGTTGACGTTTTCATTCGTGACGGCGAAATAAAAAAAATTCCGCGCAGATCGAAGAAAATTGTCGCGCGCGAGCTGGTAAAAATTTTTGAAAATGTTTGTGAAAAATGTTGACAAAGAAAATTGCGTGATGAATTCGTCCGTTAAGTGAAGTCATTCCCAACTCTTCACAAATTTCCGCGAAAGCGGATTGAAAGGGGGGACTAGAGTCGATGGCAAAGAAAAGAAGGAAAGCAGTAAAAAGAAAAGCGAAGAAAAGAAAGAGGCATTAAGGCCCATCGCTGATTAACGACTTCGAAAAATCTTTCGGAGTCATCACCCCAAACTTCAACCCGGGAGGAGAATTTATTTTCCTCCCGGTTTTTATTTTGTTGAGAAGTTGAGATGTTTAGGTGTTGAGAGGAAACTTTATTCCGAACCACTCAACATCTCATCGACGCAACTTCTCAACCTTCCATGAAGCATTATCTCGATGTCGCCGAGAATGCCGCCCGCAAAGCGGGCGAGTTGCTTCGCAAAAATTTTCACCGCCCGCAGCATGTCAACACCGCCCTCGCACACGACATCAAGCTCGCGATCGATGTGCAAACCCAGGAGCTGATCACCAAAGCGCTACTGAAACAATTTCCCCATCATGCGCTTTATGGCGAAGAAGGAATCGTCGGCGATCAATCGAGCGAGCATCAATGGGTTGTTGATCCGCTAGACGGCACCGTGAATTATTTTTACCAAATCCCGCACTTCTGCGTTTCAATCGCGCTTCGCTTGAAGGGCGAGATCATCGTCGGAGTGATTTACGATCCAATGCGCGACGAAATGTGGGCCGGGCAAAAAGGCGAAAAGCCGCGATTGAACGGTCAACATTTTCGGGTGAGCGACCGCACCAATCTCGCCGAAGCCGTGATTTCAGTTGGGCTGGCGAAAACCGATAAAACGATCGATTCGAACTTGCCGTTGTTCGAAGCGATAATTCATCGCGTGCGTAAATGTCGCGTGCTGGGCAGCGCCGCGCTCGATATGGCTTATGTCGCGTGCGGTCGTTTCGACGCCTACATCGAACGCGGAATCAGTTTGTGGGACATCGCCGCCGGGTGGATTCTGGTTGAGACTGCCGGCGGCACAGTCGATTTGCGTCCGAGAAAAGATATGAAAGACAAATACAGCGTTGTCGCCTCTAATGGCCTCATCGATTTAAAATTGTGAGTACGACCCGCTGCGGCATCGGTTACGACATTCATCGCGTCGGCCAAAATCGGAAACTGATTTTGGGTGGCGTCGAAATCCCCTACCTCCTCGGACTTGAAGGCCATTCCGATGCGGATGTTTTGTCGCACGCAATCGCCGATGCATTGCTCGGCGCAATTTGCGCGGGTGACATCGGCCAACATTTTCCCGATACCGACCAATCGATTCGCGGCATCAGTAGCATCGAAATCCTGGAACGAGTGACGCAGCTGCTCGACCAGCGAAATGCGTGTCCATTGAATATTGATGCAACTGTGATCGCGGAGGCGCCAAAGATTGGCCCGCACATTTCCGAGATGCGGAAAAGAATCGCCAAGGCGCTTGGGATTTCGGAGGCGCACGTCAGTATCAAAGCCACGACGAATGAGCGTCTTGGCCCGATCGGTCGTGGCGAAGGGATTGCTGCGATGGCAGTCGCGACGGTCGAGCAAAATTAGGAATGCCGCTGCTTTTCCTTAATACTTACTCGCGCAAGCTCGAGGAATTGCGCCCGCGCGACGCGAAGAACCGCAAGATCGACATCTACACCTGCGGACCTACCGTTTACAGCCGCGCCCACATCGGAAACTTCCGCGCGTACATTTTCGAAGATCTGCTGGTCCGCCATCTCGAATCGCGAGGATTCAAAGTGCGCCGGGTAATGAACATCACCGACGTGGATGACAAGACAATTAACGGTGCGCGCGAAGCAGGAGTGCCGCTGCAAAAATTCACGCTCCAATTCCAAGACGCATTTTTCGAAGACGCCGAAACATTGCGGATCAAAGCCGCCGATGATTACCCAGCTGCGACCGATCAGCGTTACATTGACAAAATGATCGCCATGATCAGCGCGCTGATCTCAAAAGGTCTCGCCTATCAGGCCGAAGACAAATCTGTCTATTTTCGGATCAACAAATTTCCGAATTACGGAAAACTCGCGCATTTTAATCTCGACGAGTTGCAATCAACTGGTCGCGTGAAGCACGACGAGTACGACAAGGAACACATTGGAGACTTCGCGTTGTGGAAAGCGTGGGACGAAGAGGACGGGGACGTGAAATGGAATTCACCATGGGGACCAGGCCGTCCGGGTTGGCACATTGAGTGCAGCGCCATGGCCACCGCACTTCTCGGCGATCAGATCGACATTCACTGCGGCGGCGTGGACAATATTTTTCCGCATCATGAAGCGGAGATCGCGCAGACTGAAGGCGTGACTGGAGAGAAATTCGTGAACTACTGGCTGCACTGCGCCCATCTGCTGGTCGATGGTCAGAAGATGGCGAAGTCGCTTGGAAATTTCTACACGGTTCCCGACGTTCTGGCGAAAGGTTACACCGGTCGCGAAATCCGCTACGCGCTGATGCGCGTCCACTACCGGACGCAACTTAATTTCACCTGGGATGGAATGAAAGAAGCGCGTGAATCACTCGGGCGAATCGACGATTGGCTGGAAAGATTGCGCGAACGCGCGGGCGGCAAAATCATCGACGACGGCAAGATCGACAATCAGCTTGGGCACGAATTTGAAGATGCGCTCGATGACGATTTGAACATTTCGGCAGCTCTCGGCTTTTTGTTCGAAACGATTCGCGAGACGAATCGGGCGATGGATGAAGACAAGCTCGACGCGAAGACAGCAGCGGCCTGGCTGAAGTGGTGGTGTCGAATTAACAACTCGCTCGATTTTGAAGCTGGCAACGCCGAGTTGCCAGACGAAGTGAAAAAGCTTGCCGAGGCCCGAGCGCACGCGAGGCTTGCAAAAGATTTTCGGAAAAGCGATGAATTGCGCGACAAGTTGAGTGCGCTCGGCTGGGAAGCGCGCGACACAAAGGACGGACAGAAGATTGCGCGACGTGCCGGCGCGAAATAAGTAAATGTTTGCGCCCGCACAGTTTCTCAGCCTCGAACACACGGTCCACCCCAAGCTGTTCGAAGACCAGCAATTCGTCTGGAACGCGCTGAAACAAATCGCGAGCTATTTACAGTTTCGGTTAAAACCAGCCGTGCTCGGTGAACTGGTCGGCCGTCCGTTCATCAGTGGCAACGTTTTTGTTGGCCGCGGCACGGTTGTCGAACAAGGCGCAGTCCTAAAAGGACCGGCCTGGATCGGCGAGAATTGTCAAATCCGCAGCGGCTGTTACGTGCGCGAGAACGTCGTCGTCGGCAACGGCGTAGTGATGGGCAACTCGTGCGAATTCAAGAACAGTATCATCTTCGACGAAGCGCAAGTGCCGCATTTCAATTATGTTGGCGATTCGATTCTCGGCTACAAAGCGCACCTCGGCGCCGGGGTGATTCTGTCGAACGTAAGACTTGACCACAGCGAGATCTCGGTTGCCGCGAAAGAAGGCAAGATCGCAACCGGTCTGACGAAGTTCGGTGCGATCATCGGCGATCGAACCGAGATCGGCTGCAACGCCGTAATCAACCCTGGCTCAGTTATTGGACGCGATTGCCTCGTTTATCCAAACGTAAATTTTCGCGGCGTTTTGCCGGAAGGCAACATGGTGAAACTGCAGCAGGAAATCCAAATTCTGGAATATCATAGCCGCAACAAGTGACTGCGGATGGGGAGGGATTCGAACCCTCGGTGCCCTTTTGAGGCACACACGCTTTCCAGGCGTGCACAATCGACCACTCTGTCACCCATCCTCTAGCTCGGAAGGCTAAGATCGACAATCAGAGTTGCAAGCGGCGGAACAATTCGTCGAGCGGTAGCTGGATGCCGACAAAAAATTCTCCGAAATCCGCGTATTCTGCGCTCACCGGGTCGAAGCGCATCTCGTAAACAATTGATTTAATCTGAAACGTATCGCGCGCGAAAAGCGTCACGCCCCACTCCGCGTCATCGAGACCGGTCGAGCCAGTGATCAGTTGTTTCACTTTGCCCGAATACTGACGGCCGACGACCGCGTGGCCTTTCATCAACTTGGAACGATCGCCGAACGGCAGCGCGTACCAGTTGCGCTGTTCGCCGCGGCGCTTGCTCATATTGTAGAAGCAAACAACCGGCCAATCGGGAAGTGTCGGGTAAACGCGCTCTTGGCGGTAATGCTTCATCCGATCGCGAAAAGTGTTAAGTGCCGATTCCAACTTCGCCGGGTCACTTCTCGTCTCCGCATCGAGCGTCGACGTGTATTCCTCTTCCGTCGTGATGTATTCGCTCTCTTCGGTAAGTGACAAATAACTGTAAACGGGCGTCAATACGTCTGCGCCAAAGGAAAGGGAAAGTTGTTTCTCGATCTTGTTCGCGGTGTGCAGATCGGGAGTGATCAGCATGAAACCAAGATCTGCTTTAGGCGTCACCACGCTGAGGGTAAGCAGCTGCGTAGAATCCATCGCGCGTATCTCCTGCACCAGTTTCGTCAGATTTGTCTTGGCGGCGATCTGTTCGGCGCGGTCGAGCAATTGCCACTGGCCGTACTCAAGGTGATAAAACAAATGCAAACAATGCCAACCCTCCTCAGGCACGAGCGTCGTATTCTTGTCGGTCATCGTTCGTAGTTTCCCTTTGTCGAGAATTCCGGTCAAGGCGTTGGAGCGGTTTGCGCCGATGGCAAATGTTTCAAGCAATATTCTTCGCCGTCGCGAGCAACACGAAATTCGAGGCTCGGATCGCTCAGTTCGGTCGCGCCACAAACCGCGCATTTGTGAAGCGGCTCAGCTTCGCCGCGGGATAGATCTTCAAACCGGCGGCGGCGACTGGAGACTTCGTGCCGAGACTTCGCTCGGGAAAAAAATTCCGGCCCGAAAAAGATCAAGTAATTGGCGAGGGCCGCAACGAGGGAAACGCGATACGAATTCGAATTCACAAAGAATCCGAGCAACAAAAACGCGCCCGCGATCCACGCGAGCCATTTGATCCGGACCGGCAGAACAAAAAGGATGTAAATGATTTCCTCGGGATAAAAATGGGCAAAGGCGAGGAATAGTGACATTAGAAGCATCGAGTTCGAGAAATTGCTGCCAAAGAAAAATGCCGCCGCAGTGGTGCCGATCATTCCGACCAAAAAATAAAAAGTGAGGCGAAATGATCCCCATGCTCGTTCAAGTCCTTCCCCGACCCACCAGAGAAACCAAAGCGCGAAGATGACCCACAGCGGATGCAGACTCTGCGGAATAAAAATGTAAGTGAAAAGGCGCCAGACTTCACCGTGACGGATTTTATCGGGATCGAGCGTTAGGATTGAAATGTAGCCCGGCAGCAACAACGCCAGTCCGAACACGAGCGCCACGAAGCCGACGAGAATCCTCGGCAATCCCGGAATTCCCAGAAAACCGAAGCGCCGTTCGAGCTTATCGAGCCAGGTCATCAGGCCGCAGCATTGCGCAGCACAATCGCGAAGTCTAGGCTCCGAACGTGACTGATAACGCGCAAAAGAAGACGCCGCTTTGCGACGACCATGTCAAGCTCGGGGCTAAGATGGTGCCGTTCGCCGGTTGGCTGATGCCAGTTCAATACACCAGCATCGTCGAAGAACACCAAGCCGTGCGGAAAAACCTTGGCATGTTCGATATCTCGCACATGGGCCAGTTCATCATCGAAGGCAGCGACGCGCAGAGTTGGCTCAACACGATGTTGACCAACAACATCGACAAGTTGGAGGTCGGTCAGGGCCAATACACTTTTCTTCTCAACAACAAAGGCGGAATTATCGACGACTTGATCGCGTATCGAATCGGCGACGCGAAATTTCTGCTGGTGGTGAACGCTTCGTGCACCGATCACGATTTCGATTGGCTGAACAAACACCGGCGCGGCGATGTTAGGATCGACAATCGGAGCCCGAACTTTGGCGCAGTAGCAATCCAGGGGCCTCGCGTTTCAGAGCTGTTTGTGAACTTGCCTGCGCGCAACCACATTGTCGATCTGGAGCTAGAACGAATGCCGATCTCGATCGCGCGGACCGGTTACACAGGCGAAGACGGGGTCGAAGCTTTCTTTCGCGCCAGCGATGCCGTGAAATTTTGGAACAAAGTTCTCGAAAAGGGAAAAGACCTCGGAATCAAACCATGCGGACTCGGAGCGCGCGATACGCTTCGCTTGGAAATGTGTTATCCGCTCAACGGTTCCGATCTTTCGCCGGAACGCAATCCGATCGAGGCCGGGCTCGGCTTCTTTGTCGACCTAACGAAATCGAATTTCACCGGTCGCGACGCTTTATTGAAAACAAGCGAAAACGGGCCGCGCGAAAAATTGGTGCCGTTTAAAATGAAGGCCAAAGTTCCTCTGCCTCGACCGCATTACTTGGTTTTCGAAAACGGCGAGCGGATCGGCGAAGTGACCAGCGGCACGTTGTCGCCAAGCTTGAATTGGGGCGTGGGGATGGCGTATGTCTCAGCGCCGCACGCGAAGATCGGCGCGGCGATCGACATCGAGATTCGCGGGCAGAAATTTCCGGCCATGATCGAGAAGAAACCGCTCTACAAAAAATCATGAACGTTCCAGACGATTTGCTTTACACCGAGAGTCACGAATGGATTAAGCGCCAAGGCGACAAGATTCGCGTCGGGATCACCGATCACGCGCAGGCGGAATTGACCGACGTCGTGTTTGTTGAGTTGCCGAAAGTGGATCGGCACGCGAACGCGAAGGAAGCAATCGCGGTGGTCGAATCAGTGAAAGCGGCAAGCGACATTTATGCGCCGGTCAAAGGCACGGTCGTCGAAGTAAACAAAGCGCTCGAAGCCGATCCGGGTTTAATTAACCGCGAACCGTTCGGTCAGGGCTGGCTCTTCGCGATGAAGATCGACAATCCCGATGATCTCAAGAATCTGAAAGACGCCGCCGCTTACAAGAAGCAGATTGACGGCTGATCAGTCTTTGCCGAAGAAGAGGTTCGTCGACGCCGCGGAGAACTTCTCATTGTCTTGGGAAACTTTATTTATAGGATAGTTGAGCGGGTTGCTTCCAAAGTAACGAGCATCGCTTGTGCGATCCGTAGGGCGGCGGGCCGAGCCAGATCGAGAATCGCGCCTTTCAACTTCGCCGGCGGTGTGCTTAAGTTTGCGTTTGCCGATGAGTAGTAAAACCAAACCGTCGGAGTTGAATTTCGAGAAGGCGATGGGTCGGCTTGAGGCAATTGTCGAACAAATGGAGAGCGGTAAATTGCCGCTTGAGGATTTGATCGTACGCTACGAGGAAGGTATGAACCTGGTTAAGGTGTGCAAGGAATGCCTGACTCGCGCCGAGCAAAAGATCGAGATCATCACCCGGAATAATGTCGGCAACCCGGTGGTCAAAGGTTTTGAACCCGCCGCCGAATCGTCGAGTGATGATAAAGAAGACGAGAAGGAATTAAAGAATGACGAAGTCAGACTCTTCTGAAACAACGACAACCGCGACACCGGAAAAGCCGTCGCGTTTGCTCGATGGAATCCATTCGCCCGCCGAGATCAAAGCGCTGCGTGAACAGGATTTGCCACAGCTGGCGCAGGAAGTGCGCGAAGAATTGATCCGCGTTTTGTCGCAAACCGGCGGACATCTTGGTCCGAATCTCGGCGTGGTTGAATTGACGATCGCTCTCCATCGAGTGTTCGACACGCCGAAGGACCGGTTCGTAATGGACGTGAGTCACCAAGGTTACGTTCATAAGCTTTTCACCGGCCGGCTCGATCGTTTTTCCACGATGCGGCAGTTCGGTGGACTGAACGGATTCCTTCTGCGCACTGAGAGCAAGCACGATTGCTACGGTGCCGGACACGCCGGTACGGCGCTCTCGGCCGCGCTGGGAATGGCAGTCGGTCGCGACCTTCGCGGCGGCGATGAAAACATCGTCGTGATCGCCGGCGACGCGGCGTTCACCTGCGGGATCAGTTACGAGGCGCTGAACAACGTTCGTGCGCAGACCAAGCGGTTCATTGTCGTTCTAAACGATAATGAATGGTCGATCGCGAAAAATGTCGGCGCGATTGCGAATTACTTTAACCGGATCGTCACGAACCCGACCTACGCGCACTTGCACGACAAGGCGCGCGATTTCGTTGAATGGATTCTCGGCAAGACCGGCGTCCACCTTGCGCGCAAAGTGGAGGAGAGCGTGAAAGGATTACTCGTGCCTAGCGTAATCTTTGAAGAACTCGGACTGCGCTACTACGGGCCGATCGACGGTCACAACATGCCGTTGCTGATTCGGACGTTCGAGTTTTTGAAAACACAGGACGAGCCGGTGCTGCTGCATATTCTGACCAAGAAAGGCAAAGGCTACGAACCGGCGATTAAACAACCAGACAAATTTCATGGACTCGGCAAGTACAAGATCGAGAGCGGTGAAACCGCGCCGACAGCCACGCCGACTTATTCGGAGATAATCGGCAAGACGTTGGCGAAGTTCGCGGATAACAACCAAAAGCTGGTCGCGATCACTGCGGCGATGCCGAGCGGGACTGGCCTGTCGCATTTTCAAAAAGCACACCCTGACCGTTACTTCGACGTCGGCATCGCGGAAGAACACGCGGCGCTCTTCGCCTGCGGCGTGGCGACGCAAGGTTTGACTCCCTTCCTCACGATTTACTCCACGTTTTTCCAACGCGCTTACGACATGGCCATTCACGATATGGCGATTCAAAAGCTAAACGTCCGACTTTGCATGGACCGCGCAGGCTTGAGCGGCGACGACGGTCCGACACATCACGGTTTGTTCGACATCGGATATCTGCGCCACATCCCGAATTGGGTCCACATGCAGCCGAAAAACGAAGATGAGTTCGTCGACATGCTTTGGACAATGGCGAATTACAATTCGGGACCAATCGCCATTCGTTATCCCCGCGGCTCGGGAACCGGCGCCCAGATCAAACCGGAGCCAAAACTTCTCGAGATCGGCAAAGCGGAAGTCGTAAAGCATGGACACGACATGGCGATCTTCGGACTCGGCAACATGTTCGAAGTCGCAGAAGAAGCCGCGAAGAAACTCGAAGAGAAAGGCGTTTCGGTCGCGCTGATCAATCCGCGCTGGATCAAACCGATGGATACCGGCACGCTTGAGTTCTTTGCCCGCGGCGTCGAAGTCGTGGCAACGATTGAAGATCACGTCTTGCACAACGGCTTCGGTTGCGCGGTGATGGAGCATCTCCATTCACTCCAAATCAACACACCGGTCGTGCGGATCGGTTGGCCGGACGAATTCATCGAACACGGCGCGGTTCCCTTGTTGCGCAAAAAACATGGAATCACCGCGGACGCGCTCGTAGAAAAAGTCTTACCGCTGCTGAAGAAGAAACTGACGGTGAAAACGAGCGTTGCTTAGTTGCGGACGAGATCGACGCGTCGATTGTCGATCTAACGCATGCCTGCAATTGAAGCTCGCGATTTAACGAAAGTTTACCGCACTTACCGCAAAGAGAGCGGGCTCTGGGGCGCGATTAAAGGGCTGCTCCAGCGACGATACGATGAAACGCGGGCGGCCGACGCAGTTTCATTTCAAATCGAGGAGGGCGAGTTCGTGGGGTTTCTCGGACCGAACGGCGCAGGCAAAACGACAGTGCTGAAAATGCTTTCTGGCTTGCTCAATCCAACTTCAGGCAACGCGCGCGTCCTAGGATTTGTTCCGTGGGAACGCCGCAATGAACTGAAGCGCCAATTCAGTCTGTTGATGGGCCAAAAGAACGCACTCTGGTGGGACCTACCGGCGCAAGAATCGCTCGAGCTGAACCGCGCGATTTACGGGATCGACCGCGACCGGTTTAAAAAAATCGTCAACGGTCTGGCCGAGCTGCTCGAAGTCACCGATAAAATGAACGTCATGGTGCGCGAACTTTCGCTCGGCGAACGGATGAAGATGGAATTGATCTCCGCGCTTATTCACGAACCGCGCGTCCTATTCTTGGACGAGCCGACTATCGGCCTCGACGTGGTCAGCCAAAAACGGGTTCGCGAATTTCTGCGGATTTATAACAAGGAGCACCGCATCGTCACGTTGCTGACGAGTCATTACATGCAAGACATTGAGGAGCTGACGCGCCGCGTCCTCGTGATCGATCACGGCAAAATCTTTTTCGATGGACCGCTCGACGAAATTGTTGATCGGTTCGCCGTTTACAAAATCCTCAGTCTGACTTTCGACAGACAAGAGGCACGCGATTTCTCGCGCTTCGGGGAAGTGATCGAGCAGACGCCGATGTCGATTCAATTGAAAGTGCCTCGCGCGAAAGTAACCGAGACCACTCGCGAAGTCCTGCAATCGTGCGACGTGAGCGATATCAATGTGCAGGAAGTCCCTGTCGAAGAAGTGATCCGGCAACTGTTCGGTGAGCGACGCGCGCAGACCTCGGTTGCAAGCGCGTGGTAGAAATCACCTGCGAATCAGCGCCCGCTTGAGCTTGTGGCTGGACTTTAACTCAGACGCTGTCACCGGTATCTCGGCCAACTGGACCTGTTCCGCGTAAGGGGGTACACTCTCGACAACGCCTGCACTGATCAAAGGGTTCAGCGCGTCAGTCGCGCCTTCCGATTCCATGCGCACATGATCCTGGATTTCAGCACCAAGCATCGATTCCGCGAACCCAATGACGCGAACAACCGTATTTTCCAGGTCAGTGAGTTTAACCTGACCCATACCAGCAAAAAACAACAGCTTCCATACCGATATGTCGGATGGCGCGTGGGGTTTATGTCGCTCCGAGATGGAAGCTTGGGAGCACGCTTTTCTCCATCCCGGCAGCGAAACTCGGATAATGCGGCGTCCAACCAATTGCGCGCAATTTCGCATTGCCGACGCGCTTGTTGCTCTCGCCGCGCTTTCGCTTCGCTGTGGATCTTCCAATCGGCGGCAACGGCCGATTCAATCTCGCGGCCAGCCAGCGATAACATTCGCTCAGCAACAGGGGTTCGTTATCGACCACGTTGTAGACCTGGCCAAGTGAATTTTGACGAGCCATGAGCAAGTGAATTGCCGCGACTGCATCATCGCGATGAATCTCATTTACGAAGCGATCATTCTCGAGATCGAGAATCGCCGCGCCGCCAAGAAACTTTGTCAACAATGCCGACCGGCCCGGACCGTAAATGCCGGCTAGCCGAATTACAACGCCGTTCTTCGCCCGCACCAAGTCTTCGGCTTCGCGCAAGATTCTTCCGGTCTCGGGCTTCGGTTCAGCCGCGCTTTCTTCTGTGACCCATTCACCACTGTTTTGCGGGTAGACGCTCGTGCTGCTCGTGAACAAAATTTTAGAAGTGCCAAATCGGCCGAGAAGGTTGCGGACGCCGTTCAAATAAACTTCACGATAAGAATCCAAGTCGCCGCCGCGAGTGCTCGCGAGATGAAGCACGGTGTCAAAATTCCCGGCCTGTGCGCGAACGTCATCTTGGTTTGAAATATCGACCGCGCGAACCGAATAAGATCTCGTCCAAAGTCGCTTCGCCGATTCCGGCGACATCGTCCAGCCTTCGACTTGCCAATCTGCTTCTAGAAATAGATCTGCAACCGCTTGTCCGAGATAACCGCATCCGGCGATGAGCAGACGCGGCATGATGTCAATTCTTACGCTGCAATGGCAGCGATCTCGATTTCGTCGAACATTTTCCGCTGCAGGGCGCGCACCTGATTGAGGCGAATCAACTCGAGCAGCGCAAGAAATGTCACCACGATCTCAACCCGCGAAGCGATCTGCCCGAACAGTTCCGAAAAGCGCACCGACGCCCCATCACCCACGCGTTCCAGGATTTTCTCGATCTTCTCCGACACAGTGAAACGTTCGCCGAAAATTTCTTGCAGATCCTCGCGCGCCTCGACCCGTTTAATCACTTCCCGAAATGCATGGATCAGGTGGAAAATTCCAACTTCGTGCAGCGGCAACGGCGCATCGGAAATCTGCGCGCTGCCACCGTTGCGGACGAAGATTCGTTCCTGCTCAAGAGCACGATCGTGCAACTGCGCAGCAGCCTCTTTGAACTTCTTGTACTCGATCAACTGGCGGATCAGGTCCCAGCGCGGATCGTCCTCGTCGGCGTCTTCTTCGGGCGGCTGTTGATCGAGCGGAAGGAGGCTCCGGCTTTTGAGATAAATCAGCTTCGCTGCCATGACGACAAACTCGCCGGCGATGTCAATCTTCAGTTCCTTAAATGCCTGAAGATACTCGAGGTATTGGCGCGTGATCCGTTCAATCGAGATGTCGTAAATATCGATCTCGTCGCGCTTGATTAAGTAAAGCAAGAGATCCAGAGGACCTTCGAAAATTTCAAGCTTAACTTTGTAATCGACCTCCATCTCCGAGCGAATTGTAAACGACGCGTGTTGGAAGTAAATCGCGCGAGAACGACCGCGTTACGCGACTTCGCGACGATGCACCCAAACGCTGTTCACAACGCCAAGCGCGAACATGATCATGAGCGCAAACGAACCGCTGTAACTAATCAGCGGCAAGGGCACGCCTGTGATCGGCAGAATGGAAATGGTCATGCCAACATTTTGGAAAATGTGGGTGAAAATCAACGCCGCGATGCCGATCACCAAGAGCAAACCAAATTGGTCGCCAGCGAAAAAAGCGACAAAAAGACAAGTCAATAGCAGTAAGCCAAACGCGCTGATCAGAAATACTCCGCCGACAAATCCCCATTGCTCACCGATCGCGGAAAAGATGTAGTCGTTGTGCACGGCGGTCGCCGGAAGAAACCCGAGCTCGATTTGGGTGTTCTGCGCTTTGAACCCTTTGCCCGACCAACCGCCGGAACCGATCGCGATAAGCGATTGATTGATCGCCCACGACGAACCCTGTTTGTCGATGTCGGGATGAGCGAAGGCGGTAAGGCGCGCCTGTTGATAGGGCTTAAGCGCAAGGTTTGCCGTGATTGGAATCATCGCAAACAAGAGTAAAAGAATGCAGAGCAAGTAGCGTAACGGCATCCCACCGACAAAAAGCAGGGCGAGCAACACCGGCACCCAAATGATCACTTCGCCCAAATCGGGCTGGAGCAAAATCAAGAGACAAGGCGCGCCTGCGATCGCGCCGCAGACAAGCAACCGCAACATCGGATGCATTTGCTTAAACTGGCTCAGAAACAAGGCGAGCACCATGATCCCGGCGATAACTGCAAGCTGAGCGGGTTGAAAATTAATCGGGCCGAGATGCAGCCAGCTGCGCGCGCCATACACTTTTGTCCCCATGAATTTGGTTAGAACCAGAAAGACGATGCCCGCGAGATACATCGGGAGCGCGCCCCAACGGATCCAGTGGTAATTGACCAGACTCGCGACCATGAACGCGAAAAATCCGACGACGATCCATTGGGCCTGTTTGCGCCAAAAATCCGCTGCGACCGGGTCTTCACGCATGTAGGTCGCGCTGTAGATGGCGATAACGCCAAAGATCGCCAGCGCTAACATGACAAAGAGCAGCAGCCAGTTGAGCCCGAGCAGTTTTCGAAGAAACGGGGTCATGTTTATCTAGTCCGGTGCAATTCGCGAGTATTTTCGAGTATACCTAGAGCGCGAAGTTCGCAACCAGGTTTTCAGCACTCCTTTGGCCGGAAAAAGGGCGATTCTGTCGGTAAGATCCTTGGCTGTGGGTAGATGGCGACGCTCACGGTGAGTTGGATCATAACACCCTGAAAGTCAGTAGCTTTCAACTAAAATTAGGAAACATGGACCCTTTTCTTGTCGACCTGTTCGAACCCATTTAGAATTGAGTACTTTCGAGCCGGGGGTTCCAGTTATGGCGAAGAAAAAAAAGCGCAAAATCGCGTATCGCACGCTGCCGATGCAGCGCCAATTAAATCTTCGCCAGGAAGGCGAGCATTTCGATCTCGGCGAACTCTTCGATCAAGTGAACAGCCGATATTTTCGCGGCCGGCTTCGCAATTACAAAGTGGAATGGGGCCGTCGTCGGAAACATCGGCCGAAAGATCATTTTGTTTTTGGAACGATTCAAGAAGAGGACCGGGTTATTCGAATTCATCCCCTGCTAGATCAGGCGTTCGTGCCGCGGTGGTATTTAAAATACGTTCTCTATCACGAAATGCTGCACTCGGTTGTGCCTGACAAGGCGTTGCGAAATGGGCGGCGTTGCGTGCATACCGAGGAATTCAATCGGCGCGAGCGTCAGTTTCGGAACTACTCTCGCGCGCGGTGTTGGGAAGAACAAAATCTCGCGCGCTTTTTGCGTTAACTCGAAACGTCGAGCATTGTTCAGCGCCTTTGAGCCGCCGCGGGCGGCGACCTCATTTCAGACGGCGAGGGAGTCGTTACTACGTTCTTCTTGATGAGATACCAGAGGGTTGTCGCGAGCAAGAGGGAGATCAACTTCGCTCGCCAGTTCTTCAGGAGCAGCCTCTTCATAACGTTCGTGCAATAAAATCTCGCCGATCCGCCGGCGAAACGTTTCCGGCGTGAAATTGCGCTCAATTCGGCGACGATGGCAAATGGAAATCCCGCCGGTCTCTTCTGAAACGACGATCCCGACCGCGTCCGACTCCTCGGTAATCCCGAGCGCGGCGCGATGACGTAAGCCAAGGCTGCGATCCAAAGTTTCGCGCTGGCTCACCGGAAAGATGCAGGCCGCGGCGGCGATCCGGCCATTGCGAATAATGACACCGCCGTCGTGCAATGCCCCTTTCGGATGAAAAATGCTCAGAATCAACTCGACTGAAAAATCAGAATCAAGCGTCACGCCGGTTTCTTCATAAACGCGAATCGAAGTATCGCGTTCGATTGCGAGCAGGGCGCCGAATTGCTTGTTGGCGAGCTGAGTCACGGCCTCCGCCAAATCGTGAATTGTCTCCCGCTTTTCGCTCGTCAGCGAGAAAATCGGGTGCCCACCAAGTTCGGCCAAACCGCG
>Ga0182037_10000471_pt1 | contig 19454 bp, 14 predicted proteins | sample sta12Cox44000082_FD_125974 | JGI IMG/M metagenome (GOLD analysis project Ga0182037, IMG submission 125974) | Lab enrichment of tropical soil microbial communities from Luquillo Experimental Forest, Puerto Rico - statoxic.12C.oxic.44.000.082 | ecosystem: Environmental > Terrestrial > Soil >... | reverse complement strand
CTCAGCGAATTTCGCCTGATGATCCTCCGTGCCTGCATGAGGTCGAGTCGGCGGTGGGATGGGGCCCTTTCCGAGATTGCCGTCAGCTGTCATTTACAACCTCCTCGCATCTAGGCTCGGTGTGCCGAGCGTCGCGCCACTATGATTACGTCGGCCAACGTCATGATTGCGTCCGCGGCGCGAGCGAGGCCTTAGCGCAGCCGCTTGATGCGTCAAAATCCTTACCGGACGACGCGCTGGTGGCGGCGTCGCGTTAGCCGGACCAGGGTTCCGGTGTTCGATCGAGCTGCTCGGCGATGCGGACAATCACTGCAAGCATCGCCGACATTCGTTCCGACAGGCGACGGCGTCGGGCGCTATTGTGTCGCGCAATAACTCATTCGATCACCTCGTCGGCGCGGGCGAGGATCGATGGCGCTGAGAACCAAGACGATGGCGAGCCGGAGGACTTTAAGCGTCATGCCCCGCCGCGATCAGGCGCCCACACCCCAGGCGATCGCGTTGCGTAGCAACGTGGTGAACGCGTTCGACTCCCACGAGCCGTGGAAGGTCAGCGGGGTCGTGTCCGTCGGATCGGCGGGCCGGCCTGCGCGGATTGCGGGGTTGTGGCAGTGGCCGAGCGTGAAATAGGCGATGCCGCCGTCGCCGATTTGACGGGTATAGCCGAGCACGCGGGTCCGGCCGTCGGGTTGCAGTGAGGTGTCCGAGCCGTAGAGGGGTCCGACGGTGGGCGACAAGCCGCTGGGGCCGTAATCCGCCGTCAGCAGGATTTTCGTCCCGCCCGGATCTTGCAGTTCGATGAAGTATGGCTCGTCCTCGACGTCGAAAGATGTGCCGAGCCCACGGGTAAGCGGGGTGTCAGTGTCGTTCACCTCGACATGGATCTTGCAGATCGGCGGATGGGTCAGGAAACGGCTCCCGAGCAGCGCGTGGTGCTCGGTTTTGACGGTACGGCGCGAGCGCAAGCCTTCCACCCGCTCGGCGCGGCCGCCGCTGGTCCCGTGCAGGCCGAGCCAGTGGCCGCCCGCTTCGAGCCAGCTTTCGATGGCATGGCACTGAGCCGCGTCGGGGTAGGGGCCGGCGACATAGGTGATCAGCAGGCCGCTGACGGACAGCCATTTCTCGACGTCGGCGAAGTCGTTGGCAACCGAGGCCGGAATGTCGCGTTCGGCCAGGAGGCCCAACAGCCGCAATCGGGCATAGTCGTGGTCGTGTCCGGCCATCGAACCGGTCGGAAAACCACCGGTAACCAGATGCGCGCGGCCGGGTTTCGTATCTGACATCGGATCACCTCGCTCGCCGTTTGGCGCCGGCAAAGGCGCCGGGCTCAGTCTCTCACCTTCCGGTGGTTTTCGCCTACCCTGAAAAGGTCGTTACTAGACGCGATTACAGGGTCTGATCGGGCAGCCAAAGACCGTCTCACAAGGACAATGCTCATGCCAATGGTAACACGGGCGGGGGAAATCAATATACAAAACCCACAATCGCGCGAGCATTACTCGTTCACGTTGATATAGCATGGTCCACAGCTCTTAAATGGGTGAATTGCAATGGGGAGCTGCTGCAACATGAGCCCATCGGCCTGGACTAAAGCCCCAACCAAACAGCCTGGCAGGGCCATGGCGTCTGTCCTTTTGCCAGCGTGTCCAAGAACAGAAGCCCGTCGGTTACCGCGAATGACGAGACTTTCGCTGCCGCCAACGGTGAGCTCATAAAGAGCATCATAGAGGCGTTATACAGTGCCGGATAAAGCAGGGCGCGCCGAAACCGGGGGGTGGACAGCAGATTTGCCGGCCGTGGATACATGGAGAGCAATGGTAGAAGTGAGGCACGCAGATGCCGATCCCGCCGAGCGGCGCCGTGCAGTGCAAGCCCGGACAGCAAAAGAGATCGATGCCTCCGCACGACTGTCCGAAATGTCTGCAGAGTTGTTGTGCAAGGACAGAATCGGACCTTCCCGCAGCGCTGACGGCTGCAGAGCGGTAGTGCTGGCTCGTGGCGTAGAGCGTAGCCTCCGCGGTCAAGCTTGGTATGGTCATCCGACTACTCCTGATTTCGTGGCGCCGCGGGAGCTCCCAGCTGCGACAGACCCACCTGTATGTCGACCCCCTTTGTCCAAATGCCGGTGGAACGGTGCCGCGTGCGCGACTTATAGAGCGCCGCTTCGGTACCAAATGCCGGCAGGTGCATCTCGATACCTCCCATCATTCGTCTGCAGATCCAGTCTGGCCCGCGCCCACGACAGAATGTATCGTCAGCCTCGCTGCAGATCATCGCACCTTTGACGGCCGCAAAGGCGTCGCTGCCGTCGCTGCGGCCGGCGTTCAGAGGGCCACAACGCCCCCCACGCCGCCGCCTAGTTTACAGAGATCATACGCAGCCTCGCAGGAGTCTTCGCAGCCCTCTCGCATTAGTGGATCGTCGGGGTATTTGTTCGCGCAATCGAGGTCACAATCTACCCAGCGGTCGTAGCAAGGGCTGCTCATCGGGCCGCCGCCTGCCCGGAGCTGCGGCATCACCGCTGAACTGCATTCTTTTTGCAAAGCCGGGCTCCGCATGATGTAATTTCTGTTGCTGTAGTAGAGCGAGCTGCTCGCGGTAAAGCCTGGTGTGGTCATCCGAATACTCCTGTTTCAACTTCAAGCGTGGTCCACGCCTCGTTAGAGCCTCAGGAGCTGCTTCTCGACCCCGCCGCCGCACGATGCTGAACGCGAAGATGGCGTCGACGATGTGGTGCACACCGCTCGCTCACTGCCGAGGAACGCACATCGACCGCGGTCAGCGAAGATTGCGAGTGTGGCTCACTCTATGCACACGCAGCGGAAAAAGCATGGCGGGTGAGGGTCGCTAACTACCCTGCAGGATTCGTCCTGCCTGCATTCGCAACGGGCTAGTGCGCAACCCCGAAGGCCAGCGCATGGATCGGGGAGCGGGCACTGCCAGGTGCAATTCGGCGAGGTGCAGGTGCAACTATCCTGGGCCGGTTGTACCATTTGCGGTCCGGAATCCACAGTAACGGCGAACTGGTAGTAAGCCAAGCTCGATCGATACAACGACGTCTCGGCACTAAATCCAGGCATCATCATGCTTTTATCCTCCCTGGAACTCAGATACCTCAGGCTCAGCGGTCGTAGTATGGCGAGAGTTTGGTGACGAGAAAATGGAAATTCTTCGGTCACGTCGACCCTCAGGAATTGCTTCTCGACAACGCCGGTTGCGCGATCGGTGAACGAGAAGATCACCTCGACGATATTGCGCACCCCGCTCAATGCCGACGGACGAACATCGATCGCAGTCAGCGAGCAATTGGGGCCCTGCGCTTGGGCCACTGCCGCATAGATCGCCGGATAGCGCACTGTCAGATAGTTGAGCGCCCGATGCTCGTCGGATGCGCCCGCATTGTCGGTCATTTGCATGATGCGGTCGAACACCTCCCCGCTGCCCCCCTGAACCTCTCGGCTGCAACTCGTTCCGGTCGTGGTATCGATCCGATCAGCGAAGCGCGGTCGAACGTATAGAGCTGATCGAAAGCGACGATCAGCACGAGCAGACGATTGCACACTTTAATGGGCACCCGCACCGGGGGCGGCCTTCCGGCTCATGTCGCGCCAGTCAGAGGCTGCACAGCGTCTTACATCGACGAGCGCTCGTGCAGCTCGGACGACGCGGAGGATCTACGCAGTCGCAGCAAATCTGTCCGGGCGGGCAGCCCGTCGTGGTGCAGTCGGGCGGAGGCGGCGGCGGCTCGGGCGGCGGCCAACACTCTTGTATCCAATAAAGGCAGTGCGCGGGCTCGATGAAGCATCTGTGGCAGACTCGCCACCCGGCGCGATTGCATGGCCCGCAGACAGTGGCGGGCGGGGCCACCAATTGCGGCATGGCACCGACGAGCGGGAGCGAGACTGCGTGAGATCGGTAATCGACGCTGGTTTTGTACAGAGCAGTTTCTGCATTGAATCCCGGCAGTGTCATGGCTCCTCTCCTCTTGCTTTCACCGGTCGTAATACGGCGAGAGCCTGGTGACGAGGAAGGGAAACTCCTCGGTCACGTCCACCCTCAGGAACTGCTTCTCGACGACGTCGGTCGCGCGATCGGTGAACGAGAAGATCACCTCGACGATATTGCGCACCCCACTCAACGGTGACGGACGCACATCGACCGCGGTAAGCGAGCAATTACGGCCCTGCGCTTGGGCCACTGCCGCATAAATCGCCGGATAGCGGACTGTGAGATAGTTTAGCGCGCGGTGCTCGTCGGTTGCGCCCGCATTGTCGGTTAGCTGCATGATTCTGTCGAACACCTCTGCTGCGGCCTCCCTAAACCTCTCTGCTGAAACTCGTTCCGGTCGTGGTATCGATCCGATCAGCGAGTCCCGGTCGAATGAATACAGCTGATCGAACGCGACAATCGGAACGATCAGGCCGTTGCACATCTCCGGTGGGGCCAGTGGACCGCGCATCCCGACGCTGAGATCCACATCGCCCGGACGGGGATTTGGCCGCAGCGTCTCGACGAGCAAGCCCCAGTCCGTCGGATCGCGGGGAACGATGATATAGGTTTCGAGGCCCCCAACGGTCATCAGCCAGCAGAGCTGCTTTACCAGATAACGGTTCTGCTCGAGCACCTGCCGCAGCGCTTGCCGGTCGGTGAGATTGACGGTTTCCGCCCGGCCGGTCGCTTGAGCGAACTCCTTTTCCACCGACAATCGCGGGAAGCGGGGCTCGATCCGGCCGAGCGCGTAGACATAGGAAGCAGGCATAGCGGCTCCGTTTGATCCACAAGTGGGGCATGGCTGCTGCGCCAGCGGTGAGGGAGACGGAGTGGGGGTCAGTCGGTCCGAAACCGGCATGACCGAAGCAGTCGAGCCGGCTGGCGATGGTTCCTGCGCCATTGCTTCTTGCACGCCCGATTCCGGTTCTACCATCTGCGTCTCCTCGTTTGACCGGTCGTCGATTGGCGTCATCGCGTAAAGACCATCCAGCGGTTGAGAGCAGTGGCGCGCTGCTCGCACCCACTGCAGGGCTTGATCCCGATCGCGTATGTCGCCCGCCGGACAATATCGCCCAATCCGACCGCTTCGTCGGCAATGAAGCCCGGCAGTCTCACCTGATAAGGCCTCGGCTGTGTCTTGTCCGTCGTCGTGGGATTTTCGTATTGCATACAGCACCTCCCAGCATCTTGCTCAGCTTCGCGCTTTCGACATCACCTGGTAACTTGCCCAGGCGTTCAGCAAGGGTGGCACGATAGTAGTCCGCCGCGGCGCCGCGGCTTGAGTGACCGCAGACCTCACCTCTGCCGCGGTCGCATCCGGAAAATCCGACCATGTCAGTGCGACGGCGCCCGTAACGAATGGCGTCGCAGCGCTGGTGCCTCCCATCGTCAGTGGATCAGTCACACCGAGGCTGGTCACAGCTTCTCCCGGCGCACCGAGCCCGGACCTTCCGATCGAGGCTCCGAGATTGGACAAATCCATCGGGCGTCCCCGCAGATCATAAGCAACCACCGGGATGACCCAGGGATGGCAGGTGATGACAGAGCCCCCGACTGCACCCTGATTGCCGGCCGCTGCCACGACAACGATCCCGCGGCGCAGCGCGAAATCGAGCGCCTCCTGAAGGCTGCGCCCGCCTCTGGCCGATGGGCCTTGCAGGGCCACGCTCAAATTGATGACCCGCGCCCCGGCATCGATGACGTCGATGATGGCGTCGGCAAGCTCGCCGGCGGAGGCCCTTGGCATTTGCTCGTCGTTGACGGACGCCTCCGAGAAGATCGGTCGAACCAACAGGCGGCACCCCGGGCAAATCGCAGGGGCCACGGACATGCGCCTCGCCGCCAGGATGCCGGCGATGAATGTACCGTGTGCGCAGGCCGCGTCGCCGGCATCGGCACACACACCCGGCAGTTTGCCCGGGACTTCGCGGATGTTTTGTGCGGCTAGGTCGGGGTGATCGAGCGCAACCGGTCCGTCGATCAGCGCAATCGGAATTTCAGGCCTGCCGCTCGTGCGCGCCATCAGCGGCGTGAGTCCGACCAAGTCTAAGCAATCCGACCTACCGCCGAACTGGCCTGCACGAGGGGATAAGCCGGCCACTCCGTTCTCCCTCCCTCTGTTCGAAATACGTTGGATTGCGATGGGTCCAACGGTTTTTATTAACTTTAACGCTCGGAGGATGCTTGGTCAAAACCCCAAGAGTTAATTTTTGTAACACCAGCGCCGCTACGCGGAGCTCCAGGGGCCCGCCGTCGGATGAGAAGTACTCCTTTGGCTCCCGGCCTATGACTTGCCATACGACCACATTGCCCGGAGAAGCTTCGCGAGTTCTTTTTGACCGCCTCCTCGCGCACCGAAGGCCGACCCATCTGATCGAGGAATTTCATACTCCTGTGCAACAGGATCGAAGGGTATAATCCCGATCGCTGGAGTTTCCGAGATCAACAAGGAACTGCAAAATGAGCATGCCGGGGTTTGATGCAGCCGCATCTTTTTACGTGACCAATGGGCATTATCTCGCGAACGGCGTGAGAAATGCACGCGGCAGCTGCAGCAGCGTTACCCTTGCCCAGTTTGCCGGGTTTGATCCGTGCGCTCATTGTCGCTTCCTGCCCAGTCCTTGCGCGCGGGCCCGGTGCGCTTGCATTTGCGCTGGTGGAGACGTGATACCCGTTTCGCCGATCATTTCACACTGTGGCTTTTTGTGTGTGTAAGTTGGCCAGGATGCGTTGAGCACTGACGTCCTCGAAGAAGTGATCCGCGCGAGCGGCCCCGAGCCGCTCTCGATCGGCGGCAGTAATCGGAAACCAAGCCTCAGCTATGGTCGATGGGGGGACGTAGTTCGCCTGCCGAGCTGCACGAAGATCTACGGTCGCGGCTATTTCACTATTTGTGCCCAGTCAGTTTGCCGGCGCAGAGTTGCGGGATTACGTTAACTTTGTGGACGCGCGCTCTGTGAGCGGTGGCCTATAGACGTGTCACATTCAAGGCGAGACACTACCCGGAGGTGCCGCGGGACAAATGTCCGTCGTCGTACTGATTGGCTGCTCCTCTACCTATAGCAAAAAATCAGCTGTCCGCCGCAATGCCGTAAGGCAGGCGCGGGCAGCGGCGTCAAGGATCGCATCGGTGTCGATGCCGTAGGCGCGGTAGAGGTCAGGGATGTCGCCGGATTGGCCAAAGCGGTCGACGCCAAGCGGGACGATCGCGTTGCCGGCGACCGCGCCGAGCCAGGACAACGTCGCCGGATGGAAGTCGCCGACGGTGACGAGCCCCGCACCCGGCTGCAACCGCATCAAAAGCCGCCCGGCGACACTGATTTCGCCGCAAGCCTGCGCCGCCCGCCAATCGCGGTGCAGGCGGTCGGGCGAGGTGATCGCGAGAAGCCCCGCCTGCGGGATGTCTTCGGCCACCGCCGCATAGGCGGCCAGCGCCTCGGGGGCGACGGCACCGCAATAGGCGATCGCGAGTTCGGCGCCCGGTCCGGGCTCGCGCAGCCAATAGCCTCCGACGACGATCGCCCCGGCGAGGTCCGGGTCGATCGTTCTACGCGGCTGCTCGATCGGCCGGGTCGACAGCCGGAAATAGACCGATTGGCCGTCCTCGCGCTGGATCTCCTCGAAAGCCCAGCGCAGCAGGACCGCCAGCTCGTCTGCATAGGCGGGCTCGAAGCTCGCGAGCCCGGGCTGGGCGAGCCCGGTCAACGGCTCGCCGATCGACTGATGCGCGCCGCCTTCGGGCGCCAAGGTGATCCCGGATGGGGTCGCCACCAGGATGAACCGCGCATCCTGGTAGCAGGCATAGTTCAGCGCATCCTGCCCGCGCTTGATAAACGGGTCGTAGAGCGTGCCAATCGGCAATAGCCGCGTGCCGAACAGCGGTGCGGCGAGGCCGAGGGCGGCGAGCTGCAGGAACAAATTGCTCTCGGCGATGCCGAGCTCGATGTGCTGGCCCTGCGGCGCCATCGCCCAGCGTTGCGCCGAGACGACGTGTTCCTCGCGAAAGGTGTCGGCGCGCTCGGCCCGGTCGAAGATCCCGCGGCGGTTGACCCAGGGACCGAGATTGGTCGAGACCGTGACGTCGGGCGAGGTGGTAACGATACGTCCGGCGAATGCCGCATCGCTCGCCGCGATGTCGCCCAGGATTCTGCCAAAAGCTTCCTGGGTCGCCAGCCTGGTGCCGCGGGGGACCGGCAGGCTGGACGGCACAGCAACGGCAGCGGCATCGTGCCGGCGCGGCCGGGAGCCGGCGAGCGGAACGCCTTTGAGAAATTCGGCGAGCCGCCCCCCCGGCAGGTCGAGCCCTGCGAACGGCTCCAACTCGGCACCTTCGGCAACGTCCATGGTGCGCCGGAAGGCGGCCATCTGGTCGAGGTTCATCAACCCGGCGTGGTTGTCCTTGTGCCCGGCAAAGGGCAGCCCATAGCCCTTGATCGTGTAGGCGATGAAGCAGGTCGGCCGGTCGTCCTCGACCGCGTGGAAGGCCGTGAGAACGGAATCCATGTCATGGCCGGCGAGGTTGGTCATCAGCCGTTGCAACGCCGTATCGTCGTGGTCTTCCAGGATCGCGCGGATCCCGGGATAGCGGTTGAGGTCGCGGTGGAGATGCTCGCGCCAGCCCTCTCCGCCCTTGTAGACCAGCGCCGAATAAAGCGAATTCGGGCAGGCATCGATCCACTCGCGCAAATGATGCCCGTCAGGCCGGGCGAAGGCCGCTTCCAGGAGCCGCCCGTACTTCAACGTGACGACGCGCCAGCCCATCATCTCGAACATCGCGTCGATGCGGCCGAACAGCCGGTCGGAAACCACCGCATCGAGGCTCTGGCGGTTGTAGTCGATGACCCACCAGAGATTGCGGACATCGTGCTTCCAGCCTTCGAGCAACGCCTCGAAGATGTTGCCTTCGTCGAGCTCGGCATCGCCGGCCAGCGCGATCATGCGGCCCGGCGGGTCATCCGTCGAACCAGGCGCTTGAGCCGCAAGTAGTCCTGGGCGAGCGAGGCGAACAAGGTCATCCCGACGCCAAGTCCGACCGACCCGGTCGAGAAATCGACGGTCTCACCGTCCTTGGTGCGCGACGGATAGGATTGCGTCCCGCCAAATCCGCGAAATCGTTCCAGCTTGTCGCGCGTCTGATGCCCGAGCAGGTATTGGATGGCATGAAAGACTGGCGAGGCGTGCGGCTTGACCGCGACGCGGTCCTGCGGTCGCAACACATCAAAATAGAGCGCCGTCATCAAGGTCGCCACCGAAGCGCTCGACGCCTGATGGCCGCCGACCTTGAGCCCGTCGCGGTTCGCCCGGATGTGATTTGCGTTGTGAATCATCCAGGTCGACAGCCACAGCACTTTGCGCTCGAGTGCGCTCAGGCAAGCGAGCTTGTCGGCGGGCTCTGCCTGGTGCTCTCGGCCGCGACAGCTTTCGAGGGTGCGCAGCATCGTTCGACTCCTGCTTCGCGCCAACAGCTTACCCGATTCTTACCGAGAAATCGCAGCTAACCGGCGAACAGGGTTTATTATTTCTCTGTTCTGCCGATTTATTCCCTGTTCGATCTGGTAGGGAATTTGCTAGGTAACGATTTGATTTAACGTCGGTCGCACCGCGGATTTTGGGCCGCGAAGCGATGTTTTCGCAGTTTTTTCCCGTGCATCAGGGAAGGGGAGCCGGGTCGGGGAGAGCGATGTTTGACCGGGCTGTAGCGGATGCTTACATAGGAGAGACAAGCGGAACCAGGAGCGTCAGCGACATGGCCGAGAGCACGACCGAGATCGAGGATCGGCAGATCGTCGTGACCGAAAACGCGGCCCGCCGCATCGCCGCGCTAAGAACCCAGGAAGAGGCCGACGGCGCCTTTCTGCGGATTGCCGTTTCGGGCGGCGGCTGCTCGGGGTTCCAATACGGGTTTACCTTCGACGATCAGCGCAGCGACGACGATTTCGTCTTCGAACGTGACGGCATCGCCGTCGTCGTCGACGATGTCTCGCTCGGCCTCTTGAACGGCGCCGAGATCGATTTCGTCGAGGACATGATGGGCGCCTCGTTCCGGATCAATAATCCGAATGCCGCCTCTTCCTGCGGCTGTGGCAATTCCTTCTCGATCGGCTGACCGGCCCGAACATTCGCGGCCGTGAAGATCGCCAGCTGGAACGTCAATTCGGTCAAGGCGCGGTTGCCTCATCTTCTCGCTTTCCTCGAGGAGGCGCGGCCCGATGTGCTGTGCCTGCAGGAGACGAAATGCCCGGCGGCCGATTTCCCGATGCTCGAGGTCAGGGGGCTCGGCTACCATGTAGAGACGATCGGGCAGCGATCCTACAACGGGGTGGCGCTGCTGTCGAAACGTCCGGCCGAGCAGCTCGTGTGCGGGCTGCCCGGCAATGAGGACGACGACCAGCCGCGTTATATCGAAGCCTCATTTGGCGACGTCCGCATCGCCTCGATCTATTTACCGAACGGCAACCCAGTTGGGACAGACAAGTTCACCTACAAGCTCGCCTGGATGGAGCGGCTCGTTGACCGTGCTCGCGAATTGTTGCGTCGCGAGATCCCGTTCGTGCTCGCCGGCGACTACAACATCTGCCCCGCCGACGACGATGTCTACGATCCGGTGGCGTTCCGCGATGACGCGCTGTGCCGGCTTGAGGCGCGCTCACGGTTTCGCGCTCTCGTCTATCTCGGGCTGACCGACGCCTACCGCGTTTTCCACCGCGAGCCGCACCGTTACACGTTTTGGGACTATCAAGCCGGCCGCTGGCACCGCGACGAAGGCTTGCGCATCGATCATCTGCTGCTGTCGCCGCACGCCGCCGACAGGATCGCTGCGTGCGACATCGACAAGAAACCGCGGGCCAAAGAGCGAGCCTCGGACCACACCCCGATCTGGTGCGAGCTGGCGGTTTAGCCTAGCTCCCCGGCAGGAACCGCTCCGCCGCGGCGGCGAGAGTATCCTTTCCCTCTCTGAAAGGCGCGAGTGGCACGATGACTAGGGCACGATCGCCTGGCCCGAGCTCGGCAAAATCGTCGGCTATCGCAAAGCCGCCCCGCCGAGACACGGCGAGCAAGATCGCATCTCGCGGCGCCGCGGGCGAGCCGTCCTCGGCGATAAGGAGCTCGCCCACGGCAAACTCCTGACCGGCGAACGCAACGCGCCCCCGCGATCCGGGAAATCGCGAGAGACCGACAAAGGCGGGAGCTGCCAGAGCTGCGGCCGAATAGGTTGTCTCAAACTCGAAGTGCCGGGCGATCGACGCCGCGAAGCTTGCTTCGGCGATGCGCAGCACGATCGGCATTGTCGGACTCCGGGCGCGCGCACCGAGCGCGATCTCCAAATTCAACGTATCGACATTGGTCAGCGCGATCAGTCCATGCGCCGCATTGAGATTGCACAGATCGAGCGTAGCATCGCGGCTCGCATCTCCGGTCAGCAAGTCGAAACGCTGCTCGCGTGCCCTTTCGATGATGGCCGTATCGGGAGAGAGCTCGACGACGACCAGCTGCATGCCGAGACCAAGGAGCAGGTCGATCACCTGGCTGCCGATGCTGCCGGCGCCGCAAACGATAATGTGCCCGCGACGATGCACCGGGCGCAGGCCTTGCGTCCTAACCCAGTGCACCCGTGTCAACACCGAGGCGCCGAAAGCGATGAAGAGGCCGGTAATGATGGTGCCCGCCAGCATCAGCAGCATAGCGGCGACAATATCGACAGGGTGGCCCCGGTCAGGGGTCAGATCGCCGTAGCCAGTCGTGGTCATCGTCGCGATGACGAAATAGACGGCATCGAGCCAAGCACCTTTGAATGCCGCATGAAAGTACCAGGTGCCGAGGAGCAAAACGATCAGCGCCGCCAGCGCGAGGCGGACGAGGATCGGGTTGAGCCGAGGGGGCGGGCGCCGACCGCGGTGCAACATCGATCGCAGCCAGCGCCCCAGCACAGGGTGGCTCCGCGCAGCAGCTCGGCGAGGCGCGGTACTCTGCAACCCGGCGAAGTCGCCGTACACGACCAGTTCCGTCCGGCCCGCGAGCACCATATCGCGGGCGAGTTCGGTCTTGCCATCAACCGCGAGAACCCGCATGCCGAGTAGCTGCTCGGCATTCCCGACCGTCTCGCCACCGACCCCGCACCTTTCGGCCACTCGCGTCGCAAAGCCGGTCAGCGGACCATCGGGATCAGGGAACTGCAGCCCGCGAAAGCATGAGGGATCGACGCCCGCGGCTGCATAGGTCGCGGCCGAATGCCACGCCAACGACAGGACCGAGCAGTTCGGAAGATTCTGCTCGATTTTGTGCGCGAGGGCTCGGTTGAACTGCCGCAAGACGATGCGGATTCGGGGATTGGCGTCGCGCGCCAACAGTGCCGCATGAAGGTTGAGCTGATCATCCGGCGACAGAGCCAGGACCGTGATCGCGTGACGTACGCCGGCGCGGTCGAGCGCTTCGGTGCTGTCGGGGCGCGCTGCGGCGATGTGGACGGCGCCGATACCTTCCACCGCACGGGCAAAGTCGGAATCCCGGCGCCACAGCACCACGACGCGGTGGCCTTGCAGCGCGCAGAGCTCTTGCGCGGTGCTAAGCGCAATCGCACCACCCCCGACGACGATCATCACGGGATCGCCCGGTTCCGCCACGGCAGGTTCCTCAGTCCTCCCGATCGGCAGGATAAGTGTGCTGGACTCCAGCACCGTCTTCGACGTTCCAGCCTCCTGCCTCACCTGCCATCGAAACCGCGCAGGGGGCGATTGGTACCTTGCCGTAGCCGCCCGGAATGTCGAGCACATAGGTCGGCTGGCACAGCCCGGAGATGCGGCCGCGAAGCGAGCGAACGAGCTGCTGGCCAGCCGCGATGCCGGTGCGGAAATGCGCGGTGCCTGGCGCAAGATCGGCATGGTGAAGGTAGTACGGCTTGACCCGCATCGCGACGAGACCGCGAAACAAGGCCTCCAAAACAGCCGCATCGTCGTTGACGCCGCGCAACAGGACGGTCTGCGACAGGAGCGGGATGCCGGCGCGGGTGAGCCGGGTCAGAGCTTCTTTTGCTGCTTGGGTCAACTCGCGCGGGTGGTTCGCATGAACCACCACGTAGACCGCCTTCTCCGCCGCGAGCGCTCGAACGAGCGCTGGCTTCACCCGGCTGGGATCGACCATCGGAACACGCGTGTGAAAGCGGATCACCGCTACGTGGGAGATTCGGTCGAGCGTGTGCACAATCTCGGCGAGGCGGCGCGGCGCCAGCACAAAGGGATCGCCGCCGGTGACGATGATCTCCCAGATCTCCGGTCGCCGGCGAATGTAATCAAAGGCGCTTGCGAGGGCCGATTGGTCCAGCATCACCGGTCTTTTGCCCACCACTTCGCGGCGAAAGCAAAACCGGCAATAAACCGGGCAAAGCAGAGTCGGTTTCAGCAGGACCCTGTCGGGATAGCGATGAACAATCCCGGGAATAGGCGACCAATGCGCATCGCCGATCGGATCGGTGCGCTCGTCTCGCGCGATCTTGAGCTCCGCCCCGTTCGGCACGAATTGCGCGGCGATCGGATCAGCCGAGTTTGCCGGGTCAATCAGGGCCGCCACATCCGCGGTTAGAGCGACAGCGAATTCTCCGGCCACCCGCCTAATTTCCCCGAGCCGGCTGGCCTCGACCAGCCCAGCGGGGACGAGATCCTGCTCGCGAAGCGTTTTGGCCCGCACCATCAGGCTGACGCCAGCCGTTCGTAAGCCGCCATCAGACGATCGCGGTCGCGGCGCGTATCGAGCTCGCGTTCGCGCTGCTCTTCAACGACCCCTGCTCTGGCTTTGGTAAGGAAATCCGGGTTCGCGAGCTTGGCGACGATCTTGGCCAACTCCGCATCGAGCCTGCTGATTTCCTTACCCAGTCGCGCCTTCTCCCAGGCGAGATCCACGACGTCCCCGAGGCGCAGGATCAATGTGGCACCGTCGACGATCGTCTGGACTCCACCCGCCGGCACAGTCGCGACCGGCTCAAACCCGTCAACCCGAGCAAGGCGTACGAAATGCTCCCGGTGCCGCTCGATCCTTTCTGCTGCGATCGTCTCGGCGTCCTTGAGTAGGACCGGGATCCTGGCCGCCGGAGGGACCCTTACTTCGGCGCGCAACGCGCGGAGCGCCGAGATCGCTTGGACAACCCACTCCATCTCGATCGAGGCGGCGAGTTCGGTAGGCTCCGCCAGGAAATCCGGCCACGATGCCGTTAGAAGCAGCCCGGCCTCGGGGCCGGCGAGGTTCTCCCACACCTCCTCGGTAACAAAGGGCACGATCGGATGCAGGAGATGTACGACGCGGCCCAACACCCACGCCGTCATGGCTTGTGTCTCGCTGCGTGCCGCTTCGTCGTCGCCCTGCAGGATCGGCTTTGTGAACTCGAGATACCAGTCGCAGAACGTGCCCCATACAAACTGGTACAAGCGGTTCGCGGCTTCGTCGAAACGGTAGGCGTCGAGAGCCGCCGTGACCGCAACAGCGCAATCGGACATGGCCGCGGCGATCCACTGGTTGAGGGTGAGCCTGCACCGTCCCGGGGTGAAGCCGGCGACCAGTGCACAGCCGTTCATTGCTGCGTAACGCGCGGTATTCCACAGCTTGGTCACAAAATTGCGGTACCCCTCGACCCGGCTTTCGGCGAGCTTGATGTCGCGCCCGGGCGCGGCCAATGCCGCCAATGTGAGCCGCACCGCGTCGCAGCCGTACCGGTCGATCAGATCGAGCGGGTCGATGATGTTGCCGCGCGACTTCGACATCTTCTGGCCGCGCTCATCGCGCACCAGCGCGTGGATGTATACGGTGCGGAAAGGCACGTCGCCCATGAAGCGCAACCCCATCATCATCATCCGTGCGACCCAGAAGAAGATGATGTCGAAGCCGGTGACCAGCACCTCGGTCGGGTAATAGCGCTTCAAAAAACGGTTCTCCTCGGGCCAACCCAAGGTCGAGAACGGCCATAGCGCCGAGGAGAACCAAGTGTCGAGAACGTCCTCGTCCTGGATCAGCGCGACGGGCCGGCCATTTTTTGCCGCCGCTTCGGCAGCCGCTTCCTCCTCGCTTTCTGCGACGAACACTGCCCCCTCTGGGTCGTACCAGGCCGGGATCCGGTGCCCCCACCAGAGCTGGCGCGAGATGCACCAGGGCTGGATCTTGCGCAGCCAGTCGAAGAAGGTGTTCTCCCATTGCCGCGGTACAAAACGAGTGCGGCCGCTCTGGACCGCCTCGATCGCCGCCCGGGCCAGTTCGCCCGCGTTGCAGAACCACTGGTCGGTGAGCCACGGTTCGATGACGACGTCTGAGCGCTCGTGATGCGGCAGCATCGAGGTATGCTCCTCGACCTTGTCGAGGAGCCCCTGTGCCTCCAGATGGCCGACAATCTTCTTTCGGGCATCGAACCGATCTAAGCGGCGATAAGCCGTCGGAACCGTGTCGTTCAGCCGCGCGTCCTGATCGAAGACGTTGACTAGCGGCAAATTGTGCCGCCGGCCGACTTCGAAATCGTTGAAATCATGCGCCGGTGTGATCTTGACGGCGCCACTGCCGGTCTCCGGGTTGGCGTATTCGTCGGCGACTATCGGGATCAGCCGGTCGGCAATCGGCAGCCGCGCGAACTTGCCCACCAATCCGGCATACCGCGCATCCTCCGGATGCACCGCTACGCCGGAGTCACCTAACATCGTCTCAGGCCGGGTGGTGGCCACAACGATGTAACGTCCGGGTTCGCCGTCGATCGGATAACGGATATGCCACAGAGTCCCTTTTGTTTCGCGGTTGTCGACTTCGAGGTCTGAGATCACCGTATGCATCTCCGGGTCCCAGTTGACGAGCCGCTTGTCGCGGTAAATCAGTCCCTCGCGATAAAGCTGAACAAAGACTCGGCGCACGGCGGCGACAAGGTCCGGGTCCATCGTGAAGCGCTCGCGCGACCAGTCGGCCGAGGCGCCGAGCCGGCGCAGCTGATTAATGATCGTGCCCCCCGATTGGGCCTTCCACTCCCATACTCGCTCGATGAATTTTAACCGGCCAAGCCGTTGTTTATTGACTTGCGCCTCCGCGAGCTGGTTAGTGACGACGATCTCTGTGGCAATTCCGGCGTGATCGGTGCCGGGTTGCCACAGCACGTCGCAGCCCCGCATGCGCTGATAGCGGACCAGTACATCCTGTAGCGTAAAGGTTAGTGCATGCCCCATATGCAAGCTCCCGGTCACGTTCGGGGGCGGCATCATGATCGTGTAGGGCGGTTTGCCGCTGTCCGGATCGGCGGCAAATCCGCCGGAGCGTTCCCACAGAGCGTACCGGCGTGCCTCTACGGCGGAGGGTTGATATGTCTTGTCCAGCATCGCTGAACCGTCCTCAAGTGAGCAGTTAGGCAGAGACCCCTCAGCACGCGCCGAGTAAGGTCGGCGAGGCGCGATTATCCGAGGAGGCTTCTTGAGATCGCGATCAACGCAGCCCTGCCTCACCGGCAACGCGAGCGATCTCCTCACGGACCAGCCGCTCGACGATACCCGGGAGATGACCGTCGAGCCAGGCTTGGAGTAACGGCCGCAGCAATTCGCGCACGATCTCCTCGAGAGTGCGCTCAATGCCGCCGAGCGGCAGTTCTGTCTCATTGCGCCGCTCGCGCGGGAGCGCACCGAGCTGGGCTAACGCGGCAGCAGCGGCGCCGGAAGTGGCCGCCGAAACGATGCGCTCGCGGCCAGAGTCGAGCCCCGGTTTTAGCGAAGCATCGGCGTTCGGTGGTTGCGGCTCGATGCGCCCGGTAGCATCAGTCAGGGAGACGGTTGCGCCCGATGGTGCCGTGGCACTTTCGGCCCAGGGAGATACCCGGCGCACAGAGCCATCCTCATCGACTACCTGAGTCAGGTCGAGGATGTCGCTTCTGTCGACCGCGACGGGAGTAACTGCTTCGCCCGGCGTTTTGGTTTCCACCTGTCGGTCTGCCGGTTGTTTGTCTTCGGCGATGATGCGGCTGATGGAGGCGATGATCTCCTCCATTGAGGGGTCTGGCGGGGATTTTCCGACCGTCATGGCACCACCTGGTAAGTTTTAACTATCTTGGGTGAGGCTCTCGGACTTGGGTGAGGCTCTCGGAGTTTGCCAGCACCACCGATAGACGCGCCGGCTCACTCCGAAAGGCCGCCGCGGAAGCCAATCCACTTATCTTTCACTTGCTTGTAGTGCCGCTCCATATCGTAGAGCTTCACCGGCAGCTTGAGCTCGGGGGCGATCAGCCGACCGGTCGCCGCCGCCACATTGAACTCGGCAAGCGCCGCATCATGCTCGGCTGTGACCAGTTGGGATTGTGTCGTGAGCAGCGTCTGGTTTTGGATCAGGACGTCGAGCACGGTGCGGGTGCCAACCAGCGCCTCCTGCTGTGTGCCCTCGAGAGCGATCTGCGCCGCCCGCACCGCCGACGCAAAGGACGAGATACTCGCCCGTGCCGCCTGCAGGATCGACCAGCTCTGCGTTGCCAACTGCACCGCCGCCCGCCGGGCGTCGTCGACCTGACTGCGGCGCTGCCCGACCGTCTGTTGGGCCTGCCGGGTCTGCGAGTAGATTGCCCCACCTTCGTAGAGCGGCATCGTCAACTGCGCCGCGATTGTTGCGGAATTCGTAAGAAACCCCTTCTGGGTTACCGTGGGTTCAAAGCTCCGGCTGAGATTACCGACAACCGAGATTTGCGGCAGTAGCTGACCACGCACGAAGTCGATGTTGTCGCGGGCGGCGAGTTCAGCAAAATTTGCCGAGATGATATTGAAATTGTTGTTGGCGGCAAGGCTCGCGGCTTCTTCGAGGGTAGCAGGGAGCGAGGGGCGCTCGCGCGGCAGCATCAAGGTTCCGGGCGGGTGGCCAACAGTACGGACGTACTCGGCTCGGCTGTTTTCTAGGTTGCCTTGGGCGGTGACCAACTGGCCGACGGCCTGCGCGAGCGAGGCCTCGGCCTGCGCGACATCGGTACGGGTCACCTCGCCCACCCGAAATCGATCCTGGGTCGCCTCGAGCTGTTTGCGCAGCACCGCCACGTTGTTTTGGTTGACCTGCACGAGAGCCTGATCGCGCACGACATCGAGATAGGCCTGGGCAACAGCTTGAAACACCGAGGTCTCCACCGCGAGGGTCTGCGCCCGCGTCGATTCTACGGTGTTGATCGCCTGGCTCGTCTGCGCGACGGTCCGACCGCCGGAGTAGATCGGCTGATTCGCACTCAGAGTGAGCGCGTCCGGTCGAGTGACCTCGTGCGCACGGCGGCTGTTTGCCCCGTTGAGGAGTTCGAGACCGATGGCGGGCCGCTCCAGCGACGAGGTCGTTATCCCGACATTGCCGGTGAAGTTGACCGTCGGTCGCCAGTTTGCCAGCGCCTGCGGCACTTGCTCGTCGGTCGCTCGCAACAAAGCGCGTTGGGCGAGGAGCTGAGGATTGGTGTTGTAGGTATCGGCGAGCGCCTGGGTGAGCGTCTGTGCCTGCGGCGACGTGGAAGCCAATGCCGCGACGAAGCCGGCAGGCGCGGCGAAACCCAGGCCCCCCCACCGTGGGGAGAACGACGGGTTGCCAGATCGCCCCGAGCTGCCAAGTCCAGCCCGCCGTATTCCCCCATCTCGGCGGGCTTTGCGCATCCACGGCTCGGCGGCTTTGAGCACCACTACACGGACTTTCAGAAAGCAAAGGCGGGCTTCGGGGAGAAGCCTGGTAGTAGCGGAGTTGCAGCGTCAAAAAGCACCCGTCGCGCCATAACTCCGCCAGTCCGTGCCCAGAGGGTGGCGCGGCCGATGCCGTTCGCTGATTTGACGACGGCCAGGACCCGTCCCCCTTCGGCAAGCTGCGTATCGATCTCGGACGGCACATCGGCAACTGCTCCGCAGAACAGCACCACATCGTAAGGGGCGCGCGGCCGGTAGCCCTGCGGCAAGGGCCCTTCGACAACGCTGACCGAGGCTATGAAATGCTCGACGAGCGCGGCGCGCGCACGCCGAGCGAGTTCCGGATCCTCTTCGAGGGCAATAACGCTCCGTGCCAGAGCCGCGGCGAGGGCGGCTTCGTATCCTGTACCGGCACCGATAATCAGCACTTTGTCAGTACGTTCGATCTGCGCTGCCTGCAACAGACGGGCGACCACCATCGGCTCCATGAGATAGCGGCCTCCACCGAGCGGCAGATCCTCATCGATGTAGGCGACCACCCTCAGATGGTCGGGGACAAAGAGCTCGCGCCGAATTCCGCCAAAGGCGTCGAGCACTCGTGCGTCGATAACCTTGTTCGGCCGCAGCTGGCTCTCGATCATGTGGGCGCGGGCCGCGCCGAATTCGGTCATCGCCTCAAACCCGCGAATCAGCTGACTATTTTATATCGGTACGGTGAAGCGAGCACAACCGGCCCGACTGACACCCGATTAGCACGGCAACCGCTCGACTGGCTGTGTTGCAGTCAGCCGGGAAAGCAGCTGCTTAGCAGTCAACCTCGACAGCGGATGG
>Ga0182037_10000468_pt1 | contig 19522 bp, 15 predicted proteins | sample sta12Cox44000082_FD_125974 | JGI IMG/M metagenome (GOLD analysis project Ga0182037, IMG submission 125974) | Lab enrichment of tropical soil microbial communities from Luquillo Experimental Forest, Puerto Rico - statoxic.12C.oxic.44.000.082 | ecosystem: Environmental > Terrestrial > Soil >... | reverse complement strand
TCGAAATCGGCCGGGAGCACGCCCACGACGGTGACGCTCGTTCCGTCGAGCGTCAAGGTCTTCGCGAGGATGCCTCGATCGGCAGCAAAGTGGCTGTGCCAGAAACCATCGCTCAAGATGGCTGCGTTCGGACCGCCGGGCTGCTGTTCTTCGGGAAGAAAGGACCGGCCGCAAGCCACCCTGATGCCCAGGGTCCGGAAAAAATCCGGGCTGACGTGGACGCCCCGGATCGACTCCGGCTCACGCGATGTCGCGAGGCTCACGTCAAAAGAATAATAGGCAGCCAGATTCTCGAGCGTCTGGGTCTGCTCGGAAATCTGCGTAAACTTGGGAAAGGAGGCCGCGCTGACGGATACAAGCCGATCGGAAGCCGGGTACGGCAGCGGTTTCAGAAGCACCGAGTGCACCACGCTGAACATGGCGGTGTTTGCGCCGATTCCGAGCGCGAGGGTCAACACCGCCACCGCAGCGAAGCCGGGATTTTTTCCGAGCCGGCGCAACCCAAGCTTTGTGTCTTCGAATAAACTGTACAAGGCTCCCTCTGGAAAGTGGCCGACCGATCATGAGCAGTTGGCTAGCGCAGTTCGTTCTTGTAAACGGCTCCGCCTTTCATCACGAATTTCACTTTCTGCAATTCCGCGATGTCCTTGAGCGGGTCGCCGGAGACGGCCACCAGGTCCGCCCATTTTCCCGCCTCGATGGTTCCCGTTTTGTCGCTCCAGCCGAGCAACGCCGCGGCGGTAGACGTGCCGGTACGAATCGCTTCGATCGGCGTCATTCCGTATTGCACGTAATATTCAAACTCTTTTGCTTGATTCACTTTTTTCCAGTCGAAGCCGCCGGCATCCGTGCCAAGCGCGATTTTCACGCCTTTCTTCAGGGCCTTGCCAAAGTTCTCGCGCTGCAAATCAGCCATCTTCTGCCAATTCCCTCCGCGGCCCGGTGCCACGTACAAGCCCACCGTCAGCGTCGGCACCCAATAAACGCCCTTCCGCACCATCTCGTCCATCAGCGCATCGGTCAGGCCGTCGCCATGCTCGATCGTATCTACGCCGGCGCGCAACGCCGCAGCGATTCCGTCGCTGCCGATGGCGTGGGCCGCCACTTTCTTGGCCAGACGGTGCGCTTCATCCACAATCGCCTTGGCCTCCTCATCGGTGAAGTTCACCATGCTGTGTAAGACGCCATCTCCCTCAACGTGGTAGCGCCGGTCGGAGTAATACTTGATCCAATCCGCGCCGTACATCACCTGCTCGCGCACCGCTTTGCGCGCGCCGTCCACGCCGTCGACATATTGCACTCCCGTGGGCAACCTCAGTTCCCACGAATAGCCGAGCAGCGGATACATCCCCGTCGGGGTCATCGCCCGCGTGGCTACTTGCATGCGCGGCCCCGGCACCTCTTCCTTGGCGATGGCCGTCTTCACATCTACGTCGGCGTACATGGCACCTTCGGTTTCCAGATCGCGCATCGCCGTGAATCCGTGGGACAGCGCAATTTGCGCATTGCGCGCGGCGAGAATCGCGCGGTAGGGGATCGATTCTTTCAATAATTGTTCGTCGTATTCCTCCGCGGTCACGTCGCCATCGAGAAGGACGTGCGTGTGCACGTCAATGAAACCGGGGAGCACGGTTGCTTTCAAGAGGTCGATCACTTCCGCGCCCGCGGGAGCGCTCCCGCCCGGTGTCGCCGACGCGATTTTGTCGCCCTCGATCAAAAGGAGCGCGTTCTCGATGGGCTTGTCGCTTTTTCCATCGATCAACTTGCCGGCGCGGATGGCGATGCGGTGCGGCGCTTGTCCCTCGGCAAGAACAGGAATCAGCAGGCTCGCCAAAACCAAAACAGGAAAACGGCGCATGGAGAGTTGCTCCTTCCGGACCGCAAGCCTATCAGAGACTCCTCCTTTCGTCGCCACCAAAAGCGCAGCGGTTCGCGAGGCGATCGGGCGGTTTTCCCCAAAAAGCGCAAAAAGCGGGAATCATTCGACAATACAACACGGTTCGGCTAGCATTAGCGGCAGGGTCCCCTTTGAAATGAGCCTCTCCGAATATCATAGGAAATTCATATCGCTTTTCCAGGGAGAAGACGTGAGCCAATCCTCTCTTGCGAGAAACCCTGACAATCTTGTTAAGGAAGAATCGCGCCGCAGCACACGCCTCGACCGCTCCGTCCCGCTGATCGTTTTCGGTCAAGGCCGCGCTGGCGAACCATTTGTCGAGAGAACCGTTTCGACCAGCGTGAATCTGCACGGCTGCCGCTATCCTTCCCGCCACGATTATGTCGTCGGAACCTGGGTCACGCTGCAAGTCGTGGGCTTGAACGTAGAGCCCAAGCCTCCCGCGGTTCGGGCTAAGGTATGCTCGATTCATCCGTCGCCAAACACCAGGGAGCTTCAGCAGATCGGCGTCGAACTCGAGCATCCGGCGAACGTCTGGGGCATCGTTGCGCCGCCACAGGACTGGCTGGGTTCTGGGGAAACCCAGGCCGCATACGCTCGAGCCGCCGAGCCCGCAACCGAGAAAACCGACAAAGCGGAAGAGCCGGCGTCGATGCCCGGGCCCAAGTTGGCCGAAGTCGCCACCTTTCCTTCGCGTTCGCCCGTTGCCCCGAAGCCGCAGGCTCCTGCGCTCGGCGAAGCTCACAAAGCACAGCGGGTGGTCGTCACACCGGATGGTCTCATCAGCGCGCTGCAGGGCAGGCTGCAACAGGCGGTCGAGAAAGCGGTGCAAACCGCGGTGGCCAACCAATTGGACGACGCCGTGCGCAACGCCGTGGCTGCCATCGACGAGGTCCGCCAGTCCAGTATCCGAGAGATTCAGCAGCTCGCTGCTGCGCCTGCGGAACCCACCGCCGCCGGTCAAGACGAAATCGCCGCGGTCGTCTCCTCTCGTTGGCAGGAGGAAATGGAGAAACACCGCGTCCATGCCGAAGAGTTGACCGAACGCCTTGCCAGGCAGGCCGCCGAACTCAGGCGCGAGCTCGATCGCTGTGAGGAGTTCCTGGCAGGAATGAACAGCGAACTCGAGCCCCGGGCTCAGGCACGCCTCAATGAAGCAGTGGCGCGCGCAGCTTCGGAGTTTGACGGCGCCGCAGCCCGGGCGATCGAGCGGCGTTATGAGCGGTTTCTCGAAAACACGCAATCCGCCTTGCAGGAGGCGCTGCTCAAACTGGACGTGCGCTCGGCGGAAGCGCAAGCTCTCGTGCAGGGCTCGGTGAACTCCACTCTTGCCGCCCTCGAGCGGCAGGCGGAGTCGCAGATGAATGTGGTTCTGTCCGAAACCAAAGACCGCGCCGTCTCCGCCCTTGCCGCACTCGACGCAGAAAACCGCGCTGCTTGCGACGCCCGCCGCCAGGCTCTCGAAGCGGACGTGGCCCGGGCCGCCGAACGCTCGACCGACCAGTTTCGCAAAAGCATGAAGGCCTTTCTCTACTCCTGCCTGGTCGCGGCGGTTAGCGCCGTCGACGAACACTCCAAAGCGACCCTGGATAACCTCACCAAGGACAACGGAAAATCCTTAGGCGAAGGTCACGAGCCGAGTCCGGAGATTCTCCCGGCACCGGACAATGATCCTTTCACGCATTAGGCAGAAGGAGTCTCTTCGAAAGGGAAAGGCCAGCCGCTTTCTCAGGACGGCTGGCCCTTTTTGTTTCCCTGATTGCAGAACCGTTGTCACTCCTGAAGGAGGCAGGAATGAGGGCTCTGCGTGTGCTCTGGCTGAGACTTCAAAACCCGATTTCTGAGTTGGCGGGCTGCTCCGAACCGGGACGCCGGAACGGACGACGCGCCATGTCTTCGACGCTCGAGATCCCGTGGCGAACCGCAAGCACGGCGGGATGCTGGCTATCCGCAACCCGATCGACCGTCAACACCCAACCCCGTTGCAGCATGTACAAACTGACCACGGCTCCGGCAATGGCCAAAAACGCCATGGCAAATAGCGCAAACGCCGCCAGCAGCTCCTGCACAAAATAAACCTGCAGCGCAGCAATGCTGGCAAGCAGCCACCACATCCACTTCCGGTCCTTGTCTTTCTTGGTCTTGGTGCGACTCCCACCCGTGCTCATGACCTGTTCCTACCCTCGGCTTCCCAAAAAAACGACTTGCATCGACTCATGTTGGATGCCCGAACCTGCCCTATTGGGCATATTCGCGTTACCTGTACGATTAGACATCTCGTAGTGACCGAAAATCGATGGTACGAAAGTTACATTTTGGGCTGCGGACCGGTCTGCTAGTACCGGTTCTACTAGCCTTGATTCATCCTATGTCGCTGATAACAAATCAGTTGCCTCACTATACACTTTCGCCATCATTTTCGCCAGGTTTTCCCTGTACTTCCTGTGGAAAACCTGACCGGTCGTACAGGGGTCTTCTGACTCCATTGTGGTGATTCCGGCACTTCGACCGTATCAGCGCGAGGCAGGAACGCTGCTCCGATCGCAGCGGCGTCTCGCACGCTCTTCTATGCGCTCGGCCGGGAAGCCGGCGTGACGGCTCGAAGCATTGGTTGTTGAGCGGAATTTGACGCGGACGCCGGGAAATCCAGCCCGTAGTGCCGGTGCCCCTTCGATCTCGCCGGTTTCGCTACTGACCGGTACAGGCTCCAGCGCGGCTGCGATGATGCCAGGGCGATTTTCGGCCCGGTCTGACGCGTGGCCGATCCGATGTGATGCCGCGTCGCCTTGCAGCACCTACTGAAACGAGTTCAGGAAAAGCTCGGAAATGCTGCGGCGGCCGAAGCTGCCCGTTCCGGCCTCAAATATCATCGCAGTTCGGAAGCAGAATGGTTCCTCGCGACACACCCGATGGCCATCGGCGCAAACTAACTTTGCGCTCCTTCCACAGTTTAAGTGGTGCTAGCCCGGTCGACGGGGCTTGCTTGCCCCGCCCGTAGGCAGGAAAAGCGAGGGATGCGACTTCCCTTGGCGGGAACTCGCGGGCGCTCCTGCCGCTCGATCGCGTTGCTCGGTTATTTCTTCCTCAGCAACCGCGTGATCCACACGAGAATCACTGCTCCAACGAAAGAAACGACAATCGATCCGATCACTCCCCCGGCGCGGAGCCCCAACAACCCGAACACCCAGCCACCTACGATGCCCCCGAGAATCCCGAGAATGATGTCCACGAGAATTCCATAGCCGCCGCCTTTCATCACTTGGCCTGCAAGCCATCCGGCAATGAGCCCCACAACCATCCACGTAAGGAATCCCATTTTGGATCCTCCTCTTCGATCGTCTAGGAAGCCCCAACGCGAGTCCCATTTACAACGCCAACTTGCCCAATGTCAACTGGACGGAATACACTGGCTCAAGAAAAAAAACCTGATCGCTAGTTCCCGGAGAGAGCGGATGTTTCCGAGGGTTCCTTGGGTCATTTCTCGAATTGCTTTGTCTTTGCTCGCGGTCGCTTTCCTGGCGAGCGCCTGCTCCAAGTTTCTGCCCGACAAAAGCGCCGAGCCCGTTCCGGGGCAATCCGTCCCGCATCCGACCATTGTCTTCATGAGCGACTTCGGCGTCGCCAACGACGCAGTGGCCATCTGCAAAGCCGTGATTGTCGGCATCGCCCCCGACGCCCGCATCATGGACATCACCCATCAAGTGACGCCCTATTCGATCGAGGAAGGCGCGCGTTTTCTGCTGGGCGTGACGCCGTACTATGCTTCCGGCACGGTCTTTCTCGTGGTGGTCGACCCCGGGGTCGGCACGACGCGCAAAGCCATCGTCGTCAAAACCAAGAAAGGCCAGTACTTCGTTCTTGCTGACAATGGCCTCATTACGCCGGTGCTCGACCGCGACGGCCTCGATTCCGCACGGGAAATCACCAACACCGACTGGATGATCCAGTCCCCCATTTCCTCCACTTTTCACGGCCGCGACATCTTCTCGCCTGTCGCCGCGCATCTGGCCGAGAGTGGAGATTTCTCTCTGGTTGGCCCGGAGATCTCACAGCTCGTCCGCCTGAATCCAAAGACCGCGGTGATTTCCGACAAGGGCATCGCCGGCGACCTGATCGGGCTCGATGATCCGTATGGCTCGCTCATAACCGACATTCCCGGCGAGGAATTCAAGAAACTCGCCTACCGTCTCGGCGACAAAGTCCCCTTGCTCATCGACAAAAAGCCTGTGACGGTAGCTTACGTCAAGACCTTCATGGACGTTCCCGTCGGGGATCCTCTGCTTTACTTGGACTCTCGCGGGCGCGTCGGCATCGCCGTCAACCAGGGCAACTATTCCAAACAGTTCGCCGTCACCCCTCCCGGCACCATCTTCATCCCCCGCAAAGGCCTGGCCCTCAAAAGCAAGTGAAGATCGGGTCGCCTTCTTGGAGCGCTCGGCTGCGGTTGCATTTTTGCCCCGCGCGCCCAACAATGAAGTCGTATCCGGTTCGCGGCGTATTGGTGAAACACTCGGTAGCGATAACCGGTCACCGATGACTCTCGAGGGAGGTTGCCGTGCCTGAAGCCCTAATCGTTTCATCTGTCCGCACTCCCGTAGGCCGCGCCAACAAAGGCGCGCTGCGCGCCGCGCGTCCTGACGACCTTGCCGCGCTGGCCATCAAGGAAGCCCTTCGGCGCGTGCCGGGGCTTCGGGCGAACGAGATCGACGACGTGATTCTCGGCTGCGCCATGCCCGAAGGCGAACAAGGCATGAACGTGGCGCGCATCGCCTCGCTTCGCGCCGGCTTGCCGGTCGAAACTTCGGCGATGACCATCAACCGCTTCTGCTCTTCCGGTTTGCAGGCGATTGCGCTTGCCGCGGAACGCATTCGAGGCGGGTCGGCCGAAGTCATCGTGGCAGGCGGCACCGAATCCATGTCCCTGGTGCCCATGGGCGGCAACAAGATTTCTCCCAATCCCTGGCTTGTCGATCATTACCCCGACGCGTACATCAGCATGGGGCTGGGCACGGAAAATATTGCGCGCAAATTCGGCGTCACGCGCGAGCACGCCGACGAGTTTTCGCTCGCCTCGCACAAGAAAGCGCTCGCGGCCATTGCCGCGGGAAATTTCAAGGACGAAACCTTTCCCGTGGAAGTGCAAATCACTTCCCTGCCCAACGGCAACGGCGCATCTTCGAAATCCGCCCGCAAACCCGTCACGCAAACGTTCACCTTCTCGGTGGACGAAGGCCCCCGTGCGGATACTTCGCTTGATGCCCTGGCGAAACTCAAGCCGGCCTTTCACGTGAAAGGCACGGTAACGGCGGGAAACAGCTCGCAGATGAGCGACGGCGCAGCCGCTGCGGTGGTTATCTGTGAGGCGCGCGCGAAATCATTGGGAGTGAAGCCGCTCGCCCGCTTTGTGGCTTACGCGACTGCAGGAGTTCTTCCCGAAGAGTTCGGCATCGGTCCGGTCGCCGCCATTCCCAAAGCGTTGCAGCTCGCGGGACTCTCGCTCAACGACATCGCGGTCATCGAGCTCAACGAGGCGTTTGCCGCGCAATCGCTTGCGGTTATCCGGCAAGCCGGACTCGATCCCGCGCGCGTCAATCCAAATGGCGGCGCCATCGCGCTCGGCCATCCGCTCGGCTGCACGGGGGCAAAACTGACTGCAAGCATCATCCGCGAATTGCAACGGCGCAATGCGCGCTACGGCATGGTCACCATGTGCATTGGCGGTGGCATGGGCGCCGCCGGCATCCTCGAACGCCTCGCGTGAAACGGATCAGGCGCGACCATCCACCGGCCATCCCCGGGGCAACGAGGGATCTGCCGGGGCGGAATGGCAAAGCCTTGAGGTAGCCCCGCAGTCGCCGTTCTCTGATTCTCCCGTTCCGAGCCTTTTGGCCTTTTGGCCTTTTGGCCTTTTGGCCTTTTGGCCTTTTGGCCTTTTGGCCTTTTGGCCTTTTGGCCTTTTGGCCTTTTGGCCTTTTGGCCTTTTGGCCTTGACCGGCGTCTAAGAATCATGGATCATGGCGTCAGACGACATGTCGTCGGAGGACATATGGAGGTAAGCGAGCCGGTCCTGCTCATCCTTCTGAGCCTTGCGGAGCAACCCCGGCACGGTTATGCCATCCTCGGGGACACCGAGAGGATGACCGGCGGGCGGGTGCGGCTCAGCACCGGCACTTTGTACGGGGCGCTCAGCCGCTTGCTCGAAGACAACTGGATCGAGCGATGCCCGGAACAAGACCGCTCGCGCGGGCGGCAGGCTTACCGGCTGACCGCGGAAGGGCGCCGGAACCTGCAAAGGGAAGTGAGCCGGTTGAAGCGTCTAGCGCATCTCGGCACGCTGCGGGTGGCGCGGAAGGAAACTTAGTCCATGCTTGCGCTCTACCGCTCGATCCTGTACCTCTACCCCGCGGCTTACCGCGGCGAATACGGCGACGAGATGCTGGAGGTTCTTTCGGAAGTGCAGGCGGAGACGCGCAACAAGGGCGCCCTGGCACGGGTCGCGTGCGCAGTGCGAGAAGCCAGCGGCTTGTTATGCGGCGCGCTAGGGGAGCATTTGCACGGGTTCGCTGGTCGCTATGACCGGTTTTCATCTATGTTCTTGGGAGGGAGGTTCGCGATGCGCTCGGAATTCCGGTTTCCCAAAGCCACGGTAGGGCTGATGCTGGTCATCCTGGCTGCAGTGATGTTCACGATTGAGAAAGCCAAGGCAATCTCGGCTTCGATTCCGCATGCCAACCCGCCTGTCGGGCACATTCATCCGTCGCAATTCGAGATCTTACCGACGCTGCTCCTGACCATGCTCAGCGCTGTCGGGGCCGGGGTAATCGGGTGGGCCATTCTCTTTGCGCTGCGACGTTCTGGCATCCAGCAGCTATCCGAAATGAGTCCGTCCGCCGGCCTGCGCGCCCGTAAATGAGGCGCATTGCTCCCGCTCGGCCGAGCCATCTCGCTCGAGAGCTCTCGGAAACTAGGACTTGGCTCTCCACAGGCCCACGGTGTTGCCTTCGGGATCCTGCATCCAGGCGAAGGTGCCGGTAGGAATCTCGACGGGACCGACAAGCGTCTTCGCGCCGAGCCGACCTGCTTTTTCCAGGTACGCGGCGACATCATCGACGCCCACGTAAAAGATCGTGTAGTGCTGCGGTTCGTGCCCGAGCGCGGTAATATGGCCGGCGATCCCGCCAGATTCGGCAGCGATCATGGCCGCAGGGCCCATGACCGAAATCCTCCAATCGAACAGCTGCTTATAGAACTCCTGCGTTTTGGCGCTGTCGCGGCAACCGATTTCGAAATGCACAACCGGGTGCGTCATGGGTTGGCCTCCTGGTTGACGGTCTTTCTGACGAACCCGATTCCTGCGTTCGGGGGGCGCCGTCGGCCTCCCGGCGGGAAAGACAGCGCCGCAGCCGTGCCCGCAGTCACATGGATGAAGCTTCGCCTGCGCATCGCCCGCTGCGCAAAAAAAAAATGACGCGGCGACTATACCACATGCGTAATCGCGCTCGAGCAAATTCTAAGGAGTTCACAAAAGCCTGGAGGCCGTTGGAGAAAAACAGTTCCCTAGCCCACCGGCAGTTCCCTCCGGACCGTCAAAGGATGAAAACTGCGCTTCGTTTAGTCCGCGGCGTAGCGGCGGAAGAAAGAATCCTGCTTCCACAGCGGACGCGCGGCGGTGTCCGCGGTTTCTAGCAGCAGCCGGCGCGTGAATTCCTCGTAGCCGGCGGCGGTGTCGAGACGAACAGGCTGGTTCACGTCGTCCGAAGGCGCGTGGTAGCGGTTGGTGAGCCAGTCCTTGAAGGTTTTCTGTTCGGCTGTGCCCAGTTCGAAGCCCACATCGACTTTGACGGCGGGAACGCCCTTCTTGATGAAGCTGTACTGATCGCTGCGGATGAAGCGGTTGCGCAAAGGCTCGGGATCGGCGATGGGCTTGACGCCCATGGACTCGGCGATGGCCGCGGCGCGGGCGCCCAGGTCGGACTCGTCGATGCCTTGGATGGTTAGGATTTTCAGCGGAACGATGGGAAGAAACATGTCCACATTGACGTCGGCGACGATGGATTTCAGGGGAATGGTGGGGTGGGCAGCAAAGTATTTCGAGCCGAGAAGGCCTTTTTCTTCCGCAGTGACGAGCAGAAACAAAATCGAGCGCTTCACCGTTTGCGGGTGGGCCTTCAAGTTCGCGGCCATATCCAGGACAAGCGCACTGCCGGAGCCGTTGTCCATTGCCCCGTTGTAAATGCGGTCGCCATGGATGGCCGCGCCGATGCCGAGGTGATCGATGTGCGCGGAGAGCACGACGAATTCATCTTGCAACGCAGGATCGGAGCCGGGAAGCTTGGCGACGAGGTTGGCGGATTCGACGGGCGCGGTTTGGATGACGGCCTGGGCATCGAGCGAAACGGCCAACGGAAAATGCGGAAGCGGCTTGCGATCCTTGGCAAGTTCAGCGATTTCCGCGAAGGTGTGGCCGGAGCCGGCAAAGAGTTGTTCTGCCGAGGCGGGGTTAAAAGCAACGCCGAGTTGTTGGCCGGGCGTTTCATTGAACTCGGAGCCGGCAAGGTCCATCGACGGCTCGTTGCGATTGGCGGAGATGCGCGACCAGGGAATATCCATCGAGGCGGGGTTGAAAATGCTGACTACGCCGAGGACGCCCGCGGCGTGCAGAGACTTCCAGCGCTCGCCCGCGGTTTGGTAGTGCGAGGCCAGCGCGGCGGGGATGTCCGCAGGCGAGCCCGCGAGATAGACCACAACTTTGCCGTGTAGATCGAGCCCGGCAAGCTCGTCGAGATTTTTTTCAGGGATTTTCAGGCCGTAGCCGACAAACACCAGGGGCGTTTCGAGATAGACGGTGGCCCGCGTGGCGCGCGAGCCGATGAAAGCGTCGTCGGCGAAAGAGAGGCGTTCGGCTTTGCCTTTAGAGACCAGCGCCAGGGACGATTTGGATTCGTCCACCTGAAACTGGGTGAAGTGCACGGGCTGGTAGAAACCATTCACGCCGACGGGCTCGAGACCGGCTTTTTGCAGCTGTTCGACGGCGTAAGCCTCCGCCTTGCGAAGACCCTCGCTGCCGGTGTTGCGGCCTTCGAGTGCGTCGTCGGCGAGAAATTTAACGTGTGCCCACCAGGAATTGCCGTCGAAGTGGGAGGAGGGCGGGGTTTGCTGCACCGGAGCTCGAACGGCCAAGGCAAGCAAAAGGGCAAGCAAGAAAGACCTCGCCATGGGAATTCACCTCAGATCGAATTGGGGATATGAGGATAGCAGGGTCGGCGGCAGGGAGTCACGGGAAGGCCAATCATCCCGAGCCGGTAAATCGACAGTTGCGTTCCGGGTGGTCACCTCAATGTCCCGAGCCCGGGAAGGGATTTCGCTCTTTCCTCTTGCCGAGAGGGGCCGCGCTCCGTGGCGCTTGGATTGCGACGACACGCGCTTAACATTTTTCGGGGGAGCAAGCTAGGCGTTTGACCAGCCGCTCTCGGGGCCGGGAACGGATGGGACACAGGCAAGTTAACGGTGTTTACTGAAAGTGTTTACTGAAAGTTTTTGCCGGGGTAAGATGGGAGCAGTGAAATGACAATTGTTGCGTTGTGCGCGCCCACTCGCCTTTGAGCCAAAACGCAATGGCAAGAACTTCCCGCTAGGAGAAACCACGATGGCCACCGCGACCCTGAGCAACCCTGCAGCAAAGGGAGGCAGCTTCCTGCTCGAATCGCCGCAGCCAAGCGACGTGTTTACGCCCGCCGATTTGGCCGACGATCAGAAGCTGATGGGCCAGACGGCTGAAGAATTTGTGGTGAACGAGGTTTTGCCGCTGGTGAAGGACCTGGAAAACAAGAAGCCCGGCTTGATGCCCTCGCTCGTGAAAAAAGCCGGAGAAGTGGGTCTGATGGGCGGCGGAGTTCCGGAAGAATACGGCGGCGCTGGGTTGGATAAGATCGCGACGACGGTGCTGACGGAGAAGCTCTCGATTTACGGCGGGTTTGCGGTGACGCATGGCGCGCACGCGGGGATCGGGACGCTGCCGATCGTGTACTTTGGCACGGAGGCTCAGAAGAAAAAATATTTGCCGAAGCTGGCGACCGGCGAATGGATCGGCGCGTACTGCCTTTCCGAGGCGCAAGCCGGTTCGGATGCGCAGAATTCACTGACGCGCGCGGAACTCGGCAAGGAAGGCACGCATTATATCCTGAACGGGCAGAAGATGTGGATCACCAACGGCGGGTTCGCGGACGTGTACATCGTGTTCGCGAAGGTCAACGGCGAGAAGTTCACGGCGTTCGTCGTGGAACGCACGTTCCCCGGGTTCAAGCCGGGCAACGAAGAGCACAAGATGGGCATCCACGGCAGCTCGACGACCCCGATTTTCCTGGAGAACTGCAGGGTGCCGAAGGAAAACGTGCTGCATGAAATCGGCCGCGGCCACATCGTGGCGTTCAACATCTTGAATGCCGGGCGCTTCACGCTGGGCGCTTCGTGCGTCGGCGGCGCGAAACACGTGCTGGCGACGGCGTCGAAATATACCAAGGAACGCAAGGCATTTGGCAAACCGATCGGCGATTTCGGAATGATGAAGGAAAAGCTGGCGGAGATGGCCATCCAGATTCTGGCGGTGGAGTCGATGGTGTACCGCTCGGCAGGAAATATCGAAGGAGCCATGCACGCGGCGGCCGGATCGGGCGACAAGATTCAAAACACGATGAAGGTGCTCGAAGAGTATGCGATTGAAAGCTCGATCGCCAAGGTCTACGGCAGCGAGATGCTGGACTTTGTGGTCGATGAAGCGGTGCAGATTTTTGGAGGCTACGGGTTCCACGAAGAGTATCCGGTGTGCCGCGCGTACCGTGATTCGCGGATCAACCGCATTTTCGAGGGCACCAACGAAATCAATCGCATGCTAATCATTCAGATGCTGATGAAGCGCGCGATGGGCGGGCAACTGCCGCTGATCCCGGCGGCGATGAAGCTGGCGGATGAGATTTTGGCCGGGCCGTCGTCGGAAGAAGCGCCGGAAGCCGTGCTTGCCGATGAGGCGCGGGTGGTAAGCAATGCGAAGAAAATGTTTTTGCAAGCGGCGGGGGGCGCGGTGCAAAAATTCCGCGAGAAACTGGCCGACGAGCAGGAACTGATCGGCGCGCTTTCGAACATGGTGATGGAGACTTATGCGATGGAGTCATGCCTGCTGCGCGCGCAAAAAGCGGCCGCAAACAAAGGCGAAGCCGCTTCGCAGACGATGATGGACGCCGCGAGAGTGTTCATCAACGACGCGGCGGAACGCGTCGAACGCGAAGCGCGGCGGTCTCTCGCCGCGGTGCACGAAGGGGACATGTTGACGACGCAAATGGCGGTGCTCAAACGCTTTGCCAAGCGCGCGCCGGTCGACACCATTGCGCTCGGACGCCGCGTGGCGGCGGCCGTCGAAGCGCAGGACCGCTACCCGTTTGAGGGGCGCTAGTCGCATGCGCGCCCCGGTTCGCGCCGCCCCGCCTCTCCGCGAGAGCGATTTAAGGCCCCGCGCCGGGCACGGCACACCTGCCGGCTGGCTGTGCAAAGGCCGCGCGGGTCCCATACAATACATCAAGCAAGTGATCCAATCGGAAAAGTGAAAGTACGACCAGGAATGCCGTGGAAGCCCCTGATTCTTGCCGCCGTCATTGTGTCGCTGCATCTGCTTGAAGCAGCGACACTTGGGACTTCCACGACGGGGTCTCTGCTTGCCAATTTGCTCGAAATCTTTGCCTGTGGTTTTGCCGCGGTCATGGCCTTTCGAGCTTCCCGGCGGGGACGCGGCCTGAGCCGCCCCTTCTGGCTGCTTGTTGGAATGGGCGTCGCGATGTGGGGGATAGCGAACCTCGGCTGGTTGTATTACGAGGTGGTGCTCGGCGGCGAACCTCCTCAGACCTCCGCGGTGCGATTCCTGTTTGGATTCGAGGATGTGCTGATCGCGATGGCCCTGTTCCTCGACCAGGATAAGGATGCTCCGCGGATCGACGTGGAAGCGCTTCTCGACTTCGTTCAGGTCGGCATCGTGTTCTTCTTCATTTTCGTAGAATTTTACTTTTTGCCTGCGCAACGGCTCGACGAACACACCGCCTTTCTTCGGGAAATGCGCGTCGAGAACCTGGAAGACGTCATGGTCGCCGCACTGGCGGCCTTCCGTGCACTGACCGCGCGGAAGCAACATCTGCGGAAACTCTACGGAGGCTTGGCTGTTTTTGTGTCGTTTGTGATGGTGTGCGCTGGGCTCGCACAGTATTTGCAAATTGCGCGCCCGGCGCCCACCGGGACGCTGCGGGACCTGCTGTGGACCCTGCCCTTTCTCGCCGGGGCGTTGTGGGCCGCCCAATGGAAGCCCAGCGCCGACGAAGGAAGTCTGAAAGTGCGGCGAAAGGCGCTTGGGGAATTGCTGGTAACGAACGGCACGCTAGCGCTGGCGCCTTTGATCATCCTGTTCCAAGTGGCACAGCTCGAACAGGAGTGGCGACTGCTCCGTTTTTCGCTTCTTGGGGTCTCCATTTTATGTTATGCCGCACGCCTGGCCATCAGCCAGCATCGCGAGGCCAAGAGCGCAAATGAAGCGATGACCCACGCGCTGGCGATGGATTCCGCAGCAGACGGAATATCCATCCTGGGGAAAGAAGGGCAGCTGCTGTACGCGAATTCGGCGTTCGCCAAAATGATGCGATTTGAGCGGGCCTCGGCGATAATCGGGAAGAACTGGCAGGAGATCTACGATGAGAAAGACGTTGCGCTGCTCGAAGACCATATTCGCGATTCGCTGAAAGAGAAGGGCAAATGGTCGGAGCAGGTCTCGCTGAGCCGCCGGGACGGCTCACGGATTCCCGTGGAAATGACCATCACGCTGATGCCGGAAGGGGGTGTCGTGTCCGTGGCCCGGGACATCAGCGAGCGCCTAAGAGCCGAACGGGCGCACTTGGAGACGGAAGCCAAGTACAAGATGTTCGTCGAGCAAGTGGCCGCGGTCAGTTATATCGCCGAAGTAGGGTTGCATGGGAAATGGCATTACGTGAGCCCGCAAGTGGAAGCGATTTGCGGCTATACCCAAGAGGAATGGCTGGCGGGCGCCGAGGATTGGATCCTGCACGTCCTCGACGAGGACCACCCGGTCGTCGAGGCCGCAGAAGAGAATTTTATGAAGGCCAGGCGCTTTCAGGCCGAGTATCGCGTTAAGCGCAAAGATGGCCGGATCATTTGGGTCAGCGACAATGCGGTTTTCGTGCCGGGTAGCGAAAGTCATCCACTGATGGAAGGGATCATCGTCGACATCACGGAAAGGCGATTGCTCGAAAATCAGTTGCAGCAGGCACGACGGATGGAAGCGGTGGGCCGGCTCGCGGGGGGCGTGGCGCACGATTTCAATAACCTGCTGACCATCATCAAGGGCTACGTGGAGCTGGCGCTGAATCGCGTTGCCTCCCATCCCGAACTTCGCGGCAACATCCAGCAGATCGCCGGCGCCGCCGATCGGGCGGTCACGCTGGTGCGGCAACTGCTGGCGTTTAGCCGCAAGCAGGTCTTGCAACCGAAGGTCCTGGACCTGAACGGCATCGTTGTGAACATGGACAAGATGGTGCGGCGCTTGATGAGCGAAACGATCGTGATGACCACGAAAGTGGAAAAATATCTGGGGGCCGTGAAAGCCGACCCAGGTCAAATCGAACAAGTGATCCTGAACCTGCTGGTCAACGCGCGCGACGCGATGCCCGACGGAGGCAAACTGTGGATTGAAACCAAGAACGTCGAACTAAACCCTTCCTTCTCGAGCGACCAGTCCTCTATCAAACCGGGATCGTACGTGATGCTCAGCGTAATCGATACCGGCGTGGGGATCAGCCCGGACACGCTCCCGCATATCTTCGAACCTTTCTACACGACGAAAGAAAGCAGCCGCGGCACGGGCCTGGGTCTTTCGACGGTGTACGGCATCGTCAAACAAAGCGGCGGGCATATCATGGTCGCGAGCGAGGTGGGGAAAGGAACCACGTTCAAAGTGTACCTGCCTCGTGTCGAAGACTCCGTCCAGGCGCCCCGGAAAAGGGACTGGGCGAAGACACCCGGTGAAAAAAGCAGGGAAACCATCCTGCTCGTTGAGGATGAACCCGCGGTGCGCGAACTGGCCCGCCTGGTGCTTTGCGAACAGGGGTACACGGTTATCGAGGCGCAAAATTCGGAGGAAGCGGTACGGCTGGCGGGAAAGCATGGTTCGGAGATCCACTTGCTGTTGACCGACGTGGTCATGCCGGGAATGAGCGGACACGACCTCGCCAAACATCTTACGACGCTTCACACCAACCTTCGCGTGCTCTATATGTCCGGATATACATACAACGTGATCGCGGAGAACGGCACGCTCGAAGAAGGGCTTTCCTTCCTGCAGAAGCCTTTCACCCCGCAAGTTCTGACGCAAAGAGTGCGGGAGGCTTTGAGCGGCAATGCGCAATTAAGGTAAGGCGGAAGCAAATCAAGTCTTGATGTGCACAAGATCCCGAGCGGTTGCGAGTTGCGCCCCCCGCGAGCTCCAGCGCGACGGACGATACGATTTGCCCTGGAGACGGTTCACGAGCGAGCCGATGCGAATCGAAGCGCCCACAAAATCGCCGACCTTCAGCCTTCCGACAGCCTTCACGTTGCGAATCCAATGCAAACCGGTGCTGGCCATGCAGCCGCACTGCGAGCAGTCCGGCGTTCCGCCGAAAACGCACGGCTCGACGCGCGTGCGCAAATCCGCCGTGTAATTAGCCGACATTTTTGCGAAAAGGCAGTCGTCAGGGTTTTCCGGCGGGCGCAAAAAAGCCCGAGCGATGCCTCGATGAAACAGCAGCTTGGGGTACGGCTTCTCGAGCCGAGTAAGTTTCGAGGCGGCAACTTGGCGATCCGCGGCAGCCAGGATTTCCTGGCTTTGCTCGTCCTTCTGCGGAGTGTAGAAACTAACCCAGATGCGATTCACCTCCGGGCGGGCGTTCCAAAAGGAAACGTATTCCTCGAAGTAGTTCGAGCGCTCCAGCATCGGCCGGGTAATGACCCAATGAATGTTCACTTCGCGTTCGGCAATGTGCTTAAGGATGCGGTCGTAGGTCGCCGGTTTCCGGCGGATGTCATGATGTTCGGGAAGCCCGTCGACGGAGACCGCCACGCGGACGCGCGGCAGCCTCATCCATGCGCCGGGAATGGGAATAACGCCGCTGGTAACCACCAGGGTGAAGATGTTCCGGGCGCTCAGCGCGGGAAGAATCGCGCTCAATTCCCGGTGACGGATCAAAGGCTCGCCGCCCACGAGCGAAACGTGCATCGGCCGATGTTTCTCGACAAGCTGCAACACCCCGCTGACCAGGGCGTCGCCTCGGGAGTCGACGAGGTCGCGCAACTGCGCTCCGCCGGCAAGATGCGAGTCCCCGTAGGCATAACAGCCGGGACAGCTCAGGGGACACTCCCGGGTAATCTCGATCGAGAGCATCGGCAAATTGCCGCACAGGATTCTGCCCCATGCCCCCAGCACCTCGCGAGCGGTGACGCCGGGACTTGGTTTGGACATGGACATGTCTGTTTGATGCGGATCGAGGCGCGCCGGCTGCACCGCAGGCTTTCTCTGGGTGTCACTGGGGCGGGCTCGCGTACCAAGCAGCGCGCTTAGGGCTCGGGAGGCGTTTCGGCGGCCTTCGGCTTGGCAATCGTGGAAAGCGTTTGCACGTTGAACTTCTTGTAGTCCGAGTACCGCGTCACGAAGCTCACCTTGAAACCTTTCACCAACAGCACCCGGGCGCCGACGTGACCCTCCATATAGGTCGGCAGCCAGACTTCGCTGTTGATAAAGGCCTGCTCGAAGACGAAACTCGTGCCCTTTTGCACATTGGCAAGCAGGCCCCCGGCAAGCTTCACGTCGCCAACAAAGTAAGCCTCCAGACGCGCGACATCGTGGGCCTTTTCATCGACCCAAACAACGCCGGCGAGCTTCTGGACAACTTTTTCTTCCAGTTTGTGCGGCTTGAACTCGGGATTGGGCTCGAAATCGAAAACCAGGACGTCCTGACCGCGAAAACGCTCGCGGCGCGGGTTAACAAACTGGCAGGCACGTAGGAAGACTTCGATACCGGGATCCTCCTTATCCTCGTCGCTCTTTCCCTTCTGTTTGTCTTTCTCTTCTTTGGCTTCTTTCTTGGCCTGGCGCTTTTGGTGCTCCTCAATGTGCTTCTGAACCCGCTGGTTTTCCTTTTCCTGCTCTTTGTCGCCAAGCGGCTTGCCGTCTTTCTTCACCAGCGTGGTGATTTCATCGCCGTCCAAATAAAAGAAAGTGGATTCGCGCGTCTCGCGCTTTTTCACTTTTCCCTCGCCGTCGTATTCGGTTTCTTCTTCGGTTTCCGTACCCGCGTAGTTTTCCTTGATCTTGTCGATAGCCTTCTGGTTGTCGTCAATTTCTTTGAAAAGAGCCTTGAGGTCCGGTAACTTGACCTGCGACTTAATGGGGAAATCGAAAACGCGCTCGCCGATGGTGCCGTTGATTATGGCGCGCGTCACAGTAATGTCGTACTTTGCTCCGCCGCGCTCGAGTTCGATCTTGACTGGAAGCTTGACGCCTTCCACCGCCCGGTAGTCCGCATAAAGAAGCGCTTCCTCGGCGCCACCGACCGTGGCGGCTTCTTTCACGACGAGGTGGGTCTCAGGATCGAAGAACACCAGGCGTTTCATGCCGGTCGAGCTCGAAACTTCAAGTTCCAGGGCGTCTTTGCCGCGAACTTGCACATGGCCCACAAACGCGAGCGCCATCTTCTCCTTCTTGGGATTCACAAGCCGCGAGTTGTAATACTGGGCGGCGGCTTCCAATTGCATCCCCTCGGCGCCCACAAGCGTAGCCAGCTCTCCCGCCGCATCCCGGTGCCAGGCGGATTTCCCGTTGTAGGCTTCGATCAGAGTTTGCTCGCCCACCAGGAGTTCCAGGTAGTAGCGGTTGGGCAGTTTGGTATCGAAAGTGAACGTCCCGGACTTTCCGTCGTCGGTAGTAAAGGTCCCTTCTAATTCGAGAGTATGGATTTTGGCCAGGGCCCGGGTGCCCCCGGCTGCCCGGACATACTGTTCCACAATCTTGGCAGGCTCCTGGGCACAAACCGGGCAGCAAGTCGCAACCAGACACAGGATCGAGGCGCCAAGGAAATGGTAGAGACGACGACGCCCAGCTGTTCTCATGGGTTTCTTCCTATACAACGGTTTGTGCCCTGAAAAAGTTGCCGAAAAGGGAAGAATTCCCGTCTTGGGCGATAACCGGACCTCCTGGAGGACCGTTCACCCCAGAATTCAGAAAGGTGCAATCGCCAACGTGCAAAGCAAGAGAGGAAACGTGACACAAAGGCTAGGGAGTCGATCTCAACTTCCGGGCTTGGCGTTGGAGATGGCGGAATCGAGCGAGCCGAGCATCGCGGATCTCGTCGACGGCCCGACCAGCGTATGGCTCCAAAAAGGAACGTAAATAGTGCTAATTTGTGGACAAAAGACCCTCAGTTCGGGGCTTTCGGCCGCTCCGCGTACTTTTTGTACAGCTGATGGTGCCGGTTTTCGGTCGACGTGAGCTGCCCCTTGATGAACAGATACTTCACCTCGGTGGTCAATTCGAGTGGGTCGCCG
>Ga0182037_10000466_pt1 | contig 19610 bp, 12 predicted proteins | sample sta12Cox44000082_FD_125974 | JGI IMG/M metagenome (GOLD analysis project Ga0182037, IMG submission 125974) | Lab enrichment of tropical soil microbial communities from Luquillo Experimental Forest, Puerto Rico - statoxic.12C.oxic.44.000.082 | ecosystem: Environmental > Terrestrial > Soil >... | reverse complement strand
TAGGAGTCTGGACCGTGTCTCAGTTCCAGTGTGGCTGGCCATCCTCTCAGACCAGCTACCGATCATTGCCTTGGTGAGCCGTTACCTCACCAACTAGCTAATCGGGCGCGGGCTCCTCCTCCGGCGCATCACTGCTTTGAATCCCCGAACCGGAGTCCAGGGAGTGTTATGCGGAATTAGCCCCGCTTTCGCGGGGTTATTCCCCACCGGAGGGCAGATTGCCCACGTGTTACGCACCCGTGCGCCGTGCGCCATACCGTATTGCTACGGCACGCGCACTCGACTTGCATGTGTTAAGCACGCCGCCAGCGTTCGTTCTGAGCCAGGATCAAACTCTCGTTTGAAACCTGTCGCTTGAGCATAAAAAAGCCCCGAATTTCTTCGGAGCCAGCCTTACTCAAGCAAATTGTTGATCGCTCGAATTACTCAATCCATCCGCGCTCGAAAACCCGGATGGTTTCGAACAGATTCTGGCACATCGTATCGGTTGTCAAAGAGCGATAGGCCCCCCTGTCCAGCAGAAAGGCACTCCCAAAGCCAAACGAGTATGGCAAACTCACACCCTCTTGTCAACATCGTTTCACCGGTCTTTTTCGCGTTTTCCACAGGCATGCTCAAGGCTTGGCGGGGGGCTTGGCGGGATCGACGACACCTGATTCAACCCGGCAAACATGGAAATAGATCCCCGGTCTACGCCCTCCACGGGAAAGGCAATGTGTTCGCGCCGCGACAACATAGCGTTCCGCGAAAACCGCAAAGTCGTGGGTGCTGGTAAGCACCGTCCCCTCCTCGACTATGCCAGGAAGCGAGCCAGCCCAGCAGAGCCCTCCTGGGATTCCCCTGCGCGAAGAAGACCGCTGGCATTTGCATCGACATGGTTCCGGGTCCCTGGGCGGGAGGCCCTCGGGGCGAGATGTATCCTATCGGCGCGAAGCGGCCGAGTTGCCCGCCCGTGCGTGAGTTTTCTGTGCGCGGCTGCTAGGATGACGGGAAGAGGTGCGGAGTTTTCGGCCGTGCGATCTTCTTTGCGTAGGCAACTGCTACAAAACCTGGAGGAGCAGAACCTTGTGCGCCCGGGCGACCGCGTGGGGGTAGCCGTGTCGGGCGGAGCAGATTCCGTGGCGCTGCTGCTCTTGCTGCTCGAGTTGCGCAAGGAGCTTGGAATCGTTCTGAGCGTCGTGCACTTCAACCACAAATTGCGAGGGAAGGCTTCCGACGCCGACGAAAAGTTTGTTGCCAACCTTACCGCCAAGCACAAACTAGAATTTCATTCCTCTTCCGCGGAAATCGCGAAGAAGGCCAAGAAAGAGCGAGCCAATCTCGAAGACGCGGCGCGCCGCGCCCGCTACGACTACTTCCGCTCGGTCGTCGATTCCGGAGCGTGCACCTCGATCGCCGTCGCCCACAGTGCAGACGATCAAGCCGAAACGGTGCTCGCCCACCTTCTTCGGGGAACCGGGCTCGCCGGGCTGGGTGGCATTCATCCGCTCTCGGGCCCCATTTTTCGTCCGCTTTTGACTGTCCGTCGGGCGGCCTTACGGACCTACCTTCGCCGCAAAAAACAGGGCTGGCGCGAAGATGCGACAAATCGCGACACCACGCGCATGCGCGCGCGCATTCGAAAAATGTTGCTCCCGCTGATGGAGAAACAATTTCAGCCTGCCATCGTCGAACATTTGGCAAGTCTGGCGAATTTGGCCCGCGCGGATGAAGCTTTTCTTGACGCGTTGCTGGAACAGCGGATGGCAACCGCCGTTACGGAACGTCAGGGAGAGGTGCACATTGCGCTCGCGGATTTGCTCGTTGCGCGGCCCGCAAAAGGATTCAACACAGAATCCGAAGGGAGCACGGAGAACACAGCGAAGAACCACGGTTCCGCGGCCCTGAGCAGGCGTATGGTGCGTGGCATCGTCGAGCGCCTGAAAAAACGCAGCGGACAGTTGAACGTGAGCCACGTAGAGGCCGTGCTCGAACTCGCCCGCGGCGGACGGAACGGAAGCTCGCTTTCTCTGCCGGGGAGCATCGAAGTGCGAAAGGAACGGGAAGCGCTCGTGTTTCGCGCGATGCAAAATGCGGAAACGAATCGCGCTCGCAACACGCCTCGCGAATTCTCGTATGCCATCGATTTGTCACGCGGCGCGCAGGACCTACGGGTTCCGGAGCTGGGTTGTGTCTTCCGATTCAGGGTGATTGACTGGCCTTCTGCGGGGGAGGAAAATGATAAGAGGGAGATGGTCCTGGACCCCGAGCGGCTGCGTTCACCTCTAGTCCTGCGCAACTGGCGCCCTGGAGATCGGTTGCGCCCCTCCGGCCATCAGAACGCCCACAAGCTGAAGCGCTTGCTGAACGAAAAGCACATCAGCCGCTGGGAGCGGGAGGGCTGGCCGGTGTTGACGAGTGGGGGAGTTCTGGTTTGGGCTCGCGGCCTTGCGGTGGCGACTGATTTTGCAGCGGATGAGAGAACACGTTCCGGGATCGTGATTGCTGAGGAAAAACTTTGAGGCCTTGCGGAAGTGAACTTGCTCCGCGACATGGACTTGGCTCCGGATTACTTCCGGTTCCGGATTGCATCTAAGGAAGTATGGGTCTGGAATGGCCTGGCCGTCCGCAATGGGACTACAGATAAACTCTCAAGAGCTTACTTCAAGAACGAACCTTGCGGCCCGAGACAGTGGCAAACGACGGAAAAAGAAAGCATGATAGTGGCAGCTTGCGGCGGCTTCCGGAACTAGAGAGGTAAACGTGAATTCCAGTTCTACGGTAAAAACAATTCTCTTCTGGATGTCCATTGTTTTGCTCGGAGTGATGCTCTGGAAGCTGGTCTCCGCAAACGGCGGACAGGCACGCGAAGACCAGCCGAGCTACAGCGAGTTTATGGCCAAGGTCGAAGCGGGTGACGTCAAAGAAGTCACCATGTATCTCGGGCAGGTCAGCTACGAACTTCAGGGTGAGTACATCCGGCCCGCCAATCGCAAATTCCAGGTGACCATCGCCAAAGAAGATGCCGCCACGGTCACCAAGGAGCTGCGTGACAAAGCGGTGCAAATTAAAGTCAAGGAACACGGCAACGCCGATTGGGTGCTTCTCCTCCTCAATGGCCTCCCGCTTCTTCTCCTCGTCGGCTTCTGCTTATTCCTGATGCGCCAGATGCAAGCTGGCGGAAACAAGGCTCTCAGCTTTGGCAAGTCCCGCGCGCGCTTGCTTTCCGCCCAACAAAAAAAGGCAACCTTCAAGGACGTCGCGGGAACGGATGAAGCCAAGGAAGAACTCCAGGAGATTATCGAATTCCTCAAGGATCCCCAGAAGTTCCAGAAACTCGGCGGCCGCATTCCCAAGGGCGTTTTGCTGGTCGGCCCGCCGGGGACGGGGAAGACACTTCTGGCGCGCGCCATCGCCGGTGAAGCGAACGTCCCGTTCTTCTCCATTTCTGGCTCGGACTTTGTGGAAATGTTTGTCGGTGTCGGCGCAAGCCGCGTGCGCGATCTTTTCGAGCAGGGCAAGAAGAATGCTCCCTGCATCATTTTCATTGACGAAATTGACGCCGTCGGCCGGCACCGCGGCGCGGGCTTGGGCGGCGGCCACGACGAACGCGAACAAACTCTCAACGCCCTGCTCGTCGAAATGGACGGATTCGAATCGAACGAAGGCGTGATCCTGATCGCCGCAACCAACCGCCCCGATGTTCTCGACCCGGCGTTGCTTCGCCCCGGCCGGTTTGACCGGCGCGTCGTGGTTGCTCGTCCGGACGTGAAAGGCCGCGAAGAGATTCTCCGCGTGCACACCCGCAAAGTGCCCATCGGCGACGACGTGGATCTTTCCATCATTGCCCGCGGCACACCGGGCTTCTCCGGAGCCGACCTCGCGAACCTCGTCAATGAGGCCGCGTTGTGGGCCGCGCGTCAGAACCGCAAATTCGTCACCATGGCCGATTTTGAGATGTCTAAGGACAAAGTGCTCATGGGCGTCGAGCGCAAGTCCATGATTCTTTCCGACGAGGAAAAGAAGAACACGGCGTACCACGAAGCCGGCCACGCTCTTGTCGCAGCCATGACTCCGGGCGCCGACCCCGTGCACAAAGTCACCATTATTCCCCGCGGCATGGCGTTAGGCCTCACCATGCAATTGCCCGAGGCCGACAAGCACACCTACACGCGCGAGTATCTCGAGGCCATGCTCGCCGTGCTGATGGGCGGGCGCTCCGCCGAAGAAATCTTCCTCGGCCACATCACCACGGGCGCCGGCAATGACATCGAGCGCGCCACGGACATTGCGCGCAACATGGTCTGCGAGTGGGGCATGAGCGAACTCGGCCCGCTGGCCTTTGGCAAGAAAGACGAAGCCATCTTCCTCGGCCGCGAAATCGCCCAGCACCGCGACTATTCCGAAGACACCGCCATTCAAATCGACAAGGAAGTAAGGCGCATCGTCAACGCCGCTTACGAGAAAGCGCGTGGCACTCTGTCGGACAACCGCGACGTCCTCGAACGCATTGCGCAGGCCTTGCTCGAACGCGAAGTGATTGACGCCGCCGAAGTGAAGTTGCTCATGGAAGGCAAACCGCTCCCGGAAAAGCCGCGCACGCCACCGCAGGCTCCTCCCGCGCCAAGCGTAGAGCCCAAACCGGTGCGACCCGAATTGCGTCCCGCGCCCGGCTTCACTCGCGGCGAAAATCCCGCCAAAGCCTGAAGCCTTTAAGGCTCTTTTGCAACCCGTGTACCGGCGCGCATAATCTTGCGGCGTAGCCCTTTTTCCAGGGTATCATCACTCCAGATTCTCGGTCGGCGAAAACCACGGATGCGCCCTAAGTTTCTACTTGGCTCGGTTAGCCTCGCGCTCGTCGTTGGCTCGGGAACAGCTCAGCAAGCTTCATCTCCCTCGGGAACGCCCTCCCCTAGTCCTGCGAAAACGTCTGCGGCTACAGCCAGCGCGGAAGAACCCTATGTGATCGAATTGCTCCAAAACAAGGTGGTTTTCGAAGCGGACGGCAAGGGTTATCGTGACCTCATGCTGCGAGCCAGCATCAAGTCGGAATCCGCAGTGCGCGAATTTGGCCTTCTCCCTTACCCATTTGCAGCTGCCTTCGAGTCGCTCGATATCATCTACGTACGCGTGCGCAAACCTGACGGCAGTGTCGTCGAAACTCCTCCCTCGGACATTCAGGAAGTAGATTCCGCAGTTAGCCGCGAAGCTCCCATGTACACCGACCAGCGCGAGAAGCATATTGCGATCAAATCTCTTTCCGCCGGAGACGTGCTGGAAGTTCATGTCCGCTGGACCATCCATGACCCCGTTGCACCAGGACATTTCTGGTTTGATCACAACTTTTTCCATGACGGTATTTGTCGAAAGGAAATCCTCGAAATCGATGTGCCGCGCGATCTGCCGGTCAAGCTCCGCAGTTCTGCCCCGCAGCCGTCGGTCCGCGACGATGGCGCCCGCCGGCTCTATACCTTTGAGAACGTAAGCCTCAAGAACAGGGAAGAGTCCAAAATACCCGCATGGGAGAGATACTACCGTGGACTCCCGCCTCCGGACGTTCAAATCTCGTCCTTTTCTTCCTGGAAGGAAGTCGGTGATTGGTTCGAGGGACTGGCCAAGCCAAAGGCTGCGGTAACACCGGAAATCCGCTCGAAAGCCGAAGAACTCGTCAAGGGCAAAGCAACCGATGAGGAGAAGATCCGCGCCCTCTACGGTTTCGTCTCCTCGCGTTTTCGCTATATCGGGATTGACCTCGGCCTCAGCCGTTATACTCCTCACCCCGCGGCCGAAGTTCTTGTCAATCGTTACGGAGATTGCAAGGATAAACACACGCTCTTCATGGCGCTCCTCCAGGCCGTCGGCATTCCCTCTTACGCGGTCCTGATCAGCTCAAGCTTCCGTCTTGATGCGACCTTCCCCTCGCCCAGCCTTTTTGACCACGTCATGACCGCCATTCCCGAGGGTGAGTCTCTTCTGTTTCTCGACACGACGCCGGAAGTCGCTCCATTTGGCTTCTTGCTGCGCCCCCTCCGTGACCGTCAGGCGCTGGTCGTTCTGCCTTCGGGCGGCACTCGTCTCGCCACCACTCCTGTCAATCCGCCGATCGCGAATTACGAGGTTTGGCGAATTGATTCGTCGATCGATCGAAAGGGCACGCTCGACGCGAAAATGAAAATCGAGGAGCGTGGTGATGGTGAACTGGGTTTTCGTCTTGCCTACCGGGCTACACCCCAGAACAACTGGCAGGAACTGACCCAGAGAATGGTTGCCAATGTGGGGTTCGCGGGCACAGTCAGCGACGTCTCGGTCGCAGAGCCCGAAGACACAACGCAGGCGTTTTGGATTTCCTTCACCTACCACGGTACCGATTTCCCAGAGTGGAAGGCTGGTCGCATCGTTCTTCCCTCTCCGCCCATCTTCATCCGCGAACTGAACGAGGAACAAAAGCTCTCGAAAGACCCGCTGCCTTTGGGTTCTCCGCAGGAGGTCACCTACGACTCCACGGTTAAATTCCCCAAAGGCTTCACCCCGACTCTCCCGCAGAAGGTAGAACGCAGATACGATTTCGCCGAGTTCTCGGCGACCTACTCTCTCAAAGAAGACACGCTGCACGGGGTCCTGCACTTCAAGACCATGTTGAACGAGATTCCTGGCGCGGATCGCTCCCGATATGTCAGCTTGGCTAAGACTGTCGAAGGCGCGGAACGGAGCTATATATTCCTTAGGGGAGGTGCACCGAGCGTGCCCGGAGGCATACTCCCCCCGGGCGTCCTTTTTGCAAACTCCGCCGATGCGATTCCCGGGCTCGAGCAGGCCCTCGAAGCGGATCCCGACAATGCTGCCATCCTTGTGCGCTTAAGCAGCCTTTATTGCGATGTCGGACGGACGCCAGATGCGGTCGCGCTCCTGAAGAAGGCTATAGATGCGCACCCTGATGTTCCCGCGCACCTGCATGTTGCTTTGGGTAAGGCCTATTTGCGGGTCCTCGACGTGGAGAAGGCAATGCCAGAGTTCCAGCAGGGCCTTGCCGATGACGCCGAGCCCAACGACCTGAATGAGGTCGCGTACGCGCTCGCCGAGGCTAACGTTCACCTTTCCGAAGCCCAGGATTGGTCGACTCGCGCAGTCTCTGCCATTGCCGAAAAAACCATGGACATTACGCCGGAAGATACCGAACCTTCCGATTTCTCGCTCATGCTGCAACTGGCGGCAAGCTGGGACACTCTTGGGTGGATCAAATTCCGAGCTGGCGACCTTCCCGGTGCGGAAAACTATCTGCAGGCCGCGTGGCAGCTTCTGCAGAGCGCCGTCATCGGAGAGCACCTCGTCGAGGCACATGAAAAGACCGGCAAAAAAGAAAAAGCCATGGCCATTTGCAACATGGCACTCTCTTCCTACTTCCCCGCGGATACCGCAACTCGACAGAAGCTGGCGGATGCGATGAACCGGCTTCGTCCTTCGGCGAGCGGTCCGGCACGGTCCTCCACGGTATTTCGAGACGGCGCCACGGCTCTCAGCGACATGCGCGCTCTCCCGGTGCCGTTCCGAACCAAGCTGCATGCCAACTCGGTCAGCGGAGATTTTCTAATTTCTATTACCAACGGCCTCAAGGTCGATGCGGTGGTTTTCCTATCGGGCGCGGAAGAGCTCCGCAAAGCTGTCCCCGTTCTTACCAGCCTCAAATACCCGCAATCCTTTCCGGATGCTGCTCCTGCCCGCATCATTCGCAAGGCGGTCTTTAGCTGCTCCATCTATTCCAAGAACTGTACGCTGGTCTTGATGCTCCCCACAGACGCCGCTGTTCCCATCCCTTTCCAAGTCAAGCCTGCACCGACGAATTAAGCCGGAAACACGGCCACGATTTGAAGCCTTTTCTCTTAGGGGCAGTCCTCGCGCCCGTCTTTTCAGGTAAGCTGCCGATCGGACATCGCCGTCTCACCGTGGAGATAGACCCTTTATGCTGATCGTGTTCGGAGGTTTGCCAGGGACCGGGAAGACCACGATTGCGCGCGAATTGGCCCGCCAACTCGGCGCGGTACATCTGCGCATCGACTCGATCGAACAAGCGCTCAGAGATGATCGCACGGCGAGGCATTCTCTAGACGATGCGGGGTATCGCGTGGCCTACATGGTCGCCGCCGATAATTTATCTATCGGCCGCATCGTAATCGCCGATTCGGTCAATCCGCTGCCGGTGACTCGCGATGCTTGGGTGGCAGTCGCAAAACGCACGAGAACGCGAGTCGTGGAAGTAGAGATCATCTGCTCCGATCCAGATGAGCACCGAAGGCGCACGGAAAGCAGAGTTTCGGACATTCCTGGATTAACATTGCCCACCTGGCAGGAGACGATTACTCGCGAATATCACCCCTGGGTTAGCAGCCATCTGGTGGTCGATACAGCCCGCCAGAGCGTCGAACAGAGTGTCCAGAAGCTTCGAGAGGCGATTGCGGCGCAAAGAGAGTAGAATACGGCCATGGGAAAAGCGGGCGAAAATCTGAGAGTGACTTGCCCTTGCTGCCAGGCCAAGCTGCTGATTGATCCGGTTTTGGGTGCGGTGCTCTCTCACGAAGCGCACGTGAAACCGGGGCCGGACGTCGACCTGACCAAAGCTTCAAGCATTCTCGAGGAGCAGAAGCGGCAGCGTGAGGACAAGTTCGCGGATTCCTTCTTCCAGGAAACCCACAAGGAAGACATTCTTGCCAAGAAATTTGAAGAAGCCATGAAAAAGGCCAAGGACGCGCCCGCTGGCAAACCCATCCGCGATTTCGACTTGGACTAGCAAGTCCGGGCGGTCTTCGTTTTCCTTGTTTCATGGAATTCAGAAAACGGATTGATCTTGCTTCTGTCTAACCTGCTTTTATTCTCGGCATCTAAGGATTTGCTTGAGTCTCATGCGCCAACTTCTCTCGCGCCTGAACAACAGATGTCCACGTTGCCCCTTTCGGGGCGAATCGGCGCGTGGAGGCTGATGGCGTAGAACAAAGCTTTTAGGTTCTTCTGGAAGCGGCCACCGTCGGATTGGCATTGGGCGGTGGCCGTTTTTGTTTTTGGTACCCTTAGGAAGGAGTTCGCCTTCGAGTCAAAACTCACCGCAGTTGCCTCGGCTTATTTTGCCGTCACGCTGCTTGTGGCCAGCGTACGAACTGCGAACCGCCAGCAGGAAGAGCCGTCATCGGCACCTCGACCGTTGCGCGAAAACAGAAACTAGCAGGGATTCCACCACGGCCCCGGGAGAGGCCGGCGCGGGACACAAAGAAGCGCGGCCTATGGCATGCCTGGCCAAAGGCGAAAGCCAATCCGGCTGGCTTGCTTGCGCTTCCGCCGGCCACCGGGATTCGGTTTTGGATGAGTGTGCGTGGGCGGGAGATTTCGTTTCTCTGCGGCGGCAGGGATGCAGATCGCGGCGACTCGGCCGAAGTCACGCTCTCGCGATCTCTCGGCGTTATCCTTTTCTTTCCGACACGCGCTAAACTGCTTCCACATGACTCGCCGAAAAATGTTCCGGATGAAACTCCCTTCGCGAATGCTGGTGCTTGGTGAGAAGACGCTCCTCATGGGCGTACTCAATGTCACGCCCGACAGCTTCTCCGACGGAGGCCGGTTCCTTGACGCGCGGCGCGCCATCGAGCATGCACTGACAATCGAATCTGCGGGCGCGGATGTGCTTGACATTGGCGGCGAATCCACGCGCCCCGGCTCTTCCGTCACGCCTGCCCGGGAAGAACTCGCGCGCGTCCTGCCAGTTTTGCAGGGCCTTCGTGGCCGGCTGAAAATCCCCATTTCCATCGACACGCAAAAGGTGGAAGTTGCCGACGCGGCTGTCGACGCCGGCGCCCAAATGATCAACGACATATCCGGATTGCGATCCGACCCGCGCCTCGCAGAACTTGCCGCGCGCCGCCTTGTTCCGCTGATCCTGATGCACATGCGCGGCCAGCCGCGCACCATGCAAAAGGCCGGATTTGCCCACGACGTCTTGCGAGACGTGACCAAGGGTCTGCGCAAATCCCTTTCGGTCGCGCTTAAAGCTGGCGTCGCCAAATCACAAATCATCCTCGACCCCGGCATCGGCTTCGGCAAAAGCTTCGCGCAGAATTACGAGCTGCTTGAGAAGCTGCCGATGATGGCCAAGCTCGGCTACCCTCTGCTCGTCGGCACTTCCCGAAAAGGCTTTCTCGGCGCAACGCTGGCTCGCGAGGGCAAGCCTGCCCCACCGGAAGACCGCATCTGGGGAACCGCCGCGACGGTGACCGCTGCAATCCTGAACGGCGCGCATATGGTGCGGGTCCACGACGTAGCCGAAATGGTCCAAGTCGCACATGTCGCCGATTGCGTAATCAATCCTGCGCGTCGGCAATCCGGTAAAACCCTCTCGGCTCGAGTTTTTCGCAAGCGTCGATTCTGACGGTGGCTAAAGTCCTTTGTTTTCATAGACGTTCGGCCATCGCTTTGGGACCACGCCCTTTGCGCTGACAGGAGCGAATGGGCCGTCAACAACTCCAAAAAAACCGGGAAAGGACGCCATGGTGTCCTGAATTGGTCCGCCATTTTGCAGGCAGTGCGAGAGACGGAGGAGCCAGAGTCTCGATTTGAGCGAATCCGCCGTGGCATTATAATCCGCATCCGCCTACAGTAGGCGCGAGAATACTCATCTCACGGCGGAGCGAGATTGATGAATCAGCAGCTGGTGTCCAGTCGCGGTGGCTCACTTCTTTCTTGGACCATCTTGTGTCTTGTTTGTTTCCACGTATCAGAGTCGGCTGCGAGCGCACAACTGCCTCCGCTCCAGAACCCTCTCGCGCCGGGACAGAATCCCGCCGCCGCGGGCTGTTCCACCACGGACGCGTCGAGTTGCGCGCAAGTTGCGGCGAAGCTGCTGCCTATCGTCATGGGACCCTCGCCGATCGAAGAGAATCTGCTCCGCCTCACCGACGAAATCGGCGGCCGTTTGACTGGCTCACCGCAGATGGCCAAAGCGGTCGAATGGGCGGTTGGGGCGTTCCGAGCGGCGGGTGTTGACGTTCACTCCGAGAAGTACACCCTGCCAGTCACTTGGAGCGAAGGCGAAACGCGGCTCGAACTGCTCGGCCCGATGAGATTCTCCTTTCGGCTCAAGTCGACGGGCTGGTCTCCGGCGACGCCGCCGGGCGGAATCGATTCGAGCGTCGTTGACGTGGGCTATGGCACGGAAGATGACTTCGCGAGAGCGGCCGCGCTCAAAGGTGCTATCCTGCTTGTGCACACCGACATCGGCTCAACCTGGGCCGATCTTTTCAACGAGTATCTGCGTCCGCCCGCCATCATCGACCACGCCGTCAAAGGAGGCGCACGAGGCATTCTTTGGATGGGCGCGCGGGAGCGGTTGCTTCTCTACCGCCACACGAATTCATTGGCGGGAGAAATCGACAAGATCCCACAAGCCGTGGTCGCGCGAGAGGACGCCATGCGACTGGTGCGCACCGTTCAAGCGTACCCCGGCAAGGTGCGCGTGCACTTCGAGATGCCCAACAAAATCGGCGGCCCCCTCGAGCAGGAAAACGTTGTCGGCGAGATTCGCGGCTATGAAAAGCCCGACGAAGCGGTCATCCTTGGAGCGCATCTCGATTCCTGGGAGCTCGGTACCGGTGCGCTTGACAACGGCTGCAATGCCGCGCTGGTCGTTGAAGCCGCGCGCGCCATCAAAGCGACCGGGCTGCTCCCGCGCCGGACCATTCGGTTCGTCCTCTTCAGCGGCGAAGAGCAAGGCACCATCGGGTCTTACGAATACGTGAAAGCGCATCGAGCCGAGCTCGACAAAATCCGAGCGGTCATCGTGTTTGATGCCGGCATCGGGCGCGTAACCGGGTATTCGCTCGGCGGGAGGCGAGACACCGAAGCTGGCGTGCGCGAAATTCTCAAGCCGCTCGAACCCTGGGGCGCGAATCATCACACTTATGACGCTTCTTTCCGCACGGATAACTTCGATTTTCTTCTTGAGGGCGTGCCCACGCTGGTGGCCAATCAGGAAGAGGCCAACTACCTGCCGAACTTCCAGGCGGCTTCCGACACGTTCGACAAAGTGGACGTCCGCGAACTGAAGCTGCACACCGTGCTCGCCGCGCTCACTGCCTGGGGGATCGCCGACCGCACCGAGCCGCTTGGCAAGCGCCTGACGCGCGCGGAAATAGAAGCGCTGATGAAAGAAACGGGGCTCGACCGGCAGATGAAGGCACTGGGCTACTGGGATTCGTGGCAATCCGGCGAGCGTGGTCGGAAACCCTAGGATCAACAAACCGACGTCTTACGGTGCGCACGAGCCAAGCGCGCAAGGGGAGTGATTCTCGACCTTTTTCCCTCCGCAGGGAAACCTGACCTCCCCGTTTCTCACGATCCATGGAAGTCATCGAAGTTCGCGGATAATTTCGCGCGCCGCGTTGGCGCCGCTGGCTCCCGTCAGCCCGTTTCCGGGGTGCGTGCCGGAACTGCACAGGAAGAGTCCCCGAACCGGCGTTTTGTAGCGCGCCCAATCGAGAACCGGCCGCATGGTAAAAAGCTGGTCCAGAGCAAGGTCGCCGTGAAAAATGTGCCCGCCCGTGAATCCGTAACACGTTTCCAGATCCTCGGGCGTGATGACTTGCATTCCTTCTACAAGACTAGAAAGATCCGGCGCATAGGCGCCCAGCGTGTGGATTACGGCAAGGCCCAGATCGCGCCGGCGCGAAACCCAATTCCCTTCCCGCAACTTAAACGGAGCGAACTGCACGTAAGCGGAGAGCACGTGCTTGCCATCAGGCGCGAGTGAAGGATCAAGAATCGTCGGAATGGTGACGTCGAGATACGGCGCCCGCGATAATTCACCGTACTTGGAATCGTCGAAGGCGCGCTCGAGGTAGTCGATGTCCGGGCCGATGTGAAGGCGGCCGGAAAGGGCGCGCAGCGCACTCTCGTTGGTGTCGAGCACGGAGAAACCGGGCAAGCCGCCAAGCGCGAGATTCACTTTGGCCACATTGCCCTTTACTCGGAAATTCTTCATGCGATTCGCGAATACAGGATCAAGTTGCGAAGCATCGATGAGATGAAAGAAGGTGCGCTTGGGATCGACGCCGGAAACAACCGCCTCCACCGCAATTTCCTCGCCGTCTTTGAGGACAACGCCCGCAACCGCTCCGTCCTTGATGCGAATCTGCGCGACCTCCGCTTCCGTGCGAATTTCCGCACCGGCTTCCTTGGCGGATTCCGCCAGAACGCGCGAGAGCGAACCAAGTCCACCCCGCGGAAACGCCGCCGAACCGACCGGATGGGGATCGGCGGCGGCACGAAGAAGCAAGACCGCAGTCGATCCGGCGGACCACGGACCCAAGGCATTGCCGAAAATGCCGCGCGCCGCGATCACCGCACGCAATAACTCCGTCTCAAAGAACTCAGCGACAAAATCGGCTACTGCCATCGGGGCCCAGCGGAAGAGATTGAAGATGCCTGTTTTTCCAAGCCGGCGAACCCCCCGGCCGGTCTGGAAGAGATTCCAAAAGTCTTCCGGACTGGGTTTATCAATCGCGGGCGGCGTCATGGAAGTGAGCTGCGTGAGAACTTCACCAATGGATTCGAGCGATTCGGCGAATTCGGCGTACTTCCTAGCGTCCTTTTCCGAAAAATGGGCAATGTCCGCCGCGGTTTTAGCGGAATCGTTATAGAAGAACAGCGCTTTGCCGTCCGGCGTAGGAGCGAACACCCGGGGATCGGGAGAAAGAATCTCGCAGCTAAACCTGTCGAGCTGCATGTCGCGCCCGATATCGGCGCGCAGAGGCCCCACGGTGTGCGCCAGAGCGGACGCGTGAAAGCCGGGATAAAACTCCTCAGTGATGGCGCCGCCACCAACGGTTTCGCGGCGCTCGAGAACAAGCGGCTTGAATCCGCCCTTGGCCAAGTAAAAGGCAGCAATCAACGCATTGTGACCGCCGCCAATCAGAACCACGCGCTGTCGGAGCGGCATGTCAGTTCGCCGCCTTAGAACGAAATGCGCCCGGCTTCGAGTTTTTCAGAATGACCTGGCTGGCTAAGCGGCCGTTTGCACCCATGATGCCTCCGCCGGGATGCGTAGCCGAGCCACACATGTAGAGGTTGTCGATCGGCGTGCGGTAATACGCCCAACCTGCAACCGGCCGCAGGAAGAAAAGCTGTTCGAGAGAAAGCTCGCCTTGAAAAATATTTCCTTGTGTCAGGCCAAATTCGCGTTCGAGGTCGAGCGGGGTAAGCACCTGCTTGCCGACAATGATGTTTTTGATGTTCGGCGCGTACTCAGCAATGGTCTCGATGACGTTGTTGCCAAAAGCTTCGCGCTGCTCGTCCCAGCTGCCCTCGGCAAGTTTGTATGGCGCGTATTGCACGAAACAGGAAAGAACGTGTTTGCCCGGGGGCGCCACGCTCGGATCGGTCAAGCTCGGAATCACCATGTCGATGTACGGGCGGCGCGAGTAGTGGCCGTACTTGGCGTCATCGTAAGCGCGCTCCATGTAGTCCATGCCGGGAGAGATGGAAATCGCGCCGCGAAGATGCGCGCCCGGACCAGGCAGGCATTTGAAATTGGGAAGCTCGTCCAGCGCTAAATTGACCTTGCCGGAAGAGCCGCGGAATTTGTAATGGCGGACGCTTTCTAGAAAATCAGCCGGGAGCTCGCTGGGTTCGAGAAATTTTTCGAATGTTAGGTGCGGATCGACACTGGAAGAAACGACTTCCGCGGAGATTTCCTCACCGGATAGCAACGCGACCCCGCAGACCTGCCCGTTTTTGGTCAGGATTTTGCTAACCGGCGCTTTGGTGCGGATTTCTACACCAAGTTCGCGTGCTGCAGACGCGATCGCGTTGGAAATGGCTCCGGTGCCGCCTCGGCTGAAACCCCAGGAGCGGAACGCTCCGTCAATTTCGCCCATATAGTGATGCAGCAGCACATAGGCAGTGCCCGGAGAGCGAATGCCCAGGAACGTCCCGATGATTCCCGAGGCGGACATGGTGGCTTTCAGAGCATCGGTCTCGAACCATTGGTCGAGAAAATCGGCCGAGCTCATGGTCATGAGTTGCACCAGCGTGTAGCGCTCGTCGGAAGAAAGTTCGCGAAAGCGCTGCAACAAAAAATGAAACTGCTTGAGGTCGCGCGGATGCAGCGTTGTCGGATCGGGCGGAATCATGGACAGGATGGGCTTCACGAACCGGCACATCGGAACCATCATCTTGGAGAATTCCTCGTACGCTTCAGCGTCCACGCGGGAGTGGCGGCGAATCTCGCGAACGGTTTTGGCATGGTCGTTCACGCGCCACAGGTGATCACCGCTGGGCATCGGCGTGAACGTGCCGTCGAGTGGCAGAATTTCCAACCCGTGCCGAGGCAAGTCGAGCTCCCGGATGATCTCTGGCCGCAGCAGCGAGACCACGTAAGAACATTCCGAAAACAGGAACCCGGGAAAGATCTCTTCCGTCACTGCCGCTCCGCCAAGCACGTGCCGGCGCTCGAGAACGACGACTTTCTTCCCTGCCTTTGCGAGATACGCGGCATTGACCAGCCCATTGTGGCCGCCGCCGATGACAATCACGTCGTAGTGCTGCCCCATCGAGTCAGGCTCCGCTAAGACCCAGTAGAGAAAATGCGGGATGCCAAGACAAGGCATTTTACAGAGCCTAGGAAGGAGGCACAAGAAGTCGTATCGCGCCGTCTAGAATGGGACGGTCACGAAGGACATCACCTTCCGGGAGCGGTTCGGCATGATGCTGATTTTCCAATCCACCAATGTTCTGAACCACGTCATCATGGGTGCGCCCAGCTTTGCGTTGGGAAGTCCGCGCACGTTCCGAGTGATCACTGCATCGGCGGCGGCCTACTATCCGCGGCAAATGGAGTTCGGTCTCCGTTTCCACTTTTAACTTTCGCGAGCCTTGCATGGCTCGCCCCTAAAAGGCGAAGGCCAGTTCAGCCTTCCCCTTTCCCTTCGTAGGTGTTGGCGGAAACGTGTGAGCTGTGGGTCATTGGCCTGCCGGAAGAGACCCGGCCGACTGCGAGAGGCTTCGGGGAAGAGAAATGTTTCCAAATGGACAACAAAATCTGTTATTGAGATGAGTACAAGGGGCGCGGGGAGGCTTGTGTCGGAGGCAGGGGGAAACTAATGTAGATTGTGTTCCTCCAGGAAAAGTCGAGAGAACGAAAATGGGACCGTTTGAACTGGAAGAAACGCCGGAATGAGTCCTCAAACACAAGCCGGAGCGCGCGCGTTTGTCCGCAGTCTGAACATTCTCCTTAAGTTTGCGCGGCTGTATGAGTTTGGCCACGCCAAGACCACGGCGCAGTTTGACACGACTTGGAAGGAACTGCGGCAGGCGCTGGGGGACAGCGGCGGGAGCGGCGTGCTGCTGGGCGCGTCCGGACACCAGATCCTGCTCGACGGCGTCCCTATGGGGTCGTCGGCAGGAGAGAAGAGCTTCGCGCATCTGCTGACCTCCTCTGGGATCGCCAGCATTCACTTTTCAACTGCCGTGTCGCAAGCGCAATTTGCCCGCTTCGTTCGCGCCTTCCCGAGCGGAAATGCGAAGCCGTCTGCGCTGGCTGAACAATTAAAGACCGCGCTCGGCGGAGACACCAGTATCAAAGTGAATGAAATCCGCTACGTGGCCGAAGATTCCTCGGTCGCCGGAATCAAGGTGGCGGCGCAGTTGACCGCAAAGGCGCTCGGCGCACAGGGCGATAAGTTCCGCGAATTCTTCGAAGATCCCAACAAAATGCTGCAGATGATTCTCGCCGCGGAAAGCTCCCGGGGAGGCGGCGGAGGAGGGGGCATCGGTGGGCCCGGGCATGGCCCTGGAGGAACAGGACCCGGGTTTGGTCTCGGCGGCGGTGGCATGGGTGGAGGCGGCACGGGAAGTGGGGCCGGTGGGACAAGCGCGGGTGGGGGTCTGTGGGAGTCCGTCGGTGGTGGTGGCGTTGGACCTGGCACGGGACCTGGAGGCGGAGGTCCGGCGGGTCCGGGTGGAGGAGCCGGAGCAGGAAGCGGCCCAGGAGGCAGCGGGGGGACAGCGAGTGGCGGCGGCAGTGGTCCCGGTGCGGGACCTAGTGGGACCGGTACGGGCCAAGGAGGGGTTGGAGGCATTGGGGGTACGGCAACGGGCGTTCCTGGAAAATGGCTAACCGCCTCCGCCCTGCTGCGTGGCGAAAGGCCTGGTGGCGGGCACGGCTTGCCGGGAACGGGCGAAGGAGGGTTCCGAGTCGAAGAGGAAGACGTGCGCGCGATGCTGGGATTGTTCGCTCAATTAGGGAAGGCGCGGAAGGATCAGGACTCGCGGATGGATGCGCCGACCTTCCAATCGAGATTGAGCGCGATGCCAGTGCGCGCGCAGTACACACTGCAGCAAGCGCTGGCGGGGCTGGCGGCGCAGGCTCCGGATGCCAAACCGGACAAGCCCATGCTGCTGAAGCTGGCAGAACACGTGGCCATCCGCTTTGCCTTAGACAGCTACGAGCGGGGCGAGCTGCGCGTGAATGCGGTCAAGCAACTGCTGGACCGCATGAACACGGAAATTGAGGCGCTGCGCAAGATTCTTTCGACGCAGGAGCAAATGATGGCCCAGGCCGGGCTTTCCGTCCAGTCGTACACGGAATTGCTGGACCAGGAATTCTGGGAGCAGGTGCCGGAAGAAAACAAGAAGGAAGTACTGACTTCGGACGAGGCATGGTGCGTGCCGCCACGGAACGTGCGTGGGTTCCTGGAAGAGATGCTGCGTCGCGGCGAATTGAAAACGGCGAACGAGATTCTGATGAAATACGCGTCGTGCATCGGGCTGGAAGCGCCGGAAGCGCGGCGCACGACGGCCATCGGGCTTTCCGATTTGGGCGAGCTGTATGGCAGCGGAGACGGTAGCGCGTTGATGGAGGCCATCCGACGCGTGGGCAATCAGCTGGCTGTCGAGCGCGAGCCGGAATTGCAGACCCTGGTCGGTGCCGCGTTTGTGCGCCTGAGCCAGGAAGCTGCCTCAAAGCGCTGCTACCCGGCGATGCAGCAAGCGCTGGCTTCGCTGGAAAACGTCGAGGCACAGCGGCCGGGATCGACGCAGAGCCTGCGGCCTCGCATTGGGGCCGAAGACCGGCTGCCGGAATTCGTCGAAGAGGCCATGCGCAGCGGGCAGATCGCGGACGGCATGATGGACATTCTCGGACTCATGCCCAAGGCAACGATTCACTACGTGACCAGCCGTTTCGGGCGTTGCGGATTCCGGGAAGACTGCGAACTGCTTTGCGCTATTATTCGCAACTTGGGTGAGGATGCCACGCAGCGGCTGGTCGAGACGCTGCAGACGGCTCCGGCAGGCGAAGCGGCAGAAACGATTGGTTTGCTAGGCCAACTTTCCCCGGAATCTGTGGAGAAAATATTGCCCGTGCGGCTGTCGCAGTGGCCGCGCTCTTCGCACGATCGCGTTATCCGGCAGATTTCGGCGGCGCCGCCGGGGGAGCGCGCACAACTGCTCGTTGCGATTTACGATTCGCTGGACGCTTTGATCCGCACGCTGGCTATCGATGAGATGGGTATGAGCGGGCAAGCCGAGTGCATTCCAAAGTTGATCGGGATGCTGCAGGACGACGACACCACCGGTTTCGAGCGGGTAAAGGCGATCGAGGCTCTTGGACGGCTGCGAGCCACGGCGGCGAGCCCGCTGCTGCAGCACATTCTGCAAACCAAGCAGGTATGGCGCTGGGTATATCCCAACGAGATGAGAATTGCTGCCGCTCAAGCACTGCTTCACGTGGATAAAATGGTTGGGATGCATGCCGTGGCCTCGAGCGGCATCGACCGCAAGGAGATGACGCTTGAGCCGACCGACCCCGAGCCGAATGTTTCGGTGATCCGGCAGAGGCGCTATGCTCGGCTAAAACTTTCGCGCAACCTCCTGGCCGTGACCACCAATTTGCGGGAAAATTTCCGATTGAGCATCCCGGAAATGAATCTAGGCGGCGGAATCGGAGCCGGGGAACGTCATCTAGCGCCAGGTTCGCTCCTGAGCTTGCGATTTTCGTACGGGGTGCGCCACATTAAAGCACAAGCGATAGTGCGCGGCGCACGGCCACAGGCGATGGCCTTTGAATTCGTGGATATGGACTTGGAAGAACGCTACCGCCTCCGCAAATTGTTGCTGGAGCTGGGTGGTTTGCCGATGATCGCCGAGGTCACCAATCGCAGCCGGCGGCGCGGGCGCGTAGCGGTCGCGAAGACTTGACGAAGACCTAGCCCCTGTGTGCTCAACGGTTTCCGGCAGGCTCCGCTGTCCCCTCCCCAATACGGTTCGTTCGGTGAATCGTGGATATGAGTCTCGAAGAGCGCAGCAAATGGCCGAAGTCGCTGCCGCAAAGTGGGCCAAATGGCACGATCCTGGTCTCGCGTAACCAGGCTTCTCTCGCAATTCCTCACCCGGCGGTGTTTCTTGGCGCTGGCGCGTCCAACCAGTTAGAATAAGTTGTTTACACTTGCGGTGTTGCGGCGGCCTGTCGGATCCGGGGCGCGAAGACCGAAGAGAATTGCGAAACCATTCATGGACGTAGCCAGGTTTATCGACGAAATCATCGCTTGGTTCATCGGCACCAAGCACCAGCGCGACATCAAGAAGCTCCAGCCGGTCAT
>Ga0182037_10000465_pt1 | contig 19614 bp, 17 predicted proteins | sample sta12Cox44000082_FD_125974 | JGI IMG/M metagenome (GOLD analysis project Ga0182037, IMG submission 125974) | Lab enrichment of tropical soil microbial communities from Luquillo Experimental Forest, Puerto Rico - statoxic.12C.oxic.44.000.082 | ecosystem: Environmental > Terrestrial > Soil >... | reverse complement strand
GGCGTTTGGCGCCGGCGGGCTCCACTTCACCCAGAGCACCGCCTCCGATATGGCGGGCTATGGGCTCGGCGCCGGGATTTGGACGGCCATCAATCTGATCTTGTCGATGGGGTTTGGCGCGTACGTCGCTGCCCGCCTCTCCGGAACGCACAGCCACCTCGATGCCGAGTTGCACGGGATCACAGTTTGGGCTGTTGCGATATTAATAATGACGATCTTGCTTGCTCAGGCGGTCGGTGCAATTGTCGGTACTGTGGCGTCGACCGCCGGTACAGCTGCCAGTGGCGCAGTTAGCAGTGCCGGCTCGCTCGCGAGCGGTGTCGCCCAACAGGTCAGCCCCAAGGGCTTGGTCGACCAGCTCGAGGAAACCCTGACGTCCAGCGGTGACCCGACGCAGATGACGCGCGCGCAAATTACCAGCGAAATAGCAGCGTTGGCCGGGCGGCGGGTCGTCAATGGCAACTTGACCGACCAGGAGCGCGACCGGCTCGCCACGTTGGTCGCGGCACAGGCCGGTATCAGCAAAGAGGAAGCGGCACGGCGGGTGGCGCGAATGGAGCAGGACGCCGTGACGGCGTTGGCGAACGCAGAGCAGCAGGCTCGCAAGGCGGCCGAAACCGCGGCACGCGGAGCGGCTGCCGGTGCCAAAGGGCTCTTTTCGGGACTTCTGCTCAGCCTGGCCGGGGCGCTGGTGGGCGCGTGGCTCGGGACCCGGCACGCACGGGTACTGACCCCCCACGAACCGGAGTACGACACGCACACAACGACCACCGTGACCCACCATGCCTACGAGCCGGCGGCTACAACCCGCTACACCACCTACGAGCCGGCGGCCACAACCCGCTACGAGCCGGTGGCCTCCGCTCCGACCACCGTGCATGTGCATGACGAGGCTACCGATAGAATACCGGCCTATCTCCGGACCGTCTCGTTTCCAGCGACCAAGCAAGAGCTGCTGCGAGCGGCACGAGCGAGCAACGAAGCGCGATGGGGCTACGGAGGGTCGAGCAGCTTCCCGATCGCAGCTATAGCAGTCTGAGTGACCTGACGTCGGCCCTTCTCGCTACAGTGTGAGAGAACCTCAGAGGCGGGCGGGCACGCGGGCGCCCGCCTTTTTGGCCCGTGTGCCCGACGGTCACAGGCCTGGGGATTACGAAGGCATGCAGCTGGCGCCGTGCAAGATCGGGCTTCCGCGGATCAACACGCTTAAGTGGATGGCTCGCCGCAAGGCGCCAATCGTGGCAGCGGCGCGTCCACCGCCGTGATGATCCGCTCCCGACGGCTGGTGCCGTAGTGCCGCCGCTTACCGTGGCGAAGCGCATCGACCACCCCGGCCAAGCCGTGTTGGGGGATTGCGATGCGCGATTGATGAGACTCGCTTCATTTCACGGTGCCGGACGACGACTCGCCGAGGAGTAGCCGACAACTGACGGTGTGAAGTGAGGACGCGAGGAGGCTATGCCGGACTGGATCACGGGTTGGCTCGACCGTTTGCCGGCTGGACAGCTGGCCCTAGTCGTTTGCGCTTTCTTTGTCGGCATCACCTGGTTGGGCATTCTGCTCGTCCATCCATTGATGCGGCGCCTGCTGCACCGTGAGGAGCCGTCCAACGAGCTGATCATCCATATCGCCGGGACCTTCGGACTGGTCTATGCGGTCTTGCTCGGGCTGCTGACGGTCGCGACATTTCAAAACACCAAGGATCTGCAGGACGACGTCGGCCGCGAGGCCTCGAGCCTATCGACCATTTACCGCACAACCGATGCCTATCCCGAACCGCTCCGCAGCGAGTTGAAAGCCCAGCTGCGCGACTACATCCACTATGTCATCGACAAGGACTGGCCCGCCCACCGAAAGGGAGTCGTACCCATGGGCGGCGAGCATCGGCTGCAGGCGATCCGCGCGCAATTGATGTCGGTCGAGCCAGCGACGAAAACTCAGGAGGTGCTGCACAGCGAGCTGCTGCGTTATTTGGATGCCATGACGGTGCAGCGCGAGCAGCGACTCGCGAGCGTCACCGCGGCCATCCCGCCCGTTCTATGGTACGTGGTCGCCATCGGCGCCCTTCTCAGCATTGCTTTTCTGTGGATGCTGCACATGGATCTGGTGCCGCAGATCCTGTTGGGCGGGATCACCGGCTTCTTCCTCGGGATCGTGATCTTTCTGATCTATGCCATGGATCATCCGCTGCAGGGCGCGGTCAGCATCCCGCCGGATTCATTCATATCGGTCTATGATCAGGTGATGAAGTGGGACGAGCCCGCATGAGCGACCAAGCCCGAGCGTCGGAGGACTGTCGAGTGCGGCCTGTCGCCGCCGCGCTGGTTGCGGTGCTGATTGGGGCCGCCGCAGCCCTCTCGGTTTCCGCGCGTGCTGACGAGGTCTTTGCCTCAGTCGGCACCGGCGAACCGAACGGCGTCTACTACCCGGTGGGCAAGGCGATCTGTCAAATCGCGAACCGGGATTTCAGTATGTACAGAGTCCGCTGCTCGCCCGAGACGACGCTGGGATCTGTCTATAATATCGGGGCGCTTCAGTCCGGCGAACTCGAGTTCGCGATCGTCCAGTCCGATGTTCACTTCGCCGCCTACAAAGGCGAAGGCACGTGGAGCGGACAACCGTTCCTTGGTTTGCGCTCGGTGATGTCCCTCTATCCCGAGCTCGTTACCGTCATGGCTCGCGCCGATTTGCATATTCAGGATCCTGCAGGCCTGGCGGGCAAACGGATCAATATAGGCAGCCGGGGCACCGGCACCTGAACAACCTGGGATGCCCTCGAAGCGGAACTCGGCTGGCGCGACCAGGAGCGGGAGCTGCCGGCGGAGCTGAAGGCCGACGCGACGACATCCGCGCTTTGCAGCCGGACTATCGACGCCAGCCTGCTGATCGTCGGGCATCCATCGCCGTTCGTCAAAGCCAGCTGGCCGCGTGTCCTGTCAACTTCGTCGCGATGACCGGCCCGGCGATCGAGAAGCTGTTGCACGAAAATCTGTATTATATATAAACACGAAACCATCCCTGGCGAGATATATGGGATCGTCGGCGAAATCCCGACCTTCGGCGGCCGCGCAAGCTTGGTGACATCGGCTGGGATCGACCCGCGTGTGGTGGATGTGGTCGCCAAGGCGGTGCTCAACCACGTCGCCGAGCTGCGCTCGCTGCACCCGGCGCTCGGCCGACTGAGACCGCGCGATATGGTCAGAGACAGGTTGACCGCGCCGCTGCATCCGGGCGCCGAGCGGGTCTACAAGGAGCTGGGGGTTATCGAGTAGCCCGGCGCTAAGCTCAGTTGCTCCAAGGAATACACCGAGTGGAACGACTGGATAAGTAATATTGTATCACGTTTCGCCTTCCGCATTCCGCACGATCTCCGCGACGCGAGCTGATTGAATGACACGCCGGCCTAAGGAGGGTGTTTGATTGCTCGACCATCTTACCGTCCGCGATCAATATGACATAATCGCGAATCTTGCCATAATTAGCCGCATGAAAGCAGAATTGTATCGCGACCAGCCGGATTCCACTCGCGCTCATTGCTATCGCCCAATCGGGGGCGGGACAAGCGGTCGACTCCAAAAAACTTAAAGATTCAACCGGTGCCAGACCTAAAGATACCGTAGAACGGTTCGCGCATTGATGCGACGCATCTTGCAAATTGGCGGAATCGTCGCCCTTCTCGTTTGTCTACTTTTTTCTGCGATTTGGGCAAATCTTGCGATCACTTATCAAATGACGGGATCCGCCGGGGTGCGGATCGGAGCATGCCTGGCCTTGGATGTGATAGCAGTTGCCGCTTTGGTCGCGGTCGTGCGGCGCAGACGCTGGCGAGCCGTGATGGTTTATGCTGCCGTCTATGCAGTATTTCTTGCGTGGTCGGGTTCCATCAGTCCCTCGAACGATAAGAACTGGGCTGCCGATGTCGCTCATGGCATTACCGGCATCATTGACGGCGACCGGCTCTCCGCACGGGAGGTCCGCAATTTCATTTGGCATACCGAAATGGATTACACCGAGCGTTGGGAGCAGCGGATATATGACCTTTCGAAGCTTCGATCGCTCGATCTGTTCCTCGTTTATTGGATGGGACCGTCTATTGCCCACACAATCATGAGCTTCGGTTTCGACGACGGGCGCTACCTCGATTTTTCTATCGAGTGCGACGGGTGCAGGATGACCAATATTCGGCCGTCGCAGGGTTTTTCAAGACGCACGAACTGGTCTACATCGGGGCCGACGAACGTGACCTGATGACCCTCCGCAAGGTGCGCAACGAGCAGATCCAGCTCTATCGGCTCAGGACCCCTCCAGCGCGCGCCCGCGCGCTGCTTGTCGAATACATCGAGCAAGCCAACGACCTTGCCGTTCGTCCAAGGTTCTACAATACACTGACGACGAACTGCACCACGACGATCTTCGACATGATCCGTGCCGTGACATCCTCGATCCCCTTTGACTGGCGCATCATCTTGACCGGGCATCTGCCCGGTTATCTGTACGAGCACGGTGCGGTAGATACGAGCATCCCGCTCGAAGAGCTGCGCCAACGAGCAGATGTTACGAGCCGAGTAGATGCCAGCTTGACCGAGATAGAGTTCTCGTCACGACTTCGCGAGGGTGTGCCGGCGGTGCGCTGATTCTCTTGCCATCGCGGTTCTTGGAATCTACTCCTGGCACCAGCCCCCGCATCTTGCGACGGCAGATTATAGCACGGACACACCCTTGCAACGCGGATGCGGCGTAATCGACCGACCAAAGCTTGCCGAACTTTTCTGACGATATGAAGCGCTCGCCAGCGCGACACCTTCCCCTCGCTTTGTGCTCCATGATTTGGCTCCTGCTCGCCGTCGGGTGCGCGACGCCAGTCGGCGTGGAGCGCGTCGACGCCAGCACCGCCCAGCGCCAGCTCACCGCGAACGCTCTCACCACAGACGAGCTCAGTCCATCCGCCCGCAAGGTGCTGCGCCGCTGGGTTCTCTCGGACCGCTACGACGACGATCCAGCCGGTGCAATCGCGGCGCTGCACACAATCGCCACCGACGGCCGCGGCGATGAAGACGAAGTGATCACACTGGCGGAAATGGCCTACCTCTATGCCGAGAAGACGCATCAGCGGCCGTACTTCCTCGGCGCCGCCATCTACAGCTTCGCATTTCTCTTTCCCGAGAAGGGATTGAAACCGCCGAGTCCCTATGACCCGCGGCTTCGGTTGGCAGCCGACCTCTACAGCCTCGGCATTATCCATGCCTTCGCGTCCCCTGACGACATCACCGTGGAGTTCAAGACCGGCAATTACCAGGCGCCCTTTGGGTGGGTCCAGGTCGCGGTCAACCCATCGGGGTTCGAATGGCACAACCGACGCGTCGTGGCGCTGACGCCATTGGAGGAGGTGGCGGTCCGCGGGCTCGCCAACCGCTATCGTCACCCCGGGATTGGCGCGCCGCTCGCTGCGGCGACCGAGCCGGTCGTTGCCGAGCGCGGTATGCAGGTGGCGCCGCGCATGAAGCTGCCGATGACGGCGGTGCTGCGCCTCGATATGCCGCGGCGACAGCTGGCGCAGCGGCAGCTGCACGCGACGCTCGATCTGTACAATACGCACGATGTCGACACGACCGCGATCGCCGACAAAGCGGTGCCGCTCGAGACGGACGAGACCGCGGTGCTCGCCTACGTCCTCGCTTCACCGGAAATCTGGGAGCGCGAGCTCAAGGCATTCTTCTCCGGGGTGTTCTCGGAATCGGTGCCGACCCAGCTCGCCTCGATCGACGCCTATAGGCCTGGGCGGATACCGGTCGTCTTTGTCCACGGCACCGCCTCCAGCGCTGGGCGCTGGGGCGACATGGTCAATGATTTGCTGGACGACCCGCGGATCCGCGACCGGTACCAATTCTGGTTCTTCACCTACGATACCGGCAACCCCGTCCTCTATTCGGCAGCACTCCTGCGCGAATCGCTGCGCGGCGCGTTGCACAAGCTCGACCCGGCGGGGGCGGACCCGGCGCTGTCGGAGATGGTCGTCATCGGCCACAGCCAGGGCGGCCTTCTCGCCAAGGCACAGGTCGTCGATACCGGCGATCGGGTGTGGGACGCCATCGCCTATAAGCCGTTCGACGAGGTCAACCTCTCGCCGGAAAGGCGCGATATCTTGCGCCAGGCCGTCTTTATCAAGCCATTGCCCTATGTGCGTCGTGTCATCTTCATTGCCACACCGCACCGTGGCAGCTATCTCACCGAATATCCGGTCACCGAGCTCTTGGGGCGATTTCTTACCCTCCCAGTGCGCATCCTCCAGATCGGTGCCGACCTCGCGCGCAACGCCGGCGACTTCAAGGTCAACCCGCGCAATCTGGGGTCGGGCAGCCTGTTCGGGATGACGCCAAACAACCCGGTCCTGCAAACGATGGTCGTTACGCCGATTGCTCCCGGTGTCCACGCGCATTCGATCATCGCGGTTAAAGGCGATGGGCCGGTCGAGGGCGGCAACGACGGTGTCGTCGAATATTCGAGCGCGCATCTCGACGGTGTGGATTCCGAATACATCGTCCGCTCCACTCACTCGACACAATCGAACCCGTACACGATCGAGGAGGTGCGCCGCATCCTGCTGCTTCACGCAGCCGAGGTCTGCACGCGGATTGCCTGCGGCAACCCGGTGCCACCGTCTCGCACTGGGATGCAGGCGTTGACACTGCGCTAATTGAAGGTTGTTCCTTCGGATTTTGTGGGCGGCGAGTGATCGCGAAAGTGCTGGTATGGATTGGCTGACCGATCCGCAGATCTGGGCGAGCCTGGTGACACTGACCGCCCTCGAGATTGTGCTGGGCATCGACAATCTGGTGTTTATCGCGATCGTCGCCGGGCGGTTGCCACCGGAGCGCCAGAACCGCGCTCGGCAGGTCGGGCTCGCACTGGCGCTGATCACCCGCCTGGCCTTGCTCGCCTCGATCGTCTGGATCATCGGCCTCACCCGGCCTATGTTCGACCTTTCGGCCAGCCCGTTTCTTGGCGGGATATCATATCGTGCTGATCGCAGGCGGCCTCTTCCTGCTCTACAAAGGCACGAGAGAGATCCATCACGGATTGGAAGGCGACGGGCAGAAGGGGGAGGCGGGAGGTGGGCGGACAAGCTTTGCCCGCGTGGTCGCGCAGATCATGTTGCTCGACATCGTCTTTTCGCTGGACAGCGTGATTACCCCCGTCGGCGGCCAATACGCTGTGGGTCATGGCGGCCGCGATCACTATCGCCGCCGCGATCATGCTCGTGGCATCAAAGCCCCTTGCCGGTTTCGTCGAGCGAAATCCGACGGTGAAGATGCTGGGATTGAGTTTCCTGTTGCTAATCGGCAGACACTGGTCGCCAATGGCGCCGGCTTCGATGTCCCCAAAGGTTATATTTATGCCGCGATCGGATTCTCGGTCGCGGTAGAGACCTTGAACCAACTGGCCGCGCGCCGACGCAGATAGTGTCACGGCTGTCCCTTGGCTGCGAACATTCATCAGAGCTCAAAAGCGGCCTCCCGCCCGTGTTCGAGAAAGGTTTGGGCGTCGAGGTGCCCGAAAATTTCGATTAGCGACGCCACTACCCCGGTCCAACCGGTTTGATGACTGGCGCCGATGCCGGCGCCGTTGTCACCGTGAAAATATTCGTAGAACAATAAATTATCCCGCCAATAGGGGTCGTTCTGGAACTTCTGCGCTCCGCCGAACACCGGCCGGCGGCCCGCTTGATTGCGAAGGAAGATGCTAGTCAACCGGTTGGCAATCTCGCGAGCCACCTCGAACAAGTTCATCGCGTTGCCCGAGCCGGTGGGGCACTCAATCTTGAAGTTGTCGCCGTAATATAAATAGTACTGCAGCAGAGAGCGGGTCAGCAATACATTGACCGGCATCCAGATCGGTCCGCGCCAGTTCGAGTTTCCACCGAACATACCAGTGTCCGACTCCGCCGGGAGATAATTTACCCGGTATTCCTGGCCGTGCACCGAAAAGACATACGGATGATCGGCGTGATAACGGGACAATGCCCGGATCCCGTAGGGGCTCAGAAATTCGTGCTGGTCGAGCATTCGGCAGAGTATCCGGCGCAGCCGGTCCTCGTTCACCAGGGCCAGGATGCCGCGCTCGGCATAGCCATGGTGGCCAGGGCCCGTCGCATGGATCGAGTCCGCCAACTCCGGCATCCGCCGCAGGCGCTGAAACAGATGCTCTGTCATCTTTGAAACCCGCTCTCGCTGCCACTTCTCTACGACGGTCACGGCGCAGAGCGGCAACAGACCCACCATCGAGTGGAGCTTCAGCCTGGTTGTTCTCCCCTCAGGACTGCGAAGGATGTCGTAATAGAAGCCGTCCTCCTCATCCCACATGCCATCCGGTCCGATCTGGTTCATGGCGTGGGCGATCAACACAAAGTGGGCCGCAAAATTTTCTGCCAAATCCTCATATGCCGGGTCGCTCGACGCCAGCTCGACGGCAATCTCGATCATGTTCTGCGAATAAAGAGCCATCCATGCCGTGCCATCGGCTTGCTCCAGATAGCCCCCAGTGGGTAGTGGTGCGCTGCGGTCGAAGACGCCAATGTTGTCGAGACCGAGAAACCCGCCTTCGTAGAGGTTATTGCCGGAGTTGTCCTTGCGGTTTGCCCACCATCCGAAGTTCCACGTCAGCTTGCCGAAGACCCGCCGGAGGAACTGGAGATCGCGCGTTCCGCGCAATGCCTGTTCCATGCGGTAGAGAAAGATCGTGGCCCATCCATGCACCGGCGGATCGACGTCGCTGAAGTTCCACTCATAGGCCGGGATCTGGCCGGTCGGGTGCTGGTAGGCCCCGGCGAGCAGCAGGTTCAGCTGCTCCTTGGCGAGATCAATGTCGACGGTGGAGAGCGCGATCGTATGAAAGGCGAGGTCCCAAGCGGCAAACCACGGGTATTCCCACTTGTCGGGCATCGAGATGACATGGTCGCTGATCATATGGAACCACTCGCGGTTCCGTACCGCACCGGTTTCCGCCAGCAGCGGATCAGCGCGATGCTCCTCGAGCCATTTGTCGACATCGTAGAAGAAGTATTGCTTGCTCCACAGCATCCCGGCCAGAGCCTGCCGCATCACATTGGCCGCATCTTCGCCGACACCGGGAGGCGTTATCGATCGGTAGAATTCGTCGGCCTCGCGCCGGCGCGCTTCAAGGATTTGCACAAACCGCGCACCAAACGGTTCCTCACCACCACCTGCGACATTGGTGAGCCGCAGGCGGATGACGGCATTCGCCCCTGCGCCTACTCGTAACTGGTAATGTGCGGCCGCTTTGGTTCCCGTGTTACCCGGGTTGACCGTGTTCTGCCGGTCTGCCACCACATAATCGTTGATCCCGTCCTTGACATAAGGTGTCGGATTGGCGGTTTCAAAAAGCCGCGTGTCGTTTTCGGTGAACAGCAGGCGCGCCGAGCCTTCGCAATAGAGAAAATAGGTCCCCAGTGACGAGTCGGTCGCAGCGATCGTGCCAGCGCGGTTTCCTTGTGATCCGTCCTTTTAAGGAAGGTTTTGGCTCCTCCGGCCACCAGCTCCAGATGTTGCGGAACCAAAGGGTCGGCAACACGTGGATCACGCTCTCGTCGGGCCCCCGGTTGCATACGCTGATCTCTATCAGCAAATCTGTCGGTGCGGCCTTTGCGTATTCGACAAAGACGTCGAAATACCGGTCTTCATTGAATATGCCGGTGTCGAGCAGTTCGTATTCGGGATCCATACGAGTGCGATGTCGGTTGGTGTTTATCAGATCCGCATAGGGATACGAATTCTGTGGATATCTGTAGAGATACTTCATATACGAGTGAGTCGGTGTGCTGTCCAAGTAATAATAATACTCCTTGACGTCCTCCCCGTGATTGCCCTCGCTATTGGTCAGCCCGAACGCCCGCTCCTTGAGTATCGGGTCCTTGCCGTTCCATAGCGCCAGCGCAAAACACAGCCGCTGGTGATCATCACTGATACCGGCGAGACCATCCTCGCCCCAGTGATAGGCGCGAGAGCGGGCTTGATCGTGGCTGAAATAATCCCACGCGTTGCCGTCATTGCTGTAGTCCTCGCGGACCGTGCCCCACTGGCGTTCGCTGAGGTAGGGCCCCCACTGCCGCCACGGCGCTCCTTGCTCCCGCGCCTCATCCAGCCGTTGCGCCTCGACCGTCTTGCCCGGTTCGATTGTCGGCGTTTTGTCCATGATTTGCTCCCTCCCAAGCCATAACGTTTAACTCTCGCAGCGGAACCCGAACCCTCGCGACACTTTTGTCAGTCATGATGATTTTGCGCCGCCAGCGCCATTGACATTATGCCCAGCTAAGCGGGCCCGGATCTAGGAGCGCTGTCGATACCCCCGAAGTTAGGCGAGCCAGCAGAGTCGCCGGAAACAATTGACCGATGATGGCCTCCACATTGGAGAGCGTGCGGACGATAGGGTGAAGCGGCGTGACATCGCCAAAGCCGGTCGATGTCAGCGTGACAAAGCTGAAATAGACGATCGTGCCTTCGGCCTGCCAGCGAGCCCCGCTCGGGATGTTGGTGAAAGCGTTCGGAATGAAATACCAGATCAATCCATATATGGTGCCGAACATTAGGCCGATGTTCAAATAGAGCGCGATCGCCCCCAGCACCCGATGAACGGTCACTACACCAGGGGCGAGCGCCGCATAGCCGAGGGCGTAACAAGCCATAACAAAGGCGATAATGAGTCCGGCATAGCCAAGGATCAGAGAAGTCTTTGACGGGTCGACCAGACCGAGCACATAACCTGCCAAATCGGCGATAAATGCCGATATCGCGAGGGTCGTGGCAATTGGGCCACGGACGATCAAGTATACGATGAAAGTGATGGCGAAAAACAGAAGTTGCACTGCTTCGCTCAGGTCTCGAACCCCATCGCATCGAAAGGTTCCGAAAATATTATCAGACACTGAACCGCCAGCATCGCGGTGAGTGCCGGGTCGCGAGCGCGATCCCGCCACGAGTAACGTCGATTTCCGCTCCGAGCGCGCAGGGTCCTCATGTTCTGTCTCCTTGATAGCGACTATCGCCGGGTGGCCGGGTCGTGGGTAAGGACGCCGATCTTCTTGCCTCGCTATCGGCAATCGAGAATAGCGGCATAATAACCAAGCCGATGCCCGATGATCACGCGGAAGACGAGGTTCCTGTGCGAGAACGATACTCTATTCGAAAAATTAAGAGTTGCACCATTTTTGCGCCGCTGGAACTCGATCGTTTGTCTTGATCGAGACAGTCATTATTGAGTTCAGACGCTGAATTCCCTGGTCAGTTTTTTCGGCACCGGTGCGTTCCGCAGCCTCACATAGTCGGGAAGGCCATTCTTAAACGGCGGAAAGGCTTCGCCAACGATCAGCGGCGCCAGATACCGTCGGGCCGCCTCGGTGATGCCGAAACCGTCGGCGCTGATGAAGTCTGCGGGCAACAGCTTCTCCCGGTTGGCGATCTCGGCGAGCGGCGCTGCGAAGATGTCCCAGCGATAGGGAGCATCGCTAAGCCGGCGGATCGCCGGCATCACTGCGCTTCTCCCCGCGATTGCGAATTCCACCGCCGCGCGGCCGACCGCGTAGGCCTGCTGGACATCGGTCCCGGAAGCAATGTGGCGTGCCGAGCGCAGAAGGTAATCGGGAACCGCCCAATGGCACCTGCAGCCGAGCTTCGTGCTTATCAGGCTAGTGATCACCGGCGCAACCCCACCCAGCTGTGCGTGACCGAAGGAGTCCGCCAAGCCCGAGGCCGAGAGGAACTCTCCGTTTGGTTGCTTGATCCCTTCCGATACAGCGATCACGCAGTGGTCGTGCCGCGCCAAAGCCTCCTCGACCTTGACAAGGAACCGCCCCTCATCGAACGCGACCTCGGGCAGCAACAAGATGTGCGGAGCATCGCCTTCGTGTTCAGCGGCGAGCGCGCAAGCGGCGGTCGTCCAGCCGGCGTGCCGGCCCATCACTTCCAGAGTGAAGACTTTGGTCGAAGTGCGGCTCATCGCTGCCACATCGAGCGCCGCCTCGCGAAGCGACGTCGCAACATATTTCGCAACCGAGCCGAAGCCCGGTGAACAGTCGGTAATCGGCAGGTCATTGTCGATCGTCTTGGGAATACCGACGCAGACGATCGGGTAGGCCAGTTCAGTGCCCGTTTGGCTGACCTTGTAGGCAGTGTCTTGCGAGTCGCCACCGCCGTTGTAGAAAAAGAAGCCGATGTCATGCGCACGAAAGACTTCGATCAAGCGCTCGTATTGTGCGCGGTGCTCGTGAATTGACCCGAGCTTGTAGCGACAAGAACCGAAGGCCGCACCCGGGGTATGTCTGAGCGCGGCGATCGCGGCATCTGGCTCGGCGCTGGTGTCGATGAGATCTTCAGTCAGGGCGCCGACGATGCCGTTGCGCCCGGCATAGACCTTGCCAATCTGCCCCGGCTGTTGGCGAGCTGTTTGCAGCACGCCACAGGCCGAGGCATTGATCACTGCGCTAACCCCGCCGGACTGGGCGTAGAACGCGTTCTTAATTGCCATCACAACCTCCTAGAGAACGATAGCCGTCAACGCCTTCGTCCGCGAGCACTGATAGGAGAGCTCAAGACCGCACCTGTGGTGCCACGGGCAAGCGGCGCATTCTATAGGGCCGGATAGTCGCCTGTCATTTCGTTCAAGGAAAATCATTCTTCAAAAGCAGTGGCGTACAGCGACCTGCTCGAGCTGCGTGCTGCGACAACCATCCAGTGAACGGGAATGCGAGTTTGCCGCGGCTTCGAGGACACGCTCTTTGAACAATTCAGCATTGGCAAAGAATAACGGTGCATCTCATCGAATGAGCACGAGACCAGGTATCTGGCGAGCGTCGAGATATCGCGTGATATCGGGGTACCCCTTGACATCCGAGTGCGGGAGTCAGCCGGCCCAGAGGAACCCAATGATAGCGATTGCGACGGCTAAGCCTATGCCCAGGATCCCACCAAGAACGGCGACACCCGCGAAACAGACGATCGACAGCCAGAACTCCCAAGGCTGAATATGGAAGATACGAATTAGCTCGCTGACCTCGACAAGCCGATGGCGGAAGCGATTACCACCGCCGCTAACGCGGGCCGCGGGCGGATTTCGGAGCAAACTCGACGCCAGCAGAAGCATTAGAGCGACGACGAACGCCCCGACGAACCCGGGCAACTGCGTTGGAACGCCTGCTGCGACCTCCAGCCTCGGACGACGCACGGCCGCCCGACTACACCGCGGTTCTTGGAGGCGCGCAGCCCGCCAAATGAGATGCACCGCGCAGTACCGTGGTTCACGAGAGCACCGTGGCAATAATTGCGCTCCGCTTTGCCTCCATAACCGACATATATTTTGCGGCCGCAATGAGCACAGCGTAGAAGCCCGCCAAGAGTAGTTCTCCGCGCCGTACTGCTCCAGTGACCGCAGAGCCTTTACCGGTCGCATTGTTGGCAATCACCTGCTGGTTCCGCTCGAACTCGCTCCAGGTGATATAACCTTCGTGCTAATCCTTGAGCGGCATATCCCATTCCGACTGCGGGCGTCGCAAACCGCTTGACGCGCTTGCGACCGTCCTCGCCGCTCACTCGGCTCATCGTGCGGCCAAAGGCATAGGCACCCGCATAGACGAGATTGGTCAGAATGTTGTGGACCGTGTTATAGAGGGGCAGCCTCCACACAAACGCCAGCAATTTCAATTACTCAGTAGAAATCGAGTTCGACCGTCTGAAAAAATTTCTCACAAAGGTGCGGTTGGACCAGTCCCCCTCTTGGCGAGAGGTCTTCGAGGAACTCTTACCCGAGGCGGAAGTTGCCTACTTGGCTAAGCGGATCGGGTCGAAACTACCGGCCGGCGATTTCCGGCGTACCCTGTTTGACTTCGCTGTTTGCTAGGCACAACCAGTTTGCTACAACCAGCTGAAATCACTCAATTCATGTTGGGTCAGCCGCTTGAGGAATCGGCGAGAGGCTGTATGCGAACTTCGCCACGAGCCCGGTCAGGCGCGCGGAAAGTTGAGCTCGACCATCACGTTATTGTTGTCGGGGAAGAAGAGCTGATCGATCGGCGGACGATTGACATGATTTTCCCGATACTTGACGCCATGCCTGTCGAGTTTCGCCTTGATGCCGTCGAAATCGCTGGCGAGGAACGCGAAATGGTCGAACGGACCGGTATCGAACGACGGGCCGCCGCCGATCGCACTCCCTTCCGGCACCAGATGCACGACCGGGGTGTCGCCGCAATAGAGCCAATAGCCCGGGAAATTGAGATCGGGGCGGAAGCCGACTTCGAGCCCGAGAATGTCGCGATAAAAATCCCGCGTCGCCTCGAGATCGGCAGTCTTGACCGTGACGTGGTGCAGAGCATTGAGCGGCATGCTTTAAATCCTCCATATCTATCGAATTGATGGCTCCGGCCGAATCTAGCAGGTCTGCAGCGCCTCGTCGATCGGACTGCGACGAAATACACGCTGGGCCGATGACAGTCAGTACCCGAATTGGCCGAAATCGGCGGGGGCACCGCTGACGAGATTGAAATCGACGCTTCGGCCACCGCACCGCGTAGTGGGCAGCTGTGCCAGTCTCCACTTTCTCGTTTGATAATACTCATAGTATTGCGGCCAAAAACTCGGGGCCGCGAGCCAGCATAAATCGGCAAGCGCGTACCTCGATAGCATTTCGCATATCAATCCGCTGCCATAAACCCCTACGCGGTAGGGGGCCTTCGCGAATTCGGCCTTCACTTCTCTGAAATAGCTCATTATGTTTGTGAGCTCGTAATCCCTGTGCCAGGGACCATCCACTCCAAAATAGATGGCGCTGCCGCTTAGTTGAGAGTTTGCTTGCGCCAGCTCGAGAGATCGCTCGGCATCCTGCCGTCCACGCCACCAACTGAATGAAGTCAGCCGGTCGTTATGATGTTGAAAGACGACGGCGATCTTGAAACCATTGGCGAGAATGAAATCACGCTCTGTCCTTGTCAGAGTTTTGCCAGGAAGAGTTTCGTTCGTATGGTCATAGTATCGGATTATGGTATTGATGCCGCTGGCCTGCATCTGGTTCAGAAAGTTCTGGTCGACCGGTGCAGATAAATCGACTGCCGCCACCTGGGCGTCCCTGACGCAATGATCCGTAGCCCCCGCCGTGGATCCGCAGAAACCCACGGTTGCGAGCAACACGCAAAAGAACGCGGCCAGACTTGTGGCGACGCAGCTGACGATCCGCACAGTCGGATCCCGAATGTGGCAATCCCCTGTGACGCATTAGGCACCTAGGACGCGCGAAAATCAACCGAAATATAACACGTACTGACTTTCCGACCGAAGAGCCCCAGCATTTTGTGCGCGCATCGGGGGGAAACGATTGCAACCCACCGACAGGGTCCTCCAGGGAGCATTGGCTTGTAGGCGCCCAAAACCTCCGCTAAGCATTGCGGGACGGTTTGGCATTTCGCTGTTATCGCTGTTTTGGCAGCAAATTATCAGCGAGCGGCTCCTTGTTTTCGGCGGAATTGCTGGGCTGTCGGGGCTCTAGCGCATCGAAAAAACAGCGAAGCGGTCGTTGTTCTTTGCTGTTTTTTCACTGTTTTCTTCGTCAACGACCCCGAGGGGATGGCACGGTTGCGGAAAGCAGCTTCCAAGCGACAGTTGGCAAAATCCCCATGGTTAGAACGATATCATGATAATCGCTTTTTGTCAATTCGATAATGCGTACTGGTGGGACTGACAGCGCCATTGCCGATCGCGCATCTCCGAGCCATTCGTTTGAGCTTAAGCGAGCGGTGAGAGTCGGAGCCTTGCAGCGGGTTGACAATCCCGTGCCGCGGGCTCAGCAATTGGGCCGAGGTTACAGGAGGAGCGATGCTGTCGTCGATCGAGTTCGCCGCTTATCGCCGGGATGGGTTCATCGTGCTGCCCGATGTCTTAACCCGGGACGAGGTCGAAGCATTGCGCCGGGTGACGGACAAGTTCGTTCATAAAGCGCGCTTCGTCGCGGCCAATAATGAAATCTACGACCTCGAGGACTCGCATTCGCTCGACGAGCCGCGGGTGCGGCGCATCAAGACACCGCATTTGCACGATCCGGAATAAGCGCGGGCGGCGCGGCATCCGAAGATCGTCGAGGTGCTGACTGATCTGTGGGGCACGGTACGCTTCGATACCGGCAAGCTCAACATGAAGTCGGCCGGCTATGGCGCGCCGGTCGAATGGCACCAGGATTGGGCGTTCTACCCGCACACCAACGACGACCTGGCCGCAGTCGGGATCATGCTCGACGATTGCGACGGCGAGAACGGCCCGATGATGGTGATACCGGGCAGCCATCGCGGCCCGATCCACGACCATCACGGGCCCGACGGCCGGTTTTGCGGCGCGATCGATCCGGTGGCCTGCGACCTCGATGTGTCGCGCGCAGTGACGTGCCTCGGCAAGGCCGGGTCGATTACTGTCCATCACGTGCGCGCGGTGCACGGCTCGGCTACCAACTTCTCCGGCAGAGAGCGGCGTCTGTTACTGTTCCAGTACCGTGCCGCGGACGCTTGGCCGCTGCTTGGTTTTCCCGGGGGAATAGAGAAGTTCGATGAACTGCTGCTCGTCGGCGAGCCGACGATGACGCCGCGGCTCGCCCCGGTGCCGGTCCGGTTGCCGCTGCCGCCGGCCGAGTATCAGGGGTCGATCTACGAAAATCAACGTACCACCGGCAGACGGTTCTTCGAGACCGCGGCAGACCGTAAAAGAGTGGTGGCTGCTGCCGAATAGCGGCTGGCCGCGGCGACGTGGTCCGCTATATTCTCCGGGGCGATGGCTCGACTCAGTGTGAATCTCAACAAGATCGCGCTGCTGCGCAATTCGCGGCGCACCGGCGTCCCTGACGTACTGCAATTTGGCCGCATTGCGCATGACGTCGGCGCCGACGGGCTGACCGCGCATCCCCGCCCTGACGAACGGCACATCCGCCGCAGCGACGTGGCCGCGCTGGCCGAGCTGATGCGGCCATGGCGGCCCGCGTTCGAATTCAACCTCGAAGGCTATCCCGACCGCCGCTTTCTCGACATTGTCGTCGAGGTGAGGCCGGAGCAGTGCACCTTGGTGCCCGACAGTCCCGAGGCCTTCACCTCGGAGGAGGGCTGGAAGCTCGACGCCGCGCAGCACCGCCTGGTCGACGCCGCGCTCGGCGAGCTCAAGCCGCTCGGCTGCCGGGTCATCTTGTTCATCGATCCCAACCCCGCCGCGGTCGCGCCGGTACGCAACACCGGGGCTGACGGCATCGAGATCTACACCGGATCTTACGCCGCCGCGTTCCGCCACGGCGACCACGCGGCATTGCTGCGCTCCTGCGCCGCTGCGGCGGAGCGCGCCGCCGAATTGGGGCTTGTCGTCAACATCGGGCACGACCTCAACTTGCACAACCTGCCGCCGCTGGTCGCGGCATTGCCCGCCGCCGCCGAGGCCTCGATCGGTCACGAGCTGACCGCGGACGCCCTCGTCATGGGGTTTGCGGAGGCAGTCCGAGCGTACAAGGCGGCGCTCGGCGCTCGCTAAGGGGGGAAAGGTGGAAGCGACTGAAGCGAGCGAGATCGCCGAAAGGATCCATGCCCATGAAAGGGACGCGCACAGCGCTGAAGCGGACGCCAACTTCCGCAAGCTGACCGGGATTTATCTAGGCATTGTCGCGATGCTGCTGGCGATCACCGCGCTGGGCGGCGCGCACGCGACGAAAACGATCGTCAATTCCAACATTCAGGCCTCCGACACTTACGGCTTCTATCAGGCGAGAAATATCCGCCAGACCGCCTACCAGATCGCCGCCGAGGAACTCGACACGCAACTTCTCACGCTGCCCGAAATGCCCGAGGCGGCCAAAGCTAAGATCCAGGACAGGGTCAAGCGCTATCGCGAGCGGGTTGACCGCTATGAGAGCGACCCGTCGACCGGAGATGGGAAGAAGGAATTGCTGGCCAAGGCCAAGGAATTCGAAGCCACGCGCGACCGCGCCGCCGAGCGCGACCCGAATTTCGACTTCGCCGAGGCCTTATTCCAGATCGCGATCGTGCTCGGCTCGGTCAGCATCGTCGCCGCCTCGCGCCCGCTCGTCCATCTGAGCGGCATCCTCGCGATTGGCGGCACGTTATTGATGATCAACGGCTATTTTCTGCTGGTTCACCTGCCGCTCGAGTAGTCCGCTCCCGCAGCGCATCGTAGATCGGCGCGTTGCCCAGCAAGTTGGGCACAAGCATCGCCGCAAAGCTGGCCGCGATCATCGGCAATAGCATCGTAAAACTGCCAGTCATCTCGATGACGAGCACGATTCCAGTAACGGGAGATTGAACGACCCCGGTAAAGAACGCTGCCATACCGACCCGGCAAAGGCGGTCGGGTCGAGATCCGCGCCAGGGAAGGTCTGTGCGCACAAGGTGCCGAAAAAGAGTCCGATCTGCGCTCCGAGCACCAGGATCGGGGCGAAGAGGCCGCCTGGGGTAGCCGCAGCGTAGGATACCGCGCCGAGGCCGAAGCGGAGGAGAAAGGCTAACGCGAGCAATGTCAGAGGCGCCCCGCCGGAGAGCATCCGCTGCGTGATGTCATCGCCGCCCCCGACCAGCGCGGGCAGGAACCAGGCGAGCGCCCCCACCGCGGCGCCGATCATCGCCGCGCGGGCTTCGACCGGCCAGCGGCCGAGCCGATCTGCGGCGGCGAGCGTCCGCAGCAGCGTGAGATTGTAGAGAGTGCCTGCGACACCCGCGACCGCTCCCAGCACTATGACGAACGGCCACATTTGCACGCCGACATAAGCGAGCGGTTTGACTGCAAAATCGGGTGCCTCGCCCAAAAAGGCCCGCGCCACCGCGATGGCCGCCGCCGAAGCGCCGAGCGCGGCGATTGCAATATGCGCTTCGAACCGCCGGACCAATTCCTCGAGCACGAAGACCGCGCCGGCGATAGGCGCGTTGAAAGCCGTCGCAAGACCGGCGCCCGCACCTGCCGCGAGCAGCACCCTGCAATCCGCCCAATTCCGGCGGAACACTCGTCCGACAAGATGGGCAATCGCTGCGCCCATCTGCACGGTGGGACCTTCACGGCCGAGCGCCAAACCCGCGCCGATCGCGAGCACGCCGCCGACAAACTTGACCGGTATCAGGGCAGGTGGCGCCGCGGGCACCTCCTCATCGAGAACAGCCTCGACATGCGGTATGCCGCTGCCCGAAGCGTAAGGGGCATAGCGCCGGACCAGCCATGCCGCGGCTGCGACCGCAAGCGCGCAGCCAAGAACGACCAACAGCAAGCCCCAAAGCCCGAACTGCTGAGCCCCGGCAATCAGTGTCGCCCGCCACCGGTCCGCTTCCGCGAGCGCAAGCCGGAAGAGAGCGCCCAGCAGCCCAGCTGCGGCGCCCGCGATCGGCGCGAGAATTCCCAGCACCAGCAGGCTACCAAACCGAGTCCTGCGCTCAGCGGCGGCCAATTTCGGCTGAGGCTTCATGTGTCGGAAGAGGCTTTTGGTTGGCGATGGGCCGTGTTCTGACATAATCGCAGCGAACCGCAATGGCGGGTTGCAGTCGACCTCAACAGCAAGGATGGAGGAACGCGTATGGCAGACAACCTGCAT
>Ga0182037_10000458_pt1 | contig 19756 bp, 24 predicted proteins | sample sta12Cox44000082_FD_125974 | JGI IMG/M metagenome (GOLD analysis project Ga0182037, IMG submission 125974) | Lab enrichment of tropical soil microbial communities from Luquillo Experimental Forest, Puerto Rico - statoxic.12C.oxic.44.000.082 | ecosystem: Environmental > Terrestrial > Soil >... | reverse complement strand
TGCCTTTTGTCATCTGCTCCGGCGCGCCTCCGCTCGCCGGCATTTTCCAGACCTGGAACGTACCGCCAGCATTCGAGGAATAGATCATCCATCGTCCGTCCGGGGACAGATTGGCGCCATATTTGTCGCCCGCCGTGAAGGTGATCTGCTTAGACTGGCGAGTGACGATGTTGAAAGCGAAAAGCTGGTAAAATCCGTTGCTCATCATGGGATAGGTGACGGTGAGTCCGTCCGGCGATACCGGCGTTTCGTCGCCCGCTACGATGTCGTGACTCGAGGGCAAGATTTCCTCGGCGTGGCTGCCGTCGACGAAGACGACCCACGGAGCGCGCTTTCCATTTGGGTAGCTGCGCATGACCTGTAGTTTCCTGCCGTCAGGAAACCATTCGGGTCTCTCCTCAAGAATGTCACGACCAGGAATTTGCACCCGCTCCAGGTGCCGCGTATCGAGGTGCAACAACCAAAGTTCATTGTGTCCAAGGCGGTTGCTGATATACGCGACAATGTTGTTGTCCGGAGAAACCGCGGGCGCTTGGTCGTACACGAGGCCGCGGCTTAGTTCTTCCTCGGGACCGGAGGGCGCGTTGCCCGAAGCGTTCAGCGGTAGCCGCGTCAAGTTGAGCGAATTCTCCATCTCGGTCGCCGCTACATGACGCCCATCTCCGGACATAGCCAGCTCGCTCAGAGTTGCGGTGACCAGCCCTACGGACTCGGGCTCACCTTTGAGTTTTCCCTCGCTCTCAGCAATCTCAACTGAAAACAGGCGCGTACCCCCGGAGAATCCGGGGCTGCAGTAATAGATGCGCTGGCCGGAGAGGTCCCACGTGTGGCTGACGCCATCGAGCACCTGTCGCGGTTGGCCGCCGTCCGCGGGCATGATGAAAATCTTGTCTACAGTCTCGAACGTAATCCATCGGCCGCCTGAATACCGCACGCGGATAATTTCCCAATTCGAGGATTCGGTGGGGAGCGCCACCTTGGAGGCTCCACTATCGACCGTAACTTCCATCAGCGCCCGATGGTTCTCCGGACCGCTCACGTACAACACTTTGGTTCCATTGGGATGCCATGAAGGATAATTTCCGTCCCGGGCCAGAAGACGAGCTTGCCCTCCCAACGCTGGAGTCATCCAGATATCGCCGCCATAGGTGCGAAATCCAGGATCGGCTGCGCCCATCTGCACCATCGCGCCGCGCGAAGAGCGTGTCGATACAAATGCGATCCAGTTCCCGTCAGGCGAGAAGGCGGGTTCAATATCTTGGCTGGGATCATTCGTGACGTTGACTTCCTGTCCGCCCTCCACCCGGCGTACATAAATCTCATAGTTTCCGCTGCGGTTCGAGGAGAAGGCGAGCATGGTTCCGTCAGGCGACCATGTCGGCGACCGGGAATAGTCAGGATCATGCGTGAGCCGCCCTACGTTGGTTAAATGCGGAACGTTCGCCCCGGTGGGTCTCGCCATTCGCATTAGCCTCCAAGACAGCACCGTGCCGACGAGGACGAGAACACCGGCCAGTATAGGGGCGGCGAATACCCGCCCTCTTCTTGCGGCTAGTATGGAGATTTCCGGCGTAGCGTCTTTCAGCTCGAGACACGCCTCCTCGATCTCGACGCGCGCATCGCCGATTGCTTGCAGCCGTCGCTTCTGGTCCTTCTGCAAACAACGATGTAAAAGAACGGCAATTTTAGCGGGAGTTTCCTTAGAGACTTTCAACCACTCGGGCTCAGCACACTCCACCGCGGCCAAAGTGTCCGTGACCGTTTCCCCGCCGAACGCCCGCTTCCCGGTTAGCATCTCGTACAGCACGCAACCAAACGCCCAGATGTCCGTTCGCCGATCTACTACCTTGCCCTTGGCTTGTTCCGGCGACATGTACGCCGCCGTACCGAGCAAGGCTTCTGCGCGCGTCACCGAGGCACTGGTAATGGGTGAGGTGGAAGTGTTCGCTTCGACAGCTTGGTCCTCCAGCGTCTTCGCCAGCCCAAAATCCAGAATTTTCACCTGGCCGTCCGCCGTCAGCTTGATGTTCGCAGGCTTCAGGTCCCGGTGAATGATTCCCTTCTCGTGCGCGTATTCGAGCGCCTCGGCAATTTGCTTTGCGATCGGAAGAGCTTCGTCGACTGGGATGGGCCCTTGTGCAATGCGCTCAGCCAACGTGGGGCCCTCCACGAGTTCCATCAAAGAACGAGTGCCGCCGAATTCTTCTAGACCACCCGCGACAGCGTCCGGGACGGCCGAACTAAGCACGTCTTCACTCTGCGGAAACTGACCAGTCGATCGCTCGGCATCGACAGCTTCGTGCCCAATTGGCACCGATATGGGGCAGACAAATCGGTAGCCTCGGCGATGCAGCGTTTCAACATACCGCGGAACATCGGCGGAGTCGCCTAGCGCGATCCGCAGTTTGCCGACTGCCACATTCACTGCGTGGTCGAAGTCCCCAAACGATTCGGTTGGCCAGATCCTCCGCCGCAATTCCTCCCGGCTAACCACCTCGCCAGGATGTTCCAGCAACGCCAGCAGAACGTTGAACGGTTGATCCTGCAACCGGACTCGCGTCCCCGACTTACGCACTTCTCCTGAGCGCGGATTGACTTCAAATACGCCGAACCTGATCGTCGGCTTTGATTGAGCCGAATTTTCCATTCCCGACGACCTCGCGAACTCTTGTAGGGCCGGGTTTGCCGTCCTTTCCGAAGAGAGAATCGAATCTAACTAGTGCGTTATCAGATCATTGCGACGAGATGAAGTCAATGCACAGAGAATACCTTCTGTGAATTGAGGTCTGATCTCCACTAACCGAACTTCAGCACCACTGCTTACTGCGGCAGAGGTGAACACCATGAAGTTTCCGTTCGGTTTCTTCGCCCTCGGATTCCTAATCCTCGCCCATGGTATTCAGTCACAGCAGATCGACGTCGGAGTGCCAACTTCCAGCGACACGATTCCTTTTCAACTAGGCAGAGGATTTCTGATCGTCCTCGAAGGCCAAATCGGGTCTCTCGCGGGCCTCGCGTTCATTCTCGATACGGGATCAACACACACTATGGTGGATGACCGCATCGCAGACAAACTGTTGTTACCCCGGCACAAAGGGAGGGTCCTCAATTTCGATAAGCACATCACTGTGGACTGGACGAACCTACCGGAATTGCATCTTGGGCAGCTCGCGGCTCACGATTTCCCCGTGATGGTCGGTGATCTCAAGCGAGTCTCAGAGTTTGTAAACGCGGATGTCATTCTAGGGATGGATTTGTTGCGCACCGCGCAGAGCATCCGTATTGACTATCGCAACCGTCTCGTCACCATACGAACCCCGGCTGACGGATCGACTAACTCCTTCAACGGCAACACTGTCAGCGTTCTAACTACGTTGCAGGGCCAACCCGCACGCCTAATCGTTGACACCGGCGTTCAGAGCCTTATCCTTTACAAAGACAGGCTTCGCCGACATCTGCCTCAGCTCAAACTGGGCTACCCTGTCTCGCAGGCTTACGCTGGCCGGCTCTGCGAATCGGCCTTTCTCACAGGCATCCGCCTCGGAGCTGGCGAGTTACAGTCCTCCGTTCTGCTGCTTCCGCGAGCCCCAGCCCCTTTTCCCGCCGAAATTGATGGCTACATCGGAACAAATCTTCTGCATGCGCAGGTGATCGAACTCAACTTCGCATCCGAGACACTCCACTGGCAGTGACCGATGCTCGTTCGTTGGGGGTTAGCGCATCACATGGCACCAAGTTTCTCGACAATTCGTCAGTTATCAGCGCATGGCATTTCGCCGCGTCACGTTCTCAGTGGGCAATTCGCTCAAGATTTCAACCAAGCTTTTACCGTATCAATCGCAGGAAAAAGAAAAACTGGAGGCGCTATCATGAATTGGAAACATTGGATCTCTCTGCTCGGTGTAGTTGCGGCGTCCACGGCCATGGCTGGTCCCATAGGGACAGCGCCGCGTTCTGCCGCGGACAAATATCGCACTCATGCGGAGCGCGACGGAGTTGCTATCGGCGCAGAGCTCCTTTCAAGCTCACAAACACGCAATATTTTCACGTACGACGTCAGTCACAGCTGCCTGGTGGTTGAGGTTGCCTTTTATCCGCAGAAAGACAAGCCGCTCCACATTTCTCTCGACGATTTCACGCTGCAAGCTGCCGGTAGTAAGAAAGCCGTCAAGCCCTTGAGGGCGCGGGCCGTCGCCGCCACTATCCAAGACCGCATCGAGCAAGGTCGCGAAGTAGCCACCACCCAGAGCGTCGGCGTGGGGTACGAGTCTGGAACTGTAATCGATCCCATGACGGGCCGGCCGGAGAAAGTTCATGGCGTCACCACGCGAACCGAAGTTGGCGTTGGAATTGGCAATAGCGACCCTAGATCATCGTCCAGCAATGGCGATCGCGAGATTATGGAAACCGAACTCAGCGAAAAGGGATTGCCTGAAGGCGACGTTTCGGCTCCGGTGTCCGGCTATCTGTACTTTCCTTTTTCCGCGAAGAAAAAGGGCACTGCCCTCCAACTCAAGTACATTCTGGGCGATCAACCAATCGTCCTCACGCTGCCGCAATAGGTATTTTGGTATTGACACGAGGTCGTATAACGCTGTTTAGCGACACAATGACCCGCTGCCAATCGATGCATTGCGGCAGCGCTGATCATTCTGGTGCGGCCACATTTGCGTCGGCCGCGATGCGACGACTCTACTCTGATGGCACTATTCTGGTGTCGCAACTTGAAGTACCAACCATTGCAGGCCGTCCGGCGAGAAAAATGCGGTCAAAGTAGCACGATGGGATAAGCCTAGGAACCCTAGCCACCGGTGGGATCCGACAAGCAGGCACTCCTCGTCCGTTACTTGACCGTGAACGATTGTGGGGACCCAGCCGTTGCCTCGTATTGAAACCCACAGTGGCCAAGGCCGTCAGCGTGCGCATGCCGGTCGTAGGCCCCTGGACGGCTTTGGCCCGCCACTGGTAGGGCGGGTGACCACGGCGGGAATTGGATCGAACGCCTGCCGGAACACTTCTGAACGGCGAGCAGCAAGGATGACGACTTAAACGATTCCAGCGCCCGGAAAACGCGTCATTTACCGCCCTACGAACATCAGGCAAAACCGTCCGGGGCTTGATGTAATGCTTGTCCGCGACCGCCTTGCAGTTGCCCAGAGCCTTAGCACTGGTCTCGCTGTCCGCCTCCATGCGAACTTTGGTCGCCACAAACCGCCGCAGAGAATACTACCCATGCCAGAGCGAAAGAGTCTCGTCGCGCTGATACTCATGGTCCTTGTGCTCGGCTGATTCTGTCTCTTTACAGACCCCGCAGCGATTCAGGACAGGGACTATGGAGCGCTTCGCCATGTTGTCGAGAATGAGCGCGACGGCGGCGGATGAGCAAGCAACCGAATCCAGTGGCCAGCAGCGCCAGTGTGCTAGGGTCCGGCGTGGTCACCGGGCCGGCGTCAGTTACTTGTCCTACGAACAAATCGTCGGTGGCCTCGTAAGCGTTGTCTGGAAACAAATGCGAAAAAAACGCGCTGGACGCGAAGGCGCAGTCGGGTAATTGGTCTAGCATGAGATCGGCACAGATCGGCCCACCCGTGTAGCCTACCAGCGAGCCAGCGTTCCCCGGAGCGACGAGGAGCAGACCCAAATGGTCAGCCACAGAGTTCGTTGCGCCGATATGAAAAACATTGGGGAGTCCGGGCGTGGCCCCCGCACTCGTGAGAAGATTAAGTTCCGTGGGGCCGTGGAAGAAGTCGACCGAAACGACCTGACCAGTCGTATTGTCTACAATAAATCCACCGCCGAGAGCCAAAAAAGGAAAGTTTAGGAAAGTTCCCGTGACTGTGAATTGTTCGAAGGTGTCCGCCCGGGCGCCTGGAACCGCGCTAAAAGCGAGAAGAATGACAAGCCAGAAAAGCTTTCGCATGACGCTATTTCTCGACCAAAAATGCAAGAACATACAAAAAAGGACGGGTAGCGGAAGCCTTCTCAATTTGTTCAATTGAGCGCCGCGCCGCAACTTCCGCCGCCCGACGCAACTTTATCTCTCAGCCGCTAACGTCGTTGAACTGGCAAAAATAGCAGCGAGCACCAACTTCCCGCTCCAGGCCGCGGGCGTAATGGGGCGCCTAAGCCTTTCTTTGAGTCGGCAAGCCTTTAACCTAATGTTATTCGCTCTTTATTTGCCTGCAGGGCTGGGAACGGCTTTTACGGGCCTATTTGGCGGATTCGCCGGACCAAACTCGTCCACCAAGCTGCGAAAAACTCGACTGACGTCCGTGTAGTCCTAGCGCAGGAACTGGTTGCCGTGCTAAAACCGCTGTGGGGATTAAGCCTTGACGCGCATGCGCTGGAGAGGATTTAACGCCGGCTAGCGACACCAACATCGATACCGGACTGCCCTTCACTAGGCATATCGGCGACAGCGGCCGGGACACGCCGAAGCTGGCCAAGTCAAAGTGTTTAATTCACTGAGCAACTTCTATTCGGAACTACGCGCGTACAGGGCGTGACACGGACGGCAAGGTGGTGCGTTACCCCATCGTCTGGACGCGACCGCATGGCTACAAAACCCAACCCGATAGATGATGACGGGTTTAGACGAATGCTCTACTGTCCTGGCATCCATCAGGTGGTCGCGTCCTTTGGCGCTCAAACGAAGAAGTAGATGTAGACGAAAAGGATAAACAGCGGGAGGGGGATCGTACACCCCAAACCGATACCGAGAGCTCTCAATAACTGTCGGCGACGATCGACGCGGCGGTAGTAGAAAGGAAGCGGCACGATGCGGTGAGCGCATTCTTTGTTCAGAAGAATACTAGTGTCAATAGATCGGTGGTAATGGAACGGCAAGCCAGATGGCCACGGCCTGTAGTCTTAGTAACGACGCCGGCCCTCTGGAACAGCTCATCTTGGGTCATGGCCCCGCTTTCACTCGTTCGGCATCACCTTGAGTAGAGCTTCCGTTACAGCTTTAAGCGAGACCGCGGCGCTTTCGGGTGCAATTCAATTCTCATCTAAGAACGATCGTGTCCTTTGCTCGCGGTCCATCGCTAGATCTGGTTCTGCGTGTGCCAGCGAGTGAAAGACCGCCTGTCACGGCAGAGGCCGCGGGTTCGAGTCCCGTCGTCCCTACCATTCCTTCTCAAGGGGTTATCAATTCTCCAGCGCGCGGATGGTCGTTAACCTTGGCGACCCGTTCCAGCCGCTCAAGTGTATCGGGATATCTGCGGACTAAAAGGACGAGCGCTGCCGCTTGGGGATTCGGTTTGGCGCGGCTCTGTTCCCACTTTTCCAGAGTCCGTTCGTTAATCCGTAGCTTGCGAGCGAAAACGGCTCGCGAACAGCGCAGCCTCTTACGCGTCTCCCGAATTAACTTCGAGTCCACTCTCGGGAGTGTTGCCGCCTCGATTTTGTAAGTGCGCAGTGTGATTTTTTCTTCGCGATGGCTCTTCATCGCTGCGACGCCTTCGATCATTTCATCGAAAATCTTTCTTTTGCTCATTGCCTACCTCCGCGTTTTCCTCTGTTTCGCTGGCTTCTCGCCCTGACGCGCTCGAAGCTCAATTCCAATTGCGTTCTTCAACGCCTGCCTTTGCGTAGCCTCAGGTCTGAAGCTTCGGCCTTGTCGTAGAGCGTCATCAACCAGATTTGCTGATCACCTGGAAAGTAATATAAGTAGATCACCCGTAGACCGCCTTTTCTTCCCTTGCCGCGCCGCGGGTCAGCCCAGCGAAGCTTCCGAAATCCTCCTGTTCCAGGCATGACGTCATGGAAGCCGGGGCCTCGATGAATTCCATCGTTCTTATGTACGCCATCAGCGTACACTCACAATATATAGGCTAAGAGAGTATAAAGTCGACTGCCCTGGGCTTTAAATCAGCTTGGGATCCTGTTGGCGCGCGATACCTATCGCGAGACACAAAGCGACAGCGGGAACAGCACCAAATAACGCGAGGCTTATTCGCGGGACGCACGCTCAAGACGTCCTCGATGCAAAATACGTATCTGCCTCCGGCCAACGGCGATGATTCCGGCCTTCCGAAGTTCCCCAAGAACTTCCGTTGCTGATTCACGATACACATGCAACTGTTCCGCAATCTTTTTGTGGGTCATATTCTGGACGCGGTCACCGTCCGCGCGTTCCAGTAGCAATTGTGCCGTTCGCGCGATCAGACCACGGAACGACGTGGCCTCCAAATCCATGAGGACACGAAAGAATCGCTGACTTACAAGATCCAGCAAACGGCGCGCGACTTCCGGGAAGTTCTTCAAGATGGTTTCGAGCTCGTCTCGCTTGATCGTTCGAACCCGGGAAGGCTGTTGCGCCTGCGCTGTGCAGTGATACTGGCAAGTGCCAACGCATCCCATCTCGCCGAAAACGCCGGGCGGCTTCAAATCCAGAATCACCAGCTTTTTTGTTCCCAGAGTCCGAAACAACTGTACCGCACCTCTTTCGAGAACAAACAATCCGTAGCCCGTTTCGCCGGGATTGAACAAAATGTGCCCCGCAGGCACGTCTTCGACGCGACTGGCTTCATCCAACTCGCGCACTACGGATCGAGGAAGATCCTTGAATAAGCCCACGCTTGCGAACGCTGAAACGCCGCGTCGTTTGCTGGTCTGCTTTGCACTAGTCATTGTCTTCAGGCAGTACTCGGAATTTTACAAATAGCTTGGTAACAGCGCGAATGTAAGCAAGCTTACATTCCTGAAACCGATTGTTTCTTTCCGAATCCCATTACTATGCACCTGTGGACATCGTGCAGCCAGAGTTCACAGGTCGCTGATGGTGACCGCCGCTTGGCGTTTTGGTTTTTAATCCAGAAATCATAGGGGGAGTTATGCATATCGAAAACAAAAACTGGTTGGCAACCGTTTTGTACGGAACACAACCCGTAGACGGTTTGAGTATCGCTTATCGGGAGGCAGGTAAGCCGGGCAACCCCAAGTTGGTGTTGCTCCACGGTTTTCCCGCCTCGTCTCATCAGTATCGTCACTTAATCCCGGCCCTCGCGACCCGCTTTCACGTAATTTCCCCGGACTATCCGGGGTTCGGAAACAGCGACATGCCCGATCCTGCCAAATTCTCTTACACGTTCGACCGGCTTTCGGAAATTACAGAGAATTTTCTGAAAGCAAAAGGGTTTGATCGTTACGGCCTGTTCGTACAGGACTACGGCGGCCCGGTCGGCTTCAGAATCGTGAGCCGTCACCCGGAGGCTCTGGAGTGGCTGATTGTTCAGAACACCAACGCCTATGATGCTGGCTTTACCGATGCCTGGGGTGGTCTGAGAAATGCACTTTGGAAGCATCGCACGCCTGAAACGGAACATGGCGTTGCAGGTCTGCTTGAGTTGACACCATCAAGGCTGTGTATCTTCATGGCCACAAGCGACCGGAGTTGATCAGCCCAGATAACTGGAACATGGATTTTCGATTCATGGAGAGGCCCAACGCCCGTCGTGTACAAATGGATCTTTTTTACGATTACCGTACAAACGTTGAACTCTACCCACAATGGCAGAGTTTTCTCCGCAAGCGCCAACCGAAAACGGTAATTTTCTGGGGACAGGAGGACATCTTCTTCACGCGGGAGGGGGGCGAGGCATACCTCAAAGATCTTCCGAGCGCAGAGATGCATCGGCTCGATTCCGGCCATTTCGCCGTAGAAGACTGTCTCCACGAAATCGCTGCGAATATGCATCGTTTCTACGAGGAGAAGGTCTCTCCGAGCGACTCCAAAAAGGCTGCCCAGAAGCGGTAGGGAGTGGAGTTTGACTCTGCGCAAATGATCTGACGGAATCTGATCGGAGTTACAGCAAATGAGGTTGGTGTCGGTCAATTGCGGTCTTCCACGCGAGGTGGAGTGGCACGGTCGGACTGTAACGACCGGTATCTACAAGCAGCCAGTCAAGGGTGGTGTCACTCTTCGGAGGTTGAATTTGGAGGGAGACCGACAGGCTGATCTCACTATACACGGCGGCGAAGCTAAGGCAGTTTACTGCTATCCACTGGCTCACTATGACTATTGGAGAGCGGAATTGCCAGGTCACCCTCTGGCCGATGGGAGCATTCGGGGAGAGTTTTACAACTGACGGCTTGTTGGAAAATACGGTCTTTGTCGGTGGCAAGCTTTCCATCGGTTCCGCCGAGGTCGTTGTAACCCAGCCTCGGCTTCCCTGTTATAAGCTCGGGATCAGATTTGAATCCGATGAAATGGTCAAGCGCTTCCTCCTGAGCGCTCGCACCGGTTTCTATGTTGCTGTCAAGCGTGAAGGCTCTGTCGCTGGCGAAGACCAATTCACCTTGGTCGATCGTGATCGAGACTCTGTGCCCGTCTCCGAAATCACTCGTTTGTATGTTACAAAAAAATATGGCGCTGCGGACCTTGCCTCAGCGAGGCGGGCACTTTCCATTGACGCGCTGCCAGACAGTTGGAAGGAGTACTTTGAGGAGCGCTTGCGACGATCCACAGTCTAAGATGACTCGTAACCGGCAACCACGGAAAGCCCGAAGCGACTTCCGACTGCAAGGGCGTAAGCGCACAACAACCTTGCATGCTAGAGAGCAGGTTCGTCGCCAATTCCGGCCCCGACGGGTGCGAATTTTATTCGTTGGCGAAGCCCCTCCCGCTTCTGGCCGTTTCTTCTATCAGGCAGATTCGGGTTTGTATCGAGCGATTCGTGACACATTCGAGGCTGCCTTACCGTCCCTGCGGTCGGCAGATGATGATTTCCTTGAAGCGTTTCGCGCGCTGGGCTGTTATCTGGTGGACCTGTGCGGAACACCTGTGGACCGAATGGACCGCCGTTTGCGCCGCCATATCTGCGCTGCTGGCGAAGCGCGCTTGGCGCGGAGGCTTCGGCAACTACGCCCCAATATTGTTGTCGTGCTTGTCCGATCGATTGCGAGTAATGTACGACGAGCCAAAGCGGCTGCCGGATGGTCCGGTGTGTATTTAGAGCTTCCATATCCTGGCCGGTGGCACCGTTTTCGTTTGGCTTTTCGGAGGAAGCTCATACCTCTGCTCCGCAAAGCTCTTCGGGAAACCCCTCCAAACCATTCGAGAGGTGAGAAGGAATATGACAGATTGGTTCGCACGTCCGGTGCTCCACGTTAGCGACGTTGAGGCGTCGTTGCGCTTTTACGTTGACCGACTCGGCTTCACAAGCTCTTGGAGCTTTGACGAGGACGGCAAAGCGTGCGTCGCGCAGGTCGATCGGCAGGGCTGCGCGCTGATCCTGGCCGACACGCAGCTTTTTAGCGGGAATCCTTCCGGCGCATTCCGGCCGGAGAAGATTGGCACGGGGCTAATGTTCATTTCCCTGAACGTTGATCCGGAGACGCACGAGGTCCAGATCGCCGCGTTGGATGCGCTGCGCGCGGAATTTGAGGCCAAGGGCATTCCGGTTAAAGAGGGAAACTGGGGCTACCGGCTTTTGGTGGTCAGCGATCCCGACGGCAATCAGCTCTTCTTCAACTACCCAAAGGAAGCTGCAACGCCGGAACACTAGCAGCTCACTTACACTTTTTCGCGTACTCTAAGTTCCGCCACCACTCCGCTCTTCTGACCACTGAAGTCGGGACATCTAACTGTTTCCGCCGCTCATTTTCTTGAACACTGGCTTCGGGCTAATTCCTGCGCTCGCGGGTGTACCGCCTGGCCACGAACGCCACCTCGAAAGTATGTCTGTGGTGTGGTTCCCAGCATCGTCCGAAACATTTCAATGAACGCACTGACGCTGTCGTAACCGACTGCCATAGCGACCTCGGTGACAGATTTCCTTGTGCGAGCATCTCTAGGGCAGCAAACAACCGCGCCTGCTGTCGCCAACGGCCAAATGACATCCCAACCTGGGCCGAAAACGCACGCATGAAAGTACGGCGGGCCATTTCGGCAACATGCGCCCAAGCATCCAGCGTGCGGTCATTCCCAACATCATCGAGCAGAGCATCTGCAACTCTGGCTAGTCTTTCTTCTCTTGGTATGGTCAAGCGCAAGGGCTGCTGGTCAGGCTGTCGAAGCTCATCACGAAGTGTTGTGATTAAGTGCTTCTTCGCCGGGTTGAGCGGTTGGCGGAGGTTCCAGTCGAGCATACGATGAACTATGGCAAACAATAGTTGACCCTTTTCCGATATATAGCGCTACTTTCCCGTTAGCGGAACAGCCGAAACAAAGCTAGAGTACGCGGCAGAACAACGAAAGGGAAATCAAATGAGAAATGTAATCTACGCAATCAACGTTACCCTGGATGGCTGCTGCGACCACACCAAAGGGATGGCCGATGAAGAACTACTTGAGCACTATACGCAGCTGCTGGGAGAGGTCGACCTGCTCGTCTACGGACGTAAAACCTATCAATTGATGGTTCCGTATTGGCCTGATATCGCGAAAAACCAGTCTGAGACAAAAGCAGAGAACGAATTTGCTCGCACGTTTGACTCCATCGACGCAGTTGTTTTCTCGCGATCATTAGAGAGCGCCGAAGGGAAAACGCGAATTGTTCGGACGAATCTTCGGGATGAAATAGTTAAATTGAAACAAGAACAAGGCAAAAATATTTTAGTCGGCGGTGTAGATATCCCTTCACAACTTATAGGGCTCGGTTTAGTGGATGAATATCGTTTTGTCGTTCAGCCAATCGTTGCTGGGGAAGGGAGACGGTTGTTAGAAGGCGTTAGCCTACAGGAGAAATTGCAGCTAAAGCTGGTTGAGTCACAGATTTTAAAATCAGGATGTGTTGCGCTTCGTTACTTGAAACAGTGACAGAAAAAGAGCGCTGGGCGTTCGACCTACGAACCCCGCCCACATCGCCTTCCACGCCCCGTACGCCGTACTGTCCTGGCGACAGACAGTTCACTTGGATGAACTAACGTGATAGCCCTCAATAGAAGAAGGAGATGTGGATGAGGAGGATAAGCAGCGGGAGTGCAATCGCGCACACCAAAGCGATCCCAAGAGCCGTCAACAGCTGTCGGCGTCGGTCGACGCGGCGGTAGTAGAAAGGAAGTGGCACGGCGCGGTACGTGCATTCTTTCTTGGCGGGAATATTATGCAAAGCGGATGTGAATTTCAATACTAGAATCGGACGGACGAGGATTGCGGCAAGCCGTGGGGCGAATGGAACGCGATGACGTAGGTTAGCGTAACCAGTAGTCACCCGTAAGTGACTGATTATTATAGGTTAATTCGAACGGGGATTGAACAGGTTGCCAGTTCGCGTCTCTGCAGGCCACCTGGTCGAAGTTGGCCGGCTTTTGTTTTTTGGGTCTCGGCCAGGGGGTAAACACCCACGGGTACCACCCTTCGAATCGGCAGCGGGGCCTAAAGGAAGCTTGGGTCTGAGGGTCGATTATTCAAGTTGCCGATCGCACAACGCGCGTGAAGTGTTCCCCGCTTCCTCTTCGCACCCTCAGTTCCTTTGGTAATTGGAGCGCCCCCGTCGGCACATCCGCGGTGGAACACTCCATTCTCGCATGGCCCTTTTCGCTCAGAAGCGGCCCTAAGCCTTGTTTCCGCCCGGCAAGTCCCCTAAGCTCGTTTGTTTGCGTTTTATTCGCCTACGGGCTGGCAATGGTCTTTAGGGGCAACTCTGGGCGGGCGGACTGATCGACCGTACTTTCACTTCGGGATTTTTTCACAGTTCCGACGGGGCCGGTGAGCTAACCTGCGGGCCAACGTTACGGAATCTCAATAAATGACGGAGTCGGACAAAATTCGGAATGTAGATGTACTCTGCGGATCGCAAACTTCCGTCCAGACGCCTGATCTCGCATTTACCATGCTTCTCCGGTCGCTTTACGAAAGCTGAACGATACCGATCACACTTTGCGATCGCTTTATATGAAAGAAACGTATCGAGGGTGAATTTCATCACGTTCGATTTAGAAATTCCGAATAGGTCCAAAGCTTTCGTATTCGCGTCGACAAAGCGGTGCGCACCATCAATCAGAACAATTGGATCGGGAGAGCTTGTTAATAATAGCTGCAGCGAGATCTCGCTATCGTGCCGTGCTCTTGCGCGAAACATGTTGAGTGCTCGGCGCGTAAATGCCGTCGCTTCTTCAAACGCAATAAAGAGTTCCGATTTGAGCCTAGCCGCATACATAACACTGAATTTACGAAAAAGCCCAATTAGTGTAACTGGTAACGGGACTGGCAGAAACTGTAACTCCTACTAGGTGCCGCCACTCTCTGAGGGCCCATGCGGGGCTGGCCAATATCGCAGTGGCCGACGACTACACCGATTGGTTGCTGTCGCAACGCGGCACCGTGCCTGGTGGGGTCGATCTTGAGTTCTGAGTTTCAAGCCACTCTGAGGCGCCTCAAACCTGACAAACATCGGCATGCGCTCAAAAGCCCCGTGCTGATTCTGATCTCGATTTACTTGGCAGCGGAAGGCATCGCGCCGCGAAACTGCTCTATGACACGACAGTCTAAGTCGGCTTCCTCCAGAGTCGGTTTCCGCAAGCTGGGGAACGGACGTTGCGGGCGACGGAGGCATGGCATTCGCCAGTAACGGAGGCAGAGCTCTCTGCAGCTTGCGGTGCTCGATCCCGCCCACCCTGGTACGCGACAGATTGTGGAAAAGATTCACGAAATCATCGAGCGGCGCTCAACCTACCGGACAATCATTCGGATGCTGGCATCTGGCGAGCAGCTGGGATCTTATCGGGCGTACTTGCGCGTCTACAGGGGTATGCGAAAGACCAGCGCCGGCGCATCTTGAACGACGCTCTATTATTCGCAAGTGCCCGAAAACATGGGTGCACCGTGCTGACACGGAATCTCACAGATTCCTGCAACAGCTTGATCCTTCGAAGGGTTTTGTTTTACCAGTGGTGATAGAACTGTTATGAGCTCGAAATGCTACGGCCTTGTCTCAAGGCCCAAGCTTGGCTGACACTCCGCAACCGAATGTCCGTTAGCCTTTCGCACGGAATTTCTCTCGGTAAATCGCCAAGAACAATTCGATCACTTGATGCAGCGCGACCAGCTTGCCTTCGCACCGATATCGCTCTATGGTCTCCGGCGGCAAAAGTCCGCATTCTGTTGTTGTCGCGTCGGTTAGCGCCAGAACCCGATCCAGAACGGCGTTGAATTCCGAGAGTGGTGACACGGACCCTCCGTCTCTCTGCGCAGACCATTCTCGCAAAGGTTTTTCGTTGCGGCTAAGAGTTCGGGTGCCCGCGGCCGATACTCCTCCCGGCAAACCTTCAGTTCAATGTCGAAAACGCAAGGCGGTCCTGCACTAGTCGGCGTCTTCTTTGGTGCGTTCGCCTTCAGGTTTTCGGATCGAAGCGAAATCCATCTTCTTCGACTCCAATCTTTGAGATCTGTTGGAAGATCTGGATGAAGCGCATGGGGGAGTTGTCGCCTTAGCGAAAAAATCGCCATCGCGCGTCGCGCGATAATGCTCCTTTGTCCATAGTTCAAAGAGAAGAGCGCCCTTCAAGGATAAACGTATCCCGACGTTCCGCTCTAGCGCAAGATTGAGGCAGTCTTTGCCGGATCGAAGCGCGAAGGTTTTTGATCTTCGTGTCGGGCAATTAGAGCGACTCCAGATACGGACGCATGATGTTCGCTACGCGGCAGACTTTGGCGGCTGCCCAGAGCTCGTCCATGGCTGTCGAGGCGCCGACATTCTCGAAGCGCTTCAAGTGCTATGTCTATTCCGATCTTAGTGCGTAATTTGAAGCAATCGGTCACGGTTTTTGCCACTGGGTAGACCTTAAGAGTTCCACCGTGGATGGCATGTTCTTTCACGCCAAAATGAAGCGCGGGTCCTGACATACGCACAAAACGCACAGCCGGAGAGGTGACCCGCGGTGCCCACGCCTTGACATCGATGGCCATCCAAACTTGGTGAGGAGCTTGCGTCGTGAACTCATGAAACTGAAGGGCGGAAAGCAGACAGAGTACGCCGTTGGGGACTTTGTAGGTTGCTTCGATCAGTGACAGCTGCTCCGTCGTGGGCGCGGAATTTTAGGCCCATCTGGGGTCTGATAAGAGTTCCCAACCTCTACTTTGGGCGGTTTTCTTAGCCATCCGTGCCGCCTAGTTTCAATCACTTACCGCTCGATACTGCCCCGTCACGGCAGAGGCCGCGGGTTCGAGTCCCGTCGTCTCCGCCATTCTTTTCAATAGGATAGCTGGCTGTCCTCGGGATTCGTTGTTTGCACGCCCGTTGCACGACCCGAAGCCTCTTTTCTCTTGGCTCTCGGGCCGGGGCTGCTCGCCCCACAGGTACCACAGCTCAATCAGCAGCGGGCCTGAGTCGAGCTAGGGTCGCCGGCGGTGTGACTCGAGGATCGCGCTTGTAAGGGAAACCACGCCAAGCGCGACCATGGCAAGCAGAAGAGCGTACACGATCAAAACGGACATCCCCCACACCGCTAGTCGCGGGGCAAGTCACCTTCCAATCCGATATCTATCGTTTTCAATAACTTAAAAGGATAGTTGCAGGAGCGGGTATGACAAAAGGACAAACTTCGTGTAGTAAGTTCTATACGTTCTACAACCTAGTAACTACACGGTCCCGGCCCGGATCCGGCGTAGGCTCCTTTCCATCCGGCGGATATCCCGGGTAATTCCCAGTTGCATACGCGTGCCGGTTTACAGACGCCCATCCTTACCTCCAAGGCGATACACCCGGCGACAGGTCCCGTCAGGTAGGTCCGGCCGACAGTGCTTGACGTTGTCGGCTCTGGGGCCGCAGAGTGAGTGAAGGCCCAGCTCAGGTCGCTTGGCCAATCACGTCCTTTCCTTCCATGCCAAAATGCTTCGCCGCAGCCAGTAGGTGCGCGTCATTCGAATAAACGATGCGGAAGCCCGCCTCGGCCGCAGTCGCGAGGTGAATGGCGTCGGCGGCACGCAAAAACACTGTCGCCGGAAGCCTCTGATAGACCTGCCGGATGAGTAAGAAAATCTCCTGGTCTTGCCCGAGCCACCGGAATGCTCCGGCGTCGATGTGAGCCCGGACTTGACCGACTAGCGCCGCATAGGCAGCCGGTCGGATTGCCCCTTCGCGCAGCTTGCGATGAAACGCCGCCATCATTTCCGCCTGCCCATATGCTGCCGAAGCTACGTGGTCGCTCGCGGCAAGTATGCGAACCGCTTCGGCGCCGGGATCTTGGTAATACAGGCGGACGAGATAGCTGGTGTCGAAATAGATCACGAAACGTCGTGGGCCCGGTCTTCGGTGATGGTCACCGTGGAATCGGTTCCACCGCGAAGGTATTTGCGCTGCGCCAAGAAAGCCCGGGTAAACTTAGGATTCGCGAAGAACGGCTTTGCCGGGAGTGGCGACGCCGGCACGATCTTAGCAACGAGCCGCCCGCGTTCGGTCACATATACTTCGCCCGCTCGTGCGCGACGGACCCAGCGCCCCGTCGCTTGGTGAAGCTCCCGGATGGTGATGGTTTTCATGTGACCCATTGTGTCACATTGCCAGCAGCGACGCAAGACGAGGGGCGGAGCCGGGCCAATCCGCGTGGCGTTCGTGATCAGGCAGGGCCTGGACCGTTCATGGTCCAATAAGAGTTTCCTACGCTGTCTGCAGAGGCCGCGGGCTTGAGCCTGCCATTCTTTTCAACACTTACAAGAAAGAATGGCTAGCTACGAAAACCCTCCAACCCGATGCCAACCGAAGCACTCAAATCAAATATTTCTCCAGTGGCGCCCAGTAGTTCCCTTTCCACCCTTCAGCGAGGTGTTGTCCTTGGCCGTCGGGAAAACCCACATGATCAAAAACGAGTTTCGTGCCGAAGCCTTTCTCCGTGAGCTCAAACTTGGCAATCGAGTAGACACCCGGATTCCACGTGGCCACACGCCAGGCTTGCACGATTCGTTCATTCGGCACAAGCTCAATCTGTCGGCCTAAAATATGGCCGCGAAACAGAGTGAACGGCCCGCCGGCTTCCCGGCTAATCTGCGTAGGTTCTTTTCCCAATGCCATGCCAGACTGCACCGCTGCACTGAGCTGGATCACCTTCTCGAATTGTTTCGCGTCCGTGAGTGCCTCGTACACCCGCTTCGGGTTCGCTTTAAAAACGGGCTCCTGATGAATGACTTCTGCGCTGCGAGCAACGCCGTCCTCCCTACGTGCCATTCCGTGAAGCGAACCCACCCCAAGCGCCGTTACTCCAGCTGTCGCGGCAACCAGCATCTGCCTGCGACCGTGCACCATCGCACCTGGATTGATTCCATCATTCATATCTCCCTCCGGGATTAAAGCCTTTCTAAATTTCACTACGCGCTGCGGACAGTCCTCTGCATAAAAGCGTGAAACCACAATATGTTCAACATAATCTTTTGCGAACAACTCTGTCTCCACGTCATACTGCCCGAGTCACTCCGGAGGGAGCATATGCCCTATCCTGCCGGCCACCGCGTCGCAGTAAGAAGAAGGATCGTTGACAGTGCACGCAGATTATTCAACCGCTATGGGTTCGACAACGTCTCCATCGGCCAGATTATGGCGGGCGCAAGTCTGACGCACGGCGGCTTCTATAGCTATTTCAAAAGCAAAAGCGATCTCTACGCCGAGGTCCTGGGATGCTTCTTCACCGACCCCACCTGGAAGAATTGTTGGGACGGCGTACATGTGGATCTCACATCCACGGATGTAGGTAGGCAGGTTGTTCGCGCTTATCTATCGCGCCAGCATTTCGAGAATGTCGAGGACTCGTGCCCAATGGTGGCACTGCCAAGCTACGTCGCACGTCGAGGGAAAAGTGTGAAGCGTGCCTTTGAGACCGTGTTCAAGGCCATGGTCAGTATCTTGGAGCGGAGCCTATTAAACAAGAAGGCGCCCAGTCACGCGAGGGCTCAGGCGATCGCCGCTTTGTGCGTCGGCGGAATGGTTGTCGCTCGATCTGTGGACGACTGCGCTCTTTCAGATGAACTGCGTGACGCATGCCTGTTCGTTGCGCTCAGGCTGGGCGGCTGGAATAATGCCACAAATTCCAAGGCGCGGCCAAAGGCGTTGAGGTAAGCAAAACTCGATTCTCACCATCTAATTCCCCGGGGAAATAACCGCAGTTGCCAAGAGATCCTAAGTCCCTTTAGCATCTCAGCCCGAATGGCTTGCTGAAACTTAAGGTCGTTGCAGCCTGGCTAGAATCGGATCGTTAGTCCAACGGTACCGTCGAATTCCTTTAGAAAAACGCTGTCGCCCTTTTCCCAACAACCGGCCCAAAACGGATCGCACCAGACGCCTGTGGTGATCGTATTGATGTAGGTAGGCGACCATTTCCCCTGGAGGCGCACTCCAAGATGCTCGCCGAGGGTGTACTTTATGCCGCCACCGAATACCCACGCGAACCGTGTGATGCTGCCGACGTGACTTCGGTCGGCAGCAAGGTTGGAGACGCCTGCACCAAAAAGGACGAACGGGCGCAGTCGGTTTTCGCGGTTCTTGAAATGCAAAAGGACGTCTCCCAGATACTGGTTAGTCTTGAGGAGGAACAGCTTCTGGTCGGGGCCTCCGCTTGCGGGCTGGCCCAACGCGTCGGCCTGGTTGTGATTCCACATGAATTCCACATTAGCAACGTTATTGACTGGGTAGCCAACGATCACCCCGTAGTTCAGCCCGTTTTGTACGTCTAGGCGCTTGAAGAGGAGCGTCGAGAGATCCACTCCGCGATTGACTTGTCCGCCGATGAAGGGCGTGACTTCGATGCCTCTTTGGGCCCGCGTCGTTGGTGCCGTCGCAACGGTCCAGGCGAGTGCCACCAACACGAGATTCGTTTTCATTTT